>Ga0065721_10004636_pt1 | contig 26746 bp, 30 predicted proteins | sample Mesricmetagenome_FD_59108 | JGI IMG/M metagenome (GOLD analysis project Ga0065721, IMG submission 59108) | Mesophilic microbial community from rice straw/compost enrichment Sample: eDNA_1 v2 (version 2) | ecosystem: Engineered > Solid waste > Grass > Composting > Bioreactor | place: USA: Davis... | reverse complement strand
GCTGGCGCGCGACTATTTCCCGGCCCATGTCATGGGCACCGTGCTGGGCGGCATCACCATGACGTCCTCCATCGGCATGGCCTTCGGCCCGGTGGGCGGCGGCTGGCTGTTCGACACCTTTGGCGACTATCACTGGCTCTATGTCAGCTCGGCCGCCATCGGCCTGGCGGCCGCGCTCGTCGCCCTCACCTTCCCGCAGCCATCGGCGCCGCAGGAAGCCCGGTTGCAGCCGGCCTAGGCCGGCGCCGTGGCCGGCGTGCCGCCTTCGGCATCGTCGTCCGAGCCCCTGGCATAGAAGGCCGAGAGCTGGCGATATTGCGGCGAGTTGAGCGCCAGGATGGTGACCAGCACGCCCAATATGCCGGCCAGGGTGAAGACAAGGGCAATGCCGCGTTCCGGCCCGGTGCCGAACCAGCTACCGATGGCGTCCGCACCGGCGCCGTCGGTCATCAGCGGAATGAAGAAGAACTGCGTCAGCGGCCCGATCAGGAAGGCCGTCAGCGGCGAAGCCGATTGTTCGATCGACTGGGCAAAGCCGAAGACGCGCCCCTGCCGCTCCAGCGGCACGACCTTTTGCAGCGTGGTATGCTCGGCTGCCTCGGCAAAGGGCCCGAGCAGCATCCAGACGAACATGCCGCCGGCCAGCAGCCAGATCGAGCTTTGCAGCGTGAAGACGCAGCAGACGGCCCAGGTGATGACATTGACCAGCAGCAGCGTGCGCAGCGGATTCTTGCCCAGGCCGATCTTAGAAATGATGATGCCGCTGGCGATGAAGGCCGTGGAGAGCACACCGAACAGCAGGCCCCAGACCTGGACCGAAACCAGCGACAACCCATAGGCGTCGAGCAGCGCCATGAAGATGCCACCCAGGAAATTGTTGAAGGTGGCAAAGAAGATCAGCGCGAAGAGACCCGGAACGGCCGCGATGACCGCGATGGTGCCCTTGATGTCCACCGTCTTGGGCTCGGTCGGTTCACCGGGCGTTGCCTCGACCCGGCCCTCGTCGACATGGACGAAATTGAGGTGCAGGAAGGCGAGCGCAGTCAGTCCGAGGGCCAGCAGCAGCGTGGCGAACATGCCGCCCCAGGCCACCAGGAACCCCGATATGACCGAGGTGGTGAGAAAACCGATGCCGCTCACCATGCCGACCAGCCCATTGGCCTTGTCGCGCTCCCCCTCGGGAATGAGAATGGTCACCAGCGTCGGCAGGGCGATGCTGCGGATATTGCCGGCGATGACGCCGAGCATGACCAGGAAGACGAAGACCCAGAGATACCAGCCATAGGGATTGGTGAAGGCCCCCTCGGGCTCGAACAGCACCATGACCAGCGACAGGGCATAGAAGCCGAAAGACACCACGCTCGACCCCATCATGGCGAGCTTCTTGGGATTGTGGTCGACGATGCTGCCCAGCCAGAAGCCAAAGCCTGCCGTGAAAACCAGATAGACGCCGGCAATCATGCCCGTGGCGAAGACCGATTGTGTTTCGATGAAGACCCAGAAGGTCAGCGCGAACCAGACGGTGAAATTGGTGATATTGGCCACGAGATTGTTGGCCAGGATATGGTGAAATGGCTTGGTCATCGTGGCTCCTCGTCCGGCCAACCTATTGGCATTCTCGATTTTCGCAACCGATAACGCGTGATGCCGCCAATCCGTGTCAGTACCGATCGGCCGCGCGTCCTTCGCATAGGACGCACCGGCCCGGGCCATTCCGACACGCGCTGACGGCCGCCAAACCGTACTGTTCTGTTGGCGCAGTATCCGGCCAGTGCAGCGGCGACGAGCCCGCTCCGGGCACAGCCGGACTTGCCGCTGCTTAGGCCCAGTATTTGGGCCAGTAGACGTCGCTGTCGAAATCGGCGGGGATGGGCGAGAGCCGCGAAATGGCCTCGGCGGCAAATGCCACCTGCAGGGCAAAATGGCGAACCTCATGCGGCATGGGCCGGCCGGTGATGAACTCGCGGGTGCGCCATTCCTGGAGATGGCAGGCGCGCAGCCGGCGCTGGGCTTCGGCCTCGACATCCTCGGCGAGAATGGCTGCCGTCTCGGACTCGGTTACGTGCCGGGCTGGCTCGGTCCATTCCCGGCTATTCTCGATCACCACGAAACGCACGTCGGTCCCCTGTTGTCTGACTATTCGCTTAGATTGACACAACCGCGTTACGGAACCGGTAACGAAACCGGCTTGGCACAAGGATTTGCCGTGCTAGCCTCGCGCGCATGAATATCCTCTATGTCATGGCTGTCGAAGCCGAATACGGGCCACATCTGAAGGCCCGGATCACGCCCCTGATGACAGGCATCGGCCCAGTCGAAGCGGCCGTCACCGTTACCCGGGCGCTTGCCGAGGCCAACCATGCCGGCGCCCTGCCCGGTCTCGTCGTCTCGCTTGGTTCGGCCGGCTCGCGCGTGCTGGAGCAATGCGGGCTCTACCAGGCCAGCAGCGTTTCCTATCGCGACATGGATGCCTCCGCCCTGGGCTTTCCCAAGGGGCAGACGCCGCTGCTCGACCTCGCGCCCGTGCTGCCGTTGACCACGATCGATGGCCTGCCCACGGCGCGGCTCTCAACCGGCGCCAATGTCGTCTCTGGCGCGGCATATGACGGGATCGACGCCGAAATGGTGGATATGGAGACCTATGCCGTGCTGCGGGCCTGCCAGGCATTTGGCGTGCCGCTCATGGCACTGCGCGGCATTTCGGACGGCGCCGATGAACTCAGCCATGTCGATGACTGGCGGCAATATCTGCATGTCATCGATGAAAAGCTCGCCGCCGCCGTCGACCTGATCGAAGCGACCCGCGGGAGCTAGTTGCCACGGGCCTTCTTGTCCCGGCGGGCGCGGCTCCAGGTGCTCCATTTGCGGGTACCGCGCACAACCGCCGTGTTGACCGGCCCCTGCAGGAAGACCAGGTCGAGCGCCAGCAGCAGCAGGCCGAGCGGCAGCATCCAGATGCCCAGCACGGGCAGGAAGCTGAAAATGCCGCCCAGTACCAGCAGAATACCCAGGGGAATGCGGATCCAGCGCGCCTCAGGGCGGCGGATGCGCTCGAGCCAGCGCGCGGCAAAGTCTGGGATGCGGCGCTGCAGGCGGTCGAACTGGCGGTTGAGGCGGGCGCGGCTCTTGGCTGCCATGGTCGGGTCCCCTCTTCTGGCTATGCTCCAATTTGCATCTGGGATGGCGCCGGCAGCACGCCAAGGGGTGGTCCGCTCACTTTTTCGCGGGCACCGGCCTTGACGCACAGGCTCCCATCGCCGTGGGGAACCCTGCGGCCCGGGCATTCGTTGAACCGGCAGGTAACACAAATCCGGAACGTCATCATGGCCACTGCCGCAAAACGTGCTCTCAAGACTGTCGAAGATGCCGGTGAAGGCATGCCTGATGCGCTGTTCGAGCAGATTGCCGCCCTGCGCAAGGAGATCGCCGCCATATCCGATGCCGTCAGCGACTACGGCGGTCATCAACTGGGCGATATGCAGCACAATGCACTGGCGCTGGCCCGGGAGGTTCAGCACCAGGGCGCTGCCGTCGCCAGGCAGGTCGGCAGGCAGGCCAGCGTGGCCGGCAAAGCCGTGCAGGGCAATCCGGTACCGGTGATCGTCGCCCTGGGCACGATCGCTCTGCTGTCGGCGCTGATCTTCGCCCGCGACCAGCGTTGAAACTTCGTTAACCCTTTCGCTCAGACCTTCCTTAAGTCTGCTGGGGCATTTTCGGTCAGACTTGCACAATTGCAACAGACCGGAGATGCCCCATGGCGCTTTCCAAAGCCATCCTGCGCGTTGCTGCCCTTGCCGTCGTCGCGACGAGCCTGGGCGGGTGCAGTTTTCTCGGGCTCAATTTCGGCATGGCGCAGCTTTCCGAAAAGGAATGCATGATGCGCGCCATGTATTTCGAATCCAATCGTTCGAGCGCGGAGGGCATGCTGGCCGTCGGCACGGTGGTGATGAACCGCGTCAACGATCCGCGCTATCCCAAGAGTGTCTGCGGCGTGGTGGGGCAGAAGAACCAGTTCGCCCAGGGCGTCCTCACCCGCAAGATGACCGATAGCGGCGCGATACTGGCCTCGCAGGTCGCCGACCAGGTGCTACGCGGTGCGCGCCATCCCGGCGTGCAGAATGCCCAGCATTTCCACACGGCCGGCCTGCGTTTTCCCTACAACAACATGTATTACGTGCTCGAAGCGGGCGGCAACGAATTCTACGAGAAGCGCACGCCCGGCACGTTCTGATCAGCGGGCCTGCACCAGGGCGCGGCTCAGGAAGAAACCGTGCCCGTCCTGGCGGGCACAGGTCAGACCGTGCCGCTCGGACAGGCACTGGAATGGCCCGAGCGTGACCACATGGTCATATTCGAAGCGCTGCGTCAGCGAGCAGCAACCGGCATCGCCGACATTCTCGACCAGGTAGCCTTCGCCCTGCCCGCCCAGGATGGCGCGGACATAATCTGGCTCGACCCGGTCACACTGGATTTCAGCCAGGCCGTCCACTGTCTCGTAGAATGAGGTGCCACCGGCCGGCATATAGATGCAGCCGATATTGCCCGAGGGCATGACGAATTCGACCTGCCCCTCGTCATTGGCGAAGAAGTTCTGCAGCTCATAGGCCTTGGCCGGCACGCCCAGCAGTACCGCGAGCGTGGCGAAAGCGGCGAAGATCAGCGAGTTGCGCAGCAAAGCGCGGCGTTGACGATGGGTGGTGAGCACGGCCAGACCCTCATTGGCGTTGCAATGAAGGTCATATGGCAGGCCCGGTCTGAATGCGTGCTGGTGCGCCCGTTCAGGTGGCGTTTAGAAATCGCCGCCGATGTCGAAGTCGCCGCCGTCAAAATCATCACCGCCGGCGTCCACATCCTGGTCGTCGTCGGCCCCGCCATAGTCCTGGGCATGGGCGCCGCCGGTCAACATGCCGGCAATGGCGCTGCCGAGCAGCATACCGCCCGCGACGCCCATTGCCGTCTGGGCCGCGCCGGCCAGGAAACCGCCGCCCTGCTCTTCCTGCCGCTGGCCCCATGGACCGCGCCCGCGGTTCGGCCGCCGCCTCGGTTCGTCATCGCCGCCGAACAGGCCGCCCAGGAAACCGCCGGACGGACGCTGGCTGGCTTCGAGTTGCTCGATACGCTCCTGCGCCTGGCGCAGCGCCTGTTCCTGCACCAGGATGGTCTGGGCCATGTAGTAAGGGGCCGGCGGATATTCCCGCAGCCGCTGCTGGATCAGCGCTTCGGCGTCACGGTCGCGCGGCGGGCTTTTGCGCGCCACGTCCTCGATGCGGTCGAACAGGCCGTTGATCGCCTGCTGGTCTTGCTGGTTCGGCATCTGCCCACTCCCTGAGCAACTGGTGATGGACAACAAGTGGGCAGGCCGGCCCTGCGTTGCAATGGGTGGCATTCTATCTGCCCCACAAAAGCCATCAGTCGGCCAAAACTTCGCCTGGACTCACGGTGTAACGAAGTCGTGATCGGTAAACTGCCGACAGTACAGGGAAAAAATCATGACCAAAGTCCTCCTGCCATTCGCTGCCGCTGCTCTGCTCGCCCTTGCCGGCTGCAGTGATCCGGAAACGCCGGCCGAAGCGACCACCGAAACCGCACCCGCGGCCGAAGTCGCGCCCGCCGCTGAACCCGCTCCGGAAGTGGCGGCCGAGCCGGCCATGGCGCCTGCTGCCGATGCCACCACCATGACGCCGGAACAGGCCATGCAGGCCGTGCAGGCCCAGGCCGCGACCATGACTGACGAGCAGAAGGCCGAAACCATCGCGCAGGCCCGCAAGGCCGCCGAAGATGCTGCCAAGGCGCAGGGCCTCACCGACGAGCAGGTCAAGGCTGCCGGCGACATGGCCGAGGCGGCCACCAAGCAGATGCTCGGCGTCCAGTAACACTGGCGTTACGCATTAAGCTCGCCCCGCAAGCCGCTGGTTTGCGGGGTTATTTGTTGGCGCTGACCCGCAGCACATAGCCGATGACGATGGCCACGGCCTCATAGAGTTCCAGCGGAATGGTGTCGTCGAGGTCGACACTGCTCAGGGCTTCGGCCAGCACCGGATTGGTCTCGATGACCACGCCGTTTTCCCGCGCCAGTTCAACGATCCGGTCGGCAACCAGTCCCCTGCCCTTGGCGATGACGCGCGGCGCCTCCCGCGTGCCCTTCTCATATTGCAGCGCCACGGCCAGCGCGCGGGGCTTGATCTCATCGCTCATGTGCGCGAATCCACGAAATGACCCGATTGCGCTGCCGGCGCCGCGGGAGGCTCGCCATGGCGCACGATGACGGCGCTCGCCTGCAGGCCGGCGTTTGACAGGGCGTCCCGGAGGGTGCCGATTTCGGCATCCAGCGCCGCCGATGCCTCGGGCTCGGCAGCCCACAGCATTACGCCGATTGCGCCGCCGCGGAGAGTGACCTGCGCACCGACCTCGCCCATCCCGGGCAGGTTCAGTGCGAACCGCATCTGCCAGCCGCGTTCGGCGGCGGTTTCGGCTTCGTTGTGCTGGTCACGGTGAATCTGCAATTGCATCAGGGTCTGATGCGTCCCGATCATCACCGGCAGATCCAGGCTCAGATCCGCAGTACGGCCGGTGGGGTCGGGCAAGGAGGCATGCTGATGCAGCCGCACCCGCGCCAGCGCGGATTCGGTGCGTTCGAGCAATTGCCTGCCGACCTCTTCGGGCGCGGCATTGGGATCGACGGGCGGCGCATCCAGTCCACGAGCGCGCGGTATGCTGCCGCGTAGCGGCGGCGGGATTTGTGCTACCGGCGCCACGGGCGCCTGCTGCCCCAGCCATGTAGTCAGCGTCTGCCGCAAGGTCAGCAGGGCTGATTTCATGTCGGGCTGCAGCAGCGGCTGGCCACGCGCCAGATTCGCTTCCTGAAACACGCCGGAAGCACGCATCGCTGCCTGTAGCGTCGTGCCATCGAAGCGCGGTGCATCAATGGCCACGCGCCCCGCGAGCACCTGCTGGGCCGCCCGTGCCACCGGCTCGGGCAGCACGACCCGGCCGGCAATGCCGGACAGCGCCGTGGTCAGGGCGGTGACCGGGCCCTGCCGGGGCACCGAGATCTGCACCATCTGTGCCAGGGCCGCCTGCGGCGAGGCAGGTTGGGTCGGCGCGGGCTGGGACGGCGGTGCGTTACCCGGCGGAGAATGGGCGGTCGCATTAGTGGCAACGCTCGTCGCCACGACCGGGCGCACGGCTCCGGCCACCGCCGCAGGCGTCGCCGGCTGGGCCGGAGCGGTTGCCGTGGCAGCCGCTGCCGCGGCAAACGGGTTGGGCGGCGCGGGAGCCGCGGGATAGGGACCGGCCGGCAGTGGGGCGGCCGCTTGCGGTGGCGCGGCTGCGGTTGATGCCGCAGGCTGTGCAAGGGATGTGGTTGCGGGTTGAGCCGGAGGTATGGCTGGTGCCGCCGCTTGCGTGACCAGCCCGGCCTGCGCGGGAACCGGCTGCGCTGTCCCGGTAGCCGGCGCGGCCGCAGGCTGCTCTGCGGCGGGCGCCTGGGGCAGCACAGCGGCTGAAGGTGCGGGCGCCGATGGCGCGGGGCTGGCCGGTGCCGGTGTCCCGCCCGGTTGGGGCGGCACAGGCGGCAGCGCTGGCGGCGTGGTCAGACTGATCTGCGTGGCGGGCGCCTGTTGCACCTGTGCCGGCGGTGGGCCGCTGGTCTGCAAGGCTAAGCGCAGTTGCGGGCCGGCGCCCTGCACTTCCAGCTTGATGGTTTGGCCGGCCGCGACGAGCGTGGGCAGGACCAGGTTCAGCACCTGGCCGCGGATTTCGACCTGCGTGGCGCCATTGGCGGCCGGGCCGATGATCCTGGCGTCGAGCACCTGCCCCGATTGCAGGGCCAATGCCTGCAGCGCCCCGGCGCGGGCCGCGGTGACGAATTGGGGCAGTTGGGAGGGGATCGACATGGCGTTCCGGCCCTCTGCCGCACCATGCGGCAACCCATTCTAGCGCGGCCGCAGCATCCGATGATTCTGCCCTGTTGGGAAACTTAACGCGGCCTAACCGAAAGGCCGCGTAATTCCGAACAGATTACCCAGCACGAAGAGCGCGCTCCACAACAAGGCCAGCATCACGCCCCAGACGATGACGACCGCCAGGATAGCGCAGGCAATGCCGATGCCGATCCAGACGCCGTCGCGCTCCAGCACGCCGAGCGCCAGCACGCAGATGGTGAAGGCGGGCAGCATGTTGCCGAGTGGGATGGGCAGGAAGAGGATGATCGACAGGAGCAGGCAGACCGCGCCGACCAGATACTCGGCCGGCGGCCTGGCCAGGAACTCGAAGCGCGGGCGCATCAGCCGCTCGGCCTTGGCCAGCCATGGCGCGGCAAGGTCCACGACCTTTTCGAAATCGACGCGCGACAAAGAGCGGTCGGTGATGACGCGCGGCAGCCAGGGCCGGCGGCCGATCATGAGCTGGAAGGACAGGAAGATCAGCGGCGCCCCCAGCACGGCCGAGACGCCTGGCGGCACAGGGATGGCATTGGGCACTGCGAAGATGAACATCAGCGCCCCAATGGCCCGATGTTCCAATGCGTGCAGCAGGTCGGCGATCGAGATGCGCTCGCGATGCTGGCCCTTGGCGATGGCGGTCAATATGGCCGACAGGCGGTCGGCACCGTCGGGTGGCGGTACATGGTCAATGCTGATGGTCGGATCGTCTTCGGCCATGCGCCCCGGGTTTCGGTCTGAAATGGTCCCGACCGCATTGATAGAGCGGTCTGTTACGGCACGCTAGCCAGTGACGGGTTACCAAAACCGATACGGCCGATCACACAAGCGTCAGTCGGGGCGGATGTCGGTATATTCCTTAGTGGCCGGCTTGCCGCGGAATGTCACCCAGAAGAAATTCAACGTGTAGGTGCCTGCGGTGCGGAACACCCCCTCCTTCTCCAGACGGCGGCCGGACGTTTTCATCTTGAGCGCGAAGGTCCATTTGACGCCGCCGACCCTGGAGAGGCGCACCGCGACATCGGTGTCTTCGCCGAAGAACTCAATCGAACGGTCATAGCCGCCCACCTGCTGCCAGGCGGCGCGTTTGAAGACGAAATTGCCGCCCTGCACCACCGAACCCACGCGCAGCACATAGCGGTTGATGACATAGATCAGCCAGGTCAGCCCGTAGAACAGGCTCACAAGGAACCGGCTCCAGGCGCTCATGTCGTAGTAGACATAAGGCCCGCTGAGGCAGACCAGCTTGGGATCGCGCGCGAACTCACCGAGCACCGTGTCCAGCCAGCCGGGCGGCACGATCGTATCGCTGTCGATATTGGCGACCAGCTCAAAGCCTTCGCTGGCGGCGAAGCCGGCGTCGCGGGCATTCACCAGCCCCTTCTTGGGTTCATCGACCACCCGCACCGTGGGAAAGCTCCGTGCGATCTCCCCCGTACGGTCCGTCGAGGCATTGTTGACCACGATGATCTCGGCATCGGCGCCGGACCGGGCGATCTCCGCCACCACCGATTCTAGGCATTTGCCGATCAGCGCCTCTTCGTTATAGGCGGGTATGACGAAAGCCAGTTTTCTCATGGCTGCCTCTTGCTGGGCTGGGGCGGATTCGCCGCAATCGCCAGCAAATAGCCCCTGCCCCGTGCCACGGCAACAGATGACAGCGGGTTTCCCGCAGCTTAGGCTCTGCACGACCACAAAATTCGTCGCCGCCGCGCTTTCCGACAAGCGCGGGCTTCTGCTAGATTAACCCGGCTGACTATCGTTCATTCGGCGTTCAGTTGCAGGTTGCGACAAGCGGACCATGATGAAACGGCTTCTGTCCAGACATTTGCTTGTTGCCCTGTTGTCGGTTGCGGCGCCGGCCGCCTTTGCCGCCAATGAAGGCACGGCCGTCGGCGTCAATCCGGATGCCGTGGCGCAGATCAACTCGACAGACCGCACCCTGGTCGTGGGCGCGGATGTTTCGGTGGGCGAGAAGATCGTCACCGGGCCTTCGGGCCAGGTGCAGATCGTCTTTGACGACGATACCAGGCTCGTGGTCGGTCCGCGCAGCGCGCTGCTGATCGAGACCTATCTCATGGCCTCCAGCAACACGGCCCAGCAGTTGACGATCAATGCGCTGGGCGGCTCGTTCCGCTTCATCACCGGCAATAGCCCCAAGCCGGCCTATTCCATCAAGACGCCCACGGCGGCCATCGCGGTGCGCGGCACCGAGTTCGACATCATTGCCGAACAGCGCAATACCAAGGTCATGCTCTATGAGGGCGCCCTGCAGATCTGCAGCGGCGGCTCCTGTCAGGAGGTCACCCGGCGCTGCGAGGTCGCCACGGCAGCCCGTGATGGGGTGAACCTCTTCGTGCGCAACGACCCGCAACGGCTGCCGCTGAGCCTGGAATTCCGGTATGCCCGGTTCCAGGCTCCGCTCCTGCCGCCCTTCAAGGTCAGCGGCGCCGCGCTCTGCGCCGAGCCGCCAACGGACATCCCCGGTGGCGGCAGCTCGCCCCAGCCGACTCGGCAACCGACGCAACCGACATCAAAGCCCACGCCCACGACACAGACGCCGACGACACCCACGACGACGCCGACGCCCACACAACCTCAGCCGACCAGGCCGACACCAACCTTTACGCCCACACCGACATTTACGCCGACGACACCCATCCTGGCGCCGAACATTCAGGGCGGTGGCGGAACCATTAACTAAACGGCGTCAGCCGATATAGTCGCGTTTGCCGACAGGCACGCCGGCATGACGCAGGATGGCGTAGGCTGTGGTGACGTGGAAGAAGAAGTTCGGCAGCGCCCGCTCAGTCAGATAGGCCTGGCCCGTCATGGCGACATCCTTGCCACCCAGCTTCAACGTCACCTCGCGCGTATCGCCGCCATCGAGATCTTCCTGCCTTATCGTCGCCAGCAGGTCGAGTGCCTTTTGAATGCGGCCGCGCAGTTCCTCGAAGCTTTCCTCGGTATCGGGCCACGATGGCACATCCCGACCGGCCAGGCGCGACACGCAGCCCTTCACATGGTCGGTGGCGATCATCACCTGAGCGCGGAACGGCAGCATGTCCGGCGCCAGCCGCATATTGGACAGCACCAGCGTATCGAACTTGCGCTCGGCCGCATTGGCTTCGGCCTTGTCCATGATGGCGAGCAGGTTAGTCAGCATGCGGGTGAAGATCGGCACGGTCATGCCGTAGACGGAAAGAGTCATCGCTGGAATACCTTGATTGTCATGCCCCGAACGGGGAACAGTGTCTTGCGCTCGCCGTTGCGGGCTGGCAAGGCGATTATATGAGCAAGCAGCAGGACAAGCCGGTAAACGGCGACAAGGACGAGGAGCTCAGGGGCTTTGCCCGGCTGCGGTCCACTTTGCGGCTGCTCTATCACAGCCAGTCGCCCAGCGCACAACGCTTCCAGTTCGCGGTTCTCGTCGTCGATCTGGCGATCATCGTCTTCTTCATTGCCACGCCCCTGCTGCGCAATGCCGAGGCGTTCCTGTGGATCGATTATTCCATCGCTGCGCTGCTGGCGGCGGACCTGGTTGCCCGCGCCCTGGCCTCCACCGACATCCTGCGATGGCTGCGGCAGATGCCTGTCATCGTCGACATCTTCATCCTGGCCACGCTGCTGGCGCCGACCTGGCTGGTCAACCTCGGCTTCCTGCGCATCCTGCGCCTGTGGACGCTGACACGAACCTCGGTGCTTTGGCGACCGTTGCGCAAGCATGGACTGGGTCTCTACCAGGAGCCGATCCAGGCGGTCATCAACCTGCTGGTCTTCCTCTTCGTGGTCACCGGCTTCGTCTATACGACCTTCGCCAACCGGGGCGACGATCCGAGCATCGACGGCTATGTCGATGCCCTCTACTTCACGGTCACCACCGTCACGACCACCGGGTTCGGCGACATCGTGCTGCCCGGCACCGGCGGCAAGCTGGCGTCCATCGTCATCATGATTATTGGCATTTCGCTGTTCGTGCGGCTCGCCCAGGCAATCTTCCGGCCGGCCAAGGTGCATTTTCCCTGTCCCCAATGCGGCCTGCAAAAGCACGAGCCGGATGCCGTGCATTGCAAGGCCTGCGGACACCTGCTCAACATCCCGGATGAAGGGCACCGCTGACCCTTTGTGAGCGGGAGCCGCTACTTCATAACCGCCAGCCGGACGACGAAGCAGGCGCCGGGCAACGGCCCCGGCGCCAGATCGAGCGAGCCGTTCATGCGCGCCACGATCTGGCGGGAAATGGCCAGGCCCAGCCCGGCGCCGCCCTGGTCGGCGACGCCGCCCGGCCCGCGCCAGAACTTTTCAAAGATCAGCTTGCGTTCGCGCTTGGCGATGCCTGGCCCGTTGTCGGCGATCTCGGCCACATAACTGCCCGCCTTCACCGCCGAGGCGATGCGGATGACCGGCTTGTCGGAGTCATTGTATTTCACTGCATTGGAAATGAGGTTGATGAAGACCTGGCACAGCCGGTCGGCATCGCCCTCCACCATGGTCGACCTCGCCCTGTCGCCGAGTTCCACCTTCATGCCGCGTTGGCGCAGCAGCGCCTCACAGACCGCCAAAGCCCGGTCCAGCGCTGCCTCGGCATCGATGGGGACATTGTCCCAGGTGCGCTCGCCGCGCTCCAGCGCCGAAAGATCGAGGATTTCGTCGAGCAGCTTGGTCAGGCGCAGGCTTTCCTGGTGGATGGTCGAGACAAAATGCTGGCGCTGGCCCATATCGATGTCGTCGCTGTCGAGCAGGATTTCCGAGAACGAGCGGATCGAGGTCATGGGCGTGCGCACTTCATGGCTCACCTGGCTCAGGAATTCGTCCTTCTGGCTGTCCAGCTCGCGCAGTTGCGCATTGGCCTCCTCGAGTTGGCGCGCCGTCGAGCGCAGTTCGGCCGAGGTCTTTTCGAGCTGCTGGGAATACTCGATGGCCTGCTGGGTTTCGTCGGCCATCTGCATCATTTCTTCCAGCGAAACATCGCTGCCCGACACCACCTTGGACAGCATGACATGCGCCGAGGCAGCGCCGATGGAGCCGGCCAGTTCGCGCTCCAGCCGCCCGATGAATTCGGGCGATGGTTCCAGCATATCGGGCTCTACGCCGCTATCGCGCGCCTCGGTTTCGAACAGCGCGGCCGCGCGGCGCTCGCCCAGCACGCGTTCGGCGACGAAAAACAGGTCGTTGGCGGTTGCCGAGCCGCGCACGAAATTACTGCGATTGGCCTGGCCCCGGCTGAACACATCGACGAATACGCTGGCCTGGATACGCTCCAGCGCCGACTGGCTGGTGAGCAGCGAACCCAGGGTCAGCGTCAGGATGTTCACCAAGAGGCTCCAGAAAGCGGCATGGGCCAGGGGATCGAGGCCATCGAGGCCGAACATGGCTTCCGGCCGTAGCCAGGATATGCCCCAAGGCCCGTTGGCCAGCAGTGTCGCCACTTGCGGCGACACCGATTCGAAGGATGGCAGGAAGCTGCACCAGACCCAGAACACGAAGCCCGCGGCGATCGCGGCCGTGGCGGCCTTGAGCGAAGCGTCGCGCCAGAACAGGGCGGCGATCACCGCCGGGAAGAACTGGGCGATGGCGGTGAAGGAGATCAGCCCGATCGGGGCCAGGGCATCGGAATCGCGGGTGAAGAAGAAATAGAAAAAGCCCAATGACAGGATCAGCACGATGGAAAAGCGCCGCGCGATCAGCAGCAGGCTGGTGACGCCCTGCCCGTCCCCGCTGCCCGCCGGGCTGAAGCGCAGGATCAGCGGCATGACGATATGGTTGGAGACCATGATCGACAGGGCAATGGATTCGAGAATGATCATCGAGGTGGCCGACGAGAAGCCGCCAATAAAGGCGAAGAGAGCCAGTGCGTCCTGCCCGAAGGCCATTGGCAGGGTCAGCGCAAACATGTCGGGGTTTGAGCCAGCCGGCATCGTGGTCATGCCGAATATGGCAATCGGCAGGATGAACAGGCTCATCAGCAACATGTAGCCGGGGAAGGCCCAGCTTGCCACGCGCAGATGGTTCTCGTCGGAATTTTCGACCACCGTTACCTGGAATTGTCGCGGCAGGCAGACGATTGCCGCCACCGAAAGCGCCAGCGTTGTCAGCCAGCGTGAGTCGAATGTGTTGCTCGCATCGACGGTGATGCCGACCTCGGCCGCCTTGCTGAAGATGTTCTCGAAGCCCCCGCCGACGAAGACGACAAAGATGCCGACCGCAAGCAGGGCCGCCAGCTTCACCACGGCCTCGAAGGCGATGGCGGCAACGACGCCATGGTGCTGTTCCTTGGCGTCGACATGGCGCGTGCCGAACAGGATGGTGAAAAGCGCCATGCCTGCCGCCACGCCAAAGGCCAGGCTGACATCGTCGATGCCCTTGAGGCTGCCGCGTCCGAATTCGGACGAGCCGGCCACGGCCTGGATCGAGGAGGTCACTGCCTTGAGCTGCAGGGCAATATAAGGCGCGATCCCGATAACGGCGATGCAGGTGATGAGCACGGCAAGCCGATTGGACTTGCCGAAGCGCGAGGACAGCAGGTCGGCCACCGAGGTGATGCGCTGGTCATGGCTGATGCGGACCAGGCGGCGCAGCAGGAACCACCAGCCGACGAAAATCAGGGTCGGGCCGAGATAAATGGTGAGGAATTCCAGTCCGCTGCGCGCGGCATTGCCCACGGCGCCATAGAAGGTCCAGCTCGTGCAATAGACCGAGATGGAAAGCGTATAGACGGCCGGTGAATGCAGGAAGGAGCGCGTATTGGTCCGGGCCCTTCGGTCGCCGAAATAGGCCAGCACGAAGAGCAGGCCCACATAGCCAACAGCCGTGGCGATGACGAAGTCGGCCGAAAGCATCAGCGCTCTCCCTCGCCCGGGTCGGTTTGTGATCCTTCGCGCGGCAGCGCATGGGTCAGCAGCGCCGTGCCGATGATCAGCGCCAGCCAAAGAGCAAAGAGATACAGCACGATCTGCGGGATGCCGAAATGCGCAATGGGCTGGTCGAAGACATAGACCAGCGGCGGCAGCATCAGGCACGCCCCCAGCACGGTCAGCAGCAGCAGGCCGCCCCTGATTTTACGGCGCGCCGCCATTTTCACCCAGTAGCTGCCGCACCGCTCCGACGACCTCGGCATTGGCATAGGGCTTGGTGACGAACACGTCCGCGCCGAACTCCTCGGCAATGCGCCGGTCCTGCTGCTGCCCCTTGGCGGTCAGGATCAGCACCGGCAAGGCATGGGTCTCCACATCTGCCCTGATCTGCTTGAGCACCTCGAATCCGCTGCGCTTGGGCAGCATCACGTCGAGGACGAGGACGCGCGGCTTGAGACGGCGGACCGCTTCCAGCGCCGCTTCGCCATCGGTGACAGCGCTGATCGTCCAGCCTGCGCGCCGCAGAATGAAGTCGAGCGATTCGAGAATGCTCGGCTCATCCTCGGCAATGAGTACATCGACTGCCAAAATCCCCCCAGACACCCGCGGTCTCCCCTCCGCGGGTCTGCTCACTAAATCGCAATCATGCCGGATCGCCAAGGCCCAAAATCGGTGGGCAGCAGCGGCGCCCGGATCCCGGTGTGGTTTCCGCCGGGTGACAGCGGCTCTTCCTGCCGGCTGGCGCAATTGCGGCGCGTGCAAAGCCGGCAGCTCGGCCCGACCGGAATATCCGCCGACAGGTCCGCGAGATCGAGCCCTGAAGCATAGATGGTCCGATCGGCATGCAGCATGTCGCAGGCCAGCATGACCGAGGCCATGGCCGGCTGCTCGCGGAACGAGTTGGGCCGTCGCTGCACCGTTCGCGCCAGGAACAAATAGCGCGAACCATCGGAGAAGCGCACCACCTGCCGCAACAGGGCATCGGGCGTGCGGAAGGCGCCATAGATGGCCCAGAGCGGGCAGGCATGGCCGCTATTGGGCAGCAGCAGGCCAGGCAGCGGGAAATGTTTGGTCAGCCGTCCCGCCGGGTCTGAGCGCAGGAAACCGAAGGGAATGCCCTCCTCGCCCGGCCGCCGCAGCGTCACCAGGCGATGCGCGACCTGTTCGAAGCTGGCGTGATAGACCTGTCGCAGGTGGTCGATGTCATAGGCGGATGCCTCGGCGTCCTCCAGCATGCGGGAATAGGGAAAGACCACGGCGCCGGCCAGGTAGGATCCCACGGCGCGGGAGGCCAGGCGGCGCGCCGTCGGCGTCGACAGTGTGACGCTTTCGAGCTCATGAGCGATCGCGCCGGCCGCTGCCAGTTCGCCATAAAGCCGGGTGAGCTGGAACTGCCGCGTCGCCAGCGTGGATGCGCCGTGGAACCACATGATCCGCCGCGATGGGTCGAACCGGTATTGTCCCGGAAATTCCGGCTCAGGCGGCTCGCCGCCTACCACGACGCCGATGCCGAACTTGCCGGCCAGCAGCTCGGTCAATGTGGCTATGCCGAACGGCCCCGCCGTGACGATTTCCTGCCGCAGGACCTCGGCGACCCTTTCCAGCTCGGGAAAATGGTTCTCCTTTTCGATGATGAGGTCGTCGATTTCGCGGGCCGGCGACACGCTGCGCCGGCTTCGGCTCGAGGTCTCGAACTGGCCAATGAGATTGCGCGCAACATCCGACAGGGTGCGCGCATCGCGCCCGATGGCTGCCAGGAACCGGCGCCGCTCCGTCTCGTCCAGGTCGCTCACATCTTCGAGGATTTCCGCACTGGAGCGGACCGCGGTGATGCCGGAAAGGATCTGGTGCAGCAATTGACCCAGCAGCGGGTCGGAGCGCAGCCGGTCGGCATAGGCGTCGGCATTGGCCATGGCGCCCGAATAGGCCCGGTGCATGCGCGCCAGCGCCGCCGCACTGGCCGGATACTGTGCCACCAGTTCGCGTCGCTCGTCGGGCCGGAAGGGCAGCGACTCGACCATGGGATCGGCGAAGGCCTCTTCGAGGTCCTGCAGCAGCTTCTGCTCGGCGCGGCCGGCCAGTTCATCGATGTCAATGTCCAGTTGAGCGGCCACGCGGTTCAGCAAAGCGCCGCCGATATCGCGTTTGTTGTTCTCGATGAGGTTCAGATAACTGGGCGAAATCCCCAGGCTTCTTGCCAGCGAGGCCTGCGAAATCTTGAGTGATTTCCGTCTGTTGCTGATGCGAAAGCCGATTGGTGCGCGCATGCCGCCCTCCCGCTTGTCAACGAATTGACTAATTCACCCTCGAACGAGGACAACAATTTACAGAATATCTGTTTAATTACAATGACCTATTGCCGTCATTTTCTTCCAGTGGCCATAATCAAGTTGCGGTGAGCTGCTGGCTATGTATCAGCCGCCCCGCGCCAAAAGGAGGAAATCAATGACACTTTTGAAGCGTGGCTTGTCTCGCCGCAGGGTCTTGCAGACCGGCATGGCCGGCATCATCGGCTCGGGCATTGCGCCCCTTATGTTCACCAAGGGTGCCTGGGCGCAGGAATTCTGCAACAACCCGACCGGCGATACCGTGACCTTCGGTCTCAACCTGCCCCTGACTGGCGCTTATGCCGAAGAAGGCGCTGACGAGCAGAAGGCCTATGAACTGGCAGTCAAGCATCTCAACGGCGAAGGCGACGGTGGCCTGATCGGTGTGCTGACCCCCACCGCCCTCAAGGGCAATGGCATCCTGGGCAAGAAGGTCGCCTTCGTAACCTCCGACAGCCAGACCAAGGCCGACGTGGCCCGCGCAGGCGCCACCCGCATGATCGAACGCGACGGCGCCATCATGGTGTCGGGCGGTTCGTCCTCGGCCGAAGCCATCGCCGTGCAGGGTCTCTGCCAGGAAATGGGCGTCATCTTCATGGCGGGCCTGACCCACTCCAACGACACGACCGGCAAGGACAAGCGCCGTTATGGCTTCCGCCACTTCTTCAACGCCTACCAGTCCGGCATCGGTCTGGCCCCGGTGATTGGCCAGCAGTATGGCAGTGACCGTCGCGCCTACCACCTGACAGCCGACTATACCTGGGGCTGGACGCAGGAAGAATCGATCAAGAATGCGACCGAAGCCCTCGGCTGGGAGACCGTGGCCGCCGTGCGCACGCCGCTCGGTTCCACCGATTACTCGCAATACCTGACGCCGATCCTCAATTCCGGCGCCGACGTGCTGATCCTCAACCACTACGGCCTCGACATGGTCAACTCGCTCACTCAGGCCGTCCAGTTCGGCATGCGTGACCGCCAGGCCAACGGCAAGAACTTCGAAATCGTGGTGCCGCTGTTCTCCGAACTGATGGCCAAGGGTGCCGGAGAAAACATCAAGGGCATCTACGGTACGTCCAACTGGCACTGGAATCTGCAGGATCCGGGTACGGTAGCCTTCACCAAGTCCTTCGGCGCCGCCTATGGCTCTCCGCCGTCGCAGGCTGCCCACACGGCCTATGTCCAGGCCCTTCTCTATGCCGATGCCTGCGAACGCGCCGGCACCTTCTATCCGCCGGAAGTCATCAAGGCGCTGGAAGGCCACGAATTCGACGGCATGGGCAATGGTGCCACGCTGTATCGCGCCGAAGATCACCAGTGCATGAAGTCGGTGCTGGTCGTGCAGGGCAATGACAACCCGTCGAGCGAATACGACGTGCTCAACGTCGTGCAGGAAGTCGGTCGCGATGTCACGACCTACGACCCCTCGATCTTCGGTGGCGAGCTCGGGCCGGCAGAACCGGCGCCGCTCTGCGCCTGATCCCGAGGGTCGCTACAAAGCGCCAGCCGCCGCCGGACCTGCTCCAGTGGCGGTTGGTGACCAGGCGGCGAACCGCGACAGTCCCGTGTCGAACCGGAGCACACCATGTTCGAAGTCATTTTTCTGCAATTCCTCAACGGCCTGGATAAAGGCGCCGCCTATGCGCTGATTGCTCTCGGCCTGACCCTGGTGTTCGGCACTCTGGGCGTCGTCAACTTCGCCCATGGCGCCCTGTTCATGCTCGGCGCATTCTGCGCGGTCCTGTTCCGGCAACTGCTGACGCTGGAAACCGTCTCCCTCGACCCCGAAAGGCTGTCGCCGTGGGGAGCGCCTCTCGAGGTGCGCGAGCCGCTGGTGCAGGCCTGGTTTGGTGATTTCGGCGCCGTCCTGGTCAATTATTCTGTTCCCGTCTCGATCATCATCACCATTCCGATCATGCTAGTGTTGGGCATCGCGCTCGAACGCGGCATCATCAAACACTTCTACAAACGCCCGCATGCCGAACAGATTCTTGTCACTTTCGGCCTCGCCATCGTGGCACAGGAACTCATCAAGGCCTTCTTCGGGCCCAATCCCATTCCCCAGCCCATGCCGTCCGACCTGCGCGGCGCCGCCGATATCGGTGCCTTCCTGGGGATGCAGGCCAATGTCATCACCTATCCGATCTGGCGGCTGGTCTATTTCCTGTTCTCGGCCGCGATCATCGGTGGCGTCTTCGCCTTCCTGCAGTTCACGACCTTCGGCATGGTGGTGCGCGCCGGCATGGCCGATCGTGAAACCGTGGGCCTGCTCGGCATCAATATCGACCGCCGCTTCACCATCATGTTCGGTCTCGCCGCCGTCGTGGCAGGCCTTGCCGGCGTCATGTACACGCCACTCCTGCCGCCGAACTATCATATCGGCATGGACTTCCTGGTCCTCAGCTTCGTGGTGGTCGTGGTGGGGGGCATGGGCTCGCTGCCCGGCGCCGTGGCCGCAGGCTTCCTCCTCGGCATCCTGCAGTCCTTCGCGTCGATGACACAGGTCAAGGCCCTCATTCCCGGCATTGACCAGATCATCATCTATCTCGTTGCCGTCGTCATTCTACTGGTATTGCCGCGTGGCCTGTTCGGTCGGCGTGGCGTGATGGAGGCCTGACATGCAACTCATGTCCCGTAACGACCTGCTGCTGTTCCTGGGCTTCACCATCGCGGTTCTGGCCATGCCGATCTGGTTGCAGCCCTTCGGGGCTGCCTATCCGGACCTGCTACAGCGCTTCATGATCTACGGCATCTTCGCCGTGGGCTTCAACATCCTGTTCGGCCTCACCGGCTATCTCAGCTTCGGACATGCTGCCTTTTTCGGGGTCGGCTCCTATGCGGCGGTCTGGTCGTTCAAGCTGTTCAGCCTCGACGCCATCCCCGCCATGATCTTCGCCATCGCCATTTCCGGCCTCTTCGCGCTTATCATCGGCTATGTGAGCCTGCGCCGCTCGGGCATCTATTTCTCGATCCTGACGCTCGCCTTCGCGCAGATGTCCTACAATATGGCCTATTCGGTGCTGACGCCCATCACCAATGGCGAAACGGGCCTGCAGCTTACCCTCAACGATCCCCGCTATCTCGATCGCGCCATGTTCGAAGCCGTGCCCGGCCAGCCGGTGCCGACCCTGCTCGGGCAATCGCTCAGCGGGTTTGCCGGCTTCTATTTCTGCGCCGGCTTCCTGATCCTGGCCTTCTTCATTGCCCAGCGCATTGCCGGCTCACCCTTCGGCATGATGCTCAAGGGCATCAAGTCCAACCAGACCCGCATGAATTATACCGGCTTCAATACCAAGCCCTATACGCTGGCCGCCTTCGTCATTTCGGGCATGTATGCGGGCCTGGCTGGTGCGCTTCTCGCCGTCACCGACCCTCTGGCCGGAGCCGAGCGCATGCAGTGGACCGCGTCGGGCGAGGTGGTCTTGATGACCATTCTGGGTGGTGCGGGCACGCTGGTCGGCCCGGTGATCGGCGCCTGGCTCATCAAGTATTTCGAGAACATCTTCTCGGCCATCAACGAAAGCATCCTGCACCGCTTCTATGACTTCCTGCCTGATGGTTTCGACAACGTGATGGTGACCATCAGCAGCAAGTTCGTCGGCGAGGGCTGGTTCCTCACGCTTGGCCTGGTCTTCGTGCTGATCGTGGTCTTCCTGCCCGGCGGCATCATGGAAGGGGTGCGGCGCCTCTGGCATCTGTTCGACCGCTCGCGCAAGTCACCAACCTCGCCCGGCAAATCCTCGCCGCAACCGCAACCTGCCGAATAGGACGATAGAGCCATGACCACACCCAATGTCGTCCTGCATGTTGCCGACGTCCACAAGCGCTTCGGAGGCCTGCATGCCCTGGCCGATATCGACCTGCAGGTCGAGGAGGGCCAGACCCATGCCATTATCGGCCCCAATGGAGCGGGCAAATCCACACTGCTCAATGTCATCATCGGCAAGCTGGCGCCGTCCAGCGGCCAGGTGGTGTTCGACGGAGCCATCCTCACCGGCCGCAAGCCGTATGAGATCAACCAGCTCGGCATTGCCCGCGTGTTCCAGACGCCGGAAATCTTCGCCGACCTCACCGTGCTGCAGAATGTGATGATCCCCGCTCTCGCCAAGCGCGACGGGGCGTTCAAGCTCAATCTGCTGCGCTCGCTCGACAGCGAGAGTGCCATCCGCCAGGAGGCCGAGGACATGCTGGAAGATGTTGGCATGCACAATCGCCGCGACATGACGGCCGGCAGTCTCAGCCGTGGCGACAAACGCCGCATGGAGCTGGCCATGTGCCTGATTCAGCATCCGCGCCTGCTGCTGCTGGACGAGCCGACCGCCGGCATGAGCCGTCACGACACCAACACCACGATCGAGCTTTTGAAGAAGATCAAGAGCCGCGGCATGACCAAGGTCATCATCGAGCATGACATGCATGTCGTGTTCTCGCTGGCCGACAAGATTTCGGTGCTGGCCCAGGGTCGGATTATCGCCGACGGCACGCCCGATCAGGTGCGCGGCAATCCCAAGGTGCAGGAAGCCTATCTCGGAGGGGCCCATTGATGAGTGCGATTGCCATGGAAACCCAGATCATCTCCGGCAGCCAGGCGGCATCGGTCGAAACGTCCCGGCCCTTCTTCTCCGTCCGTGACATGCATGCCTATTATGGCGAGAGCTATATCGTGCAGGGCGTGTCGCTCGATATCCGCCAGGGCGAAATCCTCGCCCTGCTCGGCCGTAACGGCGCCGGCAAGACCTCGACGCTGCGCACCATTGCCCGCACCGACAATCCGCAGATGCGGCAGGGCGAAATCTGGCTCGACGGCAAGCCGATCCACCAGATGAAGAGCTTCGAGGCGGCGCGGGCGGGCATCCAGCTCGTGCCGGAGGACCGCCGCATCATTTCCGGCCTCACCGTCGAGGAGAATATTGTCCTGGCCAAGGTAGCGCCGGGCAATGGCTGGAGCCTCGAGCAGATCTACGAGAGCTTCCCGCGCCTGGCGGAGCGCCGCAAGCAGGAAGGCGTGACCCTGTCAGGTGGCGAACAGCAGATGCTGGCCATTGCCCGTGCTCTGGCGCGCGACCTCAAGCTGTTGCTGCTCGACGAGCCTTATGAAGGGCTGGCCCCGGTCATCGTTCACGAAATCGAACGCATCCTGCATTCGATCAAGCCACTTGGCATTACGACCATCATTGTCGAACAGAATGCCGTGGCGGCCCTCAAGCTGGCTGACCGCGCCGTTATCCTGGATACAGGGGAAGTCGCCTTCTCTGGTACCGCCAAGGAGGTTCTCGACAATACCGAGCTTCGCCACGAATACCTGGCCATCTAGGTATCGGCGATATCAGCTACCCTGGGCCTCTTGGCCAAAGGCATTCCGCCGATCTCACCTCTCCCTGTCGAGAGGCTCAGGGTAAGTTTCTATTCCTCGACCCATTCCGGCGCGCCGGCGCTGATTTCGATTCCCTCGCCTTCCAGGGCATCGCGTACATCGCGTGCCAGGTCGACCGCGCCGGGCGTATCGCCATGCAGGCATATCGAGCGCGCCGTTGATTTGAGTACCGTGCCGTCGATCGCCACGATTTCCCCGTCCCTGGCCAGCCGCAGGCAGCGCGCAATGACGGCGTCGGCGTCATGGATCACCGCCCCCTCCTGCGTGCGCGGCACCAGCAGGCCTTCGGCCGTATAGGCCCGATCGGCATAGGCCTCGCGGATCAGCGGCATGCCCACGGCCTTGGCCGCGCGCACCTGCTGGCTGTTGTCGAGCGCCAGCACCGCCATTTTCGGGTCCATGGCCTGGATTGTGGCGAAGATACCCACGGCGAAGGCCAGTTCCTCCGCAGTCTGGTTGGCCAGCGCGCCATGCAGCTTCACATAGCTCAGCTTCACACCCACCTCGTCGGCGATGAAGCGCACAAGGAACANCTGGCTGCGGATCTGGCCCAGNAACTGGTCNAGCGGCATGACCACGCGGAAGCGCCCGAACCGCTTCGGGTCGGCATAGCCCGGATGTGCCCCCGCCCGCACGCCGCGCGCCTTGCAGATCTTCAGGATATGCCGGATCGTCGGGGCATCGCCGGCATGGCCGCCGCAGGCGATGGAGGCGCTCGAGACGATGTCGAGCAGATCCTCGTCAGTCCCCATGCCCTCGCCCAGATCGGCATTGAGGTCGATCGACGTCATGTCAGCGGCTCCGCAACAGCGCGTGGGCATGTTCCACGGTGACGGGCTCGAAGGCAACCGGGCTGCCGGGGCGCAATTGCGCAAACCGGTCGAGATCGGCGCTGATGATGGTGGCAATGCGCAGATAACCGCCCGTGGGCTGATGGTCGCGCATCAGCACGATGGGCGTGCCGTCCCCCAGAATCTGGATATCTCCCGGCACGATGGCGTCCGAGACCAGCGAGAGCGCCGCCGCCCCGGCAAATACCCCTGCCCCATCGTCCAGTCGCACGCCCATGCGATCGAGNCGCGAGGACACGGTGAAGGCCGTTGCCAGGAATCGCTCCCGCAGGNCCTGCGGAAACANATCCGCATGCAGCCCCCAGATCACGCGGATCGGTCCAGTCANAGGGTCGGGTCGAACGGAGTCGGNTGCCGTGCCGGCACTCCTGCCCGTCAGTTCGACCACNTCGCCCGCCCGCAATACGCGTCCGTTCAACCCGCCCAGCCCNGCCCGGNTGCTGGTGGCGAGGCTACCCATCACCGCAGGGACCGCGATATCGGCGCCAAAGCGCAGATAGCCGTAATTGCCCCGCTGCCCCGGCGTAATCGCCAGCACGTCACCGGCCTTCAGCACCACATGGCCCGGCCAGCCCAGCGCCAGGCCGTTGTGTTTCACCGTGAAGCCGCCGCCGGCAAAGCCCGCCCGGTACCGCCCCTGCTCCAGCCGGATTTCGAGCCCTGCCACGGTGAATTCCATCCCGCCGCTTCCACCCCCGGCCAGCGCCCCGGCCTCCGCAAAGGCGCCAGCATCCATCGGTCCCGAGGCGCTGATGCCATGGCGCAGCATACCGAAGCGCCCGCCATCCTGGATACTGGTCAGCGGTCCTGCTCGCATTACGGTCAGCCTGGAGCTCATGGCGCCACCGTGAAGGTCACGGCATCACCCGCCCCCAGCCGCGTCGGCGGCTCGGCCGCCGGGTCGAAATTGCGGAAATCGGTCTGCCCTATCACATGCCAACCGGTCGGCATTTCGGTGGCTGCTATGGCCGTCTGCCCCGCCGCGAACAGCACGCTCCCGGCCGGCACGGTGGGGCGAACCGTGGTCCGGCGCGGCAGGACGAGTCGGTCGGCATGCAGGCCGCAATAGACAAAGCCGGGTGCAAAGCCCGTCGCCAGAACGCGCAAGGGGCCGGCATTATGCGCCGCGATGAAATCGGGTACGCCCATGCCCAGAGCGGCCGCCACCTCGTCGAGGTCAGGTCCGTCGAATCTCGTAACAATGGTCCAGGCGGCCATTGCCGGCGCCGCATCGCCCAGCGCAAACAGCCGCAGGCGCAATTCGCCGCCAATCGCAGCCGGCGTCGAGACCAGCGGATCATAGCGCAGTTGCACCGACACCAGGTGCGGCACAATTTCGACCACACCCGCGACAGGCTCGCGGTCCAGCGACAAGGCCAGCGCAATGGCTGCCCGGTTTGCAGCATCGGTCAGGGTGCCGCCGAAGCGCACCAGAACACTGCTGTCACCGAGCGGAACGATCGTCGGCGCGGGGAATGTCATGGGGTCGGACCAGCCGGTCATGTTCAGCCCTTGGCTGCAAAGCGGCAAGTCCTGTCGGACCCGCCCGGATCAGTCAACCCGGTCCATAAGCGGCGGAACTCTGCCGCGCTCGGAAGACCGTTCGTTCATTGCCACTGCCCGCGGGCAGCGGCCGGGTTTGACCTGCCGGATGGGCCCCTCAGGTCAGTTGGGGTCTTTGCCGTCCTGTTCGATCACGGCTTCGAAAAGCTCCCTGGCCTGCCCGACGCCGATCGCCTCGATGGCGACAGCGGCAATGGCAGCGAACAGCTCTGCGATTTCCTGGGGATCGGTGATTTCGGCGTCGTCGTCTTCGGCGTCGGCGTTAATCAGAGTAAACACAATAACGCGCCTCCAAGTTAGCCAATGGCGTGATTGTGCGGCGATTCCTATTACGGAATAAATAATGGAAATCGGCGCCTGCCCGGCCCATGGGCAATTGCCAGAAAGGGCAGAGGCGCTTACTCTTCCGGCGCTGTGTTCGCTTCGAGCCAGGCCTCGATATCATCAAGGCTCGCCGAGAATGGCTTGGGCACATTCCCGTAGATGATCTTGAAGCTCTCGTCGTCCCGGATGGCATGCCCGCCGGCATGGCCCAGCACCTTCATCTTCTCGTCGGTGAGAATGGTCAGCCCGTAGCGCGCGGCAAACCGCTTTATCCGCCGCATCCGCGATGCTTCAAATTCCTTCCGGCTCACTGGCTTCCTCTTGTGGCTTGGCGGGTAGGGAGGGATTCGAACCCCCGGAAGGCTTGCACCTTCGCCGGTTTTCAAGACCGGAGCAATCAACCGCTCTGCCACCTACCCGTCGGGTCAGCCTTTAGCCGCAGCGGACCGGGCTGTCCAGAGTGCGCTGCCACGCTTAGGGCAGCAGTACTACCGAGCCCGTGGTCTTGCGCCCTTCCAACGCCCGATGCGCATCCGCNACCTGGTCCAGCGGGAATGTNCGNCCNATCTCGACCTTGACCGCGCCACTCTGCACCGCCGCAAAGAGCGCCTGCGCGCCTTCGAGCAAATCCTCGCGTTTGGCCAGATAGTGGGCCGTGGTCGGGCGGGTTACATAGAGCGAACCCTTGCGCGACAGCACGGTGATATCAGGGATGGACACCACGCCCGAGGCATTGCCGAAGCTCACCATCAGTCCGCGCTGCCTCAGGCAATCGAGCGATTTCTCGAAGGTCGCCTTGCCAACGCCGTCATAGACCACATCGACGCCCTTGCCTCCCGTGATCTCGCGCACCCGGGCGGCGAAATCCTCCTCGGTATAGTTGATGACATGGTCGCAGCCATGCGCCTTGGCCAGGGCCACCTTCTCGGCGCTGCCGGCCGTACCGATTACGGTGACGCCGAGAGCCTTGGCCCATTGCGTGGCAATGAGGCCGGTGCCGCCCGCGGCCGCATGCCAGAGGATGGTTTCGCCTTTGGCGACGGGCCAGGTCCTGAACAGCAGGTACCAGGCCGTCAGGCCCTTGAGCATGATGGCGGCGGCCGTGCGGTCGTCTATGCCATCAGGAACGGGCACCATGCGGTCGGCTGCGGCCAGCCGTTCCGCCGCATAGGCGCCCGCCAGGCCCTGATAGGCCACGCGGTCCCCCACCTTGAGCCCGGTCACGCCTTCGCCGACGGCGGTAATGACGCCCGCCGCTTCATTGCCGGCCACGAACGGCATCTCGACCGGATAGAGACCGGAGCGCTGATAGGTATCGATGAAATTGAGCCCGATGGCGGTCTGGCGTAAAGCCACCTGGCCCGGACCGGGCGCCCCGATCGTCCGGTCTTCCAACGTCAGGACTTCGGGGCCACCGGTCTGGTAGACGATGACGGCCCGGCTCATTTCGGCGCCTTCGGCTTGCGCGGCGCGGATTTGGGCCGCGCCTGCGCCCGTGCCGTGGGGCTGGATTTGG
>Ga0065721_10005553_pt1 | contig 26747 bp, 27 predicted proteins | sample Mesricmetagenome_FD_59108 | JGI IMG/M metagenome (GOLD analysis project Ga0065721, IMG submission 59108) | Mesophilic microbial community from rice straw/compost enrichment Sample: eDNA_1 v2 (version 2) | ecosystem: Engineered > Solid waste > Grass > Composting > Bioreactor | place: USA: Davis... | reverse complement strand
TGCTGCTCTGCATCCGGAAACAGCCGCCAGCGCTTCGGCCTAAATGCCAGGCGGCTGCGTTCGCCGGCAGGATGGTCGAACGGCAGGTCGATCTCGACCTTCTGCGCGTCGCCGCCGATGGCCAACTCCACGCGCCGCGTGCCGCCGACGCGCCGGCTCGACGTGACGACGCCGGCCAGCGCTGCATCGCCCTCGACGAGGTCGACGTCGTGCGGACGGAAGAACAACCGCCCCTGGCCCTCGAAACTGTCGGCCGGCAGGCCGATCGCTCGGCCGCCGATCCACAGTTCCTTGTTCTCGGCCGTCACGGTGAGTTCGCTCGACTCGCCGATGAAGCTGAAGACGAACGGCGATGTGGGCCGATCATAGACCTCGTCGGGCGTGCCGACCTGTTCGATGCGGCCCTGGCTCATCACGCATAGCCGGTCGGCGAGCTCGAGCGCTTCCTCCTGGTCGTGGGTCACGAAGACCGTCGTATGGCCGGTGCGGTCGTGGATTTCGCGCAGCCACCGGCGCAGTTCGCGGCGCACCTGCGCATCGAGCGCGCCGAACGGCTCGTCGAGCAACAGCACGCGCGGCTCGATGGCGAGCGCGCGGGCCAGCGCCACGCGCTGCCTCTGTCCGCCGGAGAGCTGGTTGGGATAGCGCTTCTCGAGCCCGGAGAGCTGCACGAAGTCAAGCAGTTCCAAGGTCTTGCGTCGAATGTCTGCGCTGGCGGGTCGGGTTTCCCTCGGCCGCACCTTGAGTCCGAACGAGATATTCTCCAGGACCGTCATGTGGCGGAAGAGCGCGTAGTGCTGGAAGACGAAGCCGATATTGCGCTCCTGCACGGTCTTGTCGGAGGCGTCCTCCTCGCCAAAGAAGATGCGGCCTTCGGTCGGCCGTTCGAGGCCGGCGATCAGGCGCAAGAGCGTGGTCTTGCCGGATCCCGAAGGGCCCAGCAGCGCGATGAGTTCGCCCGAGCGGATATCGAGCGAGACGTTGCGCAGCGCCGCGAACCGGTCGAATTCCTTGCGGACCTTGTCGATACGAACTTCCATTGAGTGTTCCTGACTGGAGCGGCTTCGATTGCGCAAGTGGTCGAAGTCTTTGCTCTAATTTTATGTTTTTGTTCTATTTTCATCCAGACTATGGTAAGCCTAGTGGCCGCCGTTTGTCGCGGCGAGCTCGTCGGCGAAGCGCCATTCGAGAAGGCTCTTCAACACGAGCGTCACCAGCGCCAGCAGCGCCAGCAGCGATGCCAGGGCGAAGGCTGCGGTCGCATTGTACTCGTTGTAGAGCATTTCGACCTGCAGCGGCATCGTCGTCGTCTGGCCGCGGATCTTGCCCGATACGACGGCTACGGCGCCGAACTCGCCCATGGCGCGGGCATTGCAGAGCAGCACGCCATAGAGCAGTCCCCAGCGGATGTTGGGCAGCGTTACGCGCAGGAAGGTCTGCCAGCCGGAGGCGCCAAGCGAAAGCGCCGCCTCCTCGTCGCCGGTGCCCTGGTCCTGCATCAGCGGAATGAGCTCGCGGGCGACGAACGGGAAGGTCACGAAGATCGTCGCGAGCACGATACCGGGCACTGCGAACAGCACCTCTATGCCGTAGGACTTGAGCCAGGGGCCGAGGACGCTCCCTGCCCCGAACAGCAGCACGTAGACGAGACCGGCGATGACCGGCGAGATCGAGAACGGCAGGTCGATGAGGGTAATGAGGAGCGCCTTGCCCTTGAACTCGTACTTGGCGATGGCCCAGGCGGCGCAGATGCCGAAGACGATGTTGAGCGGTACCGCGATGACGGCGACCGTCAGCGTCAGGCGGATGGCCGATTGCGCGTCGGGCATCTGCAGGGCGGTGAAAAACGCCCCGAAACCCTGCCGCAGCGCTTCCGAGAAGACGGCATAAAGCGGCAGAACAAGGAAGAGCGCCATGAAGGCCAGGCAGATGCCGATCAGCAGCCACTGCACCGGCCGGCTCTCGCTCGTGGGGGAAGGATGCCTATTGGCCATAGCCGAACCTCTTGCGGCTCCACGCCTGGATGAGGTTGATGACGAGCAGCATCGCGAAGGAAATGCCCAGCATCAACGTGCCGATGACGGCGGCGCCCACATAATTGAACTCCTCGAGTCGGATGACGATGAGGAGCGGCGCGATCTCCGAGACGAACGGGATGTTGCCGGCAATGAAGATGACAGAGCCATACTCCCCGACCGCCCGGGCGAAGGCGAGCGCGAACCCGGTAAGGATCGCGGGCGTGAGACCCGGCAGGATCACCCGCCAGACGATCTGGAAGCGGTTGGCGCCGAGGGTCGCCGCGGCCTCCTCCACCTCCTTGTTGACCTCTTCGAGGATCGGCTGGATCGTGCGCACGACGAATGGCAGGCCGATGAAGATCATGGCGACGACGATGCCGAGCGGCGTATAGGCCACGCGGATCCCTAGCGGCATCAGCAGCGCGCCGATGCTTCCGTTGGGCGCATAGATGGCGGTGAGCGCGATGCCTGCCACAGCCGTCGGCAGCGCGAACGGCAGGTCGACTATGGCGTCGAACAGGCGCCGGCCGGGAAAGCGGTAGCGCACCAGCACCCAGGCGATCAGCGTGCCGAAGACGACGTTGACGCCGGCGGCGATCAGCGCCGTCACGAAGCTGACGCGCAGCGAGCCGAGGACGCGCGGGTCGCTGGCATAGCGCAGGAATCCATCCAGCCCCAGGCCCGCCGAGCGCAGGATGAGCGCAGCCAGCGGGATGAGAACGAGGAGACTGAAATAGACCAGCGTGAAGCCGAGCGTCATTCCGAAGCCCGGAATGACGCTCGGTTGCTTCCACCGCCAGCCCGGAGAGCCGGTGGTTATGTGAGCCATGTTACTGGGTCGGCCCGCTGTAAATCTGGTCGAAGATACCGCCGTCGCCGAAGAACGCCGGCTGCACCTCAACCCACCCACCATAGTCGTCAATGGTCACCAGGTCGAGTTCCGGGAAACGTTCCAACAGCGCCGGATCGACGACCTCGGGTTTGGATGGCCGATAGAAATGCTTGGCGGCGATGTTCTGCCCTTCGTCCGAATAGAGGTACTCGAGATAGGCGGTCGCCACCTCGCGGGTGCCGCGGGCGTCCACTACCTCGTCGACGACGGCGACCGGCGGCTCCGCAAGGATCGAGAGCGGCGGCACGACGATGTCGAAGGCATCCGGTCCCAGTTCCTCGAGCGCCAGGAACGCCTCGTTCTCCCAGGCGAGCAGTACGTCGCCGATGCCGCGCTGGACGAACGTCGTGGTCGAGCCGCGCGCGCCGGTATCGAGCACGGGCACGTGGCGGAAGAGCTCGGTGATGTATTCGCGGATCTTGGCCTCGTCGCCGCCGTATTCGCGGTCGGCCCAGGCCCAGGCGGCGAGGAAGTTCCAGCGCGCGCCACCAGAGGTCTTGGGGTTGGGCGTGATGACCTCCACCCCCTCCCCTATCAGGTCGCCCCAGTCAGTCAGGTTCTTGGGGTTGCCCTTGCGCACCAGGAATACGATTGTCGAGGTATAGGGCGAGTTGTTGTTGGCGAGCGTGCCGCGCCAGTCGGAGCGGATGCGCCCCGCTTCCGCGATGGCGTTGATGTCTGCCTCCAGCGCAAGGGTAACCACGTCGGCTTCGAGCCCGTCGATGACGGTGCGGGCCTGCGAGCCGGAGCCGCCATGCGTGACCTGCACGGTGACATTCTGGCCGGTGGTCTCGAGCCAATGGGCGGTGAAGGCCGCGTCGAACTCGCGGTAGAGCTCGCGGGTCGGGTCATAGGATACGTTGGTGATCGTCACGTCCTGAGCGCGCAGGGTCGTCGCGAAGCTCAGGGAAAAGGCGGCGGCGAGGGCGCCGTAGGCAAATAGTCGCACAGGAAATTTCATTGGTGTCTCCCGTTCCCAGTTTGCCTCTAAAGCCTATAGCTCCAGTCGAGATTAACAAGTTTCGAGACGCTCGATTGCAGCAGCGTTCGAAGAAAAAAATCCTCGGTTAATCGATAAGCGGGAGCAAATCTGCACCGCCCAGGGCGGGACTGGCTTATTGAGCCGCTGCGCGGGCGCCGGTTGCCGCGGCCACGTCGATGCGCATGCCGTCATAGGCAGGCGTCACGTTGTCCGGCGTCGCGGCGTCGACGGTGGCATAGTCCATGTCGATATGGAGATTGGTGAGGATCGCCCGGTGCGGCGCGTAGCGTCCGATGAGCTCGAGCGTTTCTGGCAGGCTCAGGTGGCTCGGATGCGGCGTGGGGCGCAGGGCGTCAATCACCCACGTATCGAGGCCGCTGACGGCCCTCGCAGACTGCTCGGGAATGCCGGAGAGGTCGCAGGAATAGGCGAACCGGCCGACGCGGAAGCCGAGCGAGAAGATGTTGCCGTGCTCCTGCTCGAACGGCTCGACGGTGATGGACCCGCCCGGTCCGTCGACGACCAGCGGCTCGCCGGCCCGGATGATGTTGGCGTTGAGGATCGGAGGATAGTCGCTGCCCGCCGGTGCCTTGAAGCAGTAGCCGAACGCCTCGCGGATGCGCTTGCCGGCTTCTTCGGAGAAATAGACCTCGACGCGCTTACGGTTGTTGAGTGCCAGCACTCGAAGATCGTCGATGCCGTGGGTGTGGTCGGCGTGCTCATGGGTGTAGAGCACCGCCTCGACCCGGTCGACATGGGCGTCGAGCAGCTGCTCGCGCAGGTCGCAGCCCGTATCGACGAGGATGCGGGTCACCCCCTCCCCTCCTCCGCGCCCTTCGATGAGCAGGGAACAGCGCCGACGGCGGTTGCGCGGATCGTCGGGATCGCACGCGCCCCAGATGTTGCCGACGCGCGGCACGCCGCCGGACGAGCCGCAGCCGAGGATGGTCGCCTCGATGCGCGTGGCTGCCGGCACGGTCAGGCAAGCCCCGTCTTGGAGAAGAGCCGGGCGAAATTGGCGGTCGATTCCGCCGCCACGGTTTCGAGGTTCGTCCCACGGACTTCGGCGAGCTTCTGGGCCGTGTGCAGCACATAGGCCGGCTCGTTGGACTTGCCGCGATGCGGCACCGGCGCCAGGTAGGGCGCGTCGGTCTCGACGAGATAGCGGTCGGCCGGCACGACCTCGGCGACGGCGCGGATTTCCTCGGCGTTCCTGAAGGTTATGATGCCCGAGAACGACACGTAGCCGCCGAGCGCCAGGCCGCGCCGCGCCAGCTCGGGGCCGGACGAGAAGCAGTGGAGGACGAACGGGAAGGCCCCCTGCTCGGTCTCCTCCTCGAGGATGCGCGCCATGTCGTCGTCAGCCTGCCGGCTGTGAATAACCAGTGGAAGACCGGTCGCGCGGGCGGCGGCGATATGGCGGTGGAAACCTTCGGCCTGCGCGTCGCGCGGTGAGTTGTCGTAGTGGTAGTCGAGCCCCGCCTCGCCGATCGCAACGCACTTCGGATGGGCCGACAGCCGGATCAGGTCGTCGGCCGAGACGTGCAGCTCCTCATGGGCGTTATGAGGATGGGTGCCGACCGAGCACCAGATGTTCTCGTGTTGTTCCGCGAGCCGCGCATAGGTGGAAAACTTCTCCACACGTGTGGAAATCGTCACCATGCCGGTGACGCCCGCCGCCGCGGCGCGGGCCATCACTCCGTCGAGATCGGCGGAGAGCTCATCGAAATCGAGGTGGCAGTGGCTGTCGATCAGCATCAGGCCTTTTCCGAGCGTTCGAAGCGGGCAAAGACCGGTTGCGGCGCGGGCAGCCGCGTGCCGGGCACCAGCGCTCCCGATTCGTCAGCATGGGCGAGGACGCGCTTGTCTTGCGGTACCGCAAGGGCGTCGAGGAGTCTGCCGGCCGATCCCGGCGTGAACGCCAGCATCGGGATTGTCAGGCGCCGCACCAGCTCGGCGGTGACGTAGAGCACAGTCGCCATGCGGGCCGGATCGGTTTTCTTCAGCGCCCAGGGCTCCTGCGCGGCGAAGTAGTTGTTGGCGGCACTGAGGGCCGAGATGATCTCGGCGGCTGCCTCGTGTACCAGCTGCGCGTCCATGGCCTTTGCCGCCGCTGCGATCGCGTCCTGCGCGGTCTTTAACACCTCGGCGTCCGCATCGGTCAGCTCACCTGGCTGCGGCACTTGCGCATCGCAGTTCTTGTTGATCATAGAGAGCGAGCGCTGCGCCAAGTTGCCGAGGTTGTTGGCGAGGTCCGCGTTCGAGCGGTTGACCAGCTTGTCCCGGCTGTAGTCGCCGTCATTGCCGAACGAGACTTCGCGCAGGAAGAAGAAGCGCACCGGGTCGGCGCCGAACTCTTCCACGAGCTCGAACGGGTCGATGACGTTGCCGAGCGACTTGCTCATCTTCTGCCCGTCCACGGTCAGGAACCCGTGGGCGAACACGCGATGCGGCACCTCGATGCCCGCGCTCATCAGGAAGGCGGGCCAATAGACAGTATGAAAGCGGATGATGTCCTTGCCGATGACGTGCAGGTTGGCCGGCCAGTACTTCCTGAACTGCTCGGACTTGTCTTCCGGGAAACCGACACCGGTGATGTAGTTGGTCAGCGCATCGATCCACACATACATCACGTGCCCGTTTGCACCCGGCACCGGGATGCCCCAGTCGAAGGTCGTGCGCGAGATCGAGAGGTCCTGCAGGCCCCCCTTCACGAACGCGATGATCTCGTTGCGCCGTTCCCTGGGCGCGATGAAATCCGGGTTCTCCTCGTAGAGCTTGAGGAGCCGGTCCTGGTAGGCCGAGAGGCGGAAGAAGTAGCTGGGTTCCTCCACCCATTCGACGGGTGCGCCCGAGGGGGCGAGCTTCTTGCCGTCGGGCCCATCGGTCAGCTCGCCCTCGTCGAAATAGGCTTCGTCCCTCACCGAGTACCAACCCTTGTAGGCGCCCTGGTAGATATCGCCGTTGTTGCTGGCGGCCATGCGGCGCCAGATTTCCTGGCTTGAGGCATAGTGGCGCGGTTCGGTCGTGCGGATGAAATCGTCGTTGGAAATCTCGAGCGCTTCCGCGAGCCGCTTGAACTCGGCCGCGTTGCGGTCGGCGAGCTCGCGCGGCGTCACGCCCTGTGCCGCGGCCGTCTGCACCATCTTGATGCCGTGCTCGTCGGTGCCGGTGAGAAAGAAGACGTCGCGCCCTTCCAGCCGCTTGAAGCGGGCGATGGCGTCGGTCGCGATCATCTCGTAGGCGTGCCCGATATGGGGAGCGCCGTTGGGGTAGGAAATCGCGGTGGTGACGTAGAAGGGCTTGGCGGTCATTGCTGGGCGGCCGGGGAGGATGTGGCTTGGACGTGCTTCCTGATGGCGTCGAAGACCGTGACGAGCGTCTGCCTCATATCGAGGTTGATCTCGTCGGTCTCGGCAAACAGGGCGTCCGCCTTCTCCCACAGCTCGCCTGCCGAGGCAAGGCGCATGCGTTCGCCCGCTATGGCCGCCGCCCTCGCTTCCCCGGCCAGCCAGTCATTGAGCAGTTCGCGGGCAAACGAGAGGTCGGGGCTGTCGCGGTCGGCCGCGAGCGCATCGGCAAGGGAAAGATGCACGGCGCTCGGGTGCCGCAGCGGGTCCTGGAGCCAGGACTGCAGGCCGCCGAGGATGCTTTCCGGGCTCAGCGCCAGCGCCTCGAACCCGCGCCGCGGCCGTCCGCGCGCGAGCGCGACGGCGCGGGCGACCTCATCGGAATCGGCGTCCGGCCGCTGCACGGCGAGCGCCGCGGCGACCTGCGCATCGGCCAGCGGACGCAGGGCGAGGCTGTGGCAGCGCGAATGGATGGTCGGCAGGAGTTGGCCAGGGCGGTGGGAAACGAGGAAGAACGTCGTTTCGGGCGGCGGCTCCTCGAGCGTCTTCAGCAGCGCATTGGCCGCGTTCGGGTTGCAGTCGTCGATCGAGTCGACGATGGCGACCCGATGGCCGGCACGGCCGCGCGTCATGTGCAGCTCTTCACGCAGCTCCCGCACGTCCTCGACGCGGATGACGGTATAGTACCCCCTGCCCTCGCGCGGCCGGCGGCGGAGCACGGCCAGATTCGGGTGAGCGCCGGCGGCGACCTGCTCGTCCACCCGGTGCGCGTCCTCGTCGCCCGTCGCAGCGAGGATGTCGCGGGCAAGCGTGAAGGCGAGCGTTGCCTTGCCGATTCCTTGCGGACCGTGCAGCAGCACGGCGCCGGGCAGCCGGCCTGCGGCGATCTGCGCGTGCAGCGCCGCGCGCACGGCCTCATGGCCGACGAGGCGCGTCTGCCGCTCGGGCGCGAGCGTGTCGGCGATGGCGTCGGGATCCGTCAAGCCGGTTGCCCGCCAAGCTGATCGGCGAAGCGCCCGGAAACCACCTGCCAGATATTCTCCTCGAGCTCGCTTTCCGTCTGGTCTGCGGAAACCACCACGCACCGTTCGGGATTGGCCCTGGCGATGGCGAGGAAATTGTCGCGCAGGCGTCTGTGCCAGACGAGGTCTTCCTTCTCGAACCGGTCCCCGGTGGCGGCGAGCGCCTCCTCTAGGGCGCGGGTCTCGACCCGCCGGAATGCGACTTCCGGATCCATGTCGAGGACGATCGTCAGGTCCGGCGTATGGCCATTTAGCGCCAGCTCCTCGAGCGCGGCGATGAGCTTGTCGTCGACGCCGCCGGTCAGACCCTGATAGGCGCGGGTCGAATCGTGGAAGCGGTCGCAGAGCACCCAGCGGCCGGCAGCTAGATTGGGCGCGATGAGCTGGTTGACGTGGTCGAGCCGAGCCGAGGCGAAGAGCACGGCCTCCGCGCCCGCGCCCCAGCTCTCCGACCTGCCCTGCAGGATGAAGGAGCGGATGGCCTCGGCCTTGGGCGTGCCGCCCGGCTCGCGGGTGCGCACGGCCTCGATCCCGGCCGCGTTGAGGCGCGCGAGGAGGCGCTTGACCTGCGTCGACTTGCCGACCCCCTCCCCACCCTCGAAGGTGATGAAGCGGGCGCCGCCGGAGCTTTGCGGTTCGGGCATTGCGGCTGCGTTCCTTATGGCGTCGGGACGTTCGGTTTGCAGATAGCGCAAACGAAGGTTCAGAGCCAGCCGAAGGCGAGCTGTTTGACGGCGTCCGTCGCGCGCCGCACGATTCCGCCCTGCGCGATGTCTTCGGCCGCATAGAGTGGAGCGGACTGGATGAGCTGCTCGTTGCAGTAGACGCGCAGTTCCGCCACGCGGTCGCCGGCATTGACCGGCGGCATCAGCGGCCCCTGATAGGTGATGTCGGCCGTCAGGCACCGGCGCGAGCCGCGCGGCAGGTAGAGGTCGACAGCGCCCTCGCCGACGAGCCCCACTCGCCCTTCCTCGCCACCGTAGACGTCGGCATATCCGACGATCTGGCCTTCCTCGAAGGCCGGAATGCGTTCGAAGGCGCGGGTGCCCCAGGTGATGAGCTTGCGCGCCTCTTCGGTGCGCTGGGCCATGCTGGTGAGGCCGTGGACGACCGCGATCAGCCGGCGCCCGCCGTCATCGGTCGAGACGACAGAGCCGTATCCGGCTGCCTCCGTGTGGCCGGTTTTGAGGCCGTCGACGCCGATTCCCATCTCGACCAGCGAGTTGCGGTTGGACTGCTTGATGTTGTTCCACTCGAACTCGGGCTCGGAGAAGATGTGGTAGTATTCCGGAAACTCGCGGATCAGGTAGCGCGCAAGGGTCGCGAGGTCACGCGCGGTCGTATGCATGTCCGGATCCGGCAGGCCGGTGGAATTGGTGAAGTGCGAGCCGGTAAGGCCGATCTCCTCGGCCAGCTCGTTCATCATCACCGCGAAGGTCTCCTCGTTGCCCGCAATACCCTCCGCCAGCACGATGCTGGCATCGTTGCCGGACTGGATGATGACCGAGCGCAGGAGATTCTCGACGCTGATGCGCGAGTTGAGCTCGGCGAACATGGTCGAGCCGCCCGAAGCCGCCCCGCCCGTGCGCCAGGCGTGCTCGGAAACGAAGAGTTCGGTATCGAGCGAAAGCCGCCCGGAGCGCAGCTCGTTGAAGACCACGGCGATGGTCATGAGCTTGGCCATGCTGGCCGGTTCCATTGGTGCGTCCGCATCTTGCTGGAAGAGCACCGTGCCGGATTCATGGTCCATCAGGATGGCGAACCTGGCGGCGGTCGAGAACTGCACCGGCGCCTGCGCCGACGCCACGCCTGCAAAACCCATCAGCATGGCGAGAACCGCCACGATACGCGACACGTAACTCACGACCCACCTCCGCGGGGTCGGCCCTGCCCCACCCGCTCAAATCCGATCTTGAGGATTCTAGAGGGTTTTACGCAAAAGTGGAGACAGCTTTGCGTGATCGGGATGCAAAGTTCAGAACTTTGGTGAACTGCCTAAAGCGCCACGTCGCCGAGACCGAGCTGGCGGGCCAGCGCCAGCACGTCCTCGCCGGCAACGCCGGGCTTGAGATGCGTCAGCGTCAACCGTGTCGCCGGAGCGCCGCCGATCTCCACCTGCTCCTCGTCGACCGCGCCCAGAACCGCGAATTCCTGGGCGACCAGCACCGCACCGTTGGGATTGGCGAAGATGCCGAGCGGAATGCTGACGGCGCGGGTGTCGGCGTCGAGCGCCTGCATCAGGTGCGTCAGTTCCGGCGACTGCGCGGCCATGGCGTTGGCAGCTTCATGAGCGCTCGAGATCGCCGTGTCCTGCGCCTGCGGCGTCGTGTCGGCATAGGAGAAGAGGCCGGAAATGAAGCTCGTCGTCATGCCGACCAGCGAGCGTTCGCCCGCCGAGACCGAGGCGACGCGGGTCGGGCCGGTCTCCTGGTAGGCGGGGCCGGAGTAGCTGGCGACCAGCATGCGCGTGTCGTCGCCCTCGAGCGGCGCAGGCCCCACATATTCGACCGCAACGTCCGTCGAGCCGGCGCCGACATAGCCGAGCATGCTGGCGGCGCGGTAGGAGAGATCGATGATGCGGCCGGGCATATAGGGGCCGCGGTCGTTGACACGCACGACGAGCGAGCGGCCGTTCTGCTGGTTGGTCACTCGCACATAGGAGGGCAGCGGCAGCGTCGGATGGGCGGCCGTGATGGCATTGGCCGAGAAGATCTCGCCGTTGGCAGTGCGCCGGCCGTGGAAGTCGGCGCCGTACCAGGAGGCTTCGCCGGCGGCGGCATATCCGGCCGGGTTCTCCTGCGGAACGTAGGTCTTGCCGCGCACCGTATAGGGCTTGCCGACGAGATGGCGGCCGCCGCCCTTGGGCGGGTTCGGATCACGGGTCACGCGCGGGGAGACGGCGACGCCGAATTCGGAGGAGGTGAAGGCGGAACGCTTGACAGTCGGGCCGACGCCACCACCTGAACAGGCGGTAAGAACCATCGCGGCGGCGGCGGTCAGCACGAAAAGGCGGCAGGTTCGAAAGGACATGCGGCTGGGCAAAGATACGCTCGAACGGAAAAACGCCGACAATTTAACTCAATGGCCACGGGCCCGCGCGCATTGAAGCCCGTTGTGGTTGAGAGGACGTTAAGGTGGCGAAGCGCTACCCTTGGGTGTAGCAGTTGTGCGCGATGCGTTAGCGGAATGATGCCCTTACGCGACATACGTCAGAGACCTTGCCGACAGAAGGATATAAAGATATCTTTATGTCACCCTGCCTCCGCGTCAGGCAGACCGGAATCCTGGAAGAAAGACGAGAAGCCCATGAGCACCCAAGACGAGAGCGCTCGACATCCCGCACCTGCCCTGCCCGACGGGGTGGAAGTGCGCGCGGCCCTGACGGCCGCCGCGCGGGAACGTATCCTCATCCTCGACGGCGCCATGGGCACCATGATCCAGCGCCTCAAGCTCACCGAGGAAGATTTCCGCGGCGAGCGGTTCAAGGACTGGCACCTGCCGCTGCGCGGCAACAACGACCTGCTGATCCTAACCCAGCCGCAGGCCATCGAGGATATCCACTACGCCTACGCCAAGGCGGGTGCCGATATGGTCGAGACCAACACGTTCTCGTGCACGAGCGTCGCGCAGGCGGACTACGGGCTCGAAGACGACGCCTATATCTACGAGCTCAACTACGAGGGCGCGCGGGTGGCGCGGCGGGCGGTCGAGCGCGCGAGTGCAGAGGACGGCAAGCGCCGGTTCGTCGCGGGCGCCCTGGGGCCGACCAACAAGACCTCGTCCATGTCGACGGACGTCAACAATCCAGGCCATCGCTCGATCACCTTCGACGAGCTGGTCGCAGCCTACGGCAAGGCCATCGAGGGCCTGCTCGACGGCGGCGCCGACACGCTGCTCTTCGAGACGATCACCGACACACTCAACACCAAGGCCGGCATCTTCGCGGCCGAGAAGGTGTTTGCGCAGCGCGGCCGCTCATTGCCGATCATGATCTCGGGCACGATCACCGACCTTTCCGGGCGCACGCTTTCCGGCCAGACGCCGACGGCGTTCTGGCACTCGGTGAGGCATGCCAAGCCCCTGACCATCGGCCTCAACTGCGCGCTCGGCGCCAACGCCATGCGCTCGCACATTGCCGAACTCAGCGACGCGGCCGATACGCTCATCTGCGCCTATCCCAATGCCGGCCTGCCCAACGAGATGGGCCAGTACGACGAGAGCCCGGAATTCATGGCCGAGCAGATCGAGGGTTTCGCGCGCGACGGCTACGTCAACATCGTGGGCGGCTGCTGCGGCTCGACGCCCGACCACATCAGGGCCATCGCCGAGGCCGTCGCCAGGCACGCCCCCCGGCAGGTGCCGCAGGTCGAGACGCGCCTGCGCCTTTCCGGCCTCGAGCCCTTCACGCTTACCGACGACATCCCGTTCGTCAACATCGGCGAGCGCACCAACGTCACCGGCTCGGCGCGCTTCCGCAAGCTCATCACCGCCGGCGACTATGCCGCGGCGCTGGAAGTCGCGAGAGATCAGGTCAACAACGGCGCCCAAATCATTGATATCAATATGGACGAGGGCCTCATCGACAGCCAGAAGGTGATGGTCGAGTTCCTCAACCTGCTGGCCGCCGAGCCCGATATCGCCCGCGTACCGCTGATGATCGACTCCTCCAAATGGGAGGTGATCGAGGCGGGCCTCAAATGCGTGCAGGGCAAGGCGCTGGTCAACTCGATCTCGATGAAGGAAGGCGAAGAGGCCTTTCTCCACCATGCGCGGCTGGTGAAATCCTACGGCGCGGCCGTCGTCGTCATGGCCTTCGACGAACAAGGCCAAGCCGACACGCTCGAGCGCAAGGTCGAGATCTGCACCCGCGCCTACAAGCTCCTGACCGAAGAGGTCGGCTTCCCGCCCGAGGACATCATCTTCGACCCCAACGTCTTCGCGGTCGCGACCGGTATCGAGGAGCACAACGGCTACGGCGTCGCCTTCATCGAGGCGGCGCGGCGGATCACCGCGACCCTGCCCCACGCCCATATCTCGGGCGGCGTTTCCAACCTCTCGTTCTCGTTCCGCGGCAACGAGCCGGTGCGCGAAGCGATGCATTCGGTGTTCCTTTACCACGCCATCCAGGCGGGCATGGACATGGGCATCGTCAATGCCGGCCAACTCGCCGTCTACGAGACGATCGACCCGGAACTGCGCGAGGCCTGCGAGGACGTGATCCTCAACCGGCGCGACGACGCGACGGACCGGCTCCTGGAGCTGGCCGAGCGCTACAAGGGCCAGGCGGGCGGCGAAGCCAAGGGCAAGGACCTCTCCTGGCGGCAGCTGCCGGTCGGCGAGCGCATCACCCATGCCCTCGTCAACGGCATCACCGAGTTCATCGAGGCCGACACCGAGGAGGCCCGCCAGCAGTTCGAGCGTCCGCTGCACGTCATCGAAGGCCCGCTGATGGACGGCATGAACGTCGTCGGCGATCTTTTCGGCTCGGGCAAGATGTTCCTGCCACAGGTGGTGAAGTCGGCTCGCGTCATGAAGCAGGCCGTCGCCTATCTCCTGCCCTTCATGGAGGCCGAGAAGGAGGCCAATGGCGAGACCGAGCGCAAGAGCGCCGGCAAGGTGCTGATGGCGACCGTCAAGGGCGACGTGCACGACATCGGCAAGAACATCGTCGGGGTCGTGCTCGCCTGCAACAACTACGAGATCATCGATCTGGGCGTGATGGTGCCGAGCCAGAAAATCCTTGAGACGGCGCGCAAGGAGAAGGTCGACGTCATCGGCCTTTCCGGCCTGATCACCCCCTCGCTCGACGAAATGGTGCACGTGGCCGCTGAGATGGAGCGCGAGGGCTTCGACATTCCGCTCCTCATCGGCGGGGCGACGACCAGCCGCGTACACACGGCCGTCAAGATCCACCCGCGCTACGAGCGCGGCCAGACGGTCTACGTCAACGACGCGAGCCGCGCCGTCGGCGTCGTCTCGAACCTGCTGTCCGACCAGAAGGACAAGTTCGTCGCCGATATCCGGGCCGAATACGCCAAGGCGGCCGCCGCCCATGCGCGCGCCGAAGCCGAGAAGCAGCGGCTGCCGATCGCCAAGGCCCGAGCCAACGCGTTCCGGCCGGATTGGGAGGGCTATACGCCGCCCAAGCCCAAATTCCTCGGCACGCGCGTCTTCGAGAACTTCGACCTCGCGACCCTCGCCCGTTACATCGACTGGACGCCCTTCTTCCAGACCTGGGAGCTCAAGGGGCGCTTTCCGGCGATCCTCGATGACGAGAAGCAGGGCGAGGCTGCACGCCAACTCTATGAGGACGCGCAGCGCATGCTCGGGCAGATCATCGAGGAGAAGTGGTTCGCGCCACGGGCCGTGATCGGCTTCTGGCCGGCCAACGCCGTTGGTGACGACATCCGCCTCTTTGCCGACGAGAGCCGCAAGGACGAGATCGCCACGCTCTTCACCCTGCGCCAGCAGCTGACCAAGCGCGACGGCAAGCCGAACATGGCGCTCGCCGATTTCGTCGCGCCCGTCGAAAGTGGCAAGGCCGACTATGTCGGCGGGTTCGTGGTGACTGCCGGCATCGAGGAAGTCGCCATCGCCGAGCGCTTCGAGCGCGCCAACGACGATTATTCCTCCATCCTCGTCAAGGCGCTGGCCGACCGCTTCGCCGAGGCGCTCGCCGAATACATGCACGAAGAGGTGCGCAAGGTCCATTGGGGCTATGCCGCGGACGAGGCGCTGACGCCCGACGACCTCATCCTCGAGAACTACCGCGGCATCCGCCCTGCCCCCGGCTATCCCGCCCAGCCGGACCATACGGAAAAGACGACGCTCTTTGCCCTGCTGGATGCAGAGAACGCTGCGGGCGTCACCCTCACCGAGAGCTATGCCATGTGGCCGGGCTCGTCGGTGTCGGGCATCTACCTGTCGCACCCGGAGGCCTACTACTTCGGCGTCGCCAAGGTGGAGCGCGACCAGGTGCTCGACTACGCGGCGCGCAAGGGCATGGATGTCGAGGACGTCGAGCGCTGGCTCGGGCCGATCCTCAACTACACGCCGGGCCCGGCGATCCAGGCGGCCGAGTGATGAGCGGGCCGTTCGACAGCGCGGGCAGGTCAATTCCCGTGACGATCGTCGGACCGGGCGGGGCAATGCCTTTGCCCGGCCCGGGCGTCGCCGTGCTGCGGCTGACGAGCGAAACCGGCCACGCACATGGCAACGGCGACTTCTGCCCCGCCTGCGAGGCCCGCACGGACGTCCGAGCGCTGCTCTTCGACCTGCTGGAAGCGGCTCGTCAGGGCCTGCGGCCGGAGTTCTGCTCGGTGCTGGTGGATGCGACTTCCCTCGAGGATGTGGAGCCTGTCCTCGCCGCGCTCGAAGGCCGCCTGCCGGCGCGCGCCATGCGCGATCACACCGTGGCGCGGCGGTTCCGGCTGGCATAACCGGCATCCGCATCGGACTTATTCTGTATTGACGTTTTAGGGCGAACTTCCCATTTTGAACGAGGCAGTACGCGCCCCATGAAAATCGTGTGGGATGAATCCAAGCGCCGGCTCAACCTTGAAAAGCATGGGCTCGACTTCGCTACGCTCACCGAGGAGTGGTTTCTCGGCGCCGCAGTCGAACCTGCCAAAGACGGTCGCTGGAAAGCGATTGGCGAGCACGACGGCGAGATTGTCATCGCCGTGATTTTCCGCCCGCTCGGTGTCGAGGCGATATCGGTGATCTCCATGCGGCGTGCGAGCGCCAGGGAAAGGAGCCACACATGACCAGGACATGGCCCAGTTTCGTGACCAAGGACCTCGGCCCCGACGACGATGACGAGATGTGGCGCCGCTGGGAGGCCTACAATCGCGACATGCAGGCCATCATAGCAGCCGGCGGAGTGCATCAGGACGAAGACGGCTGGTGGGTCGACGACGCCACAGGCGAGCTGATCGGCCCCGATCCGCAGATCGAACGGCCGCTTACCGACGAGGACCTTGCCCGAATGCGTCCACTCGCGGAGGTCCTGCCCGATCTCGCCGAGAAGCTTAGGCGAGGACGAGGACCGGGCAAGAAGCCCGCCAAGGAGACTGTTACCCTCCGTCTCGATCCGGATGTCATCGCGGCCTTCAAGGCGGACGGTCCGGGTTGGCAATCCCGCATCAATGCCGAGCTGCGCAAGGCCAAGAAACTGTCCCAGCGGGCGTGAGTTCGCTTGCGTCGATGGCCTAAACCGTCAAATCCCTCGGCGGCTCCAGGCCGTTGATGAGGCTGGCGGTCGTCACCGTGTTCGCCAGGAGGCAGGCGATGGTCATCGGACCCACGCCGCCCGGCACGGGAGTGATGGCCCCCGCGACCTCGGCGGCCGCCGCGAAGTCCACGTCGCCGACGAGCCGCGTCTTGCCCTCGCCTCTTTCCGGCGCCGGTACGCGGTTGATGCCGACGTCGATGACGGTGGCGCCCGGCTTGATCCAGTCTCCCTTGACCATCAGCGGACGGCCGACGGCGGCGACGACGATGTCGGCGCGGCGGACGACCTCGGCGAGGTCGCGCGTGCGCGAGTGGGCGATGGTCACGGTGCAGTTCTCGCGCAGCAACAGTTGCGCCATGGGTTTGCCGACGAGGTTGGAGCGGCCGATGACGACGGCCTCGAGCCCGGCGAGCGACCCCAGGTGCTCGCGCAGCAGCAGGAGGCACCCGAGAGGCGTGCAGGAAACCGGTCCGGGCAAGCCGATCTGCACCTTGCCGACGTTGGCGGGCGTGAAGCAATCGACGTCCTTGTCCGGCGAGATGGCATCGATGACCTTGGCCGAGTCGATGTGATCCGGAACCGGCAATTGCACAAGGATGCCATGGACTTGCGGGTCATCGTTCAGCTTGTGGACGAGCGCGAGGAGTTCCGCTTCCGGCGTATGCGCCGGCAGCTCGTACTTGTAGGAGGCCATGCCGACCTCGACGGTCTGCTTGGCCTTGCTTGAAACGTAGACCTGGCTGGCGGGATCTTCTCCCACGATGACGACGGCAAGGCCCGGCGTGACGCCATGCTCGGCCTTCAGCCGCGCCACGTGGCCGGCAACGCGCCCGCGCAAGGTTTCGGCAAAGGCTTTTCCGTCGATGATCGTCGCGGTCATGGGACACTCCGGCAGGTTTACGGCGCGTGCATAGTCGGTTGCGGCGCCATTGGGAATAGGTGTCGAGTTCAGGCAAGTCAGGTCGCTCGTATTTCTGGATTTTTTCCTTGCGAGCCGATTAGGCTATACTTGCCGGATCGGCCGGACTGAGGAGGGACCGAATGTGGATTAGGAAGATTGCCGTCGCCTTGGCCGCGGCGGCCATGATGATGCTTGGTGGCGCCGGGGCAAGCCTGGCGCAGGACAACAGCACGCGGGTGATCGTGCCGGACATCCCCGGCGGGGCGCTGCTCGCCGGATGCTACCGCGTCACCCGCTCGATCTACGGGCCCTACCGCCTGAGCTTCTGCCTCGAACAGCGCGGAACCTACCAGGTGACGGGCGGCGGCGTGAACTGCCAGGGGCGGCTCAGCTGGACCGCCTCGGGCCGCGACGTTTCCATCCAGCTGCAGCGCTCGCGCTGCGGCAACGGCGTCGCCTGGAGCGCCGACCGGATGAGCTGCCGGGGCGCGGGTATTTTCGCCGGCATCCTGTCGCGCATCCTCGTGCCGGACGTGCCCTATCTCGGGGCGCTCCACTGCACCTATCGGCCGACGGCGGGCGGATACCAGCCGACGACCATCACCGCGCGCCGCTACAACTGATGGCCAAGACCCGCGAGACCGGCGGCAGCGTCGATGCGTTTCTCGCCTCGATCGAGGATGAGGGCAGGCGCGACGACTGCCGCGCGCTGATAGAGCTGATGAGCCGTGTCAGCGGCGAGCCGCCGGCCCTCTGGGGCACGATGGTGGGGTTCGGGCGCTATCACTACAAATACACCACGGGGCACGAGGGCGACTCGTTCCCCGTCGGCTTCGCGCCGCGAAAGAACGAGGTCAGCATCTACCTGATGGGCACCTATCTGCCCGGGAACGCCGGGAAGCGGGAGGCTTTGCTCGCCCGCCTCGGCAAGCACCGCATGGGCAAGGCCTGCCTCTACGTGAAGCGGCTTTCCGACATCGACACCGCTGTGCTCGAGGAACTGGTACGCATGTCGGTCGAGGCGCTCAGGGACGGCTACACGGCCAAATGAAAGGGCCACGCCGCATCTCTGCTGGCGTGGCCCCGATTGGGAAGAGGATTCACCGCGCTGTTGAGGGCTTTGGGGGACAAGCGGTGAACGGACCTTCCCTCATTCACCGGTGCATGGGTCGCTTGCTTGGCCAGTGAACTGTCATCAAGATGGTGTGCGAATGCGGCATTAAAAGAGCCATCACCGAAAGGTGAATGCTGTCTTTGCCCTTCGGCCCCGCTTGCCGCCGCGGCCGATTGCTGGCATGCCGGAGGCCGCAGCCTCACGAGAAGCAGATGACCAATATCAGAACGACTATCAGCCCCCCGCCCCTCGAGAAGAAGTCGTTCACCGAGCCTGCCGCCGCGTGGGAGTACCTGGCCCACATCTATCACCGCAACACCGGGTTCGTGCGCGACAAGCTCGAGGCGCTCGCCAGGGGCATCGTGCCGGACGGGCGGGTGCGGGCGTGTTATCCGCAGGTGGAGGTGCGCTCGACGAGCTACGGCAAGAGCGAATCCACCCTGCCCTACGGGTATCTCCACACCCCCGGGATCTATCGGACGACCGTGACGGCGCCGGACCTTTTCCGCACCTATTACGAAGAGCAGTTCGCCGTCATCCTCAAGAATCATGGCGGCACCATCGACATCGGTGAATCGCAGACGCCGATCCCGCTGCATTTCGCGCTCGCGGCCAACGCGCCGATCGACGGGGCGGCGCTCGCCGAGCTCGGCATTCCGCTGCGCGACGTGTTCGACGCGCCGGACCTGGCCCATACCGACGACGAGATTGCCAACGGCACGTTCGTGCCGCCCTATGGCGGGCCCTACCCGCTCGCGGCCTTCACGGCGCCCCGCGTCGACTATTCGCTCTACCGGCTCAATCACTACACCGGCACCGAGGCCGAGCACTTCCAGAATTTCGTGATCTTCACGAACTACCAGTTCTACATCGACGAGTTCTGCCGGGTCGCCTACGAGCACATGAAGTCGGGGCATCCGCACTACGACAGTTTCGTCGAGCCGGGGAACTACGTCACCCTCAACGCGCGGCTCGGCGGCGGCACCACGGGCGCGCCGGCGACGCGTACGCCCCAGATGCCGGCCTATCACCTGACCGCCGGGCGCAGCCGCGGCATCACCATGGTCAACATCGGCGTCGGCCCGTCCAACGCCAAGACCATCACCGACCACATCGCGGTCTTGAGGCCCCACGCCTGGATCATGCTCGGCCACTGCGCGGGCCTGCGGAACTCGCAGGAGCTCGGCGACTACGTGCTGGCCCACGCCTATGTGCGCGAGGACCATGTGCTCGACGCCGACCTGCCGCTTTCCGTCCCCATCCCGGCGCTCGCCGAGGTGCAGGTGGCGCTGGAGCAGGCGGTGCAGGAGATCACCCAGCTCGAAGGGCTCGAGACCAAGAAGATCATGCGTACGGGAACCGTCGCGACCTTCGACAACCGCAATTGGGAGCTGCGCGACCAGGTGGAGATCATCCGGCGCCTGTCGCAGTCGCGCGCCATCGCCCTAGACATGGAGAGCGCGACGATCGCAGCCAACGGCTTCCGCTTCCGCGTACCCTACGGCACCCTGCTCTGCGTCTCCGACAAGCCGCTGCACGGTGAGCTGAAGCTGCCCGGCATGGCCTCCGACTTCTACCGCACGCAGGTCAACCGGCACCTGCTCATCGGCCTCCGGGCCATGGAGATCCTGCGCGACCAGCCGGCCGAGCGGCTGCACTCGCGCAAGCTCAGGAGCTTTGCCGAGACGGCGTTCCAGTAGGACTAAGGGTCTGCAGCCTCGTCGTCCTGGAACACCGATTCGATTGGTTCGCCCAGGAGCCGCGCGATTTTGAAGGCCAGCGGCAGCGACGGATCAAATCGGCCACTTTCGATGGCGATGATGGACTGGCGCGAGACGTCGAGCTTATCGCCCAGCACAGCCTGGGACCAACCTCGCGCTGTTCGTAGTTCCTTGAGGCGGTTCCTCAAGCTTCCACCCCTTCCCTGCGGGAAAAGTAGACAGCACCGACGGAATAGGCAATCCAGTAGAGGGGGTTGAGCCAGAACATGGAGATCTTCGGGGCATCGATATAGAGCTCGACGAACCCCCAGCTCGACGCCAGTACGAGCAATACCCCCAACCCGCCAAAGATTGCCTTTAGCTGTATGCTGCGCAGGAACTCGTCGATCTCGTTGAGGTAGCGCCAGTGCGCCCAGACCGGTGTCAGCAACGCCGCCACGGGAATGACGCTGCCTATCCACAGAACCGGCGGCGGCACTGCGGAGACGTCGTCGGCCCGTGCCAGGACCAGGCACACGCTCACGAACACCGCCATCGACGTAATCGTGACGGTGACGAAGCGGCGGTTGGCTTGCTTGTGGTTCATCGCCTGCCCCCTATGTAAAGCGTCCTTTACATAGATCGAATGATATTTCGTGTCAAGCGTGCTTTACATTAGGCCGTATGCCTGCCCCGCGGTACGAGGTGGCTGGCCAGAGCTAGGGAGTGATGATCACCTTGCCAACATGGTGGCCCTCGCCCAGGCGGCGCAGGGCCTTGGCGCCTTCGGCCAGCGGCCAGGTGCTGTCGATGATCGGCCGCAGTTCGCCGCGCAGGCAGCGGGCGGCAAGGTCGTCGAGTCCTGCGATCGTCGGCTTGTGCACCAGGATGCCGAGGTTCTGGTTGTTGCGCCTGCCGACAAAGCCGCCGAACGTTGCCACCTGCAGCAATGCGCCGGCCCGGCCGCCGATGACCACCAGATGTCCGCCCGGGCTCAGGACCCGCGCGAACGCGGCGGGCGAGCGGGTGGCGATGACGTCGAGGACGAGGTCGTAGCGTTCGTTCCCGGCGGTGAAATCGGTCGTGCGGTAGTCGATGAAGCGGTCTGCGCCGAGCGCCAGCAGAGCCTCGCGCTTGTCGGCGCGGTCGACGGCGGTGACATGCGCGCCGGCGTGCCTCGCCAGCTGGACGGCGAACGTGCCGACGCCTCCGCCCGCCCCGTTGATCAGCACCCGCTCGCCTGGCATGAGGTTGCGCTTGTGGAGGCCGTTGAGGGCGAGCAATCCGGCCTGCGGCAGGGCCGCTGCTTCCGTAAAGCCGAGCGCTTCGGGTTTGACGGCGAGTGCATCGGCCTTNGCCGCGACGTATTCTGCAAACCCGCCCCAGTCGCCCNCGGAAATGTCGCCGAACACGGCGTCGCCGACCTCGAGGCGCTCGACGCCCNCGCCGACCGCGACGACCGTTCCGGCTATGTCGGCACCGAGAATCCTGTGCGGCGGCCTGAAGAGCCCGCCGACGCGGCCGAGCATCGTGCCGACCATCAGGTCCCAGTCCCAGGAATTGACCGAGGACGCGGCAACGCGCACCAGCACTTCGCCGGCCGCGGGCTCGGGGACGGGAACGTCCTCGATCCGCAGGGTTTCGGGAGGGCCGTAGGAAGTGTAGGTCAGTGCTCTCACACAGTTCTCCTACGTCGTTGAAGGCCCCCTCACCCGGCGCTGCGCCCCGACCTCTCCCCCAAAGGGAGAGGTGTCGCCGTGGATCCGCCTACGCCTTGCTCAGCGTCCCTTGACCACCGAGAAGCCGGCATATTTGGCCGACGAACCCAGCATCTCCTCGATGCGGATGAGCTGGTTGTACTTGGCGAGCCGGTCCGAGCGCGAGAGCGAGCCGGTCTTGATCTGCCCGCAGTTGAGGGCAACGGCGAGGTCGGCGATGGTCGAATCCTCGGTTTCGCCCGAACGGTGCGACATCACCGAGGTGTAGCCGGCACGGTGGGCGGTATCGACCGCGTTCAACGTTTCGGACAGTGAGCCGATCTGGTTGACCTTGACGAGGATCGAGTTGGCGACGCCCATCCTGATGCCGGAGACGAGCCGCTCCGTGTTGGTCACGAACAGGTCGTCGCCGACGAGCTGCACCTTCTTGCCGATGGCGTCGGTCAGGGCCTTCCAGCCCTCCCAGTCGTCCTCGGCCATGCCGTCCTCGATGGAGATGATCGGGAAGCGCGACACGAGATCCTCGAGGAAGCGGGCGTTCTCCTCGGACGAGAGGGTCTTGCCCTCCCCTTCCATGACGTACTTGCCGTCCTTGTAGTATTCGGTCGAGGCGCAATCGAGCCCAAGGAACACGTCCTCGCCCGGCCGGTAGCCGGCCTTCTCGATCGAGGCCATGATGAAGCTCAGAGCTTCCTCGGCCGATTTGAGGTTGGGCGCGAACCCGCCTTCGTCGCCGACGGCGGTATTGTGCCCTTCAGCCGCGAGGCCTTTCTTGAGGGTGTGGAAGATCTCGGCGCCGATACGCACGGCGTCGGCGATGCTGTCGGCGCCGGCCGGCAGGATCATGAATTCCTGCATGTCGATCGGGTTGTCGGCGTGCTGGCCGCCGTTGATGATGTTCATCATCGGCACCGGCAGCACATGGGCGTTCGGCCCGCCGATGTAGCGGTAGAACGGCAGCTCGCTCGATTCCGCGGCGGCCTTGGCGACGGCCAGCGACACGCCAAGGATGGCGTTGGCGCCGAGCTTGCCCTTGTTGTGGGTGCCGTCGAGCTCGATGAGGGTTTCGTCGAGCCCGATCTGGTCGAGCGCGTCGAGCCCCTGGATGGCGTCGGCGATGACGGTGTTGACGTTGTCGACGGCCTTGGTCACGCCCTTGCCCAGGTAGGCCTTGCCGCCGTCGCGCAGTTCCACGGCCTCGTGCGCGCCGGTCGAGGCGCCCGAGGGCACCGCCGCGCGGCCGAAGCTGCCGTCATCCAAGACCACATCGACCTCGACCGTAGGATTGCCGCGACTGTCGAAGATCTGGCGGCCGGCGACATGGATGATAGAAGACATGGAAACAAGCCCTTCCCTGCGGATCACAATCGTCTCGCCGCTTGTCTAGACGCGGCGTGTGACAAGGAAAAGAGGGGCGCTCAAAAAAAGCCGGCACGGGCCGCCGCAGGTGCTCCGTGGCCTTGGCATCCCGCGTCCTCTGTCCCGGCCCCTTCCAGACGCATCGTGCCCTTGGCAGGATCGTGGCCCGACCACCGGCTGTCATCCCGGCGAAAGCCGGGACCCAGTCCTGACGTCATACACGGGAAGAGTGGCTTTGCTCCGTTCACGTACCTCGAAGAGGCGATGCCTACTCCCATTCCAATAGAGCCGGACATACCCTAGCATGCGGTATGCGCTGTCCAGCGCATGGACCCGGAGGAGTAAGATTTTGAGCGCACCCCTGATCAAGCAGGTGGCCCACACCTGCATTTTCGCCCGCGACCTCGACGCCGTCGAGGCCTTCTATCGCGACGTGCTGGGTGTGCCCCCCAAGTTCGTGTTCAAGCGCGGCGAAGACAAGATCGGCTTCTATCTCGATTTCGGCGGCCGCACCTTCGTCGAGGTCTTCCGAAAGGGCGAGTCCCGCTTCGCCGAGACCGACCAGATCAACCACCTATGCTTCGAAACCGAGGACCTCGACGGGTTCATCGCCCACGTGCGGTCCAAGGGCGTGACCATCACCGACAAGAAGCTCGGCGCCGACGGCACGTGGCAGGCCTGGACGGCGGACCCCAGCGGGGTCAAGCTCGAGATATTCCAGTATACGCCGCAAAGCATGCAGTTCGGCCCGGATGGAGCCGTGTGCCAGGTGGATTGGTAGCACCGAGTCGGTGTTCTCGCTCAAGCGGGAGAAGTCTACTCCTCCCGCTTGTGTCCCTCGATCCTCTTTTCCGTCAGTTCCTTCTCCGCCGCCTCTTTCTGCCGCTCCGCCTTGGTGCGGCCGAACTTGATGCGGTTCTCGGCGGCGGCCGCCTCCCTTTCGGTGCGAGCCTTCTGCTTGCGCGCCTGGCGCAGGTTGACGATTTCGGCCATAAGTTTCCTCCACACCGCGGGCGCGGCCCGCGTCGGGTTCAGTCGCCGATCGATGGGCGGGTGGAGAAATACCACGCAAGCAGGACGCCTGTAAGCAGGGTTCCGAGCGCAACGGACGCAAGATCGCCCACATCCGCGATCTGGAGCGGACCGATGTAGCCGAGCAGCAGGACTGCGACCAGGGCGTTGAGCCAGCCCCATAGGACATTCACGGTCGGGGAACTGATGTTGCCGCCATGCAGCCCGACGAAGGGCGTGCGGAAGGCCTGGCCCCTGAGGCCGCTCGCGAGGTGCGGCACGGCATTGATGAGGAAGGCGCCCCCGAAGAAGTGGGCCATGTAGACGTACCAAGGCATTGCGACCTGCTTTCCGTTGCCTTGGCAACGCAGCCCGTCACGCCGTGGTTGCGAAGCCGCCGGGCAGATTGCCCGAGCGGCCCCGTTTGCGGCACTACCGTGAGACGGCTCGCCCGATCGCGATGATGATGCAGGCGCCGATGAAGCCGGCGATGAGATAACCGATCCAGCCGGCAAAGGAGATACCGAAGAAGCCAAGCAAGAGGCTGGCAAGGATCGCCCCGACGATGCCGAGGATGATGTTCATCACAATGCCGGTGTTGCTCTTCATGAACATCCCGGCAAGCCAGCCGGCAACGCCGCCGATGATGATCGCTGCGAGCCAGCCTACTCCGTCAAACCCCATGTTCTCCTCCTCAGGATGGGACTCGTGACGGCCTCAGCGTGACACAGAGTGGGCGCGAGGGCAAAACTTCGTAAAGAGCCCCCCGGTCATACCAACCTGCTCTGCACCACGGCCGCCTCGATGAAGCTGGCGAACAGCGGATGCGGTTCGAAGGGGCGGGATTTGAGTTCGGGGTGGAACTGCACGCCGATGAACCAGGGATGGTCGGTGCGCTCGACGATCTCGGGCAGCTTGCCGTCCGGAGAGACGCCGGAGAAGAGGAGCCCGTTCTTTTCCAGAACCTTGCGGTAGTCCATGTTAACTTCGTAGCGGTGCCGGTGGCGCTCGGAGATGTGGGTGGTGCCGTAGATGTCGGCGACGCGGCTGCCGCGAGTCAGCTGCGCGGGATAGGCGCCGAGGCGCATGGTGCCGCCGAGATCGGTGCTCTCGCTGCGCTTTTCGGTCTCGTTGCCCTTGATCCACTCGGTCATGATGCCGACGATCGGTTCCTTGGTCGGGCCGAATTCGGTCGAGGACGCGTTGCGGATGCCGGCCGTGTTGCGCGCGGCCTCGATGCAGGCCATCTGCATGCCGAAGCAGATGCCGAAATAAGGGACGTTCTTGGTGCGGGCGAAGCGCGCCGCCTCGATCTTGCCGGCGGAGCCGCGCTCGCCGAATCCGCCCGGAACGAGGATGCCGTGGATGTGCTCGAGATAGGGCGCGGGATCCTCGCGCTCGAAGATCTCGCTGTCGATCCACTGGAGGTTGACCTTGACCCGGTTGGCGATGCCGCCATGGGTCAGGGCTTCCGAAAGCGACTTATAGGCGTCCTTGAGGCCGGTGTATTTGCCGACGATGGCGATGTTGACCTCGCCCTCCGGGTTGTGCAGGCGCTGCGAGACGTCTCGCCAGGCGGAAAGGTCGGGCTCCTCAGCGTCGGTGATGCCGAAGGCGGCGAGGATTTCGCGGTCGAGCCCTTCCTTGTGGTAGGCGAGCGGCACGTCGTAGATCGAGGCGACGTCGAGGCCCTGGATGACGGCGCTTTCGCGCACGTTGCAGAAGAGCGCGAGCTTCTTCTTGTCCGATTCGGGGATCGGGCGGTCGCAGCGCACCAGCAGCACGTCCGGCATGATGCCGATGGAGCGCAGCTCCGCAACCGAGTGCTGGGTGGGCTTGGTCTTCAGTTCCCCGGCCGAGGGGATGTAGGGCATCAGCGTCAGGTGGAGGTAGGCGGCGTGGCCGCGCGGCAGCTCGTTGCCGAGCTGGCGGATCGCCTCGAAGAACGGCAGGCCCTCGATGTCGCCGACGGTGCCGCCGATCTCGACGAGGACGAAGTCGTACTCCTCGTTGCCTTCGACGACGAAGTTCTTGATGGCGTCGGTGACGTGCGGGATGACCTGGACAGTGGCGCCGAGATAGTCGCCGCGCCGCTCCTTGGCGAGGATGTCCGAATAGATGCGCCCTGTGGTGATGTTGTCGCGCTTGTTGGCCGAGCGGCCGGTGAAGCGCTCGTAGTGGCCGAGGTCGAGGTCGGTCTCGGCCCCGTCGTCGGTGACGAACACCTCGCCGTGCTGGGTGGGCGACATCGTGCCCGGATCGACGTTGAGGTAGGGATCGAGCTTTCTCAGCCGCACCTTGTAGCCGCGCGCCTGCAGCACGGCGCCGAGGGCTGCCGATGCCAAGCCTTTACCCAATGAGGAGACCACGCCTCCGGTGATGAAAACGTACCGAGCCATGGGCGTTCACCTTACCAATTCCACGTCGATTCGCCGAGCCCCGGAGAG
>Ga0065721_10049827_pt1 | contig 26760 bp, 22 predicted proteins | sample Mesricmetagenome_FD_59108 | JGI IMG/M metagenome (GOLD analysis project Ga0065721, IMG submission 59108) | Mesophilic microbial community from rice straw/compost enrichment Sample: eDNA_1 v2 (version 2) | ecosystem: Engineered > Solid waste > Grass > Composting > Bioreactor | place: USA: Davis... | reverse complement strand
ACGTTGACGGCATCGAACCACCGTCCAGGCGAGCGTTCCACCATAATACGACCCCTTTCCGTATGTCTGCAGGACGATCAGATAATGCTCTCGTCCGCTAATTTGCGAGAAGCGTAGTTTGCCCCGAGCAGGAAGATCAGACCGACGACCGCCTGGAAGAGCCCGACCGCCGTAGCAAGCGTGATCTGCCCGGACTGAAGCCCGACGCGGTAAACGAAGGTGCTGAGCACGTCCGAATAATCGCGAACGGCGACGTTGCCGATGATGAACGGACGGTCGAAGCCGATCGAGACCATGTTGCCTAGATTGATGATGAGGAGAGTCACGATCGTCGGCTTGACGCCGGGCAGCGTAATATGCCAGATGCGGCGCATGCGGCTGGCGCCGTCGACCTCGGCCGCTTCGAACAGCTCGCGGTTGATGCCGGTCATGGCCGCCAGGTACAAGATCGTCCCCCAGCCCGCGCTCTGCCAAACGCCTACCGCCAGATAGGTGATCAGCCAGTAATTCTTGTCCGATAGGAAGGGAAGCGCGTCGAAGCCGAGCCCCGTCAGCATATTGTTGATAAAGCCGGATTGCGTTCCGAATACCTGCAGCACGATCCCGCCGATAATGACCCAAGAGATGAAGTGCGGAACGTATAATACGGTCTGCGCCAGCTTCTTGAACCAAGCGGAGCGCATCTCGTACAGCATGACCGCGAGAATGAGCGGAGCCGGGAAGGAGACGACAAGATCGAGCAGATTGAGCATCAGCGTGTTGCGGAGAGCATCGAAGAAGTCCCGGTTCGCGAATACTTCGCGGAATGCGTCGAAGCCGATCCACGGACTTCCGGATATGCCCTGGAAGAAGTTGAAGTCTTTAAATGCGATCTGCGTCCCGTACATGGGACCGTAGCGGAAAATCAAAAAATAAGCCATCGGCAACAAGAGTAGCGCGTACAACTGCCAGTACCTTCGAAAATACACCATCCGGGAATCCTCCTCTCGAACGAGCCGCCATCCGGCGGGAGCGACTTGCATCCGCCAGACGACGACATTTAGGTTCATGCGTTACTTGCCTGACATCGCCTTGTAAGCTGCCGTGCGCTCATCGAGGATCGCCTGACCACCGCTTGCCATATAGTCCTTCATCATGCTCTCGTACGTGCTCTCGAAGTTGGCCGGCTTGACGATGGTTGCCTTGACGATGAATTCCTGGAACTTGTCGCTCAGGCTGCTGCCATACTTGGCCTCGGCTTCGATCGGATGATCGAACCGAACCGGAGCGATCGTGTCGGTGTTGGAGATTTCTACGGACTTGCGCATGTCGGCCTGATATTCCTGCGGCGTTTGGGCGATGTAAGCCGCTTCGTTCTTCTCGTCGCTGCCCGCGTATTTGCCGTTGACGATGATCGCGATATCGCCGAAGTTGTAGATGCGGTCGCTTGCTTCCTTCGTAGCGTCTTCCTTGACGACCGGCACGCCGTCGACCAACGTATAGTTCTCATTCTCCACGCCGAACTGGATGTCGAAGAGGTTCGTGCCGGAGGCCATCCAATCCAGATACTTGATTGCCGCCTCCGCGTTCTTGCTGGACTTCGGAATCATGATGTACATCGCATTGGGCGCGTAAGCCGGCTTAGCGAATTTGCCCTCGCTGTTCCGGAAGGCATCGAACGGCGTCATGACGGCGCCCGGTATGTTCGTCTGCAGGTTCTTGTAGGAGCCGTTCGCGACGAAGTACAGCTCGCCCGCGTCTTCGCTGTAGAATCCGACCTTGCCGCTCTGCATGTCTTCCCACAGCTTCTTCTTGTCCTTGTCCAGGCCGAAGTCCTTGCTGATGAGTCCCTCGTTGTACAGCTTGTTCATATATTGAAGCGCGTCCTTGAAGCCGGGCAGCAGGGTCGGGTAATCGTTCGAACCGAGCTGCTGGGTCAGCGTATAACGCTGCTCTTCGGTCAGCGGCTCAATAAACGACCAGATGAGCGGCTCGTATTGCGCGGAGGCGATCGACATGCCGAACGGCACGATGCTGCTGCCTACGCCGCCCGGATCCTGTTCCTTGAACGCCTTCAACGTCGTATACAGCTCGTCGGCGTTAGTCGGCACGGGAAGGCCGAGCTTGTCCAGCCAGTCCTGGCGAATATAGGAGGCGTACTTGCCTAGCACCAAGCGGCGTCCGGGCACGGCGAGCTGCTCGCCTTTGTATTGACCGTAAGCCAGCGTATCTTCGCCTAGGAAGTTTTTCAGATTCGGACCGTATTGGTCGAGCAGGGAAGAGAGCTCCGTCAAGCCGCCTTGCTCCGCATAACGGTTAAAGGTTCCCGAATCGTAGGTGAAGACGATGTCGGGTACGTCGGAGCCGCTCGCCATGAGGACGTTGAGCTTCTGCACTTCTTCCGATCGCGGGACGGGCACGAACTCGACGTCGATATTGTTCGGATCGCCGAAGCGCTCCTGCACGAGTCGCGTCAGATAGCTGTCGGAGATCGTGTAGCCGGACGGCGTATTGCCCCTATCGAAGATCTCCACCTTTAATTTCGTTCTCTTCGAAGCGTCGGCACCTGCGGAACTTGTGGAGCCGGACGTCGAATTGTCGCCGGACGAACAAGCGGACAAAAGCAATGCCATCGCCGTCGCTGCGGTAAGCGCCTTGCCTGCGGATCTTTTTTGCAACCATCTCATTGTGACTCTTCCCCTCTCGCACCTATTATATTTAGTTATCTCCCGCAAGCTCCGTCGAGCGGCGCCTTGCGATGTCACTAATTATTACATCGAATCTTCGAAATGCTCAATAAACGATTTTCCAATCGCCGAATTCCAACTAGTCGAGTCATAAAACCTGACAAATAAACCGAATTCGCATCCGATAAACGGTTATCTAGTCTATTAAAGCCTTAATTTAACTGCCTACCTCTTCTTCCGATACCACAAAAAAACCGCCCTCTTGGGCGGTCGGATGCTGCGTAATAGATTCGAACGACATTCGGTTTATTCGCCCGGCTCTTTATTCTTGCGATATTCGCCGGGAGTGACTCCCGTGACCCGCTTGAACACGCGGCCGAAGGAGATCGAGTTTGCATAGCCGACCTTCAGCGCGATGTCTTGCACGGTAATGTCGGTGGCAACGAGCAGTTGGCAAGCCCGCTCGACGCGCAGTTGGACAAGGAAGTCCACGAACTTCATATCGTATTCTTCCTTGAACAGATAACTCGCGTACTTGCCGGAGATCTGAAACCGGTCGCTCAGATTCTTCAGGGACAGGTCCGGGTCATCGAAGTTCTCTTCGATATAGGTCCTCATCTCGCTGATCATCGCCCGGTGGCTCTTCATCTCGTTGATTGCGACAAAGTTGCGGTACACTTCCTTGAGCCATTCCTGCATAATAGCCTGTACGTCGGCCATGGTCGCCGCTCGTTGGATCTCTCCAAGCAGGCGGGCAAGCACTTCCTTGGTAAACTGGCCGCGCAGGCGCTCGGACAGGTCGCCGAATTCGCGGGCCATCATCTGGATCAGCGCCTGCAGCAGCATTCGGATCTCGGTATCCCGAATCTGATCGGAGCCGAACGCCGCGAACAGCTCGTCTAGCCGCTCCCGCCAGCTATCGTTCGTCAGGCGGAAGTCGCGCACGAAGTCCGCGAACAGCTGCAGGTACGGGTGCGCATGCAGCTCCGAGCCCCCGGGCATCCGCTCGATCAGCAGGATGTCGCGGCCGATCGCGAGCTTGCGCTGCAGAGCGGAGTTCGCATCGGCGTAGGAGCCGACGGCCCCCTCCCAACTCCGGGACGTATGGCCGATCGCCAAGGTGAACGAAAGTCCGAAGTGTTCGACGATCCAGGAATGGATCTTCCTAGCCAGCTCCGCCAGCTTCTCCCGGCTCGGCACCTCCTCGTTTACGGAAGCGATGGCGGCGACGAGACGCCGCCCGCTGAACCACTCCGCCCACCCGCCCATCTGCTCGACGTTCGCCATCTCGCTCACGACGTTCATGATGGCGAGCTTAAGCAAGCTTTGATCCGGAGCTAAGTCCTCGCCGTTTAATTCGGCGATCAAGACCGTCAGGCTGCGCGGCTCGAGGTACGCTTCTCCGAGCGGCATGAGTTGGCTCAGCCGTTCCCGTACCGAATCGGACTCTCCGCTCTCCACGATATCAAGCAGCAGCTGCCTTCGCTGAACGAGCAGATTCTCGTGATGCCGCTTCTCGTAATCGACGGTTTGCGAGATTAGGCGCTCCAGCGCCCGGTCGATCAGCATCAGCTCGTCCTTGGTCGACGGTGCGGCATCGTTCTCGTCCGGGCGCGGCTGCATCGCTTGGATCCGGTTCATGATGAGCTGGATTGGACGATAGTTGCGCCTCGTGATATAGAATAAGCCGACGATGGCGCCGACGATGGTGAGCAGGCCGATCCCGATCCAGACATAAGAAACAAGCGATACCCATGCGTACAATTGGCCGGATTGGATGCCGCTCTCGAACGTCCACCCGCTCTTCTCGGAGCGAATACGGTTCAAGGTATGGCCCTTGAGGCCGTCGTGCCCATGGGCGACGTACAGCAGATTATGCTCGTTGTCCCATAGCTTAAGGAAGGATAACTGATCGTTCGTCATGCTGTCGATCTGCTGCTCGATTGCGTACATGCGCACGGAGACGACGAGCAGCCCCTCTCCGCCGAACGGCAATGGCAGCCACTTATTCATGCTGATAACCCTTGTGGCCGAATCGCTTGCCCGCTCCTTGTAGTCGCGCGGGAGGCTCCAGCCGGTCTCGCCGCGGCGCTGAAGAGACTTGTCGATATACTCCGCATCGCCGAAGCCTATCAGCGGCGTCGTCCCCCTGGTAGTCAGAACCTCCGAATCCGCGGCCCGATAGAGATAGACCGAAGCGATCATGTCCTGGCGGTCGACCATCTCCCGCAGGCCGCTCGCTGCATCGTAGATAAACGAGATGGTCTGCTGCTTCGGCCCCGGCTCGAGAAAATCGTTGTATAGCTTAGCCGAAGCGATCTCTTCGAGCAGCCGCAGCTCGATGTCGTCCAACGTACGATCGAGCGTTTCGACGATATACCGGGTAGAGATGAGGTCCGCCTTCTGCGTTTCTTTGCGCGAGAGCTCGTTGACAATTAAGAAGGTCAGGAATACGAGGACGGAGATCGTCAGCAGAAACAGGGGAAAATACGAATAGAGCAGCCTGGCGTACCAATTCCTTTTCAAGTGTGGCTTCAAATTCCCCGCTCCTCTCTCCATCGTTCTCTAGTCGTACGCCGCGCTTCGTCGCGCATGCCTGCTAACGGCATAAAGCACCGCGGAACCGAGCCCCGCGCTGACCGTACAGGCAAGAAACATGGCGGTTGGACCCCCCTCGTCTATCAGGTAGCCATTCAGCATATTGCCTACGATTCCGCCGAGTCCCACGAACACCATGTTGAACAAGCTCTGCCCGGTCGCTTGCGACTCCGCGCTCGTCATCGCTGCCACGTACTCGACCGCCGCGATATAGAACAAGCCGAAGGACAAGCCGTGCAGAACCTGCACTCCGATCATCACGCCGGGAGTCGGCCATAACCACTGGATGCCCCAACGGAGCATGTAAGCCGCCGCTGCGATTAGCAGCGTGCGCTCGAATCCCCACTTTCTCAGAATGGATGAGGCCATTAGCATCGAGGGCACGTTCGTAATCGAGGCAATGAACAGACCGATGCCGGTCAATGCATAGGAGCCTCCCACTGCTTGAAAGGTCAGGACAAAAAACGAGTTGAACGCGGTAAGCGTCTGATTGACCAGGAAGCAGCCTAGCAAAAAAAGCGCAAATGAGCGGTTGCGCAGCAGCCCCCATAGCCCGGCGGTAAAGGCGGTCGAGCTCTTGGACACGTCCGTTCTTGTCGGAAGCGCGGAAGCCAGAACGGCGCTGATCGCGTTAAAAGCAAGAAACGGCAGCCAGAGCATATGGATCGAGAACTGCGACAGATACAGGCCCGCCGCATACCCGCCGACTCCGGTGCCGATACTGCCGAACAGCCGGATAACGCCATAGGAGGTGCGTGCCTCCCGCGCCGCGGTTACCGCATAGGAGTCCGCTACCGGATACTGCGTCACTTGAAATATCGTGCAAAAAGTATAAATGAAGATAAGCAGGAAGTACAACTTAATATTATAGAAATAAGCGGCGAACGAAGGAATCAGGAGGCTGGCGATCAAGATCAACCGCGTCATCCTGAACCGGTCCACCAGCATTCCCCATACCGGCTGCAGCACGATCGATACGAGCGTGCCGAAGGCCATAACGAGGCCGGTCTCTTGGCTCGTAAATCCTTGGTTCACCAGAATCGGATTTACGTAAGGGTTAAATATCCCTCCAGCCAATCCCATGAACAGATAGAGTCCCTGGAGTTTGAGCAATACGGTTTTTGCTTGTTTATCGGCTCGTATCTTTGTTTGTCGAGCCTTGGCTAGTATGGTTCCCATTCTAAACTCCACTCCATCATGTTGGGCTCAGAATTCTAGCGCGCAGGCTAGCGCATGGACAGCTTGGTTCTAACGGCAGCTAGTGCGCCCGTCGCGCCCGCCTCGTTGCCGAGTCTAGCCGGCGCCAGCGCTACCGGTACGGCCGTAAACCTTGTGAGCCGCTCGGTAATTCCGCCGAGATAATAGTCCGGGTCGGCGGCCGTCACGCCTCCGCCGAGAACGACTAGCGCCGGATTAAGCAGACCGACGATGTTCGCGATGCAGCGGGTCATATAGCTCAGCGCCCGGTCCGCGATGCGAAGGGCTTCAAGGTCACCGGCCTTGGCGGCCTCCAGCACATGCCGAGTCTCGATGCCCGATTTGTCCCCTCCAGCCAGCGCCAACACGACCGAAGCGGCGTCGGCGTCCTGCTCGGCGAATCGCCGGCGGGCCTGAAGCGCGATGCCCGTACCTGAAGCTATCTGCTCGAACACGCCGAACGCGTTCGGATCGGCACCTGCGTACTCGTCGAGACCGGCGTCGCCGACGATCAAGTGACCGATCTCGCCGGCCGCGCCCGCATGGCCGCCGTAAAGCCGGCCGCCTAGGTATAAGGCGCATCCGATACCCGTCCCGACGGTGATCATCGCGAAGTCGTCGCAGCCCTGCGCCGCTCCCTCGGCATGCTCTCCGATCGCCGCCAGATTGACGTCATTGTCCAGATAAATCTCGCCGGCGTACTCTTTGCGTATCAACGGCCGGATATCCTGCTCCGGCCAATTGAATGCCGGCGCGTTCGAAAGGACGCCTCGCGCATCCTCGATAATGCCCGGAAAGCCAAGGCCAACCCCTACCACTCGCGAATAGGGTACGCCCGATTCCTCGACGAATTGCTTCAATTGCTCAAAGAGCCATCCGATGAATTCATCCGGCGAACTGCCGGTACGGGTTTCGATCCTGACCTGAAGGGTAGGTCCTCCCGGAGCAAGCGGCGATAGAATCATCAGCGTCTTGGTGCCTCCGACGTCGATACCGGCGAGCCATTCCCCATCTTTTTTCCCTAACTTCCCATTGTCGAATTCGTTCATAACTCGTCCCTTTCCCTTTGTTCGCTTACGACTCGAGACGCAGCGATTCGATCGTTCGTTCCAATGCCAAGCGCGACGCGCCAAGAACGACCGCCCGATCGCCCAACTCGGAAGCGACCAGCTTTGGACCCGTCGCAAGTCCCGACGCCTGAAGCCGGCGCAAGATCGGCAGCAGCAGATCTCCTCGGCCTCCGATTCCGCCGCCAAGCACGACCAGCTCGGGCGCCAGCACGGCACACAAATTATGTATCGCCCAGGCGATCCGCTTGCCATATGCCTCCAAAATTTCGCCAGCCGCCGCTTCCCCTCGCCTTGCCGCCGAGAACAAGCTTTCCGGCGACAGATTATCGGCGAGCGCCCTGGCCTCCGCGTCTTCCCGCTCGCCAAGCATACGCTCGGCGAGCGTCATCAAGCCCATCGCGGACAACGCACTCTCAAGCCGCGAGCCGTCGGGGAGCAGCATCTCGGCGAGCTCGCCGGCCAACCCTCCGTTGCCTTGCAACAGGCGCCCGTCAACGACGATGCCGCCGCCCGTGCCCGCGCCGATGGAAAAAAAGGCGAACAGGCCCACCCCCTGCGCCGCTCCTTGCTTCTGTTCTCCGAGCGCGGCCAGGTTCACGTCGTTCTCGATCATGACCTCGCACGGGAATAGCGCGGACAACGATTCAAGACCGAACGACTCCTGCAGTCCGGCAAGCGGAGAAACGATTCGCGAGATCTGTCGCGTGCCCGGCAGCACGACGGCCGGTACGCCGACGCATACATGCTTGAGCTGCTGCCACTTCACGTTGTTCAGGGACAGCATGAGATCGGCCCTGCTCTTGATAAGTGCGAGGACTTCATTGCCCGCGGCGTCCGCCGGCATCGGGCAGGCGTCGTACCCGACGAGCCTGCCGCTCAGATCGGACAGCGCGATTCGGATCCGGGTCGCGCCAAGATCGATGCCGCAAGTATAATAATCCCGCTCGTTGAAGCTGACGAGCGTCGCTTTGCGGCCTTGCGCATTATTTGCCTGGCCCGTCTCCACCGCGAGCCGGCGATCGATAAGACGCTCGACCGCGGCGGATACCGTCGGTTTGCTAAGCCCGGTATAACGGCTAATGTCCGCGCGCGATAGGCTGCCGTGCTTCATAAGCGCGTCGAGAATAACGTTGTCGTTGGACGTACGCATCGACTGCGGAGTGACTGCCATCCTAGGTCTCCTTTATAGTTAGTAAAGTTAATTAACTATATAAGCACTATATCATCGTCTCCTCTATCTGCATAGCTAAACCATCGATTCTCGCCTCTTCTATTTGTATAGTAAAATGGCGGAGCTAGGGAGGTTATCCCTGCTCCGCCATAATACGTCTTTGGTCGATTGCTGCTTTCTTGACAAATTGCGGGCTAAGTTTTTCAGCATTTTCGCTGAATGATCGATCTCATGCTCATTCCCTCTAAACCAATTTCTCGTTCTATGGTTAGGGTCCGATTCGCCTGCCAAACTTAACGCTCGTCCGCGGCCACCCGGTCCCCGCGGCTGTTCGGCTGGGAAATAACGAGAAACTCGGTCTCCCCGTCCGACTTGTTGAACATCCGGTGCGGGACGCCGGGGGCGATCTCGATCCCTTCCCGCGGGCCGAGCTCGATCTCTTCCCCGTCCTTCTCCATAACGGCTGCGCCGGATAGGACGAAGAAGAACTGCCGCGCCTTCTCGTGATAGTGCCGGACCTCGGACGTATGCGGAGGCATCCGCTCATGGATGACGCTGAGATCCGAGCCTTTCACGAGATGCCAACCGTCGCAGCTGTCTCCCCAGTTGTAATGCTCGGCGGTAGCTTTGCTTATTTTCATGGCTGCGATCCCCTCACTGCACGTCCTCGAACTCTCTCGCGATCCGCTCCAGCGCCTCTTTAATAAGAGGGCGGGGAGAAGGAATGCACATCCTCAAGAATCCCGCGCCTTCCTCGCCGAATTGTTTTCCTTCTTGCAGAAGAACGTTCGCGCGATGATAGACTCGGTCTCGAACCTCCTCCGCGGAAAGGCCGTAGCCGCTAAAATCCATCCACAACACATACGTGCCCTCTGGCATGACCGCCTTCACCTTGGGCATCCGCTCTCGAAGGAATGCCAAAGCGAATTCGAACGTTCCGTCCAGGTATTCCTTAAGCTGATCGAGCCACTCCTCCCCTTCATTGTAGGCGGCGATCAGAGCCGAATAGGCGAACGGAGTCGCCGGCGCGTGGCCGAGCGCTTGCGTGAACTTCTCGCGCAGTTCCGGATCGGCAATGACCAGGTTCGTGCAGTGGAGCCCCGCGAGATTAAACGTCTTGTTGACCGCCGTGCAGGTGACGATAGGCGTGCCGGCCTCGGCGACCTTGGCGATCGGAACGAACGTCTCGCCCTGGCGAATGAGATCGCCGTGAATCTCGTCCGCGACGATCAGAACGCCGTTCGCGCGGCAAATGTCCGCAAGCCGCTTCAGCTCCTCCGGACGGAAGATGCGGCCCGTCGGGTTGTGCGGATTGCACAGGATAAACATCGTCGTCGTCGGTTCCTTGGCCTTAGCTTCGAAATCCTCGAAGTCGATCTCGTAGCGGCCGTCCTCGCCCTGCTTCAAAGCGTTGTTCACGACCGTTCTTCCGTTCTTCTCGATCGCCATCGTGAACGGAGGATACACCGGCCGTTGAATCATGACGCCGTCGCCAGGCTCCGTAAACGTTCGCACCGCTGCGAAGATCGCATGCACCGTTCCCGGACAGTACACGATTTCTTCCCTGCGAATATCCCAATCGTGCCGGCGCTTGAACCAGCCTTGGATCGCTTCATAGTATTCGTCCGGCACGACCGAATAGCCGTAGATGCGGTGGTCGACCGTACGGTGCAGCGCATCGACGACGGGCTGCGGAACCGGCAGGTCCATGTCCGCCGTGAACAGAGGAATCGTCTCCTCGTCGTATCGTTCCGTCATGCCGTGCTTTTTGAGAAACTCTCCCCCGTCCCATTTGACGGAGTAGGTTCCCCTTCTATTGACAATCTCGTCAAAATCGTATTTCATGTCCTATTCCCCCTCGAGCGGTCTCGTCGGTTTACTATAAGGATACCAGTAAATGAAAGTCAGGGACAGAGGCCGCGGCTATTCCCTCCGTTCCATTCCCTTGTTAAAATGGGGTTTGGCCCGCTATCCCCATCGAAGAGGACTCCGTTCATGAAAATATTTGGCGATCGCCATAAGCAAAAAATCGCTTTTTTTGTCCTGGTTTCCGTCCTTGCCGTATGCCTGCTTACCTTCTTTAAAGTGTTGCTGTCCTACTTTTCCACGGACAAGGTATCCCAGGTTACGCTCGCCAAGCAATACATCGCCATTGCGGAGAATATTGCCGAAGGACTAGACAGAGACACGTACGCGAAAGTCTTGGCCGAGAAAAAGGACGACGGCAACAGCGACAGCATCAAGAGTTACCTGGAGGAATACCGCAAGCGGATCGACGCCCTTTACGTCTATACGCTGCTGTTGGACGAGACGGACGTCGCCAAAACGATGGTGGCCGCGTCACCCCCGGGGATCGCCGATTCGCTTATGCTCGTTCCCTGCACGGTCCCTTCCGAACAAGTCAACCAAGCGAAGCGGGGAGAAGTTTATTATACGAATGTCATCAGGGATCCCAGCCACGGCGTTTATTTCTCCGTCGGAGTCCCTCTCTACGACTCCTCCGGGGAGCTCATGGGAGCCATCGGCATCGATATCGACGCCAGCGACATCGAATCGATCGGCCGGGAAGCCATCGATAGCAACCGGATTATTTTCGCCCTCGATATCCTGTTCGCCCTTGTGCTTCTAACCGTGATCTTTATCCTGCGCAAATGGTACCGAACGAGGTTAAAGCTCGACCTGCGCGAATCGGAAATGACGTACATATCGGAGATGGGCAAGATCATGAGCTCCATCAAAACGAGCCGGCACGATCTGTTGAATCATCTTCAGGTTCTGAACGGGCTGTTGCGAATGAGAAAGTACGACCGGGCCAACGAGTATTTGAACCAGCTGTCCGTCGAATCCCGAACCTTGGACTTGTCCTTGCGCGTCAAGAATCCCGTCCTGATGGTGCTGCTTCAAAGCAAATGGGAGCTGGCCAATGCCAAAAATATCGAGCTCCAAATCGAAACGGATCCGGACGAGTTCGACCGGGTGGGCTCCATGGATTTGGTTAAGCTGTTCGCCAATCTCCTCGATAACGCGATTGAAGCCGTCGAATCCTACGAAGGCGAACAGCCGCGGCGGATACGGGTCGTCTGCCGAAACGTCGGATCGAAATACGTCTTTGCCGTAGAGAACCCGGCCACCTTGTCTCCCCAAGCGCAGAAGCTTCTTTTCCGACAGGGCTATACGACCAAACCCAACGAGCACGAGGCCAGAGGCCACGGCATGACGATCATTCGGAACACGGTCGATAACTACCGGGGCGAGATCCGTTTCCGGTACGAGGAGGAGAAGGTAGAAATCCAGATTACGATATAAAAAGCACCGAGGGCCGCGGCGATTCCGCGGCTTTCGGCGCTTCGGTACGGACTGAAGCTATTAGTGGGAGGCGATGACATTTTGCTCGGCCGTACGGGCTGAATCCTTCTTGCCCCGCTTAAGGACCGCCAACGAGACTATTATTCCGATCAGCGTAACGACTGCGGTAACGATAAAGGCCGTATGGATCGAAGAGTTTAGCTCGGAGGGGCTCATCGCCTCGAGGGTGGCGTCGGAGCCGAGGCTGGCCGAGAGAATCGCCATGATGACCGCGAGCCCGATCGCGCCTCCGATTTGCTGGCCCGTATTGATGACCGCGGAGGAGACGCCCTGCTCGCTCGGATCGACTCCGGTGCTGCCGGCGATGAACATCGTCGTGAAGACGAGCGCCTGCCCGAGTCCGATGATGATCGTGCCGGGAATGACTCCCCAAGCGTTGCCCGTTGCCGACAGTTGGGTCAGCAGAAGGAAGCCGATGCCTCCCAGCACCATCCCCGCGGCGATCGTTCCGGCGACCCCCGCTTTCGCCAGCGCGACGTTGATGAGCCTTGCTCCTAGGAAGGCGCTAAGCGTGAGCGGCAGGAACGTAAAGCCGGACTGGATGGCCGAGTATTGCAGAACGTTCTGGGTGTACAGCGTCAGGAAGTAATAGAGCGTGCCGAACGAGGCGGAGAATAGAAAGGCGATAAGAGCGGCGCCGGTCAGATTGCGATTGCGGAACATTCGGAACCGGATGAGCGGCCCCTTGGAGCGCTTCTCGATGGCGACGAACGCCAGCAGCAGAGCGGCTCCGATCAGGACGAACGGCAAGGTGCTTGCGCTAAACCAGCCCGCGACGGGCGACTGGATCAGATAGTAGACGACAAGCAGCATGCCGGCGGTAACCGAGACGGTTCCCGCGACGTCGAAGTGCCTGCGGCCTGCGGCGACCTTGCTCTCCTTGAGGACGAGCGGAGCGAGCAGCACGGTGACGATCGCGATCGGGACGTTTACGAAGAAGGTAGCTTCCCAGCCGATATAGCTGGTCAATACGCCTCCCAGCAGCAGGCCGAGCGACATGCCGACCCCGCCCATCGAAGCCCAGACGCCCATCGCCCGGTTCCGTTCGGGGCCTTCCTCGAAGTTGGACATGATCAGCGACAGCGTTGCCGGCGAGAGCAGCGCTCCCCCAAGACCCTGCACGCCTCTGGCGACGATCAGCATAAGCTGGGATTCGGCAAACCCGCCCAGCAGCGAGCCTAGGCCGAACAACGCCATGGCGATCATGAACATCCGGCGTCTTCCCAACATGTCGGAGAGCCTTCCTCCGATCAGCAGGAAGCCCCCGAAAGTCAGAGAATACGCGCTGACGACCCATTGAAGATGGTTGGCGGAGAAGCCCAGCTCCTCTCCGAGCGAGGGCATCGCCACGAAAATGATCGTGTAATCGAGAGCCATGATTAACTGGGAGACGGCAAGAACAAGCAGCGCCAATCCCTTGAATCGGTTACTATTCATGAAGAACATCCTCCTAATTTAGACTATTCGATCCGAAATAATCGCAATTCTTGACTGAACGATCTAATAAGAGTAGCAAAAGGATAGGGCGTTCGTTCGGTTTCGCCCTCAAAGATCCAGCGTCGATAAGGTGACCTCCGCGATCTCTTCCAGCACCTTGGGATCGTTCGTTAACTTGGCCGCTTGAGTCAGCGCGTAGCGCGAATGGTACAGGTAGCGGGCCATCGCTTGCAAGTCCCGTTCGGTGCTCAGCTCCTGACGGGCCTTGGCGCGGACCAACGCCCCGTGGAAAGCTTGCTCCAAGCGAATCCGATCCTGCTCGAACAATTCGGCGATCTCCGGGTCGTGCGGCACCTGATCGATGGCGCTGTAGAGAATGAAGCATTCCTTCCGCCGGTCTTCGTCCTGCAAGACGGATACGATCTCTCGGAAAATATCCCGGATTGCCTTCTTCGCGGACTCCGATCGTTCCAGGTAAGCTACGGCTGCCGAGGACTTCTCGTTCACGTAGTGCTTGACGGCCTTGATGAAGAGGTCTCTCTTCGTGCCGTACGTATCGTATAAGCTCTGGCGGGCGATGCCCAGTCCCTCGAGCAATATCGGAAGGGACGTCCCCTCGTATCCATAATGTCCGAACACTTCCATCGCCTTGTGCAGGACCAGGTTCGTGTCGAATTCCTTGCTTCTAGCCATTCGGATTCCCTCCAGTCTCGTCCCCATACTACCCTTACCAGATCGTTCAGTCAAGAAGCCGCAATCCGGTTATTCGGAAAAGCGCACCGCGCCGTTCACGCTGCCGACCGATTCGATGGCGACGAGCGGATTCCAGAAATCGCGATAGCTCGCGATGCGTCCATCCTTCGTACGAACGACGCTGATATACGTTTGATTGTACGGGTTGCCGGTCTCGCGGTGTTTGCCGTAGGACTTGAACTCGGCGATCGTCAGCTCCGGATCCTGAGCCGGATGGAAGACAAGATCCGCGAATTCCACCTCGAAGTGCTTCGGAAAGTTCTTCATGTATTCGTAAAGCTCCTCCTTCCCTTGCTTCGCGTCCGGGAAACCGGCCGGTCCGTAAGGGAATTCCAGCACTCCGTCTTCCTGCCACAGGTCGACCCAAGCCTCGATGTTGCCGCTGGACAGGTGCTTCAGATGGTTGCGGAACGTTTCTTGCGCCTTGGCGCGAATGGCTTCATCTTGAGCGACTTGCTTGCCTTGTGATTCTTCCATGCGAATGATCTCTTGATTCAACATTGTTATCCCTCCGATTTAATTTGACTGTTCAGTCTGATATTGGTTAAAAAAAAGCCGAACTCTATTTTCCTTTGTTCTTACCGACGTCGTTCCTCCCTTACCTGCACATCTTGCTTCGCCTCCTTCGCTTGATGGATTCATCTTATCATTTCCGGACTGAATGGTCAATAATAAATTCAGGGATATTTTTCATACCCGCCTGCGCGTCTCTGAAGAGGATCATGTCGATCGATTAAGCAGCCGATGTACCTCACCTTGCCGCTTCGAATGAGATCGTCCAACGCTCGCATCGTCTTACTCCAATCAGAGGATCAATAACTGTCTGGGAACGATGATAAGACCCAGAGTAAACTCTAGGTCAAGAGGGGAAGGGAATCATTTTTCACATTCATTTTCCGCACGACACATCTGGTAACGGACGTACGCGACGCTTAAAGGCAAAAATGGAGCATCATCGAACTTTAACGGACACTCGAGACGCTTAAATCCGCTGATCTCGCTTGTACAGGCTGTTTTTAACGTTTAAGAGGTTTACATGTCCGTTAAAATTCGTATAGAGCGTTCAAGGCAATTTAAGAGCTTCCTGTGTCCGTTAGAATTCGGGGAACAGCGTCTAACTGTCGCATACTCTCAGCCTGCCGTCCTCTTCCGCCAGCTCGATGAAGACCGGCCGCTCGTCCGGCGTCTGGTTCGGCGTGTGCAGCGCGAGCAAGATCTTGCCGTCGAACGACCGGAAAATCATGCCGTGGCCGCCGTCGCTCTCGAACAGCGGTTCCGGCTCGTGGGTCCACGGTCCGAGGACGGAACCGGATGACGAGCGGGCCACCGCCTGAGCGTACCGCCCCTGCTTGAAGCTGGACCAGAGCAGCAACAGCTCCCCGTTCTCGCAACGGTAAGCGTATGGGCCGTCCGTCACGTAACCGGTGCCGTTCTTGGGAGAAGAGACCGGCTCGACCCACTCCGCGTCGCTTGCCGAGAACAGCGTAACGGGCTCGGAGACCGCCCGGTCAAGCTCCGGCGAGAGACGGATCGCGCAGACGGCGCCGTTCTGGATCTGAACCCATTCGTGGCAGAAGATCATCCACGGCGTTCCGTCGCCGTCCACGTGAAGCGTTCCGTCCAGGCACTCCCAGTCGGACGGCGTCACCGGACCGTCGCTGTGCGGCCGGAACGGACCGAGCGGATGGTCCGCGGCCAGAATTTGCGTTCCGCGGCGGACGCCGTCCGCCTTGAATGTCGCGAACATGTAGTAGCGCCCCTTATAGGCATGCACCTCGGGAGCCCAGAAGTTGCGGTCCGCCCAGAAGTCCGGAGCGGGACGGAACGCCGGGAACGGCCCCTCCCATTCCTCCAGGTCGCGGCTCCGATAGACGTCGAAGCCGATGCCCTTGGCCCGCCAAATATCCGGATCGGTCGAGCCGTACAGATAATAACGCCCCTCGCTCGGCACCTTCAGAACGAAGGGGTCTCTCATTTGAATCCGATCCAATCGCATCGATGCCGCCCCCTATTCGTAAGTCGGCAGAACGACGCCGATCGCCGACTCCAGCGTCAAGCGTCCGTTCTCCGCTCGCCAAACTTCATTGCCCTTCACTCTAAGCGGGATCTCCAGGCCGTCCGCTAGCAGAGCGCCCTCCACCTCACGAACGGACATGCCGACAACGCGCTTGAGCTCCCCGTTCCGGTCGGTCACGAGCCGAACGCCCGCGGGGAAGCGGAACCGGAGCTGCCCGTCGGCGAAGACGCAGCATTCCTCCGCCGTGTTATGCAGCTCGTAGACCACCCCGTCGACGGTGCGGGAGTAAGCCGTCTCCTCCGCGACCGGAGAGCCGTGGTCGACCGCCGAAGGAAGCAAGCCCGTGAACCGCAGTTCCCCTTCCGGCGTCGGCTGGATCCCGCAGATGCGCTCGACGAAGTCGAGCGCGCACAGAATCGCCGGCGAGTACGCCTCCGTATAGCCTTCTTCCCCGGTCCACGGACTCAGCGTCTGACCGAAGCGTTCCATCCGCGACAGCGCGGACAGGATCGGCTGCAGGATCCAGGTCAGCTCAACGTGCCGGCCGTGCCTCTCGAAGGCGTGGGGAGCCCGGATCAAGCTCAGGAAATTAACCGGCCCCGCCCACGAATTATAAGAGGAGGAAGGATCGAACCGCGGATCGTCCATGGCGATCGAAGTCAGAGGGTACTTGGAGAAGAACTTGCGCGTGTTCAGCAAGTAGCGCGACAACGAGGAGACGAAGAAAGCGCCGTCTCCGACTTCGCTGGCCAACACCCTCAGCAGCACGTCCGACTGAATGCGAACGAATCGGCCTCCGGCATCCGCGTCGTAGAAGAAGCCGTCCTTCTCGTCGAAGCAATTCCGGATCAGGCTTCGGAGCGACGTCTCCGCCTTGCGGCTCCACTCCTCGGCCGCTTCCCTATCCCCTAATTCCTCGGCCATGCGGGCCAGATACAGGCGCCCGCAGTAGACGCTTGCCGTCAGATCGGGCGCCACGAACGGCAGCACCGGCGAATTCGGATCGAATCGCGCCGGGTCGCCCCGGTACGGCGCGTCCGGAACGTGCCAGAACCGGGGCGACAGGTCGTGCCCGGTGTCGAACGCGCAGAACGCCTCGACTGCCCCCGTTCCCCGCGTATCGCGGTTCGCGGCCAGCCAGTCGTCGTATCGGGAGAGCGACTCATACATCTTGCGCAGCCAGGCGAGGCCGGCACCTCTCGAACGGTTCGCGCAACTCGCGTCCCCGACATCCCCCGAGCGCTCCTCCTCGCCCGCGCTGTCCGCACGTTTTGCCTCTCCCGCGATTCCCGCTCCTTCCGGACCGCCGTTCAGCCGATAATGGTTCCAGACGCTGCGAGCCGGCGGAGTGACCAGCTGAATCTGCTTAAATACCGGCGCGGCGGACGTCACCTTGTAGGGGATCAGCCCGTCGTCCCGCTGCAGGTCCGCGAATTGCTCGAACGTCGCTTCGGCGACGGACGGGCAGAACCGCGACAGCAGCTCGGCATTGATCGTGCCCGTGCTTTCCAGCCAGCAGCCCTTGTACACGCCTCCCTCCTGCAGAACGGGACGTCCCCGGCCGTCCGCGTCCAGGCAGTCCGCGAGCCGTTCGGCCGCCGCGCGGTGCACGTCGGCGAGACGACTCGGCGTGGCGACGAACCGAACGCCCGAGCCGGCGAACTCTTCCCTCAGCTTCGCTCCCAGCCGTCCATTGTCCTTAAGCGCGGTATCCGACGCCATTCCGCGAAGCTCCTCCAGCAACTCTCCCACTCGGCTCTCTCCCCTTCTCTGCCCTCGTCATCTCTCGAATTCGGACGGGCTGTAGCCCGTGATCGACTTGAACACCTGGCTGAAATAAGTCGAATTGCGGAACCCGACCATCTCGCTGATCTCGTACACCATGTACTTGCCGGTGCGGATCAGCTCCTTCGCCTTCTGAATCCGGTACTTGTTGAAGTAGGTGACGAACGGCTCGCCCGTCACCTTCTTGAACAGCTGGCTTAAATAATTGCGATTGACGTGCAGGCTGGCCGCGATCTGCTCCAGCGTGATCTCCTGGTCGTAGCCCTTCTCGATGAATTCCCGAATGACCCGGTCCACGAGAGCGTGGCTCTTCTTGCCGTGCAGCTCCTCCTGGCCCCGGTCCAGCATTCGCGACATCGCGTCGTCCATCCGCTCAAGCAGCATGGACGAGGAGCCGCACCGGCTCAGGCGGAGAAGATGCGCCTCCAGGCCCTCCTCCTCCGAGCCGAGCTTGGAGGAGTCCGCCAGAGAGGAAGCCGTCCACATCGCGCTCATGATTCCCGCGCAAATTCCCGTAAGCACGGGAAGGGGAAAACCGCCGCAAGCGAGATCGCCCGCCAGGCGCTTCCACTGGCCTTCGACCTGCTGCCACCGCTTCTGGAAGATGGAGTCGTGCAGATTCCGAACGGCTTCGAGCGGAACGTTCCGCTCCGGCTCCGGAACCGCGGATTCGCTGTACGCATAGACGCGGTTCCACTCGTTCATCTCCGCCTTCTCGACCGCCTGAAGGCTCTCGAGGTAGGAATCGATGAGCCGGTGATAGCCGTTCTTGGCCAGTCCCAAGCCGGCCAATACCGACAGCTTCATATATTGCAGAATATGGCCGACGAGCTCTTCGGAGAGCTTCGTCAGGAACGGCAGAGGATAATTCGACTCTTCCATGTCGCCAAGGAACACGACGACGAAGTCCGTGTCCGTATATTCCAGAGCTAGAGCCGAGAGTCCCGGCTGCGATTCCAATCGCGTCTCCAGCAGCTCGCGAACGATGTTGCCCGTTCCGAAGCGGAGCAGCTGCCACTCTCTCTCGTCCCGGGCCGACGAGCTGTTCGAACGAACGAGGCTTAGCGTGAGGGCTTGAACGACCGCGTTATCGGGCAGCCCCATGAAGGCGATTCTCTGGCCGGGCAGCTCCTCCGGCCGATAGCGCGTCGTCAGCAGATCCCGCGCGAAGGCCTCCCTCATCGTCCGCCGGACGATCCCTTGCTGGCGGAAGTAGCTCGACAGAAGCTCGTCGCGCTCCCTCGATTCGTTCAATTGCTGCACGACCTCCCGGACGACGAACTCGATCTCCGCGAGGCTCGGGGGCTTCAGCAGAAAATGCTGAATGCCCGAGGACATCGCCTTCCGGGCGTTCGCGAAATCGTCGTATCCGCTTAAGATGACGATCGGAACGGACTCGTCGATGGCGTGGATCGCTTCCGTAAGCTGGAACCCGTCCATCTCCGGCATGTAGATGTCGGTAATGACGATGTCCGGCTTCAGCTCGCGGTACTTGCGGAGGCCCTCCTCTCCGTCCCCGGCCGTGCCGATAATCCTAACGCCGATGTCCTGCCACGGAATATGTCTCAGCAGACCGTCCAACACGTAGTCGTCGTCATCCACCAAGAGAATCGTATTCATGCGACAGCCCCCTCCTTAATTGCTCCAATTCCTCCTCGTCCCGGATCAGCGGAAGGGTCATGACGACCGTCGTCCCCCCTTCTTCGCCCGGCATTACCTTCACCCCGTAACGCGGGCCGCAGTAAAGCTGGATCCGGTCCTCGATATTGCGAATGCCGATCCCCCGCTTCTGCTTGTTGTCGAAGCCTTCCGGCAAGCCGCATCCGTTATCGGCGACCGCGACGACCATCTGACGGTCCGCGCCGTTCTCCCGAAGCTCGAACGATACCCGGATCGCCGCATCCTCCTTTTTCTGACGGAACCCATGGATCACCGCGTTCTCCAAGAACGGCTGCAGAATGATTTTGGGAACGAGGCAATCCAGAAGCTCCCTCGGAACCTCCTCCCCGTAATCGATCGGGAACTTGTTGCGGTAACCCTGAATCGCCATGTAGCAGCGAGCGTGCGCCAGCTCGTCCCGGACCGTCGCGTACCAGTTGCCGTTGCTGAGGCCCAGCCGGAACAGCTTCGACAGCTGCAGCACCATCTGGCTGATCTCCTGCGCGCCGTGATCGAGCGCCTTCCAGTGGATCAAATCGAGCGTATTGTACAGAAAATGCGGCTTTATGTGCGACTGAAGCAGCTGAATCTCCGATTCCCTACGGTTGCGGTGCTCCTCGTTCAGCCTGCCGATCAGGTCCTTGAGTCTCTGCACCATTCGGTTGAAGCTCGCGGTCATGAAGAAATATTCCTGGGTGCTGGTAACCGCTTCCACGCGGACGTTGAAGTCCCCTTTCTCCACCGTTTTCATTCCGTCCACGATCCGATGAATCGGCGACGTCAGCTTCTTGGACACCCATAGCGCAAGCGGGATCGACAGCACGATCAGAGCGGACAGAAGAACGATGATGATGTTCTGGATCCGGTTGCCGTTCTTCTGGAACACGTCCTTGGAGATCAGCTGTTGGACCTCCCAATATTCCGTGCCCGAGTCGGACCGAATGAGGCTGTAGTTCATCCCCGACAGCGATTTCTCGAATTCGCCCGAAGCCGGGTCCGCGGTCAAGCCCTCCGGAAGGACCGACGCGACGTAATTGCCTCCCGAATCCCGGACGATGAAGGAGTCGCTGGCGGCATCCTTGGTCAGCTGCTTCAACAGGTCGGCTTCCGGAATGTTGATCTTGATCATGCCGACGCTCATTCCGCGGTTGCCGTAGATCTTCTGAACGTAGCCGACCATCCGTTCGCCCTCCGGAAGGGCCGGATCGGCATGGGCGGCGAGCCAGAAGCCGTCGGAGCGATTCATCCGCGCAAGCCAGCCCTCCTCCTCCGCATCCTTAAGCGGATGCAGGAACCGATCCTGGAACGGCTTATTGGCGCCGATCCAGTCGGTATAGAGCTCGATGGAATGAAGGCCGGTTCGGACCGAGGCAAGCTTGAGAAACTCCTCGTACAGGTCCCGGCTCTTGGTCACGAAGTCGAATCGGCTCTCGGGAGGGTCGGACAAATAGTTCTGAACGAGAGCGTTCGTCACGATGAAACGAGCCGTGTCCTGGATGCCCGATACGTAGCTGGACAGCTTCTCGGACGAGACGTCCAGCATCTCCTTCTTGGTCGTACGAATCTCCCGGTTGGCGATATCCGAATACGTGCCGTAATAGACGAATCCCGAGATTAGCAGAAAGAGAGAGTTAAACCCGATAAAACATAAAACCATCAGCGTGACAAGCTTGGTCGGAACCTTGAACATTCTGCGCATGGCGCCCATTCCTCTTCATAGGCTTTCGTGTTTCGTATGCCTATTTTAACCCTTGAGACCAGTCGTCGCGATTCCTTCGGTGAAATATTTCTGCCCCATGAAGTAGACGATCAGGCTCGGGACGACGGAGAGCACCGACATCGCGAACACGGCACCCCAGTTGGAATTGCCCGTCGAGTCGAGGAACAGCCGCAAGCCTAGCGGAACGGTGAATTTTTTGATATCGCTTAGATAGATCAGTTGCCCGAAGAAATCGTCCCACGTCGCCATGAACGTGAAGATCGCGGCCGTCATGAGCGCGGGAGTCGCGAGCGGCAGAATGATCTTGAAGTAGAGCGTGAACCAGCCGCAGCCGTCGATCGACGCGCTCTCGTCCAGCTCCTTCGGAATCCCGCGGATGAACTGCACCATCAGGAACACGTAGAACGCGTCCGCGAAGAACTTCGGCACCGTCAGCGGAAGGAACGTGTCCACCCAGCCGATCTCGTGGAAAATCGTATATTGCGGAATCAGCGTCACGTGGCCGGGAAGCATGAACGTTCCGAGCATCAGCGCGAACCACAGCTTGCGCAGCGGGAACTCGATTCTCGCGAAGGCGAACGCCGCCATCGAAGAGCTGACGACCGTTCCGAGCACGGCTACGAGGCACAGGAGGAACGAGTTCAGGAAGAATCTTCCGAACTCCACGTTGCGCAGGCCGAACCATCCGTCATGATAATGCTCGAAGGTGAAGGAAGACGGCCACAAGCCCGACTGGGTAAAAATCTGGTTCGTCGGCTTAAAGGAGCTGCTGATCATCCACAGAACCGGGTACAGCATCAGAATGCCTACTCCCATGATGATGAGGTGCAGCGCGTAGGGTTTTATTTTCCTCATGAGAGTCATCGTCATTTCCCTCCGTCCGAATAGAATACCCAGAATCGGGAGGTCAAGAAGAGAACGCCGGTGAACACCGCGATGATCGCGAGCAGCAGCCAAGCCATCGCCGAAGCGTAGCCCATCTCCATGAACGTGAAGCCCTTCATATACAAGTACAGCGAGTATAATAGCGTCGAGTTGATCGGGCCTCCCGTGCCTCCGCTAATGACGAATGCCTTGGTGAACGTCTGGAAGGATTGGATCAACGTAATGGTCAGATTGAAGAAGATAACCGGCGTCAGCAGCGGCATCGTGATTCTCGCGAACTTGCGCATGATGCCCGCCCCGTCCACGGTCGCGGCTTCGTATAGCTCTTGGGGAATTTGCTTGAGGCCAGCCAGGAAAATGATCATGACGGAGCCGAATTGCCAGATGGATAAACCGATCAGCGAATAGATCGAATAATGCGGATTCGAGATCCAAGCCGGGCCTTCGATGCCGAAGATCGCCAGCATGCGGTTGAAGATGCCTTCTTGGTCGAACACTTGCTTCCACAGGACGGAGATCGCCACGCTTCCCCCCAGCAAAGAAGGAATGTAATAGATCGTGCGGTAAAAATGAAGCATTCGAAGTCCCTGGTTCAGCATGATCGCCAGCAGGAGAGCGAACGCGAGCTTAAGAGGAACGGACAGCAGGACGTACTTGAAGGTCACCTTGACGGAATCCTCCAAGCGGAAATCGTCGTTGAACATCGTTTTGTAGTTGTCGAGGCCGACCCACTTGGGGGCCGTCAGAAGATCGTATTGCGTGAAGGACAAATACATCGAGGCGATTATAGGACCGAGCGTCAACGCCAGGAATCCGATCAGCCAAGGCAGCAGGAAGGCGTATCCCGCCAAGTAGGTTTTGTATTTTTGCACTCCGCTCTCTCCTATCTTTGAAGAATGGGGAGCCCGAAGCCGGGCTCCCCGTACGACCGATGACGCGCTGCCTGGGTTATTGCTTGGCTTTCTCGAGCAGCTTGTTCACTTCGCTCATGAACTCGTCGACGGCGGAATCGATGGACGCGGCCCCGAAGGAGATTTTCTCGCTCGTCACCTGAAGCAGCTTGATGAACTCGCTGTCGACCGGGAACTGCTGGTACGTCACGTCCGGAGCCACTTCGCTCACGAGCGAGATGTAGTCGTACAGCACCTTGTCGACCGGAGTGATCTCGGCGGACAGCGCGTCGCGGATCTTGGAGGACGGCGGGACGCCCCGCGTGCTGCCGAGAATGGCGCCGGCTTCCGGATCGTTCACGAGGAAGTCCATGAACTTCGCGACTTCGTCCGGATGCTTCGTTCCCGAGTAGGCGGTGATGAACTGGCCGGAGATCGGCGGCACCATGCCGCTGCCCGCCGGTCCGTTCGGGTACGTGACGAGGCCGAGCTGGTCCTGCGTCAGCGCCTGGAAGCCGGAGATCTGGGAAGCCGATCCGCTCTGGATAGCGACCTTGCCTTGAACGAGCAGCGACTTGTCGACCGCGGTCGGCGGGTTCGCGACCTGCACTTCGGCCGGCACGATGGCGCCGCTCTTGCGAAGCTCATCCCACATCGTGAACCAGTCGACCATGTCCTTCTTGTCGAAGTGGATCGCTCCGTCGCGGTACAGCTCCTTGCCTACGCTGCCGAGATAGGAAGCGAGAGTCGCCGAGTCGCTCGACAGGTCGTAGGAGCCGTAGTAGCCTTTGCCCAGCTTGTCGGAAATCTGCTTGGTCACCGACTTGAAGTCGTCGTACGTCCAGCCGTCGGCCGGAATCGCAATGCCCGCCTTGTTGAACATGCTCGCGTTGTAGAGCAGCGCGGACGAGCTGACGCCGAGCGTAACGCCATACACCTTCTCGTTATCGGTAGCCTCGCGAACCAAGCTCGGGGTGAAGTCGTCCAGCTTGATCGCCTGGCCGACGTACGGGGTCAGGTCGAGAAGCGAGTTCTTGCCGGAGTATTCCTTGATGTTGCCGCCCATCTGGATCAGGTCCGGCGCGTTGCCGGCCGCGATCTGCGTGTTCAGCTTGTCGAAGTAGCCGTCGAAGCCGGAGTATTCTCCCGTGATCTTGATGCCCGGGTTTTGCTGCTCGAACAATTCGATCGCTTTAAGCGTCTTCTCGTGGCGCTCCTCCGAGCCCCACCAGGCCATTCGCAGCTCGACGTCCTTGGCCGGCTTCTGCGAGGCCGAAGGCGAAGATGACGCGCTCGAGGTCGGCGAAGCGGACGAGCTTCCTTGATTGTCGTTATTGCCGTTTCCGCCGCAGGCGGCCAGCGCTAGAATCGATGATAGCATCAGGAACGAGACGGACTTTCTATTTAGCATGCGATGCAACCCCTCCTCGGAATCTTCAATGCTTCTTTATTGTAAGAGAGCCTGTAAGCGCATTCCATAAAGAAAAGTAAGGCAAATCATAACAAAACTCAGGTATTGCAGGAAAGCGCCTGCTGCCGCGTACCCTCCCGTAGTCCGCCAACTCCGCCAATGTGGTGCACTCGGTACCCTACTTTTGCCCGCCGTCCGCCATTTCCGTCAACGTGGTGCACCCAGTACCCTACTTTTGCCCGCCGTCCGCCATTTCCGTCAATTTGGTGCACCCAGTACCCTACTTTCGCTCGCCGTCCGCCATTTCCGTCAATGTGGTGCACCCAGTACCCTACTTTCGCTCGCCGTCCGCTTTCTAAGTCAAACTTCCGCGCTCCCCCGCCCATGTGCGCAGTCTGATTACCTTCTTTCGGACATCGTCGTGCTCCCCCGCCCATGTGCGCAGTCTGACTACCTTCTTTCGGACATCGTCGCGTTCCCCCGCCCATGTGCGCAGTCTGATTACCTTCTTTCGGACATCGTCGCGCTCCCCCGCCCATGTGCGCAGTCTGACTGCCTTCTTTCGGACATCGTCGCGCTCCCCTGCCCATGTGCGCAATCTGATTACCTTCTTTCCCTCACTTTCTTTCTTATCTTCACTATATCTCCATCCAATCTAAAAACACCCCGCCGATTATCGGCGAGGTGTAAAGTTGAAAAGCTATGAGATCAGTAAGCGCTCCATCCGGAGTCGGCCGCGATCGTGACGCCGTTCAGGTACGAGGATTCGTCGGATGCCAGGAACAGCGCGATGTTCGCGATCTCTTCCGGGCTTCCCGGCCGCGGCATCAGACCGGTGCCTCGGGTCGCTGCTTCCATGCCGAACGCGTCCACGTTCGCCATATTCAGCGTAAGCGGCGTAGGAATAAACGCCGGGCCGATCGCGTTGCAGCGAATGTTCTGCGGTCCGTATTGCGAGGCGACGTTCTTCGTCATCCCGACGACGGCATGCTTCGAAGCCGTGTAGGCCAAGCCGCCGCGTCCTCCGGTCAGGCCGGAGATGGACGCCATGTTGACGATCGTTCCGCGCCCCTTCTCGAGGAAAATCGGAAGAGCCTTACGAATTCCGCGCATGACGACGGTCACGTTGATGTCCATGACCCGGTTCCAAACTTCGTCCTCGACGTTCGCCGCCGCTTGCATGCGATCCGCCGTACCCGCGTTGTTGACGAGAATGTCGACCGTGCCGAACACCTTCATCGCCTCTTCGAACATCGCCGCGATGTCCTCTTCCTTCGTCACGTTCACCTGCACGCCGATGGCTTCGACGCCAAGCTCCTTCAGCTCGGCGACCGTCCGTTCCATGCCTTGCTTATCGAAGTCCGCGACGACGATCTTCGCTCCTTCCCGGCCGTAGGCGAGAGCGATCGCTTTGCCGATTCCCGAGCCGCTGCCCGTAATGATCGCCGCTTTATCTTGAAGTCTTCCCATGACGAGGTGCCTCCTTCGCTCCCAGAAATAGTCTTACGCCTTAACCCCTTCGATCTCCGCGATCTTGCTCGCTACGGCGTCGGTCAGCTCTGTCGCCGTCTTCGGAACGAACGACTTCAGGATCGAATTGACCATCGGGCCCATCGCTCCCTTGGCGGTAATGTCTAGATGGCCGGTCATGCGGGTACGGTCCTCGCCGAGTGCTTCTGCCTCGAAATAGCCGCCTCCCGCGAAGTTGTCGGACAAGCCGGTCAGGTCGAAGGTGACCTTCGTTGGCTCGATCCAGTTCGTGATGTCGATCTTCAGCTTGACCGTCTTCTTCATGAAGCCGAGATCTCCCTTAAACGACCAGGTCGATTGGCGGTCATTGAGAATCGAATGCTCGATGTAGCCCGGGACAAGCGGAGCCCACTTGTCCATGTCGCTGACGAACTGCCAGATGCGCCCGATCGGAACGGGCAATTCCACGCTATGAGTACCGTTAGGCATGAGTGCGCACTTCCTTTTTTCTAGTTGATGTTCTTGGCTTCCGACTTGGCTGCGGCGAGGCCCGCCAGGTACCCGAACGTCATCGCCGGCCCGATCGTTCCGCCCGCGCTGACGTAGGTTTGGCCCAGGATGCCCATCGCCGCGTTGCCGGCCGCGTACAACCCGCCGATCGGCTT
>Ga0065721_10049826_pt1 | contig 26766 bp, 18 predicted proteins | sample Mesricmetagenome_FD_59108 | JGI IMG/M metagenome (GOLD analysis project Ga0065721, IMG submission 59108) | Mesophilic microbial community from rice straw/compost enrichment Sample: eDNA_1 v2 (version 2) | ecosystem: Engineered > Solid waste > Grass > Composting > Bioreactor | place: USA: Davis... | reverse complement strand
CAAGCGCTCCCGCCGCAGGCGCAGCATCGGCATCAAGGTGCACCGCGGCGAAGTGGTGGTGAGTGCGCCCTTCCGCGCGCCTTTGGAGGAGATCCGCGCCTTCGTCACCCAGAAGGCCCGCTGGATCGAAAAGCATCTGGTGCACCAGCGCCAGTCCCTGCAGCAACAGCCGCAGCGGCCCCAGGCCGGCGGCACACTTCAGTTTCTCGGTCGCCCCCTACAACTGGTGTCGGTGCCCGGTCTGCGGGGTGCGCGCTTTGTGGCGGACCGCCTCGAACTGGGGGGCGATGCCGCGCGCCACGGCGATCTGATCGCCCGCTGGCTGGCCCAGCAGGCGGCTGCCTATCTGCCCGGCCGGGTGCAAGCCTTTGCGCCTCTGGTGGGGGTGCAGCCGCGCGCCCTGGGGGTGCGTTATTACAAGAGTCGCTGGGGCAGCTGCAATACACGCGGCGAACTCCAGTTCAACTGGATGCTGCTCATGGCGCCGCCGGAAGTGGTGGATTATGTGGTGGTGCACGAGCTCGCCCACCTGCGCCATTTCAACCACTCCCCGGCGTTCTGGCAGCTGGTCGAGCAGGTGATGCCCGACTATGCGCGCCACCGCGCCTGGTTGAAGCAGCAAATGATTCCCGCCTGGTAATTCCTCGATCATGTGAGCCTTCATGGAAATCAAACCCGAATTCAAACCCAAGGCCATCCGCAGCTTCGTGATCCGCGCCGGCCGTATGACCGACGGACAGAGAGGCGCCTTCGACGCTCACTGGCCGCACTATGGCCTCAGCCTGTTCGGCGGCCAGCTGGATTCCCGGACCGTGTTCGGCAACGACCATCCATTGGTGGTGGAGGTGGGGTTTGGCATGGGGGATTCCCTGCTGGCCATGGCCAAGGCGGAGCCGGAGCTGAATTTTGTCGGCGTGGAAGTGCATCCGCCGGGTGTGGGGCGGCTGATCAACAACGCCGCCAAGGAAGGAGTGAATAATCTGCGGGTCTATATGGCCGATGCCAAGGACGTGCTCACCGATTGCATTGCCGACGGCTCATTGGCGCGCTTTCAACTGTATTTCCCCGATCCCTGGCACAAGAAAAAGCACCACAAGCGCCGCATAGTGCAGGCGGATTTTATTGCGCTCATAGCCCGCAAGCTGCAACCTGGCGGTCTGCTGCATATGGCCACCGACTGGCAGGAATATGCGGAACACATGCTGGAAGTGGTGCACGCCGAACCGCTGCTGGTCAACACGGTGGAAAATTTTGCGCCGCGACCGGAATTCCGGCCCATCACCAAATTTGAAACCCGCGGCGAGCGCCTGGGCCACGGCGTGTGGGATCTGCTGTTGCGCAGAGTCCAGGAATGACACAGCGCGTGGCGCTGGACGTCTTCCGGTCATGGGCGTAGTGTTAGCCGCTGTGAATCGCGCCGTATCACTTCATCTGCACGCATAATCGCCCCGCCAGGGGTGCCGGATCTCCCGCAGGTCCGCGAACAATAATGAGGAGTGACCAATGACCATCGAGATCAGAAACCCGCTTTGGACTTATGCCACCGGCTTTTACGCCCAGGAGGCCATTAAGCAGAAATGTCTGGAGTTGCAGGACGTCTACGGTGCCAGCGTCGACATGATCCTCTGGCTCTGCTGGCTCGACTTCAATCGCATCCATTTATCACCCGCCACCTTGGATGAAGCTCTGAATATCATCGGCGGCAGCAATCAGGAGCTGCTCGGTGGTCTGCGGGAATTGCGCAGCAAACTTATCGCCAGCAGCAATTTCACCCGGGTGCAGGAGCAGTTGGTGCGCAAGCACATATTGGCGGCGGAATTGGCCATAGAAAAAATCCTGTTGCAGCGGCTGCAGGATCTCACCTCGCGCCTCAGTCCCGTGGGACCGGAAGAGGAGTGTCTCAGCCTGTTCGATTACCTGGATCGTTTCCCTATAGAGCGCTCCGGTCAGGTGGCGGCCTATTTTCTCGAAGAGGGTCGCCAGTTCGGTTTCAATCTGGAAGCCCAGGAGCAGGAAGCCGCTGTCAGCGGTTGATCCCACAAAAACCGCCGCGCACGGATCGCGCGCTTACTTAATTGCCGCACTTAATCAAAATTCCCCCATGAATTTCAATTTCGACCTTCCTCTGGATCGCACTCATACGGATTCGCAGAAATTCGATGGCCGTCAGCGCTATTTCGGCTCGGCTGACATAACACCCATGTGGGTGGCGGATATGGATTTTGCTGTGCCGGAATGCGTCACCCGCGCCATAGAAAAGCGCGCCGCCCATCCGGTATATGGCTACACGCTCTATCCCGAAAGCCTATATCAATCGGTGATCGATTGGTTTCGCCGCCGCCATCATTGGTCCATAGAGCGCGACTGGGTCATGATGATGCCCGGTGTAGTGCCGTCTCTACATGCCTGCTGCCTGGTGCTGGCGGAAGCGGGCGAGGGCGTGATCGTCCAGCCGCCGGTGTACTATCCGTTTTTTTCCACCGTCACTCATACGGGGCGGCGACTTTTGCTCAACCCGCTGCTCAATGTCGGCGGACGCTATCAGATGAATTTCGCTGAATTGGAAGCGCTCGCATCGCAAGCAAAAATTCTTATGCTGTGCACGCCTCACAATCCGGTGGGTCGCGTGTGGAATCGCGATGAATTACTCGAAGTGCTGCGCATAGCCCGGCGCCATCAAATGATGGTGGTCTCCGACGATATACATGCGGATCTGATTTACCCGGGTCAGACGCACACCATGCTTGGAACACTGGAAAACGAGTTCGGCGATTTTATTCGCACCCATCTGGTCACTGCCGTTGCACCCAGCAAGACATTCAATATTCCCGGTTTGGGTTTGTCCTGTCTGATTGTTCCCAATCCGCAACACAGGCGCGCACTGCAGCAGGCGCTGGATATTCTGCATGTCAGCAACACCAATCCCTTCAGTATTGTCGCTTTCGAAGCGGCCTATAACGGCGGCGAGCAATGGCTGGACGCGCTCCTGCTCTACCTGCAGCGCAATAAAAATCGCGTGCGCGAATATTTCGCACAACATATTCCGCAGATTTCCATAGGCGACGCCGAAGGCACTTATCTGCTCTGGCTCGATTGCCGAAAACTGGGCATGAGCGATGCGCAGCTGCGCGATTTTTTTATTCAAAAATGTAACTTAGGCCTGAGTCCTGGACATGTTTTTGGCGAGGGCGGTAGCGGTTTTATGCGGTTGAACATCGGCACCCGAAGACAGGTCGTGGAAGAGGCTTTGCAGCGGATCTCGCATGCACTCCCGCAAAGATAAATCAGAGATGGCGTGGTGAGGACTGTGTCACACCCGGAGGGAAATCCATAGGCTGTTCCATTCCAGGGAAGCTTAACAGGTATAGAATCGTCCCGGCCGGCCATTGACGGCATCTGTGTTTATCAGGAGTGCTTGGTGGATCCAAGTACGGAAATTCACTCATGAAGGGATATTCATATGTATCGAAAACTTCCTAAATACGTAAAGCAATCAACCACCTGGAGCTGTTGGGCCGCCTCCATGGAGTCCTGGTTGGCGCTCGCGACCTTCGGCAGAAAGCCATCCCAGCAGGAACTGATCAACGAATACGCCACCCACGCCAACGGCGGTCTGGATCCCTTGGGACAGACTCGCAGTTTTGCGGCCCTGGCAGATGACTTTGGTATCCAATATCAAGTGTTCAGCGGACAGAGTCTCAGCATGGCATTTATCGAGGAGAAGTTGCAGATCAGTCATGTGCTGCTGGTTTACAACCTGAGTCCGGGCGTTGCCCATGCCAACGTGGTATACGGCACAGGTTATCCGACGGGAAAAGAAAAACTGATCAGCGTCATGGACCCATCGGAGACAACGCCGGACAAACTCACTGGTCTCTACCGCAATCGACCCCTTTCGTTTTATAAGCAGCGGGCATCGGTGCTGGTGGGATGGAGAGGCAACTAGGGAATCGTAAAAGATCACCATTCTGGGAGCAGCGGCATCGAGAGGGTTTTATTCAATACGGTGCTGCTGTCAATTTCCATGCAGGTAATTCACCTATCTGCATCATGCGTGTCACATCAAATAAAAAGCTTCAAAACCTGTTTAATATCGCTTTCGGATTTATCTTCTTTGGCTCGATTGCCGAAAGCTGGACATTGGCGATGCGCGCGGATTCGCGCATCTGTGAATCAGCGGGCGCAGATGGAAAAGTCTGGCGGAGTGTGTCCGCCAGACTGCTTTGAGACAATGGCTTGCCTATAGAACTTTGCGCGGTGTTAAGGGCTCGATCGTGTTGTCCACCACCAGCGTGGTGAAATTGACCTGCAAGTTTTCGCTGGACATGACCGCATTCAGCTCCAAGCGATTGGTGTAGGGGGAGACCAGTGCATGTAGATCCACATTCCAGCCCCCCGCTACAGCACTGATGGAGCCGACATGGATCAAATGACCAGATGGCCGCACGCCTATGAGATCCACGTGGGTGTGTGTTTCATCCGGCTGGGCCAGTACGTATTCGCTCGCGTACCACGACGCTCCGCAATGGTCATATTTGAAAACCACAGCTATCACGGCCTGACGATACTGGAGATTTGCAGCAAAGCTGGGATTCTGCAATTCCGAATTGTAAAGAATAGCCAGTTGATTATTCTCGCAATTCAACTCATGACCGATTTGATTGCTATAGCGAATTTCCGGATGGGTGCTGCCAATTTTTTTGCGCAGTGCAAGCAGTTGCGATTCCGGCAGAGCCTTGGCCTCGAGACTGACGGCACTTGTGGAAATTGGAGCTCTGGCAGCTGCGGCGGGTATTGGCATGGGATGATCGCGCAACCCGAGTCGTGCAGACAGCAGCGTTCGGGAAAAATATAGAGCGCGACCTTCCGGAGTTGCATAATCGGCCTTGAGTTCGCTCAAGACTTCCAGCGCGTTTTCCGATCCTACAGCGCCCAAGGTTTGCATAAGGCGGCGGCGGAGATTGGTGTCTGTACTGGTGCGAAGAATGCGGATCAGCAGAGTCTCGTCTTCGGGATTTTTGCCCAATCCGCTGAGTGCCAGCATACGGTTTTGCGGCGCCGCCGAAGCGTTTTCCAGCACTGAGCGAAGCAGCTCGCGTTTGTCCGGAAGTTTGCGCGACAGCAACTGATGCAGAGCTTGTTTGGCTCTGCCGGCAGATTCGCTGAAAATTTCCGCCCTTAAGTCGCCGTCGGAGAGCGCATCCGGCAGTTCATCTCGATGCTTTACCATATTGACTTCCTCCCTTAACAGCCATTTCGCACAGCGCAATGACTGCGCATGGTGTTGCCTTGCGCTGTTGTGAGCAGCATGGCCTTACGCACTCCATCGCCACAGCTTTTGGCGCATCTGGTCTGTGCCATGAGATTGTTGCAGCCGTTGGAATTTCCCGGGCAGTCATCTCCGTGTGTGTGAAATAGGCCGAGATGATGACCTATCTCGTGGGCAAATGTACGGGAGAACGACTCGCTATCGCGGCCAATTTCACCTGCAACTACACCGTCCTTGCCGGATCTTTTGTTGCAGGATCCGGGAATGTCTGCCGCTTTTCCCACAAAAGTATCGGAGCTGATGTTGCGCACCACAAAAGCGTCCACGGCTTCATTGGGTACCGACCAGGCAGCGATCAGATCATCGGCTTCATCCTCGCTGCCCAGGTCATCCATTCCGTCGGATTCTGCTGCCGAGATCACGTAGTGCTGAACACGGCCCACGCCGAGTCCAATGGGTGCATAGGCATTGCGGGTGCGGTAAATGGCATAATCAATTTTCTCCTCCTCTTCATCCAGATCTCCGGGAATAGCGTCAAATCCCACGTGTATGACATTAATGTGAATATGATCTGATTGCATGGCCCGCACTTGACGGAGAACGGATACTTCGGCCCTGACCGACGTATCGGGATCCGTGGGCACGCGCGATCGGATAAAGCCGAACAGATGACGAAGCAGGGAGCCGGTTCCTGAACCCATGCAATTTAAAATGGATTTTACACTGGTCATATCAGCCTCCCTGATTATTGCAGTGCGATCATGAGTGTGACGAGTCCGCATCCGGATTTGAGTGGACTCATGGCTTTGCCAATAATCGCTCCGGCCGCTTGTGTGCGATCCTGCACTTTCATGGCGTGGCCGGCATTGGGGGAGGTGGTGAGCAGGTCGCCGACCTTGATTTCTCCGTAACTGGCATCGGCCTTACATGCAACGCGGCCCAACATGGAGATGATGGCCTGGGAAAACCGGCTTTTTACGCCGTTCATCACCAATCCGGGTTTATAGGCACCGGCACCGGCGACCACACCGACCACGCGCTGATCATAGGCGCGATCGGCCACGCGCAGCAGTCCTTCATCATCCAGCACCATGACTGTGCCCGGAGGCGCTGTGACCAACGGCGCCAGATCGAATTTTTCCGCTGCGTCGGCGTTGCGCAAAATAATATCGCCGCTGCCGCCATTCAAATGAATCGAATCGTTGCCGTCATCGTCTCGCAAGATAATGTCGCCTTCGTTGCCCGCAGCACCTATATACAAGGCGGCATTCTGACCGTTCATGTGCATGACAACTCGATCGGCGCTGTCCCTTACCTCCAGGTCGCCCTCGTTACCATGGGCTCCGATGCGCAATAGGGCGGAATTGGCATCCGCGCGCACCACCTCGCGTCCGGCGGCATCTCTTATGATGAGATCTCCTTCATTGCCTCTGGCACCGATATATAGAGCTGCGCTGCCGCCATCCAGATGTATAACTTCTCTGCCGGATGTATCTCTGACTATCACATCACCTTCACTGCCGCTGGCACCTACATACAGAGCGGCATTCTGGCCGTTCATATGCAGGACTTCACGGCCTGCGGCGTCGCGCACAATCACATCGCCTTCATTGCCATCAACACCTACATATAGAGCGGCATTGGAGCCTCGCAAATGCATTGCGGGCCGGCCGGCGTTGTCTTGGATTTCCAGATTGCCGCTATTGCCCGTCACGCCAAGACGCAGTCCGGCGTTATTTCCGTTGGCGTGTATGGTGTCGCGCGCGGCACTGTCCCGAATATAAAGATCCCCGTCGCGACCAGTGGAGCCCAAATACAAGTCGCCGCCGCTTCCCGCGATTTGCACCGTGGCCTGATTGTTATCTTCCAGGTCGGTGGCCGCCGATGGAAACAAAAAAATATCACCGGCGGCGCTGTTGCTGCCCAGCCGCAAGCTGGCGGCGCTATTCAAAGAGGCGGTGGTCTGGCCACTGCTGTTGAACATCTGCAGGCTCGGATCTTCTGCTTGAAGATGTACACGCACTGTGTCTGCGCTATCGAGTAGTAAAAGTTCCGAGTGACATTCCATTGCGGCCGGATTGGTGGCGGAACCGACCGATACCCGGCCTGTATCATCATTAAATCGCACACGAATTTCACCTTCACCGCTCGGTGAATTGCTGCGCAATTCCAGATTACCTTCGCTATCTATCGAGAAATTCCAGGTGCCACCAATGGCGCTCAATCCGACAGGTGTTTCAAACTGCTCAGCCATAATCCATTCCTCATTGGAAAACAGGTTTTTGATTTCGACTCGGGGCTTTGTCATGGGCGTGATGAAGGAGAAGGCTTTTTCCTGTGGAGAAAGCGACGCACTTCCGTCTATGCGCAAAACTTTTATCTGAGTCCCGGTAGTCATTTTCCATGGATGAGTCTTAATGCCTGTTGACTATTACCAATACGTTTGTGAAATTTTACCCGTTCAAAATTTGGTCGAGACTTTAAAGCAGTTGCCGAGGAAACTGTATTTCGGATTGAAGTCAATTTGGCGGGGAGGCTATATCAGCTACTGGAATAACGGGAGATGGATTTCGGTGTTGAATAAGATTTGATCTACTGTCGGGCAATCCCAGCCAGGGGTTTGCGCTGGTTTGTATAAGTGCTAGACCCTTGCAGTGTGAAGCAATTCTAAAAAAGTAAATTCTCCTTAAAAAAGGCTGTCCTGGTTTTCAAAGTAAACCTGTTATCTGTTGCAAACGTTTTCATCGCGTATACAATCAGCGCCGCTGATGCGGTGAGAACCTGTTGTGTCAGTCATGCATTTCACTGGCGGTTTGCCAGCAGCGCGAGGATCAATGGAGGGATTGAGCGTGTTTCTATCTATTTATTAAGACCTCATAAAAATAAATCAGAACCCACCACACAAAGAGATCATTGTGTGGCTCGATCTCTTTGGATCCTCAATTCCAGTCTTTCAGACGGTAGATTTTTTATGTCGCCAACACTTCGTTTGGGTTCCCTAGGATTTTTTTGTCCCAGGCCGTTCGGCTTTTTGCTTTCCGCAGGACTGCTTGCTGCCGGCGCTTATCCGCATTTTTCGGTTGCCGCAGAGGCGAATCCGCCGCAGGTGACAGAGGTCATAGTCACAGGATCTCTGCTTCCGAGTGAGCGGGACATTGCGGTGCCGGTGACTCAGTGGAGCGCCGAGGATCTCGCGGTGGGCGCCGAAGGTTTGCGATTGTCGTCGTTTTTACAAATGCTCAATCAGAGCGGCAGGGCGACCAACGCATTGGCTACCGGTGGCGCCAGTACCTTGAATGGCGGATTGAGCACGGCGGATCTGCGCGGATTGGGACCCAATCGCACCCTGGTACTGGTCAACGGCAAACGACTGGTGGGTGGAGATCCGTTAAGTCCCACAGCGACGGATCTCAATACCATTCCCATGGATTGGGTTGAACGTGTGGAAGTTTATTCCGGCGGCGCCACCGCCATTTACGGATCCGGCGCGGTCGCCGGTGTGATCAATGTCATCACCCGCCCCGCATTTGAAGGCGTGCAGATCAAGGCGCGCTACGGCCTCAGCGCCGAGGGAGACGGCCGGGAGACGGGCGCGAGTTTTTCCGCCGGCTCCCGGTTTGCGGAGGACAGAGGTCATGTGGCCTTGAATTTCAGCTGGGATGACAATCAGCCCATCTGGTCCCGGGACCGGGAATTTTCCGCGGATGTGGAGCGCCTGGGCGATCGCAAAGCCTACAGCCAGTACACGCCCACCGGTGTCATAGTCGCCGCCGACAATCAGGCGCTGGTGCCCGACAGCACAGGGAGTTGGACCGAAAACTTCAATCTTCTGCAACACGGCTACAACCAGGCGCAGGCCCGGCAGCTCTATGTGCCTTTGGAACGCACCCAAGGGCAGATTGTAGGTTCGTTTCAGATCAGCGACCGCACACGTTTTTATGCGCAATTGGGCGGCGGTATGCACGAATCCTCCAATCAGCAGGAAGCTGTAACCGTTTTGAATAATCCCAACACCAGTCTGCCGTCCAGTTATCCGTTTTTTCCCCAGGAAATTCTCGATACCTGGACCGATGCGGGGCAGCCATTGCCGCAGCAGATCCGCTATGCGCGCCGGCTCAATGAAATGGGTCCGCGCATTTATCGGCAGGAGCGCGAAAATTGGCGGCTGCTGACGGGACTGGAATTCCGCTTGGGCGAGTGGTCGGGCGATGTGAGCTATCAGGAGAGCCGCAATGAATTTTCGCAAGTGTCCTCCGGCCATCATCAGCTGCAGCGCATGAGTTGGGCGCTGAATGTGGAGGAGGACCCGGATGCGCCCGGCACTTATCGCTGCGTATCCGAAGTGGCGCGCGCTCAGGGATGCGTGCCCGTGGATCTGTTTTCCAGCGGCGGCATAGCGCCCGCAGCGCTGCAATTTGTGCAGGCGGAGCAAACCTATGACGCCCAGTTAGCGATGCGGGAGTTGCAGTGGCGCATGCAGGGGCCGCTGATGAGGCTGCCCGCCGGTGATGTGAACGCGGTGTTCGGTGTCGATTGGCGCAAGGAATCCCTGGAATCCGATGTGGACGAGCTCACCAAGGCCGGTCTGATTTCCTCCGTGGCGCTCAGCGCTGTCCGCGGCCGGGATGAAGTCCGCGAAGCCTACGCCGAGCTGTTTGTGCCTCTGCTGCGCGAACAATGGGTGGAGGCGCTGGACATGTCCCTGGCCTATCGCCTGTCCGACTACGACTCCATAGGTTCCGCGCAGAGCTGGAATGCGGCGCTCAGTTTCAGTCCGGTGCAGCGGTTCAATCTGTTTGCCCGCAGAAGTCTGGCCATACGGGCGCCCAGTATCACTGAATTCTTTTTGCCGGCCACGGGCGGCAGCCGGCCGATTTCCGACCCCTGCGCCGCCAGCGCCGTGGTGTCGGAGCAGGCCCGCGACAACTGTCGCAGCCTGGGCATTCCCGAGGATTACGCGCCCACACCCCAGGAATTGACTGTGCCCTATCGCATTGCCGGCAATCCGGACCTGGAGGAGGAAAAAGCGCGCACCACCACCTTGGGTTTGTCCTACAGCCCCTGGGACGGTTTGCAGCTGCGGGCGTCCTGGTTCGATGTGGATATAGGCAATGCCATCGTCAACATAGATCCGAATTTCAAGCTCAACCGTTGCTACAGTAGCGCCGAATTTCCCGATCACCCCTTGTGTCGCGGTCTGAACCGCGGCGGCAGTGAGAATAATTTTCGTCTTCTTGACCTGGAGCTGGGGCCGGAAAACATCGGCATGTTGCGCACGCGCGGCGTCGATGCGGAAGTCGATGCCACCCTGACGTTGGGCGATGCCAGTCTGCACAACCGATTGATGATCACCTACACGGACCGGCTGCTGCAGGAGGCCAACGGCCAGTTCATCGATCGCATCAACGAACCCGGCGCCCAGAGATGGAAGGCGAGCTATCTGCTGGCCTACACCCGCGGTCCCTGGCAGACGGCTGTGACGGCGCGCTATCTGGGCAGTGCGGTGATAGAGAACAATTCCGTGGAGGCCTATATCCGCGATAACAACAACCTGCCGTCGGTCACCTACTGGGGCGCGCATCTCGCCTACGCCTGGGATTTCACCGGCAGAGGTGGGGACAACACCCGCCTGAGCCTGCATATCCACAACCTCACGGACAAACAGCCGCCCTATGTGCCTAGCCCCAGCCGCAGCGCCAGCACGGGCACAGGTACGGCGGCCGGCGTGTACGACGTGCGCGGGCGTTTCTGGCAGTTGGCAATCGAGCACCGATTTTAATCGCGGGAGCTGTCCGGTTTTATCCGGCGTTCCTGTATTGAGAGGCCGGGTCGCAAGGTAGGCGGACATGGCGGAATCCTGTCTGACGGCGACAAAAAAACGCAAGACCATTCAATCATCCATCGGGAGAGCATCTATGCAGGTTATGAACAGGGGAATGATCAAACGTGTGATCAGCGGGCTGATATTGGCAGCGGGTCTGGTGGAGGTTGCGCACGCAGCATATACGGTGCCGAGCAAGTACAAAGGCAAATGTGCCGCGGGTTACTACAATCTGGTGACAGAGCCGGCGGATGTTCCGGCCAATTACACAGGTACTGTCAAAGAATATGCTTTGCCGAGCAATGTATGTGTGCGTCGAGTAGACGACAAAAACAAAAATATGATCGAAAACTTTTCCAGAACGGACTTTGTCGTTATCAGAGGCTCTGCCGCGTCTCCATTCGTACCTTTTGCTTCCGGATATTTTGAGAGTTGGGCCAGTTACGAGCCAATCCTGGGCCACTACAACGGTTACTATAGCTATACGGATTCCAATAACCCCCGCAGCCCGACTTTCAACGACTTTTCCGGCCCCCATCCGGTCTTTGTCAGCAAATTTGCCCGCGCCGCTTTAAAAGTCAAAGACGGAATTTATTATTTTGATAAACAAACCCAGGTTCGAGGTGGTGTTAAAGGTAGATGTCCGGAGGGTTACTCCACCGTGGGAGACAGCGTACTCTGTTATTCCAAGAAAAATGGCCTGCGACTGAATTCCAACAACAAGGTGGAACTGTTCGAGCTGGGCAGCTTTACCAAATACATGACGGATCAGGAATGCCCTCTGGGTTATATGACCGCCAACGGCTTTGGATCTTCCCGGGGTATTTGTACGGAAGTGCGCGCATTGTTTGAGGGTGTTGAAAAATTTGGTGTGCCGGTCGTCAGAAATTCGGCGGCCTGCGCGGGCGGGGAGCACACTCGGGATGGGGTGACCTGCTTGCCGGAATTCACCGCTATTTATTGCGATATGAACAGAACGGCTCAGTTGAGTTTTAAGAATTATGCCTATGGTTCAGGGCGCCATGTTTACTACTGGCCAACGACAATGGTCAACAACAATAATGCGTTGATTGATTTCCGCTCCAAGTACTCCACCATAACCACTGGTTCAGTGGCCATTTCGGAATTAAGAAAAGGCCTGGCTTTGTTTAATAACGATGACGCACATATCACGATTTCCGCAGTGGATAGCGGCAATTTCCCCGTATTCCGACTTTATTCCTACTGGAGTTGCGATAAGTTGTGGGATAACGGCGGCTGGAGCATGGAGCCTATGCCAACAGCATGGTAGCTTTTTGGTGCTAGATCGAAGCTCCAAGATATTTTGGAATGGTTGCGCTGTTGATTGACTTGGATTCCGCGCACGGATGCGCAGCGACCAGATTGGTTTGGTGGTCGCGGTGAATTCTGTTAATCATCGCGCAAACTATGCTGAGTTGGGAGTGGTTGGCTGGGTAGCGTTGATTCAGTTTATTTAAAAGCCTATCGAGCTCGATCAATAATTCCTCATTTTTATTTGCCAGGATTTTGGCGGCAACCAGATCCCGAGCCACTATGGTTGCCTCTATCTGTTCTGGATCCAGAATTTCCAGTGCTTTCTCCAGATGAAAAATGGCGTGCGATGGTTGATTTAATAACATTTGCTGCCGCCCTTTAAAAAGGGATAGGCGTGCCACTAGCGTTTTGTCCGAAGCTGTCGGCGGAATGATTTCGCTCAGCTGCTCCAGCAGTTTCTGGGATCGTTCGGTCAGCCCCTGTTCAAGAAAAATATCAATGGCGAAAAAATCGGCGAAGATTTGAGAGGTGCTTACATTTTCGCGCCCTCGATTTGCTCCTACTGATGGCAACAATTTGAGAGCCTCATCAAATTGCCCTTTCTTCTGCGCAATTTTTGCCAGGACACTTGAGGCGGTTTTGTGGTAGGGATGAGTAGCGGGCAAGGTGTTTTTGATGTTGCTATAAGCGGATTGTGTCAGCATCTGGGCTTCATCAATAGCATCCTTGTCGAGCAGCATTCTGGCCAGTGCGAGTTGGGTGTTGCTGGTTTCCGAGTGGCCTTCCCCTAATACCCTCCGCTTGATTTCCAATGCTTCGCGCATGTTGTCTATCGCAGCATTGAGATCCGTGTACAGAAATTGGATATTGGCCAGAATATTTAGCGCAAAAGACCTTAGACGATCACCGGCCGCGCCCAAGTTGGATAGATAATCTATGGCGGCCTGGGTGACTTGTGTGGCCTCCTGGTATCTTTTTTGGGTAGAAAGTATGTGGCCCAGGAATGTCAATGTTTCACCATACAGCGGGCTTCCACTCACTTTGGGGTTTTGCGACCTTGTCTGCATTTCCAAGCTTTGCCGCAACAAAGCCTCGGCCTCTGTATATTCCCCCAATCCAATTTTCTGCTGGGCCAGTCGTAGTTTGGATTCGGCCAGTAAGATTTTATCCAGAGACCGTTCTGTTTTTGGATTTTCAAGCAGGTTGGACAGAATTTCCTCCGCCTTCTGATACTCCTGCTGCCGGAAGTAGATCATGCTGAAGATATTCAAAAGCGGCGCCTGGATTTCCGGCGAATCCTTCAGCTCTTCATTGATTTTGGTTCTGGCCTCCTCCAACAGATCCGCCGCGGTAATGCCTTTCAGCCCCCCTTTGTTGGGGTCCGCCGCTTCAAAAGTCTGAGCCAGAAACTGCGACACCTGTTGCGCTTTGCGCTGCTCCAATTCGGCTTTCGCCAGGGCCTCGGTGACGCGCTGGTTCTGCAGCTGCATGGAAACCGCATAACCGAACAGCGCCGCGCAGGCGGCGCCTGTGAGGGTGATGGTGCGCCAGTTGCGCCGCAGATATTTGCCTGTCTGATAACCCAGTGCCGCGCGGCGGGCGGCCACCGGCAGATAGTGGCGGTAGGCGTAGAGATCGGCCTTCAATGCCTCTATGGAGGCGTAGCGCGCGGCCGGCTCCTTGCGCAACATTTTCAACACAATCGCATCCAGATCGCCGGACAGACCCCGGCGTATCTCCTGGGGATTGGCCAGGGTTTCCTCCATACCCGTGGGGCGCGAAACCGCCTGGCTCGGCCTGGTGACTTCATCCTGGCAGACCGCCTGCACCAGCTCGCGCAGGGAGCCCGCCTCCCGAGTCAGAGGCCTGTGCCCGGTGAGTACTCTGTAATACAGCAGCCCCAGTTGATAAATATCCGTGGCCACGGTGATCGGCTGATTGAGTATCTGTTCGGGTGCCGAGTAACTGGGGGTCAGCAAATGCAAATGCGTGGCAGTCTCCTCCAGCGCCCAACCCGCGTCCAATAATTTGGCGATGCTGAAATCCAGCAATTTCACCTGCCCGTCGGTGGTGACCAAAATGTTGGAGGGCTTGATGTCCCGGTGGACGATCAGGTTTTTGTGGGAGAAGGCGAGCGCCTCCAGAACCTGGTCGAGAATCTTGAGTCGCGCCTGCAGGGGCAGGGCGCGCTTGGCGCAGTAATCGGTGATGGTCTCACCTTCGATCAATTCCATGATCAGATAGGGCAATCCCCGGTCGGTCACACCTGCGTCCAGCAGTTGGGTGATATTCGGATGTTTCAGCGTCGCCAGTGCCTGCTGTTCGCGGCGGAAGCGCTCCACCACTGTGACATTCACCTGCGTCAGCACCTTGATGGCAACCGTGTGCGCATAGTCGCCCTGGGTGCGCTGCGCCCTGTACACCACTCCCATGCCGCCCCGGCCGATCTCTTCCTCCAGGGTATAGGCGCCTATGCGCAGATTTTTCAGGTGGGCGGATTCGGCGCGCGCCGGGTCGGGGGCCAGTTGATCCATCAGGGTTTGCGCCAGCTGCAGCGCGTTGCGATCCAAAGGGCCTGTGTCGGTTTCGCAATCGGCCAGGAGTTTGGCTATGTCCTCGATCAGGGTGGTGTCGCCCTCACATTGCCGGCGCAGGGCATCCAGGCGTTGATCTTCGGGGAGTTCCAGCAGCTGGTCGAGAATGGCGTCTATGACTTTCCAGCGTTCCGCGTCCAGTTTCATAGGCTTGAAGAACCGTCAGTGGGTGGGCTCTGCGTGCAGATTGGTATCCCGAATGATCTGATTGAGCATGGCCTTGGCTTTACTCCAGTTGCGCCGCACAGTGCGTTCCGTGCAGCCGCTCGCCAGCGCTATCTCCTCTTCACTCATGCCGGCGAAAAATCGCATTTCCACCAGGCGGGTGAGTTCGGGCGCAAAGCCGGACAACACCCGCAGGGATTTGTCGATGGTCAGCAGCGTGTCCAGATTGTGCTCATCGGCGACGAAATCCTCGCTCAGGGTCACCTTCTGCCAGGCGCCGCCGCGCTTCTGCGCCACCTTCTGTTCTATGTGATTGATGATGATCTGGCGCATGGCCACGGCGCACAGGGCGAAAAAGTGGGCGCGGTTTTCCGCTGACACCTCCTCACTGCGCATCAGTTTCAGATAGACCTCGTGCACCAGCGCTGTGGCATTGATGGTGTCGGCATTCCAGAATTTCTGCTTTTCGCGATAGGCAACCCGTTTGAGCTGATCGTAGACCAGCGGAAACAGGGCGTTGAAGGCGGCCTCGCTGCCGGCTTTCAAATCGGCGACCAGATGTGTGATAGAGGGGTCGGCTGACATAAGTCCACCAGATGATCCGTTGCAAGCGTCCTTGGGTTTGCGGTGGCGCGATCTTAGTCAAAACCGCCTGTATCCACAATCGCCAGGGGTTGGCACTGTGATCTGGGTACGCGGTTTACGCCAGCGATCAATTTGTGAACATGTGCCTCTTTGCGCTTTTTGGGATCGCCTTTCTCGTCTTCCCCGCTCATCGCCACCACCCTTTCGCAAAAAATTTTCACGACTCCTGTCCGGTTTTGAAAGGGCTCGCGGTATTGGAGCCTAGGAATTTGAACGACCGCTTCATGGGAGGCATTCATCGTGAAAATCAAAGCGCACTATCGCTGGGGAGCCGCAGCTCTGCTGTTGGTGGCATTGATATCGGCATTCGGTCTATATCAAAAACAGCCGGACCCAAATCCGCAGGTTTCCACTGCAGAGGATGTGAGGCAGACGGCACTGCCTTCTACAGTTCTTCATCAAACGGTGGCGGCGAGTCCGAAGGGCAGCGGCTTGGCCGCGCTGTATCGCCATCAGATCAATAAATTCGCTCTGGATTTTTCCACGGTGATCCATGTGGTCGAGGATCAGGGTGAAAAGATTTTCATGGACGCCAATGTGCTGGGCGAGGTGCACGTGGGCGTGGTGGAAAGAAATCAGCAGATCCTGGCCATAGCCAAAATCCTCAATGCGGATATCTATGTATCCAATGGCCACCAGTCGTTGATGGATGCAGAGAAAATCGATCAGGCGCGGGATGCACTGGCCATTCCTTTCGGCTTTGAATACAACGCGGATGGCTCGCTGAAAAATATCCGCTTGGCCTCGAACGAGGATACTTTTACTGCGGGTGTCAAGCGCGCAATCGCCAGCCGTTTGCAGATGACCACCGACCGCACGCGCAAAAATTTTCAAACACAGGAGGTGAATGAAACCGGGCGTTATCTGGCGGATTACGCCACTGAGGATTTCAAAACCTACAGCAAGCGCATCCAGCGCTACACGGAGTTGGCCTCCGTCAATGGCGCCAAGCCCGCGCACAGCATCGAGTACCAGGAATTTTTTGGCAGTTACGGTTTGAATCAGGCCGGCGCGCTGGAATTTCTGACCGCCACTGCCACGGTGGTGACCAAGGCGGATATTGTGAAATTCAAAGCCGACTCCGAGGTCGCCATGCAGTGGCTGGGCAAAAGCGATCTGGCGCTGCTGCCGGATATGCTGTCGCGACATCAGGCCTATGCCGTTCATCAAATGTCGCTGTCGACGGACGGTGCGAACAAACCACAGTTGGCTGCGGATCAGCAGATGTCCTCCGCCGAATTTGCCAAGCGTCTGGCCGATCTCAATCTCGACGATCACGGAGATGAAATCTGGAATCTGCGCGAATTATTTGTCCGCTCCATCCAATCCAATCCCGCCAATCTGCAGGGTCTGGAAAAATTATTTGCCAATGGCCTCAACGAAGAGCGGAAATCCCTTTATCTAGGCGCACTCAAGGATGCGGGCACACCTGAGGCCCAGGCCAAGCTGATCGACATCATCAGCGATGAAAAAATTGACATGGAAACCCGCAAGCACGCCATGTCTCATCTGAATTTCATCGAACAGCCCACCCTGGGCACGCTGGAGTATCTGGAAAACACCCTGGCCAATGGCACCATCGATCCGGGATTGCGGGCGACCGCCATTCTGGCGCTGGGCGGCGTTGCGCGCGCGGGTTTGGCCGCGGCACAAAACGCTGCGGATGGCACTGCGCTGCAGCGCTTCGGTGAAGCGGTGACGCGTTTGGAGCAGGGCTACGCCGGCACCGCCGACACCTATGAAAAAACGGCGTATCTCATGGGATTGGGCAATGCCGGCCACGAGACATCGACGCCAATGTTGATGCAGTTGACCGCATCCGACGACGCCGGCACCCGCGCCCTGGCCGTGGATTCCCTGAGATTTCACAAGGGGAGCGCGGTGGATCAGAAAGTGATTTCGCTCATGTCCGGCGACCAGGACATCGATGTCCAGGTCAGCGCGGCGCGCTCCACCGTATACCGCGATGAAAATCCGGAAATCGATTCCGCGCTTTTGCAGACCGCCAAAAATGCCAAATCGGAAGATGTGCGACTGGCCGCGCTCTCTTCACTGGATTTTCGCAATGAGGAATCGGAATTCGTCACGCGGGAAATTCAAACCATCAGCCAAAGCGATGCCAGCCCCAAGGTGCGCGAATTTGCCGAGCAGTTGTACAAGGGCAGAACCCAGCAGGACAACGTCAGCAGCCCGGAGCCGGAAGATGTGACCGCGGCTTTGGAAGGCACTGAACCCCCCGCCAATCCCCATGCGGAATTCAGCATCACCAACAATCAGGGCACGGAAGCGGGAGCCGCTCACGCACTTGAAGTTCCATCCCCCTGAAAGTGGCGACAACCCATTCGGAGAAGTACTTGCAGGATGCAACCCCAATGACCATCAAACTCTAGGAGAAATAACATGAAAGGTATAAAACTGCTCAGAATATCCAATCTACTGCTTGCCACGGGCGCATTGATGCTGGGAGCGAATTTGGCACAGGCGGCGGCGGGTCAGACCTCGGGTAATTTTACGTTGGATAAGAAAGGGACTCTGTTCAATATCGGCAACGCCAATGCGGGCGGCTCTTTGTGGACCAATGGTTATGTGTACACCAGCCACAATAAAAGCAACTCGTATCAACACACCAATTCCACCATGGACCTGGATGCCCGATTTCTGAAAAAAACCCTCAAGGTGCTGGACTCCAATGCCAGAACCAAAATCTGGCGTGAGCCCACCGCCAACGGCGGCAGCACCTCGCGCTGGGAACTGGAAGCGAGCGTCAAGGTTCTAGGGTTGGCCACTGTGGTACCGCCCTCCTGGCCGCAAGCCAACGGTGAGCACTACGGTGACACCGGGGTGAAAAACCACACCATGAATTTTTTCAGCGCCAGCGCCAGTTATCCCATCAGCATAGTGACGCTGACAGTGTCAGGCAGTGCCGGCGGTTCCGTGGGTGTGCGTGCGCGTTCCTATAAAAAATGGGTGAACAACGCCACCTATATGCAGGACTTCGGACAGTCATTCGTTTATTCGGGAGCCAATATCAGCGGCCGCGGCTCTGTCAGCGCGGGAATTCCCTGGCTGGCCGAAGCCGGTGTCACCGCCTCGGTCAACATCATCAACGGTTGGGTGAATTCGGATTCCTGGGGTGACCGCATCGAATACTGGAACAATCCGGCCGCGCAAAAAGTTCTGTATCGCGCCAACACCAGAAGTGATGCCGCCGCCAGCCTCGGCGCCGGAAAACTGGAGTTGTGGTTCAAGGCTGTGGGCATCAATGTCGCGAGAGAGACTCTGGCCAGCTGGGGCGGTTACACCATCGCCAGCCGCAATCTGTTCAACCAGGGCAAAGAGGAATTTTTCGCGAAATAATTCCAGCCTCACACCCGGCTGCATATCCGGTTCCATACCGGGTATGCAGCCTATGTTTGTAATACGGACGGACTCGTTGCTACTCCGGATTTGGCCCGGGTATGCGCAGGCTGCAGCAGGTACCTCTGCCGGGCACCGAGCTTATATGGAAGTCGTAACCCACGTTGCGGCACAACTGATGGACGATGAACAGCCCCAGACCGAATCCCTCCACCCCGGGACTGAAGGGTTGGTTGAGTCGGGCGAGCCTCTCCGGCGCTATGCCTTCACCCTTATCCCACACCTGGATCAGATAGCCGTCGCACCGCCGGCGCCCGGTGAGCAGCACCTGACCCTGGGTGGCATGGCGCAGGGCATTGGCGATCAGATTGTCCAGCACACGCACCACCACCAGTTTCAAACACACCACCGACCCATCCTGGACTGCAACCCGGAATGCTTGGCGCCGCTCCGGCGGCAGCGAGCCGGCATGGCGCTCGTAAACTTCCCTCAGCAATTGGGCGATGTTCACCTCTTCGCGCAGCTGCCAATAATCTTGGCGGTTGAGTTGCAGGCGGCTGCGCAGCAATTCATCGGCGTGGGCCAGGGTGGTCTGCAGCCGCGCGATCAGCGGATCCGCCGCGTCCTGGACCGCCAGCTGCAGGCGCATGGAGGCCAGCAGCTGCAGCAGATCGTGGGCGGAGGTGGCGGCCTGGAGTACCGCCTGTTTCGACTGGCTGCGCAGCTCGCTGGCGAGCTGTTCGCTGGAGGACAGGAGTTCCATGTCCTTTTGCCGCTCCCGCAGCTGCCAGTCGAGAATCCTCTCCGTGTGCCGGTGGTGGGTCATGATGGCGACGGAGAAGCACAATATGTCCACGAACTGGCCCGCGGCCGCCGCGGCGAATACCTGAGGACCCAGATTGAACCCCAGGCAGGCCAACAGCAGGCAATAGGTCAGCAGCGTGTGCACGCTGCATCCCACCAGAAAATAGCGCGCGCTGGGCTGCTGGCGACGCAGGGCGGCCAGGGCGCCGTAGATGGGGAAGGGCAGACCGGCGGCCACCAGCAGGCTGAGCAGCAGTTCCGTGTTGACCGCCCGGCCCACCAGAGCCAGGGCGCCTATGGCACAGCTCCAGGCGATCAGGACGCGGTAGAGCAGGCGGTTGTACCGCCGGAACTCGAACAGGTGGGCGCTGAACAGAAAATAGAACACATAGATGAGCGCCCCGGCGACCGAGGTGATATGGGCGTTGGTCTGGGGCATATGGGGCCAGAACAGGCGCCAGCCGTAGCCGAACACCTGCACCATGAACAGCAGGGTGAAGAGCACGAACAGACAGTAGAATCCCAGTGCCGGCTGCCGGTGCAGATAAAACTGGGCGGCGAAGAACAGCAGCAACACCAGCCCGGCCCCCAGCCCCATGCCATCCAGCAGGGTGAACTTGAAACTGCGCTCCAGTTGCGCCTGCGGATCCCGCAGTTGGAAGCTCAGCGGAAAATTGGCCAGGCTGCGGTACTCGATCAACAGCAGGCCGCTCTCTCCCGGCTGCAGCGTCAGGGGGATGCTGATGTTGGCGTGGCTGGCGAAGCGGGCCAGCGCCTTCTGGGGGTCCAGGGTGGTGATGGTCCCGGCGCTCAGCCAGTGGGCGCGGATGAAGGGCGGATTGGCCACTCCGCACCCGAGCAGCTGGGTGATGGGGAACTCTTCGGGGTTGTGCAGCCTCAGGCTGTACCAGTGGGTGTGGGCGGTCCAGCTCTGCCGGCGCGGCAGCGCATGGAACAGCTCGGGTCGGGCGGCGAGTTCGGCTGGGGTATAGTGGCCGTGTTCGGCGGCAAAATACTGGATATAGGGCTGCAGATCCCGCCCGTCCGGGGTCGGGTCCAGTTGCAATTCGGGTTGAGCGAAACAGGTGGCCGACATCACCGCCAGGATCAGGATGCTCAGCCAGGGGTGGAGAGAGGACAGAGAAGGCGCCAGCCGCATGGTCAGAATCTGGAGGTCTCAATGAAAGTCGCCATAGTGGACGACCACGACATTTTTCGCCAGTCACTGGCGCTGCTCCTGAGCCACAGGGGCGATCATAGGGTTCTGGGGGATTTCGACAGTCCCGAAGCGCTGCTGGAGTCTCAGGACCTGGAGACGCCGGACTGTATCCTGCTGGACTACCACATGCCGGAGGTGAATCCTCTGCAGGCCCTGCGGCGTCTGCAGCAGCGCTGGCCCCAGGTGCGCGTGGTGTTTCTGACGGGGACGGGGTCGGGTGCGGTGCTGAGCCAGTTGCTGGACAGTCCCGCCCAGGGCCTCCTGCACAAGCGCGACAGCGCCGAAGTGATACTGGAATCCCTGGAGCGGCTGGCGCAGGGGGAGCGGGTCATCTCGGCTCAGGTGCAACCGGAGATAGAGGCGGTGGAATTCGATTTCACCGCCAAGGAGCTGGAGGTGCTGCAGTGTCTGCTGCGGGGCCTGACGCCGGCGCAGATCGCCGAGCAGCTGTTTCTGTCGAAACGCACCGTGGAAAAACATAAGGAGAACATGATGCGCAAAGCCGGTCTGCACAATCTGGCCCAGCTGCTGGAGCTGGGCCACAGACTGACTTCACAGGTCTAGGCGGACCTTAGAACACTCCGAGCAGGGACTTGCTCTTCACCAGCTCCACCATCTGCGGACTCACCTGTTTGGCCAGATCCATGGCGGAAAAACCCAGGCGGTTTTTGCGGATGGTGCTGGCGTTGGCGTTCAGAAGATGACGCACCACGTCTGGTGCATTGGCGGATACGGCCAGCATCAGGGCGGTGTCGCCGCGCTGGTTGCGCAGATCCACTTCGGCCTTGTTCTGCAGCAGCCAGGCGGTGAGCAGAGCGTCCTTGTTGGCCGCCGCCATCATGAGGGCGGTGTTGCCGCTGGAGGATTGATGGTTGATGTCGCTGTGGGGCAGCAGCAGACGGGCGCATTCCAGGCAGCGCTTGTCCACCGCCATCAGAAACGGTGTGCGACCCAGGGCGTCGGCCTGGGCGGCGGAGACCCCCGCCTGCAGCAGCTGCGGTATGAGCGCGCTCTTGCCCTCGGCGGCGGCGAACCAGAGCGCATTGCGCTGTTGGTCATCGAGCGCGCCGCCGGAACTGGCGTAGGGCAGGAGCTTCTGCAGCACCGCGTCCGCGCCATGGCGGGTGGCCAGCAGTATGTAGTGATCCACGGGGACCCTGTATTTCGCTAGGTGCGCCTTGATGGAGGCCATGCCCGAGGCGTCGCCCATGATGTTATCGAGCAGCAGGGCGGCTATGTCATGGCTGCCCGTATCCAGCGCTGCACTCAATGCGTCGCGTCCGCTGTCGTCCGCCTGCCCGGGGGTGGCGCCGGCCGCCAGCAGCTGCTTCACCATGGCTTCATCGTTCTGCTGCACGGCCACCTGCAGGGCGGTGACGCCGCGATAGGCCTTCTGGTTCACGTCGGCGCCCTGTTTCAACAGGGTTTTCACCATCTCCGGTTTGCGGTGCTTGATGGCCAGTATGAGCAGGGTGGCGCCGTCCTCCAGGGTGGTGTTCACCAGCTTGGGATCGCGGCGCAGCATCTGCTCCAGCAGCGGGCGATTGTTGTTGACCACAGCTTTGGCCACTCCGGGTACGTCGCTGCCCTGCAGCTGCTCCGCCACCTTCTGCACGTCCTGTTCACTGCGGTCGGAGCGCCAGCCGTCGCCATTCTTGGCGCCCAGGCGGGTGAGTTGTGCGACCGTCGGCTGCGCCTTCTGATACTGGGCGAGGTCGAGCGGTGTCCAGCCGGAGTTGTTGCGCAGGTTGATGGACACGCCGGCCTGGAGGAGGGGTTCCACCAGATCGTACTGCTTCAGGCGGATGGCGTAGTGCAGCAGGTTGTCGCCGTTGGGCAGCACCTGATTGGTGTCGGCGCCGGCTTTGAGCAGCATCCGCAGGAGTTCGGGGTGTCGGCGCTCCAGGGCGCGCTGGGCGGCGGTGAGGCCGAACTGGTCCTTGTGGCGGACATTGACGCCCTTCTCGATCAGCCAGCGCACGGCGGCGGTGCTGTCGGACTCCACGGCGTAGAAGAGGGCGGTGCGCCCGGTCCTGTCGGTGAGATTGATATTGTTGTGCTGCGCCAGCAGGGTCTGCAGCAGTGCGACCTGATTGCCGCGGGCGGCACCAAACCACTGGGAATCCAGGGTGGCTTCTTGGCTGATCCTGGGTTCGGGGGCGCCGCGCTCCAGCTGGGCCTGGGCCGGTGCGTATCCCAGTTGGGCGGAGGCCTGGGTCAGGGTGGATGCCCGTTCCGGCTCCTTGTCGCGCACCAGCTGGGCCAGGGCAAACATAGCGGCGGGGTGATTCTGCTCGGCGGCCTGTTCGAACAGGGAGCGGGCGCGGCTTTCGTTCTTGCTGACGCCCCGACCCAGCAGATAAAGGGTGCCCAACTGGTACTGGGCCTCACTGTTGCCCCCTTCGGCGGCGCGCCTGTAGAGATCGGCCGCCTTGCCGAATTCCTGCAGGCGGATGGCCTTTTGCGCCGCCGCCAGGTCATCCGCCCGGACAGGTCCCGAGGCGCCCAGCAGCAATAGGGCGCTGAGCAATAGCCGGTGTCCCAGCGGCGATCGCAGACGGGGTTTGGGTCTTGTGCAGGGATCCGATGATGCAGAATTCACGTTCATTCTCTGTCGAGTTGAAACCGGCTTGCGCCGATCTGTGTTAATCAAACTGCCCCCAGCCCCCCACTGGCGCCGCCCAAGTGTAAACATCCCGCTCCGAATCGACCATACCAAGGGTCTTCTATGGGACCCAATCCTCACTTTGCCGAACCTGCCTCCCTTATAATTCCACTCCTCTTATCCCAGACACTCTGTGGTGCCGGGCCGGACGTCAGCGGAACACAATAATCAGCCGCCACTGCCCTTGGACGGTTTCTGCTGCACCATGGCTCAGGTTGGCTAATCTCTACTCAATGGCGACGCAAAGCTTCTGCGGACCACCCCGGCAGTGGGTTTCGACCCCGGCGCGGTGCAATCACTCCGAAAATTGGTGATGGCACGCAAATTAACATATTATGAGTTGTTGACCAAACATGTGTTTGATCCGCGGCGATATTTGCGGTCTGATTGGAGCGCAACCCGGCAGAGTGCCGGGACGGGCGGATCCTCCGGTAGAGACGGTATGGGCAGAGCTGGGTATGGGTAGCAACATGCGTAGGTATTTAACCGGAAGTCATTCATGAAATATTTTTCCTGGACTGTTCTGTTGTGGCTGTTGATGTGCGGTTCCGCCTGGGCACAGCAGACATCGATCAAGCAGCGGGTGTTGATGCCCGGTGAGGTGATCCAAGGGCACGCCAAATTCGAAGCCCAGTGCGACAAATGCCATTCCACTTTCGACAAGTCGGCCATGTCCAAGCTCTGTCTGGACTGCCACGATGAGATCCGGGCCGACCGCACCAGCAAGCAGGGCTTTCACGGCCAGTCACCCCAGGCGAGTGTCAAACCCTGCAATACCTGCCATACGGACCATTTGGGGCGCGGCGCGGACATCATTGCCATGCAGATAGACGCTTTCAGCCACGACTGGACGCGCTTCCCCCTGGAGGGCAAACACGCTCAGCTGGCCTGTGACAATTGCCATCAGCAGGGCAGCAAGTTTCGCGACGCAGAACCGGAGTGCGCCAGCTGCCATAAGAAGGATGATTTCCACAAGGGTGCTCTGGGAACCGATTGTGCCTCCTGTCACCAACCCCACGGCTGGCAAAAACGCCTGGAGTTCGACCACAGCACCACCGGTTTCCCTCTTCAGGGCCTGCATAAACAGGTGGCCTGTAGCGGTTGCCACGTGGGTCAGAAATACCAGTTTGAAGAGACCACCTGTGTGACCTGCCATAAGGCGGCGGACGTGCACGCGGGCAGGAACGGCCAGAGATGCGAGACCTGCCACTCGGTGAACGGTTGGGATAAGCGCATCTTCGATCACAACACCACCGCTTTCCCGCTGACCCATCACCATAAGTCCCTGCCGTGCCGAGCCTGCCACAGCAACGGTGTGGTGGAGAAAAACACCCCGAAGAACTGCCACGGCTGCCATGCGGACGACGATATCCACCTGGGGCGCAACGGCCAGAATTGCGAGACCTGCCATACCACCGTGGAGTGGAAGAAGGCGCAGTTCGATCACGCGGCCAAGACCGGCTTCCCCCTGACCGGGCAGCATACCCAACTGGCCTGCACCTCCTGTCACGTGGGCGCGCTCCAGCACAAGCTGCCGCGCGACTGCGCCGGTTGCCACGCGGCCACGGACCCCCATAAGAACCCGGATATGCAGATGTGCGCCACCTGCCACATCACCGCCAACTGGGGCACCATCAGCCGCTTCGATCACGACTTTACCCAGTTCCCGCTGGTGGGCCTGCACAACATAGTGCCCTGCCAGAACTGCCATCTGGGCAATCAGTTTGCCGGCACGGACACCGCCTGTGTGAGCTGCCACAAGGCGGATGACCATCACAAGGGCGCCCTGGGCACCCGCTGTCAGACCTGTCATTCACCCAACGCCTGGAATCTGTGGCAGTTCGATCACGAGGAGCACACGGGCTACCCGCTGCTGGGCTCACATAAGGGACTGGCCTGTGATGCCTGTCATGCTCCGGGCACGGATCCCGGCAACACACCGGCGGTGTGTGGTAAGTGTCATTCTCGCCAGGACATACATGGAGGTGGTTTCGGGCAGAATTGCGGCCGCTGCCACAGTCAGAACAAGTTTTTCGAATTGATTTTACAGGACTAGTCCCATGACCCATCTCGTCCGACGGTGTCTGCAAGTATTCGGTCTGGTCGCGCTGCTGGGAGTGTGGGGCGGTGCCCTGGCTCAAGAGAAGGTGTTCGACCACTTCCGCACGGGTTTCGAACTGACCGGCGGACACAATTTCGTGGCTTGCGAAAGCTGCCATGCCGGCGGGCAATTCGCCGGTACCCCGACCGAGTGCGTCGCCTGCCACAGCGTCAACGGCCGCACCAACGCCATTTCGAAGCCGGTCAACCACATTCACACCAGCGAGCGCTGCGACAGCTGCCACAACACCCAGGAATGGCAGACCGTCACCCGGGTGGACCACCACGAGGTCTTCGGCCTCTGCACCAATTGCCATAACGGTGTCATGGCGCCCGGCAAGCCGGTGAACCATATTCCCGTGACGGGTGAATGCTCCGATTGCCACTCGGATTTGAGCTGGCAGCCGGTGGTGTTCAATCACGATCTGGTCGTCACCGACAACTGTGTCACCTGCCATGACGGTTTCAAGGCCATAGGCAAACCGGCCAACCATATAGCCTCCCAGGACCAGTGCGACGCCTGCCATACCAACTATATGGCCTTTGCCCCTGTGCTGAGGGTGGACCACGACTATGTGCAGGGTACCTGCTTCAGCTGCCATAACAATCAAGTGGCTATAGGCCAGCCGAGCACCCATATCGCAATCCGGGAGCCGGTTTGTGACGCCTGCCATACCAACACGGATATGTTTACGCCCGTACCTGTCGTCAATCACGACTATGTGCAGGGCACCTGTGTCAGCTGCCACAACAACCAGGTGGCTATAGGCCAGCCGAGCACGCATATCGCAGTGCGGGAGCCGGTCTGTGACGCCTGCCATAAGAACACGACAATGTTTGCGCCCGTACCTG
>Ga0065721_10049825_pt1 | contig 26767 bp, 29 predicted proteins | sample Mesricmetagenome_FD_59108 | JGI IMG/M metagenome (GOLD analysis project Ga0065721, IMG submission 59108) | Mesophilic microbial community from rice straw/compost enrichment Sample: eDNA_1 v2 (version 2) | ecosystem: Engineered > Solid waste > Grass > Composting > Bioreactor | place: USA: Davis... | reverse complement strand
TATGTATATATAAATATATATCTTGTAAATTATTTTATCTTGTCTCTTATTATTTTAACATGTTAATAAAGTAATTGGATGATATCTTTTAACAAAGTATCTAAACAAGACAACCAAAGTTGTCTTGGTGAAATAGTGTTTATAAAGTTTTCTATATACAAACCAATAATTATATATAGAAAACTTTATAAACACTATTTCATCTGTCTTTATTTTTTTTCTATATACAAACCAATAATTATATATAGAAAACTTTATAAACACTATTTCACCAAGAAATTTAGAAATAAGTTTATCAACAACTAACGAGATAATTGATTGCTCTTATACTTCTTCAAAGAAGTATAAGATTTTTTTTTTAATTTCTTTTTTACCTTAATTATCTTACATCTCCATCATTAATTTATTTACAATAAAGAAGCAAGTTTCTTTTTGTTATCTTCTTCCAAATAAGCTAAAATGACACTTTCTTTTATTTGATGCTCTTTTATTATCTTTAATGCGATCTCAAAGTTTCCTTTATTTGCCGCGATTATAGATGCAAAAGCAAGAGTATTATACCAAGCTTTTTCTTGTGCTTTAATTTCTTTTATAAATAAATCCAATAACTTGGTGTTGTTTGTTTTAGCTGCAACTTGAGCAATTGTTTTATTGATAAGAACAATATCGTATTGGTTTAACGTAGTTTCGTAAAACCATTTCATAAATCTAAAGATTGATCCTCTGATCCCTTTTTCCTTCATCACAAGCTTTGACGCATATGTAAACAATTCTTCAACATTTTCCAAAGATATTACTTTCCTTCTAAGAATAACATAGATAAAGTTGTCATCCTTTTCAAGTAAATGTGTTATAAGAACATTAAAAGACTTCGGGTTTTGGTTATAGGAAAAGAACTTTGATAAGTATCTTGCAAGTTTGAAAAGCGAACAGTTTACTGCTTTTTTGAAGTTTTCTATTTTTGGATTAGTGAGGATGTGCCATAACTTGATGTAACTAAAGTTCTTTTCATGCTTCTCAAACTCTTTAACGATCTTATTGTAATTTTCTACTTGGAATTCACCTCTTAATGAATTTAAATGTTGTTTCCAAATATATTTGTTATTGCAAGCATTATAGAAATACTTATTCGTTTGATACACATCGAAGAGTTCTCTGATGCTCAAATAAGAAAAAACTTTAAAGATAGCATCAAAAGGCAAAATTTGTATTGTTACTTCTTCGTTATCCATTGGAATAACGTTTCGAACAAAAATATAGAAAAAATTAATCCATTTTTTTTTGGATTAATTTCTCTTTGTATTGTCGAGAATTCTTTTTTTTTTTGTTTAGATAATACAATTTACATGGACAAATTTCTTATTTCTAGTTTTCTTAAATGTCATTGCGTTCTTTAGTCACTCAAAAGATCATATTAGATATATTGGATTGTAAGAAAAAAGATGTCTTTAATGTGCTTTTAAAGCTCCCAGAAGAATTAAGAGAAATAGTTTTAAACTATGATGTGTGTCTTCAAAGATTTATTTGTGGAGACGTTGAATTCTATGGATTCTTAGGAGAATTAACAGATGAGGATAAAGAAAAAGTTATGGAAACAATAATACGTATGGATAACCTTGAATTGTTCAAAGATTTTATTTCAAGATATATACAGATTGAAAATGAGCTTGATCACATTGTGAGACTTGCTTTCATTTTCAATTCGCGAGAAATAATAGACTATTTATTTTCTTTGTTGAAATACTTTGTTAATGCGAAAGATGGTCACAAGTTAAGTTTAGAGCAGAATCTCAATATCATTGTAGATTCTTTACTTTACGACAAGATAGATTTCACGGAATACTTATACCCAAGATACGTTTCTAACAACGAGGAAAATATAAGTGACTTATTTTTCAATGACGCTTTGATCGCAACCATTATTAGTAGAAACTTTAAATACATAGAAATTCTCAGGAACGCTGGAGGAGAGTACGAAAGCGACAATGAAAACATCGTATTTGAGAATGAAGTTCTCACAAACCACAGTCAAGATACTGAGAGAAAACTACTAGAGTTACTTAAGCCAAATAACTTTAGTAGGCTTATTGACTTTGCAAGCGATTCACTTGTAATTGCAATGTTGAATGATCCTCGTCCTTTAATTAATGAGGAACTTTTTATTGGTCATTTTATTGCAACTGTTAATTATGAGGTTTTGGAAGCATTAATCAAGAAAAGATGTACAATGTTTCTTGAACCTTATATTGCAGTCTATGAATCAGACATTGACTTCTTCAAAAATATAAATCTCTTTGAAGAAGAAGAAGAAGTCTTTTACATAGCACTTGATTTTGCTATTAAGCTAGATAAAATTAAAATCATAGAACTTTTGATCAAACAAGTGAATGGAACTATGAAATATCCTTTACCTTTAGGAGTAAATTCATTGGATTTTAAGAGCAAAGAAGCATTACAATTAGTTCTCTTGAAACTTGATTATGAAACAAAAAGAGAACTAATGCAAAAATACATAGAGAACTTTGAATTCTTAGATTTAATTATTATTTATATTGAAGTCAGTGATGCATTAGACACAATTATAGAATTGTACTTTTACCAAACAAATATTCCACACAACAAGAAGATGGTTTCAACAAATAGATGGAGATACATTTACAAACATGTTATTGATAAATACGAAAGGATGATGTTGCTTGAACCCTCACTTTTAGAAATTGCAATTAAAGATGTTTATGCTTATATTTATCTACTTGAGATTTTGCTTAAGACTTATGAGCCCGAAATGCTAAAAATTGCTTATCCAAGAATATCATGTGATTATAAGGAAGAGGAAAGAGAAGAGAAATGCAAAATAAACTTATTTAGGATAAACTTGGAATTTAACCTAAAACTACTTGGTTATGAAGTTGATGATTTGTTTTACCCTTGTATGTGAGAAAAAAAAAAGAAGATTAAGAAAGACAATAAAATATATATAGAGGACATAAAGATATGTTAGGAATAGAAAGAAATAAAATATATGAAAGAAGTCGGTGAAAGTTATGCTTCTTTTTAAGTATAACTTAAAACTTGACTTGATGATTTATAAACTTTTATAAAACTTCTATATATAGATTTCTTATTTCTAATAGAAAACAGTTTATAAAGTTTATAAATCATCAAGTCAAGTTTATTCGAAAATCTATTCTTCTTCAAGTTTATCTCTTGGTTTTATCACTAGAATTAGTTAAACTCAGACATTCTCATCTTATTATTTAAATACTAAAATGTCGATACTTGTATCGGGTCCAGTTGAACTATTTTTTCTTGAATACGAAGGTAAAACTTTTATCTTTCTTAGTGACAAACATTTTAGCCAAAAAGGTTCATGTACAGAAACATCTTGTCAAAAGTTAAAATGCTTTACTGTTGTTGAGTTTATTGAATCACTTGTAGAACTTAGTCTTCAGCTTAATTTTCACCTTGAAGTCTTTTTTGAACTTGGATACGCTGACAATGTAGATCTATATTCTTATCTTAAAGAGAAAGACCTATTAAGCGAAGAATTACCAAAAACAGCATTAGCTTTCAGTGAATTTCTTTATCCAGCCAAAGACTTAACTCTTGAAAAAACACCTTCTTTTTATGCAGTTGACATCAGAAGAAGTTTGAGTTCTCAGTGTTACACAGCACTTATTTCAAGCTCACTTAGTGTCTTGTCTTCTCTCTTAAATTATTTAGATAACGATAACAATACATGCAACAAAAGAAAAGTCATAGAAGTCTATGAGAATCTTGTCTTGTTAAAAGTTATTTCAGACATATTTTTGGACACAGAAACAGAAAATTCAAGGATTTTTTCTTTTTATCTTCTTTGTTTTGAGAGTGAAAACTTCATCGAAAATCTAAACTATTTCATTGAAGACTTGGAAGAAGAGTTAAACGAAGTTATAGACTTGAACTCAAGTTTTTTATTTAATTTTCTTGATAAGGGAGATGTTGCAAACATAAGAAGAAAAATAAGAAAGACAATTATCGAGAAACTAAGATGTTTCTCTTCTTCGGATCTTGTTGTTTGTGATTCTTTCGGTAAAGGAAGTAAACATAGAATAAAACACCAACTTGACTTGCTTTCAGATGAGAAATTCTCAAACGAGATACTAAGTTTCTCAATTCAAGAGATCTTGAATTCAGGCTATGAAAAGTTGAAATACGACCTAGAATTTATCTTTTCATCTTTTGTTTTCTTCCTCAAGCAAGAAAGAATAGACGAACAACTATTAAAAAGAGTATCTAAAGGAAACTTAAAGGGAGAATTAAAAGAAGCCATAGAAAATTCGAGGAATTTCACAGAAGACATAATAATGGACATCTATGCTTTGTCTTCTATTCTCTATTCCAAATCCTTGGGCGGTGTAACAATCCTGTTTGCTGGCTATAAACATATAGATAAAATTAAAGAGTTTCTTCTAACAAAAGGTGCAAAAATAAAAGATCTAGAATACGAGAAAGAAAGTGAGCGTTGCTTTAAACTTTATGTGTAGTTATTTTTGTATGATATATCTAAATGTGCATTTAGATATCGCAAACACACAACAAAATGAGGATCAAGAAGAAATACAAATTCAACAATCTACCGCAAGAACTTGTATTCAAGATTATCAAGAACTTAGATTCTAAGTCTCTTTTGAAGTTTTGCAATTCATCAAAACAATACTCTTTATATTCTAATGACGATTATTTAGCCAAATACAAACTAAAGAATCTATTCAAAGAATTAAGGAAAAGAAAGAAGAAAGTAAGCGACGAAAGACTCAAAATCTACAAGCGAAGAGATTTCCACGCTTTTGCTGAATCTTGTCCAAAAATAAGTTTGTTATCAAAAGTTTATCTCTTTGAATTCTTTCAAAGAGACATCGTAAATGCACTTTATCACAGCTACAAAAATGGTTACAAAAAACTTGTAAATTATATATCGAGCTTTGTTCTTGAAGAGGAAGAAGTGATTGCTTTAATGAGAGATAAGAAACTCGTCAAACGTTACAAGGAACTAATCGTTTTAGGTATTGTTCCTTTGTTTATTTATACTTTTTCCACACTTAATATTGTGGCTTCTTTTCTTATATTAAGAAAAGAATTCGAAGAGGCAAGTAATTGTTTGGAAGTCTATGAGGCTTTAATTAAGAGACTAAATAAAGATTCGAATGTGAAAACAGATAGTACAGATGAGTATATTCCTTCAGTGTCAGCCTATGAATTCGAGATGAAACTACATGACGAACACAAGGAAAATCTATTCAAGGAAAAAGAAAGGAAAGAAAGAAAAGATTAAAAGAGAAAGAAAAATCACCAAAAGACTTTGTATCGTATTCTTGATTGCAATTTTATTTTCATCTTATATATAAAATAAATTATATATAAAGATATGTTTAATTCGTTATTCTTGTTACAACAATTCTGATACTTGGTGTTTATCTTGATTCATCTAAGCATTTCTGTTAATATAGTTTTCGTTATAATAAACTTCCTCGAAAAAAGATTTGTTGTAAAGTAACTTTCGAATAAATATCTCTCATTAGTGAAACATCTCATTTGAAATGTTTCATTTCTTCTTTCTTTAATTATCCTGCATGAGAAAACAAATACAAGACATATGTATCTAAATATTTGTTTGGAAAATCACGGAATCTATCTATATCCTTTTATACAGCAATAAAAGGATATTTATAAATCTTACATGAATTAAGAATCTAAATTTATTTATTGGATTAATAAATGTCAACACGTTCTTACTATTCACGTACATCTTCAAAACCTTACACTTCAAGATATCCAACAAAACAAGAATATCCCAAATACAATGAAGGAAAAACATTTAAGAAATTCACTACAGATATGAGAACTGCTTTAAGAGACGTTGAAAAAGGAGGTTTTGGAAGAAGAACAGAACCAAGAAAAGAAAGGTTAAATCAAGAAGAAATAGAAGATTTAAACAAAGAACTTGAGGAGTCAATAGACAATAGAGACAAAAAAGAATTACAACGAATAATCAATAATATCCTTTCGAGAAATGTTCCTGTTACTGTTGAAAATATTCGTCTTTTAGCATTAAATGATGAACTTGGAACTGCAAAAAAGTTAATGTTTCTAACAAGGATTTATGATCACTATTCTTTCTTTAAGTTTATTTCTTTGTATAAGTTCTTTTCTCTTTTGGAGCCATTCTGGTTAAACTTAAAGAAAAGCAAGAAAGAAGATGAGTTCTTTGAACAATTAAAGAATTTCAAATCACTCGATTTGGAACCATATAAGTTTCTCGTTCGCAAATACGAGAGAGGAGAAATACCATTGGAAATCATGCAAGAAATCGCAGAGGAACTGTTACATACAAATGCACTTGAAGCTTTTTACGTTTTACAAAAACTTCCATTGGAAGATGATAAACTTATTAGCATTGCAAAAGAAGAACTTATTTGTCCTGTTTTGACTCAGTTTGCCTTCAAATACTACGAAAGTGAACCACACTTGATTGCTCAAGCAATTTTTTGCAGTATTATAGATAATGATTTGGACGATCTTAATAAACTTTTGGCTACATTTGACCCAGGTGACAACTTGTATTTCTTTATCAAGAAAGCAATAATTGAAGATAAGCATCAAGCTTTGACAATACTATTACAATATGTTACGAACATTGAGGCATTACTTGACATTTTAGATGAAATAGACAATGAGGAAGAAGCAATGGAAGTTGAAATAACTGAAGGAGACGTAAGTGAAAGAGAATACGAAGGAAGAGGAATTTCATTCTTGACTTTTCGTGTTTTGGATAAGTTTATAAACACTTACTTATATGATAACGAGATTTCAGCAACAGAAAAAATAAAGGAAAGATATTATAATTTCTTTAAGAGATACTATGATAAACTTGATGAAACGAAAAAAGAAAGATTAACCATCTTCTATTAGTAAAGATATACCATAGTTTAGTGCGGAAATTTTCTTCTTTTAAAGAAGAAAGAAATTCAACTAAAGGAAAGACTACTCGAATGGCGTATTCATCCAAATGAAGAATATAAATAAGAAAGAATATTTGGCTACTTGTAAATTTACAAATGAATGATCTTTTGCACTTTCTCGTGAAAGTTCAATTGATGGTGAGTCGAAAAGATTAGACCATTACAAAATACACAACAAGGTACACAACCCTGAAAATGTAGAAAACAACTTCGTTGATTCCTCATGGATAAAATTCTCCTATAACAAAAATTACAAAGAGAATAATTTCGAAGATTAGGGAGAAAATGTAACTTGTTCCTTGATTTAAAGAATGTAAACACACAAAATAAAGGCAATACAACTCTCACAAATTACAACGGAATTCAAGAAAGAAAAGAAGTTAATTATTAGTCTTTAAAAATTCTCATGATGTTGTGATATATTTCTTGATTAAACCAAAATGTTACACTTGAGGTTGTTATGAAATATCAAGGAAACAATTAGTAATAAGTTGTTAAAACCAGAATGGTCTTAAATGTCATTTATTCCATTAAATATATTTATTCCATTAAATATATTATACGCAAATTACATGTCAAACAATCAAGAAGTAAATAATTACTAAATAAATAACTTCTTTGTAACTTCCTATTCTTATTCTTGTATTAGTTCTTCAAAGAACTCATGCCAATCAACTTCATCGAGCAATTTAGGTTTTTCTTCTATTGCTCTAAGAATAATCTCTTTGTAAATAGGCATATTATCCTCATGTACAAATCTTGCCGCATCTAAGTACATTTGAAGACCTTCTTCTTGAATTTTGACAATCAAAGCTATAGCTAAAGCTTGTAATAAGTAATCACTAAGCCTTCTCTGTAAGAGTTTAAGTAAGTTCTCTCTTGGTTCGTCGTAGAGTATTTCAATGAGTGAATCTATCTCTTCATTGCAGGGTTTCTCAAAGATGCTGACATTACAAAGTTCTTCAACTTCTTCAAAGTCACCTGAACCTATAACTTCCCTGAAGATTTCGTTTTCATAACCTTTTTTCTCCTCTTCAAGAGCACCACAAAAACGATTTATGGTTTTAAATGTCCTTCCGTTCCTTAAAATATTCCTTCCAGTAAAAGGATTTAAACTTCCTCTTCGTCTCCATTCTTCACACTGTTGCATTTTATAAATAATATAATTTTTCTGTATATTATTTATATAGAAAAATAATAATTTTGGATTTCATGAATGTTTAAACATAGATAAGTAGATTTTGAGAGTCTTGGTATTCAAGATTCTCTTAATGTTCTTTTGAGTTCTTTAGTTGTTCTACGAAAACAACCAACAAAGAAATATTTAAGAACATACAAACTAAAAATAAATGCATCTTATTGTAAGAATTAGTGAAGAAAACTATCTTTTACTTAAGGAAGCTTGTTCTTTAGCTCAAAAATCAAGTAATATTAATAGCGTCCAAGGAACAACAAAAACAAAGAAGGAGATAGAGATTATAGATGTTATTGGTTCTTACGATGTTATTGAATCTATTCGCATATTTAATAAAGAAGAAGTAGTCAACACATTACAAACGAAAACAACACAAGAAGAATCAAGAGAAAAGAAAGATTACATAATTAGAATGCAAACAGATAACTACAATTACTTCAATAAACTCCTTTATTGGTATAAGGAAATTGAACATAAGGAGGAAATTAAAGAAGATATGATAGACCAAACAAGTATAACAAATATCTTGGGAATGGAAATCCTTTGCACCTTAAGAATTCAAGAAAACGCTAAGATTATTGTAAATGAAGAACTTTCATGGATAAACTATAGTTTTAGAAAATTCGAGCGTGATGATTTCTATTATAAAAGAACAAAAGATGAACAAGAAGAGATAAAAGAGTTCATAATGAGACATTTAGACCTTAAAAACTAATATGTATATATAATTTTAATATACATATTATTTCGAGCAAGATATCTTGCTGTGTTGTTATGTAGATAATCTTATAAATTTAAAGGATAAAAAGATAGAAGAATCTCATCATCTTTTTCATTTGTTAATCCGTTTAAAATCACACTATAAAATGGTTCTTCTTTTGTTTTTATAAGATAATATGGAAAGTAATAACCAGTTTCTACGATACCTACATTGTTATTATTACAAATAGGATCGACATGTATCGTCAAAGTATTTTTTCTTTTTTCTTTTTCGTTACTCTGAAGATTTTTGATTTTAGCGTAAAGAGCAACGGTTAGAGGTCGTTGAGGGATATTTGTTAAAACCAAACAATTATAATTTGACTCATCTGTTCCACAATAAATACTTTTAGTTGTAATATTGACATTAGAATATACATATACAAATTCAACAAGAGAGTCATTACAAATAGAAATCTCTTTTGGAAATAACAAGGTTCCGGTTCTTGTATTTTCTTGTGTTGTTATTTCTTTAGCCATCTTTTCTTGAGCTTCTTCAAGAAGAACAGAAGAAAATATAGAGGAATCAGCAAAGTAAAAGAAAGAAACTAGCACAAAAAATAAGATGTTAAAATAGACTAAGGCTTTCATGTTTATTTGAGAAACATGAAAGCTTAAATTTTCATATATATGAACTCATCAAAGAGTGTGAAAATTTTATCTATTTCATAAATAAGATTATTCATTCGTTTATATAGAAATAGTTATGCTTTAATTTGTATATGTCATTCTAAGATTGTTAACAAGCAACTTCTGGTATTTCAGGAACTTTGAGTTTGTGGCCAATTTCAACATTCTCAATACTATCCAATTTATTGTACAAACAAGTTTTTACAAGTGCAGAATCAACTTCATCTTGCGAAAGACCATAATCATTAAACAAGTAATCCTCTTCATCGTGTGAAATTGCATAAAGAATAAGATCCAAAGTCAAACGTCTATTTATAATTCTTAGTCTACCGCCACATGTGTCTGGTGTTGAAACAATAAGAGAAGTCAATAATTTTGCTTTTTCTGGTTCTTCTTTCAGCAATTTTAGTGTTTCGTTTAGTCTTCTAGCTAGGGCTTCATTTACAATTATTTTTCCTTCTTCAGTGGTCATTTTAATGTTTTTATTTGTTTTATTTAACAGGAATATACGATCATATTTACTTAGATATAATGTCATATTTAATCCTACACAATTTTGAGTTCATACACGTTTAATTTGTCTACCTCAAGTTTCTCGAAACTTACAAATAACTTAAATAACTTAAATAACCTAGATAAATGAGTTGATAGAAATTACAAGTTCAAAGTTTAGAATCTTATACTTCGATAATCAAAACTTTGTCGACCGATTAAATAGTTTAAAAGAATTTTTCTTAACATGCAAAAATATCTTGGATATTAAATGCCGAAAAATAAGCGTAAGTGTGATTGTAAAAAACGGAAACATGAATATGAATGCGATTGTGAATGTGTTCCTTTCGTTTTTCAACAAATTCCTGGACCACAAGGTGAACCTGGACCACAAGGTGAACCTGGACCACAAGGTGAACCTGGACCACAAGGTGAACCTGGGCCTGAGGGACCACAAGGTGAACCTGGACCTGCTGGACCACAAGGAATTCCTGGACCACAAGGTGAAATTGGGCCTGAGGGACCACAAGGTCCACAAGGTGAACCTGGGCCTGAGGGACCACAAGGCTTACAAGGTGAACCTGGGCCTGAGGGACCACAAGGTCCACAAGGTGAAATTGGACCTGAGGGACCACAAGGTCCACAAGGTGAACCTGGATTAACAGTTCCATCAATGTTTGCTTTTGCTTCTGGTACACCTGGTATCTTAACAACTCTCATCGATGGTACAGCAGAGACTGGAACACTTGTTGGTTTTGGTTCCTCAGCTCTAAACATTAATGTTGTCGATCCTTTAGATTTAACAGGAGATGGTACAAGTTCATTGAACTTTGCTTTTGTTGTTCCAAGAGATTCAACTATAACTGCTCTTAGCGCTTTCTTCAGTGTAAGTCTTGGTGCTGATTTAGATACTGGAATTGCAACGGTCACCGCCCGTCTCTATGGTTCTCAAACACCTTCAAGTAATCTTTTTGATACTATTTTGGAAGTTCAACTCGCACCAACGTTATCCGGTCTAATAAGTGTCGGTGAAACTTTAACTGGAACCTTAGATGCACTTAGCATCAACGTTACAGCTGGAACAAGACTATTGCTTCTCTTTTACGTTTCTGTTGCAGATTCAGTGGCTGTAAACGCTATAACTGGTTACGCAAGTGCTGGTCTTGCTGTCGAATAAAAAGCTTAAGGAAGTATTAGACAAAATTATTATATTTTTATCTAATAATTGCAACAATCGTAATTATTAGAATATGAGTGTCCATGACTTTAAAGATTTTATTTAAGAAAGCAAAAGAAATAAGTGAAAGAGAAATATAGGAAGATTGTAGAGTGATCGTAGAACTTTATCAATATACTAAAGGAGTTTTCATAAACATTCAAAGAAAGCGAAAAGATTTCTAATTTAAGATTTGATCCACAAGAACAATGTAAAGATTTTACACTTAAAACGTTCTAAATGGAAAATAAAATAAAGAAATAATGTCACATTTTGAGCAATGCAAACGAGAACTTTGGTTTCTCGCAAGATTAGGAGAAAAACATGAGAAGTTGAAAAGTAATTCTGCTTGGCAAATTATGAGCGAACTCCACGAAAAGTTCAATAAATACGAGAGTTTTGATGTGTTCTTTCTCTACAATAAAGAAGTTGACGATAAATGCACAAAGATAATTTTGGAGTCTAATGTTTTTAGTTATATTGGATCGAAGGAGAAATTACAAGCACTTGGACGTTATGTTAAAGAAATAACAAATGGAAGATTTAAAAGAGAAATAACAAAATGTGAAGATGAGAACGAAGAATATTATTTGGATTGGCTTAAAAGAAACGAGAATTTAGATGTTGAAAAAGATAAATTGATAGTTCAAGCATCTTATTTTGTGATGTTTGTGATGAGAGAATAAGGAGGAAAAGATTAGGTACATTTACGTATCTAATTATGAAATAAGCTCTTAGAGCAAATTATTTATAACCATTACAAAGGATTTCTATGGTTGTTCTCATCATAAAGTATGGTATGGAATTAGATTGGGATTCTGTACTTGGTAAAAAAGGTCGTCTGATTAGGGATATAGTTAGTAATGCAGATAAAATAGAAGCACTAGGAAAAAAGGATATGAAAAGATGTATAGAATATAGCAAACTAATTAATCAAAAAAGTAATGACGAACAAATCTTAGAAAATGTCGAAAAACATTTTCATGAAAAATTAAACAAATTAGTCAACGATGGGTTCATAAGAACAATGCTTGATAAAAATAACCGTAGTTCTTCATGAAGAACTATTAGTTGAATTAGACAAACTTAAAAGATTAAGTGTTAACAATTATATTCGTGAAACATATCCATATTCTTTTAAACTAATATTCGTTTGTTCAATCGTTACATAATATTAATATTATGTAATAAATTTCAAGGTTATGTTTGGTGAACTTATGTGTTATTTGCATCGACAACAAATAATCCTTTTGTCTAATAACGTGATTTAATCTTTGGATCTACGTTGTTTGTAAACTTTTTCTATATAAAATCTAAAATTCCTAATAGAAAAAGTTTACAAACAACGTAGATCCAAAGATTAAATCACGTTATTCACATCATCATTATCATTAAAAATGGATAATATAATTAACTTCATGTTAATTATATCTAACTCTTTCTTTGTTTTGTTAATTGAATCTTTGGGAGTGCTTCGTCGCGAACAACTTTTGAAGCTTAGTGTAACGATTCGATCGTCTGTTGTAAATCCAAAAATCACTTGTTGATTGTGCTGAAAATTCATCGTCTTAATTAGGCAATTCTAATCTATTTTAGATGAAAGAAAAGTCTCGTACTCTATTTTTATGTAAAGAAATGAGATGTTGCAAATATCAATAACTTTATTTAGGTTCATGTGTTGGAACACTTGGAAATAAATGCCCATAAACATTTGTTCCTGAAACTTGTCCTTTCACACCTGCAACATTCCATCTTCTTCTTTGTTCTTCTTCTACAGCTTTAATGACTTCTGCATTCTCAATAAGTCTGTGTGAATAGAGTTGCGACATAATTTTACCTCTTCTTTGATCAAAACATTTCATAAAATCATTGTGGCATTCTTGTAAACAACGCGCACAAACATTTTGTCCTCTTTTTGCTGTGTCTTTAATTAATTCTAGATCTTCCCAAGACAACTTTGTAAGTTGTTCTTTAGTTATATTTACAAGTGGAATGAGCGACTTTGTTGTGTGACGTGTACGAAGATAAGTACCACAAACTTCACAAACTTTAGACATTTTAATTAGGTACATAAAAATGCTTTATTCTTTTCTTCTTTTTGTCTTTCTGCTTTTTGTTTTATGTTTAGCTTGTTCCCTTTTGTTTTTCTGTGTTTTTTCTGGCTATTACACTAATAATTATTACGTTGATGATTACGTAAATGGAGAACTTGTAAAAAGAGACATCGAAAACCTTGAAGAACCAAAGATCTTAATAGAGAATGTAGATATAATTTGGGAAGCAATACCTTATTCTCATTTCCTTGTTGATAATTCAACACCTATTCAAGAAGTTTTATTAACAGAAAGAACGGGTTATGTTCACCATGTGAGTCCGATTGAAGAAAGAAACAAAGTTCTTAGAATTCCTGGTGTTTTTACAGATAATGAGTCTGGACTTCTTGGATTAGCTCTGCATCCAAACTTCAATGAAAATAAGCTTTTTTATATTTATTACACAACAATTATTGGAGGTGAAGTTACAAATCAAGTTGTAAGATACAGACTTACAGATAATATAGAATTAACGGATAGAAAAATTATTCTTGATGGAATTCCTGCTGGAAGTCAACATGATGGTGGTAGGATCGCCTTTGGTCAAGATGGCTATTTGTACATAGCGACTGGAGATTCTGACAATCCAAGCTTGGCACAAGATTTAACTTCCTTAGCAGGTAAAATCCTTAGAATTACAGATGACGGTGAAATCCCAAGTGACAATCCATACGTTAGTAATGCATATGTAAATACAAACAATATAAAACAAGAAATCTATTCTTACGGTCATAGAAATCCACAAGGTCTTGCTTGGGATAGCCAAGGTAACCTTTGGAGTACAGAGCATGGACCTATCGCTCATGACAAAATAAATAAGATTGTAAAAGGTGGAAACTACGGTTGGGGACTGGAAGGATCATCAGAGTTTATAGAACCATATTTATCTTCTGGAATTGAAACATGGGCGCCTTCTGGAGCTGCAATTCTCAATGATGTACTTTATTTTGGTAGTTTAAGAGGTGAGTCTTTGTTTGAGCTGGATCTAAAAGATCCAGAAAAGAAACTAAAAAGACATCTTCAAAGACAATATGGACGTTTACGTGCAGTTCAAATCAAAGATGGAAAGCTTTTCCTAGGCACAAGTAACCGTGATGGCTACTCTACATTAAGACCTGGAGATGATAAACTTCTTGTTTTCAATATGTTTCCTTATGAAAGTATATAAGAAGATTAAAAAGAACAAGAAAGATACAATGTCAAAAACAAACGTAATTAGCATAGCATTTCAAGCACTCAAAGATTCTGGTGACATCGAAAATTCTAACCCTTTACTTGGGAAACTTCTTTACGTTGATCTAGAAAAGGAGAAAAAACGTAAAGAGATATTAGAGATGCTTAAAAAAGACAGAGATCTCAAAGACATGTTTATGGATTTTGTGATGCAACAAAACATAGAAATACAAGCGCTCAAGGAAAGTTTGGAAAAAGAATTGTGTTCATCAATTTCTCATTAGAAGCGTCAAAAATCGAAGAATGGAATATACAAGATATCTTGTATATTTTTCTAATCATTCCAATAACAAAGTTTTAATCTCTATGGGAAGATCATTCAAAGGAAATAAGTTCTCAAATAAAGAGATTAGATTTATTTCAATGAAAAACTTAAAATGTTGAAGTATGGAATGCAAAGTTTTAATAGACTTGAAAATCTTTTTGTTCTTTTCTCGTCTTTCTATTTTTCTTGTATTGAAACTTTTGACCTAAATCTTACTACAATTTCAAGTATTACAATTTCAAGTATTACAATTATCGTCATTGTGATCTTCATCTATAAACTCCACAAGTTCATGAGAGTTGTTATTTAAAATAGACCTATAAGATTTCACGTTTGATTTAAAAGAGAATGTTTCTTGAGAAGAACTGAGATTGATGAGTTTGGTTCCATATTCTTTGAGAACTTTATATTTTGGAATGATATGTTAGTTCAAGTGATAAGCCATCAACAGAAACTATGGAATACATGTGTTCCATGTAGAATGTAAATATACTCTACAAATATTTACATTATTTATTTTTCTTTCTTTGGATCTTCAATGCGCTTAAAGTGTTATTTAATGAATGAAACTTATTGTATTAATTTTGTTTGTAAAATTTTATACTCTCTTGGTACCCAAGACATTTGGAGATCTTACTCAAATACAATAATCCTAATAAACCACTTGTTATATTTATTAGACAATCGAAAAAATGCATGTTATCTACATTATAACTACACCAAGTCTTGAAACGATAAAAAGATATAAAGTTGGTCACTTAAAAGACAACAAAAAACAAACTTTTGATAAGCGTTATATAACAAGTCTTCCTGATTACATTATTAAATTCGTTGAAGAAACACAACATAGTAAAGAAATAGAAAACTATGTGTTGAAATATTTCAACGACAAGAGAGTTCTTAATCGTAATGGAAATTTATCCGAATGGATGGAAATTAATTATGATGAACTTGTTGGTTTTATAGAAATCTTGTTGAGTTTCTCTACAAAGTTAGATGAGAAAACAAAAAATAATAGTGTCGTAGTCGACGTATCAAGTGAGGAAAGAGAAGTTGGAGAATTCAAAGCAACAAAAGACATGAAAGAGAAAGAGAAAGAGAAAGAGAAAGAGAAAGAGAAAGAGAAAGAATCAACAAAAAGAACAACAGTTGTAGAGAACAAGGACGAAACAACCGAAACAACAAACAAAGATATACAAGTTTGTTCTCTCAAAGATTTCTTATTAGTTCCATATGACATCAGTAGAAAATTAATAGAAAAAGATAAAAGTGTCTTAGATCATGATCCAGTAATTCTATATTATGTTTTCTTTGAATATTGGCCATGCAACTATTTTTTCTCTGAATTTTCATCCTATAAAATACGCACATCCAAAGAAATACTCGAATGGCTTCAAGAAAATGTTCCAATTCCAGATTCGTGTCTCCTTAGTTTAGTTGAAATGGAAAACAAGAAAAACCGTATTAGTTACAGCTATGATATAAAAGACAGAGAAAGATTGTTAATTCTTGTTTCAAGCCTTGGATATACACATTTTTTAAAGAAACTTGTAAATAGATTTGGTGTTGATTGTTTACGTAAAAACAGAGAAATACTCATCCAAGCTTTGTCAAATAAGAACACTGAGACCGTTAAATTCCTTATTGAAAAGAACGCCGCTTACAACGCCACATGTTTAAGAATTGCAATAGAGACACAATGTTACGAGTTTATCGAATGGATCTTTTTGAGTAAACCAAATACACCAGAAGGCATGTCTTGGTATTTGAACGAAATTTATTTGGACATACTTGTTTCTGAGGCGAAAGAAGAGTTATTGGAAAAACTTTATATGAGTGGGATAATAACCAAAAGAAAAGTGGAATACATAAGGTCAAATAAGGAGCAAATAAGAAAAGGAAATAAGGAGCAAGTGAGAAATTTCTTATAATAAATTTAATAAAAGTATATTGTTTGTTACAACAACGAATAATCTCAATCATGTAATTTTATTTTCTTTATCTTGGTTGATATTTACGTGATTTATTACTCTTATATTTCTTTATATGTTTATTCTTTATATGTTTAAAGAATAAACATTACTTGTAAGATACGTATTGGATGTGACATTGAAAGGAGTGTTTGTAATGTGGATGTTTAAGAAGAACCATATGATTCACATGAAAAGTTATTCCAATACATAATTATTCTTTCTTGATAGTTGTGAGTATCTTTTAATTTAAAGATTATATTTCCCTCTTGTCTTCTCTATTTTGGTGTTTCTAAAACTTTTCTATATACAAAAGAAGAATTATATATAGAAAAGTTTTAGAAACACCAAAATAGAGATGATACATTAAATAAAGAATAACTTGCTTTCTTCTTGTATATAGGTTATACACAAGAAAACTTCAACTCAGCTTCAACAAAAATTCAGCTCAGGTTCGATTAAGCTTCGATTGCCTTACATTCAAAGCATCAAGAATAGTCGAAGAAATATATAAAATGAAACACATGTTACAATATTAGCTAATTTCATGATGTTTATATTCCAAAAACGTATTTGGCATATAAATAGAAATAAACTTATAGATGCTACTTTTTCTATAAATAAATACTTATATCTTCCATATAAGTATTTATATGGAAGAGATCTCTGTTACACATTTAGTTTATTTGTCTTTACTTTTATCTTCACATCCATCCATGTAAGTACCAAACAGTTTATCCATTAATGGCATTACAATTCCATAGTTAACTTTTGGATTTTCATGATGTAAATAATGTAACTTTCTTGTGTTTTCAAATAACTTATTTAACAAAGGAACATTTAAGGGCCAAGCATTTTTAGTGTGGTATAGAGTATGTACATAATAAATAAGTGTAAAACTAAGAAAAGCACATATAAATACAACACCAACTAGCATCGTAACTAAAGGAAAAGATACAAACGACAAAACAAACAAAAACAAAGAATAAACAAAGATTATAAAGATAAGGACGTAAATAAAGTCAGATACACCATAATTATCTTCCTCGTTTTCAAACTTCTTCTTTTCGGGAACATAATCATGATGTATTTTATGACTTTCGTGTAAGATATCTTTGTGAAAAATCCATGCATGTAAAGCATAACTTATGATTTCTGCAACAAGAAAGATAACAAGAAAAATAACAAAGAAAGAAATAAGAAAGATAAGGAGCCATAAAAATAAATATATACTCATTTTCTATAACATATAATTATATGTTATAAACCTTTGTTTCTTTACAAAGAAAGTTTCGTCCAAATAGCAATGTGATTTGAACCTTCGTTCTCATTTGGACAAACGTTATCATTTGAGGGTTGTCTAAAACTATCAACAACACGTAATTCTGGACTTACTAAAATGTAGTCAATTGTAGCTTCGAAGTGTTTTGCAGGTTTATCTTCAGCAAGTCTGAAGAAGACTTTGTTTGTCCATTTTGGTTCGACACCCCATCTTTCTCTTACTGCGCTAAAGAGTGGATCTAAGTTCTTTGGTCGCCACGTGTCTGTTTGTGGAAAGATGTTATCAAGACTCTTTGTGAGATCCTTAATTTTTTCTATTGAACCACTCGTCAAATACGAATAGATTTGTGAATTTGGTGTTAAATTGAAGTCTCCAGCTAAAATGCAAGGTTTGTATTTTTTGTTTTCTCTTCCTTCGTTAACAATACTTTCAAGTTTTTCACGAACAAGTGCTATGTAAACAAGCATTCTTTGTTCTGAAGTAAATTCACGAGGCGCATAAAATGTTGCAATCCAAAAATTGGAAAACTCAAGGACAAGAAGTATATTTTTTCTTGTCCTCATTTTTTCCCATATCGGATATTTTCGTGTGAAGTCGATGTAGCCAAAAGAAAGCTTTTTAAGTGTACGAATAAAAATGGAATCCTTTTTTGGTTCTGGCCATTCCTTGCATTTGTTAAGTGGTATGTATTTAACATCTAAAACTTTTAAATGTAGAGGATAAGCAATTGCAACACCCACAAAACCATTTATTTCATTACCAAAAGAAGAGAACTCCATTAAATAATTTTGTTGTTCAAAGAAAACTCTGAGTTCTTTCTCCGTTTCAATGTCAACTTCTTGAAGACAAATAATAAAGTTCATTGCAATGAACTCATTAAGTTTTTCACAAATACGCGCGAATCTATATTTTGACTCTAGATGTTCACGTTTGTAAAGTGTTTCTGGAAAGGAATTTGGTGTTGAAAAAGTACGTGACAATATGTTATAGCTTACAACACTAACTTTTTGACCATAGTCTTCAAATGATGAAGATAAGCTTCCCAAAGATAGAAAGCTCATTTTCTATCAAACTATATTTTATAATTTTGGTTATCTCAGACTTTAAATAAGATGATTTAAAACTTTTCTATATGCAAAGTTGCTATTTAAAATACTTGAAGGAAGATTTAAATCAAAAAACACTCACAACAAATTTGCATAGAAAGATTAAAAAGGAAATATTATAATACATGGAAAAGGATTTACTTGTCATTCCTGGTGCATCATATTTTTGTTACAATGACTCTCCACAAATAAGTTCTTCCATTTACGACGTTTCGTCTTGTTTAAATAAAGATACTAAATGTGTAATATGTTACACACGTTGGTATCTCAATTGTTACTGTGGATTTTGATTTTCAATCTCCCAATAACCACGTTTTTGAGCAACTTGACAAGTTGGCGTCAAAACCCAAACCTTTTAGTTATCGAAGAATTTGATGGCCCGCATTTAAATTAGTTTTTGGATTTAATAAAGGGTCTCCTGGTTATGTAATTATCTTCCATGATAAAAATGGAAATCGAATTGTATGTGAACGCATGAAATCCCCTGACGATGATATTACTAAAATCGATAAATACAATCTAAGTGATTGTATAGAAGAACCAAAAGATTTCAGTCAAAAACAAAAAGAAGGTTGTGTTTTGTGTTAAAGTGATATCACAATGTGATAGAACTTCTAAATCACAACAAAATTCTATTTGGATGATACTCGACAAGGAAAATAGAAATTTGTTGTGTTTCTTTTCTTTTATCTGAAAAGAAAAGAAATTATATAATTGTATAAACCCATTTAAGATGTCAGTGGTTTACGTCATTACAACTCCAATTCTTGGTGCTGCAAATAGATACAAAGTTGGTCATCTTTCGAAGGGTCATAGACAAACTTTCGATAAACGTTACATAACAAGTCTTCCAGACTACATTTTATGTTTTGTACAAGAAACAGAATATAGTAGAGAAATAGAAAGTTGTGTTTTGCAATATTTCCATGAAAAAAGAGTAAGGAATTGCAATGGTAATCTCTCTGAATGGATTGAGACAAGATGTGAAGATCTTATAAACTTTATTAGAACAATGCTCTTTTTCTCAGAAAAGATAAAAGAAAGACTAAAAGAAAAAGAAGATGAAGAAACAAGAATAATAAGTGATACAACGCATGAAAGAGAAACGCATGAAAGAGAAACGCATGAAGGAGAAACGCATGAAGGAGAAACGCATGAAGGAGAAACGCATGAAGGAGAAACGCATGAAGTGGAAGTTCAAGAACTATGGGAAAGTAAAGAAACACAAAGTGTTGAAGAAAATTATGAGAAGGAAACAGTTGATATGGATGTAGATACAAGCATCAAGTTTTCATCTATTTCAACCATTAACGAAATGAAAACAGATGATATGGACGTAGATACAAGCATCAAGTTTTCATCTATTTCAACTGTTAATCAATCACCTACCAAGAAGAAAGAAACAATAAAGAAAGAGACTACAAACACTTCTTCGACAACTTCTCCAATTACGCACTACGAAAACCAAAGAAAAAATATCCTTCAGAAAATTTGTTGTTATGACAATGAAGTTTTCAAAGAGGATCCCGTTCTCATTTATTCAACTTTCTTTTCATCTGCACCTAGACAACTTATTATTTTCGATTGGCTTCAAAGAAATATCAAGATACCAGAATGCATTCTTGAGGGATTGATCAGAAAGGAAGCTGAAACAAATTGCATAGAGTACAGTTACTACGTTCACGAAGGTGACAAACTCATGAAATTAGCAGCGAGGTTTGGTTACACTGAATATTTGAAGAAACTCGAAAGAATTTTTGGTCTTGAGTATTTGAGAAACAATAAGGACTTATTTATTGAGGCTTTGAAAGGAGGACACAATGAAACAATAAACTTTCTAATAAGCAAAGATGCATTTTACAATGTTGAATGTTTGAAAATTGCTATAGAAAGAGAATGCTATGAATTTATTGAATGGCTTCTTTCCTTAAAAGCAAAAGAAATGACGGAAATATTAAGAGAAAAATACTTGAAAATTGTAATCAATGAAGGAAGCATGAAAATTATAAGTAATTTACTTTTCAATCGAGTAACCACTCGTCCCAAGTTACTTAGTCTTGCAAGTGGAAAAAGGAAGAAAGAAATTGCTAATTTATTAAGGTGCAAGCACTTGTAAATCAAGGAAGAAGTAAACAAGAAAATAAAAATGTGCATCAAAAGAGAAAACAAAGTAAAGTCAAAGAAAAGTCTCTTGAATGAAAAGTTACTTGAAAAAGATAGAAGTGAAGAAGATTCATACATCAAAGAACATCTTTTTAATCTTAAAAAGGTGACAAAATACAGAGTGACATGTTTTGCGTTTTTGATTTGCCTATTCTTCTTTTCTATAGCCTCAACAATTATTGGAGCTATAAATCATCCAAAAACAACAACGAAATGTGATAAGGAAGACTATTTGGGCAACACAACTACGATGTATCTTTCAATCTATGGTATAATAAGTATCTGTTTAACACTATTGGAACTTGTTGGTTTTCTATTCTTATTTCACGTTGAAGACAACAAAACATATAAAGTTTACATGTTAGGTTCGTTGTTCTTGTTTCTTGTTATTATGATTTACGGTGGACTATGGTTAGGAGGATTTTATAATAGTCTTTTTAATGTTAATATTAGTTGTTTGAAAATTGCACAACCCATAATTGTGTATTCTTGTGTAGCTGTTGTTATTTATTCGTTGAATTTCTTGTTGTTGTTTGTTTGTTCTATTGTTATTGTAAAGAAATTGTTATGCGGTAAGAGATCTTAGATAAAGTTTATATACTTATTGTTAAGTATATAAAAGGGCGTGAAAATTTATATAAACTTTTTCTATTAGAAATCTAATATTTTATATATAAAGTTTTGTAACATGCTTGTTGTGTATGTTACAAAAAATAATTTTCTTCAGCATTTGATTTTCATTGTATCTTCTTTTCTCTCTTAACATAGACAATAACCATGTTACAAAACTTTTATATATAAAATATTAGAAATCTAATAGAAAAAGTTTATATAAGCATCCATTTCAAGCAAAATAAAAAGTGTGTTCGTGTAATTCTAGTAGCTTAAGAAATATACCAAGAAAGTAATTAGAAGTAAGTTAGAAATAGATATAACCTTTCTATATCTATTCTTATATTAAATGTCTGTAGCTCCAACAACTCAAGATGATTTATTTGATTTGATTGTTTCTGGAATTTTCTACACTCTTTGGGCTCTTGACAATTTTCAACCTGCGATGGATGCATTTATGAATGAATTTCCGAACCATTTTGGAGGTTCATGGTCTTATGGAAGCAAACCAACAATGGTGTACTATAGTGAAAATCTTGTTTCTGCAAGTTTACTTTATTTATCTTCATCTCCAATTTATACTCAAGGACTTACAGTTTACATTGCACAACAAAACGGTTCTTGGTCTTTTAGTGCTTACAATCAATATGGGAATAACCTAGTTACAAACGGAAGTATCATGCTTGTACAACCAGTTTCTCAAAATTCAGACACTACTTCTTAGTTTGGATTTATGTCTTTTTTGTATTTCGGTCTTATATTTCTTTATCTTTATTTTCTCCAAATTTCTAAATGTCTCAAGTAAATTTACCAGAAGTTCCAAGTACATTTGCTAAATGCAATTACCTAAATCCAACACTCTTGTATATCCAACAATTACTAACACAATTGTTGTCAAAAGGTCTTGGCGGAAATGGCAATCAAACATTCGCCTTTCAAACTGAACAATTGCCTGTCTTGCAACGTGAATTCATTGGAAACACTGAAGTTCGTTCTTTAACTGCTCCACAAACAACACCTGTTCCAACTGTTCCTCAAGCCGCAATGTATGCAGCTCAAAACTTACCCACAATGATAAAACAATATTTACCTTCACTTGTTTGGTACATTGAAGGCCAACCAGGGTTTACAACAGTTCCATACGTTTCATCAGTTTCATATGTTATAAATAACACAGTTGCGTTTGTCGTTGTAAGTTACGAATCTTCTAACATCAAAACAAAATTAAGTGTCAACGTGAGTTTCACAGTCTCACAATCATCGACAAATCAAAGCCAACAAATGACGATAAATCTAACCATTGCTTATCCATTCCCACAAGCAACGTTTAATTCATTACCAATTTATTCTTCTATTTATCTTTGTACATATTAAATCGATACTGAGAAAAAGAAGAAAGTATAAAATGTCTTCAAATCAAGATCCTTTGACAAAAACAGCAATTGCAAATTTAAACATTGTGTATTCACAAATAGCAACTGGAATTCAAGCAGTTCCAACGCAAACTGCTTTTCTTCAAACAGTTGGAAGCATGGTTGCAACACCAATTCTTATTGCAATCTCAAGTTCGTCGACTGTTGGTGAGTATGAGTCTTCAACTCAAACTATTCGTAACGAGAACACTGTGCAAATTTCATACAAGTTTGCAAATGTCAGCGATCCATTCAATGCTTATTTTTGGTTCCAAAATCAACAATGGGTAGGTGCTTTCGATCCACCTGGATCACAAACCCATTTAATATCTTTTAGTGTTACTTCAACGAATCCAAACAACGTAACTGGAATAACTCCCCAATAATGATATTTACACTTTAAATATCACAAAACTTTGAACACTTCGAATACATCAAATATCTTGAAGTTCTTGACCATTTTTGGATTTTTTTAACATTACGATTACCTTGTTTACCTTAATCATCTTTTGTTAACCTGACGTTTAAAATCATATAGAAGTCTGTGTATTTCATGTCTATTGGTTCAAAGTTCTCATCATAAAAGGAGAACTCAAGATTGTATGGAAGAATTAAATCCGTAATAAACGTTTGGCTTCTTGGTTTGTAACCTTTGCTCGTTTGTTTTGCGTAAAAGGATGCTGTTTTCCCATCCTTGTAACAAAAGTCACTTATTCCAGTGAAGTTTACAAAAATAATTTCTGGTCTTTCAACTAAGATCTTCCTTGAAACTATTTTGTTTGATTCACAATGAAAAGACTCAAAAGAAGGAGTCAAACAATAAACTGGAGAAGGTGAGTATGCGAAACGAGATTGCTGAATTTGTTGATTTTCGGATCTATGCGTTGAAAAAGATGTTGTTTGGAGTGTATCTTTTAATGTGTAACAACCTTTATCGAAACCAATAACGTCTAAACATTCCTCATCAAATAAAAAGTTTATCCTTACATTCATGGAATCAAAAGTACATGTCGAATCACAAACACATGGAGCGAAGTTACCTGAAGCATATGGAACACTTTCTCGTTCCTCAATATCATTTGCATTCAAGTATAACGTTCTATCGAACTTTATAACAAAGCGATTTATCGTATTATCATAATAAAATAAGCAACCTTTACATTTCATTGATGTTAAAACATTTGTAATACATTCAACAAGATCGGTACAAGTGTATTTTCCTACTGGAACAACACCTTCAACAATACATCTAGCACCATCTTCTTTTTGTGTAAATGTTTTGAGCTTATTCTTACCTTCAACAACATCGAAGCTTCCAAAATTAAAGTTCAACGATTCAATGTTTATTTGTGTAATTCTACTTGAATTCAACGTTGGAAAAGGATAAGTAAAAGAACCCTCAGTGTAATGAAGACGTCTCTTTGAATTCGAAGAAACGACTACGTTCTTGTTTCTTGATATCATTTTATGTGCAAAACTTCCTCTTTAATACTTTTATGATTTGTAATATTATAGTTATTTTACGAAATTTGCGTGGTTTGTTTAAGATGTTAGGGTTATTTGGTAAGAAAGGTGAAAAGGAGGTAGAAAGAAGAAAAAAGAAAGAAAAAGATGTTTTGGAGATCAACACATCTATTGGTTGTGTTGACAAAGTATATAAAAATATAAGGCTCTTCCAAGATACGATCGCTTCAAGAGAGAATATAAAGAAAAATACGAAGAAAAGTAATAAAAAAGAAGTAACTCTTGAAACCTTTCTCAAACATAAAGATACGAACTTAAGTTTTAATGAATTACCAAAAGAGATCCAAACGATTGTTAAATTTCACGTTAAAATTTCATGTGCATTGAAGCGTTATGTGAAATTGGCATATTACCTCATTGATAGACTAAATAAAGATGAAGATAAGAAGTACATAGACTATTTGAATGCAGCTTTAGTTGCCCCTGGAACAATTGTCTTTAGACTTGAAAGTATTCTTGAAAAGGAACTCAAGAATTCTGGATTTCTTGGTTTTTTTAATTACAGTGTAATTTATTTTAACTTTGATGGCTTTCCAAAGGAGTTAGATTCTTCTTCTTTTTCAAGAAAGAAGTTTGCATACCACGACACGAAAAAAGGGAAAGAGGAAGTTATTTCTCTTTTCGATTTGGAATACAATTTAGCATTGACAAGTATGTTGAGACTTATTGAGTCTCATATTAACTTGAATAAGGCAATGAGAATTGGCTACATGAGGATAAAGAAGTCAAAGAAACGAATGGACACAATTGCAGAAAAATTAGGATTTAGATAATATTTTTATATTTCTTCTTTTGAGAAATTTATGTAATATATCACGAAGAGAAAGAATAAACATGGATGCATTGATTAGTTTTGGTCGTTACAGGGGAAGATCATTCGATGAATTCTATGAGGATAAAGGTTATGTTGATTGGTTTTTATCGCAACCGGATATGCATAAAAAGTACAAGGAACTCTATGAATGTATTATAAAAAAACGAGAAGAAGAAGGATTGCCACCAGAACCTTTAAAAAGTATTAAAGAACGTCCTCGTTGTATAAGGAAAGGCAATCAAGTTATCATAACTGGCTTGAATGAAGAACAAATAAGAGAACTACAAGAGCACGTTTACTCATTAGGAAATTCGGTAGAATAATAAAACTTACCCAAGAATCTTATTCAGGTTAACATGTAATTAATATTATTTATATACAAATAAATAATATGTTGAAAGCTTTACGTGGCTTAATAAAGAAAAACAAAGAAGATAAAAGCATAACTTTTCTTTATGCTGAATTGTTAACTTTTTCGGAGATGATTTTCACACAAATACAAGATCCAAGTAATAAGATTCTTTTCTTTCCACGTGAACTTTATTTCGAAGCAGGAGACTCTAGAAGTTTAAATGCAAAAGTTACAAAAAACATAAGTAATAAAGTTGAGATTACAGGTAAGTTAACAAACAATCATGATTTCTGTTTAGACATAAACCGCGATGCAGGTAATTGTTATTACGCTTTGTTTTACACATCTCAAAAAATTGGAGAGATAAAGTTTCAAGGTAAATATTTTTTCTTTTAAACAAGAATAGAAAACAAGGATAGAAATTGGAAAATGTTATAAGCTATAAACTTTAATATAGTTTATAAATGTCTTTGGTATCTTTGGTTTGTAAAAGAATAAGAGAATTAAAGCGTCAAGAAATAAATAAGATAAACAACGAATTAAAGAAAATAAAATTGCCAGAAGAGATTAAAAGAGCCTTAGAAACTGAAGACCTTGAACAAGCATTTATAAATGGTGAATTGACGTTGTATCCATTTCTTCTCAATG
>Ga0065721_10004479_pt1 | contig 26769 bp, 26 predicted proteins | sample Mesricmetagenome_FD_59108 | JGI IMG/M metagenome (GOLD analysis project Ga0065721, IMG submission 59108) | Mesophilic microbial community from rice straw/compost enrichment Sample: eDNA_1 v2 (version 2) | ecosystem: Engineered > Solid waste > Grass > Composting > Bioreactor | place: USA: Davis... | reverse complement strand
AGAATTGCATAATTAAACCAAATGGACAAGCTACCTTTGAGAGCTGTCCGCCCTTTTTCATTTCACCGCGAAAACTCATTTTCTGAATATTCGTTTTTCGAAAGTGACACGACTTTATGCAACGCTAGTGGGAATTTATAAAGAAAAGGGGATAGTTTTTTCACAATTAGGCTGTTGATAATGTGTATAACGTGGATAAATTCACTTGTTCTTCATAAAGAATAGGCCGAAAGTCGACAAATCCCCAGTTTTAGCTCTCTGCGGTTCGACGGTTATCGACAGAATTAACTAACAATTTATTCACGGTTGTGGATAGAGATGTGAATATCTTATTGGCTTCGGAACTTTTGCGGAACGCAAAGACAATTGCGCGAATTACTAAAGAGGTTTTCGGTGAAATCGCAATAAGTATGCGCTATCGTAATATCAATACCATGAACAACACGGAGGTAACCGATGAATGGAGAAGGAAGCTGTTATTCAGGTGGATGCAGTCAGCATGAGCTATGGGACGAATAAAGCGATCAAGCAGGTTTCCTTTCACGTGAAGCGGGGCGAGCTGTTCGGCATAATCGGCAGAAACGGCGCGGGCAAAACGACGCTGCTGGAGCTGCTGATGGGGCAAAGAGCGGCCGACGCGGGCACGATCACGGTTCTTGGGTATGACGTCAAGGAGCAGCCGAAGGAGTTGAAGGACCGCATCAGCATTTTCATGCAAAGCACGACGCTTGTGGATAAACTGACCGTCAAGGAAGCGCTGGACATGCTGCAAGGGTTCTATAATCTCCGGAGCGACACGGATGCGATGCTGGGGAGGTTCAAGCTGGAACGGTACGGAGACAAAACGGTCAAAAGGCTGTCGGGCGGCCTGAGAAAGCGGGTAATGCTGGCCGCGGCGCTGGCGAACGATCCGGACATCATTATATTGGACGAGCCGACGACCGGGCTGGATATGCAGGCGAAGAAGGAATATTGGGAGATGCTGTCCGAGCTGAAGGAGCAAGGCAAAACGATCGTCATCAGTTCTCACGACATGTCGGAAATTCAGCGGCACTGCGACCGGGTAGGCGTGATGAAAGACGGCGGCCTTGCGGCGTGCGGATCCCCGCAGCAGCTGATCCGGGAGCTGCCCGGCGGCGGACTGACCATGGAAGCGGTATATATGCATTATGCGGTTTCCGCCGAGGGAGGTGTTGGCATTTAATACATCGGGTCAAGTCAGTCAGAACAGCCAAATGGCGATCCAACGCAAGGAGCTGCTGCAAAAAAGGATGGAAATGATCGCGCAGCTCCTGAACAATCGAACAAAGGGGGGAAATAACGGAGGCAGCGAAAAGGATGAATCTGCGCGGCGATCATAGTATACTGGAATAAAATGCATGCGGAGGTTTGGGAGTGCGCGAATATAAGGAGACGGTCGCCGGCAAGATGAAGCGGCTGATCGAACAATGGTTTACGGCGGAGCCTCTCCGGCGGTTCGCCTTGTTGTTTTTGGAAGACAAATGCAAGGAGGAGCTCCGTTTCGGCCGGCTGACGGTGATCCACTACCATATGTTCCGCGGACAAGGCGGCGATCCGTACGGCGCCGCGGCCGCCGTGGAATTGATTATTCTCGCTTCCGACATTCTGGACGATTTGCAGGACGGCGATGCGCCTTCCAAAGCGTGGATGCAGGCGCCTGTTCCGGTGGCGATGCATGTCGGCACCTCATTGATCGCGCTCTCGCAGCAAGCGCTGCTGGACAGCGCCCCGAACCGGGAGCAAGGGGAAGCTTTGGCGAGGCTGATGAACCGCCAGCTTCTCGCTTCGGCCAACGGACAAATGCTGGACTTGATGAACGAATTCCGGGACGAGCAGGCTTATTTGGATATGGTGGCTCAAAAGTCGGCTTCGCTCATGGTTCTGGCCTGCATGGCCGGCGTCATGGCCGCCGGACGGCCCTGGGACGAGCGGGTGGCTCAATATGCGTCGGAGCTCGGCATAGCGGCGCAGCTGCGCAACGATCTGCGCGATCTGGTCCGCTGGGACGACAAAAGCGATTTTTTGCAGCGCAAGCGGACGCTGCTTACGATGTTTCTGCTCGAAAGTCTGGAGGAGAGGGACCGCTGGGCGGCCGAGTATTACGGCGGCGAGCTTTCCTTGGAGGATGTCGCCGGACGGGAGCGCGATTTCGCGGAGCTGTGCGAGCGGTCGGGCGCCTTGCTTTACGGGTCGGTTATGGGGCGGATGCACTATAACCGGTTTGAGGAGCTTGCGTCCGGTACGGACGGGGACCCGGAGTGGATCGGAAAGCTCCTGCAAGCGGCGGGAGCCCGGGGGGATAACGCGCATACCGCTTAACGGCCGCATCGGAGGGAAGCGCGCAAGCCGCAGCCGCAAAACCACGCAAACCACGCAAAGTTCATTTCGGTAAATACGAATCACGTTTGCGTTCCCCACGCTTGCGAATACTGATATAGTATAAATGTACTAGATTCATATTTTGATTATAATAAGAAGAGGAGGAGTTTCAAATGTTGAAAGAAATGATTCGTCAATTGGCGCAAAGCTCGGACAAGATGAACATGGCCATGGGTGGCCAACTGCAGTTAGCAGGTGTTTCAGCTGCGGAACAGAAGGCTCTTCTTGGAGAATTGAAGGACAAAAACGAAAAATCCGGCAACTACGTTCACCATTACTACTGGAACTGACGATGAGATAACGGCTTGAAAGGAAGAGGAGGACATGAAACCGACAATTTGGAACCGGAGTTTGGTTATCCTCTTCCTGCTTTCCTTTGTGACGTGCGTCGTTTACTTGACCGTAACGATTGTGCGCGTCCCGGCCATCGGAGCCGTATTGACCCTCGATCGGGACGGTCATTATTACGTGCATTCGTTCGAACCGGCGGGACAAGCCCAGATTCGGGGCATCCAGATCGGAGACCGGATCCTCGAGGTAAACGGTAATCCGGTGCACGAATTCGATAACGTCATTAAATATCATGCGTTGGAATCTGCAGACAGCGTCCTCGTTTTACACAGGAACCAATCCACGGAATTGATCGAATTTTCCCAGGCATGGTCCAGCGACCGCTCCTTGCCGGAACTTATGATCCAGCTTTACATTCCAGGCATTTCTTTAATCGTTTTTTGCGCGTTTTCCGGATTTTTGTTTCATAAGAAGAAGAGCGATCCCGCGGCCATGATGCTTATTCTTTTTTTTATTTCCATCGGTTTGAGCTATTACAGCTCATCCGCTTCTTTGCTGAGGGATCGGGTAGCGATCTCGCTGATTTACGTCGTGCTGCCTGCGATTCCGTTATGGTTCATGGGGTTTATGAATTATTATTTAAAGCGATATTCGTTGACCTTGATCCGTCCCCGAACGTTGTACGCGCTGTTCGCGACGACGGCGGTCATCAGCCTGTTCAGCCTGATCTACATATGGACGGACGTGTTTTCGTTCGACACGTTTACGTACATTAAAGGCGCCTACAGCGCTTTTGTGCTGGCGGGCAACGTGCTTTGCGCGTACAAGCTGGTTGCCAAATTTATGAAATACCGAAATACAAAGATGCGCTCCCTGTTCAAGATTACGCTCATCTCTCATCTGGTCGCTTTTACGCCTTTTGCGGTCTTTAATTTGCTGCCGCAGCTGTTCGGGGCGAAGCAGCTGCTGCCGCCGTCCTTTACGGCTTTGTTTCTGTTTGTGCTGCCGGTCGTATACTTTTATTTGTCGACGTCGAACCAGCTTTTCGACATCGACTTTATTCTGACCCGGTTTAAATATTACACGGCCTTGTCGCTCATTCCGTCCATTCTGGTGGCTGCGGCCGTTGCCATCGTCATGTCAAGCGAACCGGACAGCTTCTGGTCGGGGCTGTTCGCCACCTTCGTCGTCGTTTATGTCGGCATTACGCTGTTTTTGTATGTCAAGGAACAGATCGACCACCGGTTTCGGCCCAAGCTGTTCAAGGCAATGTACAGTTATCAGGACAGTCTGGACCGGTTTTCCCGCAATATCGCCAAGGTGATGAAGCAATCCGATCTGGAGGATGTCATTCGCCAGGAAATCAGCGATTTGCTGCCGGTCGGGCGCATCACCTTTATGGTCGTCGATCAGGCGAAAGGAACGGCAACTCCTGCAGGCGACAGTCAAGAAGAGAAAATTACGGCGGATTTCCTGCTATGCACGTCCGATTCCTTAAAGCTCGGCGAATTGATCGATTTGCCGTTCGGGCTCGGACTCATTATCGGCAGGCAGAGAACGCGTTACCATATTTTGTGGATCGGATCGAAAACGAACCATACGCGATTCAATTCCGATGAAATCCGGTGGCTGAAGACGATGGCCAATTACAGCAGCATCGTCTTTGAAAACTTATATTTAATAGAAGGATTGATTGAGGATCTGGAATCGGAAGTGCGGAAGGAGCAATCGACGCCGCCTTGGGTGCTGCGGCTCTTGTTTCTGCTGTCCGAAAACGAGCGCAGAAAACTCGCGGCCGATTTGCACGATTCCGCGCTGCAAGACCAGCTCATCTGGTACCGCAGGCTGGAGTCGGTCATGACGGACCATCCGATGACGGACCGTCTGGGCAGCGAGCTGGAAGCGATTAAAGAAGGGCTGCTGGACGTCATTCATCAAATCCGGGAAACGTGCAATGAGCTCAGACCCCCGCTGCTGAAGGAAATGGGGCTTGTCGAAGCGTTGGAATCGATTATCGAACATACGCAGATGAGAGTGAACTTCGAAGTTCTCTTCCGCCCCAAAGCGATCAAAGAGCAGCTGGAAGAGGAGCAGATTACGGCCGTATACCGGATTGTGCAAGAACTGCTGCGCAATGCGGACAAGCATGCTGCGGCCAAGACCGTTACGCTGGAGCTTGAAGTGAGAGGCGGCACGTTATATTTCCGATATGCGGACGACGGCGTAGGCATGGACTTGACCAGCATGGAAGAAACGTTCGAGCATATGGGGCTGTCGGGCATCAAGGAACGGGTAGCGAGCCTCGAGGGCGACATCTCTTTTGTTTCGGAGCCCGGCAAAGGATTGGAAGTGGTCATTCTGATGCCGGTGATGCCGGCGGGCGGCAGATCGGAAAGGGGAATAACTGGTGATACGTATCTTATTGGTTGACGATCATCCTTCGGTGGGAGAAGGAACCAAAACGATGATCGAGCAGGACAGCGAAATGAAAGTGACGGTGGTGCTGTCGGCATTGGAGGCGCTGGACAAGGTCCAATCCGAGGAGTTCGATTTGATTCTGTGCGACTTGAACATGCCGGGCATCAGCGGTTTGGAGCTGTCCAAACGGCTGATTCAGCTCGATCCGGAACGCAAAGTCATTATTTATTCGGGGTATGAAATCGGCTCTCATTTCAACCTGCTGATCGAGTCGGGCGTCAGCGGCTTTATTTCGAAGACGGCGTCGCGGGATCAGCTCCACAATTCGATTCGCTGCGCGATGCGCGGGGAAGCGGTCATTCCGATCTCGCTGCTGAAGCAGCTGCGCAGGCATGAAGTGGCCATTTCCAGGTCCGAGCTTGCGATTGAGGACGTATCGATCACCGAGAAGGAAATGATGATTTTGCATGAGGTGGCGGCAGGCGTCAGCAACAAGGAGCTGGCGGTCATGCTTCACGTCAGCCAGCGCAATGTCGAATACCAGCTGACCAAAATTTTCGAAAAGCTGAACGTCCGCTCCCGTTCGGAAGCGATCAGGGAAGCCAAACGGCTCGGGCTGATCAGTCTGGAGCAATATTAGAGCAAACGCCGGCAAGGCATCCGGGAACAAAATCCGGGAAGCCTTGCCGGCGTTTGGCATCATTATGCGGTTATTGCATAAATTGCTCCCATTGCTCGTAGGAGCTTTCGAGTTTTTGTTTCAAAGCGTCGATTTCCGACTGAATTTCGCCAATTCGAACATAATCGTTAAAAACGGCCGGGTCGGTCAGCAGTTCTTCCTTCGCGGAAATTTGCCCTTCCAGCTCCGCGATTTCGCTTTCCAGCTGCTCCAGCTTCCGCTGGCGGTTCCGCTCCGCGCGTTTGGCTTGTTTGTCCGCTTCGTACGAGTTGCCCGATGGCGCCGTATCCGTGTCGGACGTTGCCGTTTTATGGCCGGCTTCTTCGGCCGCTTCGCGCCGCGCCTCCTCGATTTCCCGCTTTTTGTCGAGCATGTCGTCATAATTGCCCAGGAAATGTTGTACGCCTTCCGGACCCAATTCGATAATCCGCTCGGACATTTTGTTCAGAAAATAACGGTCATGAGAAATGAATAACAGCGTGCCTTCGTAATCGATTAATGCCGACTCCAGCATTTCTTTGCTGAAGATGTCCAGATGGTTCGTCGGCTCGTCCAATATTAATACGTTTGCCTGCGCCAGCATAAGCTTGGCCAATGACACTCGCGCTTTTTCTCCGCCGCTTAAGGCGGAAATGCGCTTCAGCACGTCTTCGCCGCTGAACAAAAAGTTGCCCAGCACCGTGCGAATACGGGCTTCCTCCAAATGAGGATAAGCGCTCCACAGCTCTTCGAGCACCGTATTGCCGCCGTTTAGTCTGGAATGATCCTGGTCGTAATAACCGAGCTTGACGTTGGAGCCGAACTGGAAGGTGCCCGAAGACGGCTCCAGCTGTCCGACAAGCGTCTTGAGCAGCGTCGATTTGCCGATCCCGTTCGGCCCGATCAGCGCCACCGTCTCTCCCCGGGTCAGCCCGAAACTGACATTGCGGAACAGCGGCTTGGATTGGCCGGGAAAGGAGACGCTCAGTTGATGAACCTGAAGCACGTCCTTCCCCGTCTGCCGTTCGATTTCGAAGGAAAAATGGGCTTTTTTCAGCTCGCCGAGCGGCTTGTCGATTCGTTCCATCTTTTCCAGCGCCTTGCGCCGGCTTTGCGCCCGTTTCGTCGTGGACGCCCTCACGATGTTTCGTTGAATGAATTGCTCCATTCTTGTAATCTCTTCCTGCTGCTTCTCGTAATGCCTCAGCTGAATTTCATAATCCGCAGCTTTGAGCTCCAGATAACGGCTGTAATTGCCGGTGTACCGTTTGGCGGAATGCCGTTCGATCTCGACGATCGTATGGGTCAAGGCATCCAAAAAATACCGGTCATGGGAGACGACGACGATCGCTCCGCTGTAGCCGCGCAAATACGACTCCAGCCAGGTGAGCGTCTCGATGTCCAGATGGTTGGTCGGTTCGTCCAGCATAAGCAGATCCGGCGCTTGCAGCAAAATGCGGGCCAGCGCCAGCCGCGTTTTTTGACCGCCGCTCAGCGTGGAGATCGGCGTGTCGCCGTCAAATCCGCCGAAGCCCATGCCATGAAGCACGCTGTTAATGCGCGTGTTGATTTCGAATCCGCCTTGCTCGCGAAACCAGTCGGATTTTGCGGCGTATTTTTCCAAAATCGCGGCGTAGCTTTTGTCGTCGGCTTGAAGGGAAGGGTCGGCTATTTTCGCTTCGAGGTCGCGAAGCTCCCGCTCGGTCTCCAATAAATGAGCAAATACGGCTCTCATTTCTTCCATGATGGACCGGTTCGATTGCAGTCCGCTGTTTTGGGCCAGATAGCCCAGCCGAATGTCTTTGGAGCGATGGATGTCGCCGGAATCGGCGGACAGCTCGCCGGCGATAATTTTGAGCAGCGTCGATTTGCCGGCGCCGTTGACGCCGACCAGGCCGATGCGGTCGCGCTCCTGCACCTGCATCGATATATTGGACAATACGGCGTCGACGCCGTAGCTTTTGGATAGATTGGAAACTTGCAAAAGCATTTCTTTCGTAACCTCCACCTCATAATTGCAGCAGCGTGTACGGCACATGCACGTTTACCGTTAAATAGAGTATCGAGCCGTCAACGTATATAGTTTACCACAAACCGGGGCTCCCATTGGCGAAAGTTGTATAACAATGGTACACTAATTGTAATATAATCGATTTGTCAGGAAGATGGAGAGAAGATGACGGAACGTTCGCAAATGCCGGATAAGAGCCTCTTGCGAGCATCGTTCGCCAAGCGGAGAGAGGCGCTTGACCCCGCGCAGCGCCGGCGACTGTCGTCTGCGGCGTGCGAGCATGCGGTCCGGCTGCTGCAGCGCGGCGGCTGCGAGACCGTGATGGCCTACGTCCCGTTCCGAAGCGAGCTGGACGTTCGTCCATTGATTGAATGGTGCTGGCGGCAGGGGAGAACCGTCGTCGTGCCCAGATGCGTCAAGGCGGACAAGTCGATGACGCTTCACCGGCTGAACGGCTGGGATGAGCTCGCGGCCGGCGCTTACGGCATTATGGAGCCGGACCCGGAGAAGACGCCCGCCTTGCCGGAAGGGGCGATGCCGGATGCGGTGATTGTACCCGGATTGGTCTTCGACCGGCAAGGCGGACGGATGGGCTATGGCGGCGGATATTACGACCGGTTTGCGCAGGCTGCCCTTCGTGCCGGCCATAAGGGCAGACGGCTCTGGCTGGGCATCGCGTTCGAGGTTCAGCTGGCAGATGAAGTGCCTATGGAACGGCACGACGTCCGGCTTCATGGCGTCGTAACGGAGAAAGCCGTCTATTGGCGGGACCACGATTCGAAGAGGGGCGGTTAAGTTGTCATTTACGCATTTTAACGAACAGGGCAGAGCCCGCATGGTCGATGTGACGGACAAGGAGACGACGTCGCGAACGGCGACGGCTCATACGACCGTAAAGATGGCCCCTTCGACGCTGGCACTCGTCAAGGAAGGGAAGATCGGCAAAGGGGATGTGCTGGCGGTCGCGCAAGTGGCGGGCATCATGGCCGCCAAAAAAACGTCGGATTGGATCCCGATGTGTCATCCGCTCCCGCTGACGGGAATCAACATCACGTTCAGCGACAACGGAAGCGATGAGTTATATATAGAAGGAACCGTAAAGACAACGGGCAAGACGGGCGTTGAGATGGAGGCGTTGACTGCCGTTTCCGCCGCCGCTTTGACGGTGTACGACATGTGCAAGGCGCTGCAAAAAGATATGGAGATCGGGCCTACACAGTTGTTGTCGAAGACGGGCGGCAAAAATGGCGATTATGCCCGAACGCCGTCTCCGTAACGCATTTCAGGGACGGGAGGAAAGGGATATGCAATGGAAGGTTGCGCTGTTGACGGCAAGCGACAAGGGCTCCCGCGGCGAGCGGGAAGATACGAGCGCCCAAGTCATTCGGGAGCTTGTCGAGGAAGAGCTTGGCGGCATTATCGTCGATTATCGGATCGTGCCTGACGAACAGGACGAAATTATGGCGGCTTTGATCGAAATGACCGAATATTATCAGGCGGATCTGGTGCTGACGACGGGCGGCACCGGATTGGCGCCGCGCGACGTGACGCCGGAGGCGACGCTGAAGGTGATCGACCGCGAAGTTCCGGGGCTCGCGGAGGCGATGCGGATGGGCGCGCTGCACAAGACGCGGCGGGCCATGCTGTCCCGGGGCGTATGCGGCATCAGGGGAACCTCGCTCATCGTCAACCTGCCGGGAAGTCCCAAGGGCGTTCACGAAAGCTTGATGGCGATCATGGACCAGCTCCCTCATGCCTTGGGCATATTGTCCGGCCGGGTAGGTGAGCACATCGAATGACGGAATCCACCAACCGGGATGACGGCGTTATCCGGCAAGGCTCGTCGCTGCTGAAGGAAGTGCCTGTACGCGAAGCCGTCGGGATGCGTCTGTCGCACGATCTGACCCGCATCGTACCAGGGCAATTCAAAGGCAGGCTGTTCCAGCGGGGGCATCTGATTACCGAAGCGGATATCCCGAATTTGCTGGACATCGGCAAAGAACATATTTACATTATGGAGCTCGGTCCGGACGAGCTGCATGAAGACGACGCGGCGATTCGCATGGCGAGAGCCATTGCCGGCGGAGATTTGCTGCTGTCGGAGCCCCATGAAGGGAAAGTAAGCGTCAAATCGCCCATTCAAGGTCTCGCGCAGGTCGACCGCGCGTTTGTCGACCGGATCAATGCGCTTGGCGATATTGCGTTGGCGACCGTGACGACGAATGCCGTCGTGCAGCCGGGCGGTGCGGTGGCGGCGACGAGAGCGATTCCGCTCGTCGTGCCGAAAGACAAGGTGGAAGCGGTGGAGCGAATCGCCGCGCAATACCGTGAAGAGCATGGCGGAAATGCGCCGCTGCGCGTCAGGCCATTCCGCAAGCTGAGGGCGGGACTGTTGACGACCGGAAGCGAAGTGTTTGGCGGACGGATCAAGGACAAGTTCGGACCGGCGGTCGCACGCAAGCTGGAGGCATTCGGCTCCGAAGTGGCGGAGCAGCGGTTTGCGCCGGACGATCGACAAACAATTGTCAATGAAATACACTATTTGCTTGAACAAGGGTATGATATGATACTAGTAACGGGCGGGATGTCAGTAGATCCCGACGACCGGACGCCTGGCGCCATCAAGGCTTCGGGAGCCCGCATCGTCAGTTACGGAACGCCGATGCTGCCCGGCTCGATGCTGCTGGCCGGATACATAGAGGATGTGCCGATACTCGGGCTGCCGGGATGCGTCATGCACGATCCTTACACATCGTTCGATGTGCTGCTGCCGCGAATATTGGCGGGAGATACGATTGTCCGGGAAGATATCGTTGCAATGGGCTACGGCGGATTGTTGGGTTGTTAACGCAATGAACTTATAGAGGAGGTATTGGCATGAGCGGAATTGGTGCTACAGGCATCATCTTGCTGGTGCTGCTCGCGCTGCTTTTGTTCGGACCGAACAAGCTGCCCGAGCTTGGCCGTGCGGTAGGAAGAACGCTGCGGGAATTCAAGTCCGGAGCCAGAGAAATTATGGACGAGGACGACCGCAAGGAGAAGGACAAAGGCAACAGAATCGAAGTCCATAACGAGAACGGAAACAAGCGGCTGCCGGATTAAGCGGGCCCGCTTTTTTCTTGATCGGGGATTGGCAGGAACAGCTGCAGAGGGAGGGCGTTTAGACGTTTATGGCTAGTACAGAACAAAGGCCGCGCTCGGCAGCCGGCCGGCGCCGGACAAGCGAGGAAGGGCTGATGCCGCTGCTGGAGCACGTAGGGGAGCTCCGCAAACGGGTCATTTATATATTGGTCGTGCTTGTGCTGGGGCTTGCGCTGGGCGTAGCCGTGGCGGAGCCCGCCTATAGCTTTCTGATGAGCCGGAAGCCGGCCAACACGATCGAACTGCACACGTTCAATCTGTGGGACGGCATCGGCATGTATATGAAATTCGCATTCGTCATCGCGCTGATCATTACATTGCCGTACATCGCCTACCAGCTGTGGGCGTTCGTCAAACCGGCGCTTCGCCCCCATGAACAAAAGTCCGCGCTGAAGTATGTGCCGTTTGCGCTGCTCATGTTTTTGGCCGGGCTGGCATTCTCCTACTTTGTCGTGTTTCCTCTCGCCTTTCATTTTACGAGAACCGTCGCCAGTCATTTGAATCTGGAGGAAACGTACGGCATCGCGCAATACTTTTCGTTTATGTTCAGCATTTTGATTCCAATTTCGCTGCTGTTCGAGCTGCCGCTGCTCATTATGTTTCTCACGGCGATCCGAATCGTCAACCCGGTCCGGCTGCGCAAGATGCGGCGGCTGGCGTATTTCATCATGGCCGTCATCGGCGTCATGATTACGCCTCCGGACTTTATCTCGGATATTCTCGTCATCATTCCGCTAGTGTGCCTGTACGAGGTCAGCGTATTTATGTCCGGTCTCGTATACAAGAAACAACTGGCCGCCGACGCCAAATGGGCGGAGAACGAGGCTTGACATCCTTTCGACGACGCCTTTCGGCCTTTGCGGCCGGAAGGCTTTTTATATGCAGAGACGCTCGGTACAAAATGGCCGCAAACATTGCAGTTGACAAAACATGGTTGTGAGAGGGATAATTTAAACGATCGTTTTAAACGATTGTTTAACGCGGATCCCGGCCGCCGAAAACGGCGGAATGAGGTGCCGGAGAGAGAGAGGAGAGAAACCGATGAAACAATCATTGCAAGCTTTTGTAAAGAGGCCGACGACATTGGTGGGTATCGTCTCGGCTTTAATGTTCCAAATTATTTTTTCTGTAATCTGGATGACCGCTTACGACGGCGTCACCGAACGAACGGATCAGCTGCGCGTGGCGGTCGTGAACGAAGACGCGGAGACGGGGGAAGCGATAGCGGCCAATTTGACGCAGACGCTGCCGTTTGACGTCGTGAGAGAGCCGTCCCTGGAAGCGGCCCGTACAATGCTGAACGAACGCGAAGTGCAGATGGTCGTTCATATTCCCGCCCGGTTCGTCGAAACGGCCGGCAATCCGGAATCGAAGGCAGCCCTTCAGTTTCTGGTCAACGAATCCAATCCGGCCATGATCAAAAGCGTGATGACCGGGGCGGCTTCGCAAATTGCGGCCGAGGCGAACCGGCAAGCATCGGCCATAGGAATTGAGGCGGTGCTGACGAACCTGCATATGCCGGAGCAGCAGGCGGCGGCGTACTCGGTCGGGCTGACGGAGCGCGTGACTGCAAATATAGAAAGCTCCAATCCCGTACAAGGGATGAACAATCAAATGGTGCCGATGATGATGGTGCTGGCTTCTTATGTAGGCGCGATGATTATGGGCATGAACTTCGAACAATCGTCGATGGCGATCCAAGCCCAGACGGGCCGGTGGCCGCGCTTCGCCGCCCGCGCACTCGTGACGGCGGGAGCCGCCGTCTTGACGTCTCTCGTAGGTTCGACGCTGCTGGCGGCGTTGGGAGGACAAATCGAGGGCGGATTTATGAAGATGTGGCTTTTCCAGCTGCTGTTCGTGCTTGTCTTTATGTTCGTGTCGCAGATGTTCCTCTACCTGTTCGGTCTGGGCGGCATGCTCTTCAACATTATGCTGCTGTCGGTGCAGCTTGTATCGTCCGGAGCGATGGTTCCCCGCGAGCTGCTGTCCGATTTCTACGCCAAGCTTGGCGCGCTGACGCCGGCGGCGTACGCGGTCGACGGCAACATGAACATCCTGTTCGGCGGTCCCGGCGTCGGCGGAGATGCGTTGGCGTTATGCCTGATCGGAGCGATTGCGCTTGTCGTCAGCGCTGCGGCGGTCGGTTTGAAAGGGATGACGGCAAGACAGCCGCAAGCGGTCATTGCAGGCCGCAATGGGCGGGGCGAATAAGATGGTCCCATCCGAGGAAACGGACATCAAGCTGCGGATATTGCGGGCGGCCAAGAGGCGGTTTGCGGAGCAAGGCTACGACGGCGCCTCCGTCCGGCAAATATGCGACGATGCGGGAGCCAACGCCGCGCTGGTCTCTTATTATTTTGGCGGCAAAGAAAATTTGTTCGCTTCGGTCATCGGGCACTATTATCCGGCCCGTCAGGTGATGGAGGTCGATGCCGGCTTGGATCCGGTTGCCGGCTTGAAGCTTCTCATTGCCGAAGTGACGAAGTTCCGGGAGAGGGAGCCGGAGCTGATCCGCATTATCCAGCAGGAGATTATGATGGATTCGCCGCGGATCGAGACGATCGCCGCTTATGTTATGCCGACCTGGCAGCTGCTTCGCAAGTGGCTGGCGGAAGGGAAGGAGCAAGGACTGTTCCGCTTTCGCTCGCTCGATACCGCCTTTATGTCCGTCATCGGCACGCTGCTGTTCTACAGGACGCGGAAATATTGGCAAGTGATGCAGGAGGAAGTTCAAACGACGGAGGAATTGATCGCCGATCTGACGGAATTTATTATGCATGGGCTGCAAGCAGCCGATTAGCGGCAAAGTGCGGCCGTGCGCATGAACGATGCGCGCGGCCGCACTTTTTTTGACGCCTCCTCACCATATTTGCACGCTCCGCTTGCCCGTCAGGCCGTGAGCGGCGCCGGTCAAAAAATGTGCGTTGCGCTAAAAATGGCTTCTTGAACGGACGCTGCAAGTTTACTAGCATGTAAATTGGCTGCAGCCATTATAATCCGACAGGCAAAGGAGGTGGCTTCGATTGCATGCGGGTCCCGTCGATACGCCCAAAGCGGCAAGCTCGGGCAGGAGCAAGTGGGATCGTCAACGACTGCGGATGAACGTGCCCTTGTATATCATGTTTATCCCGGTCATCGTCTATTTTGCGGTATTTAAGTACGCGCCAATGGGCGGATTGATGATCGCGTTCAAACATTATAATTTTACGGACGGCATTTGGGGCAGTCCGTGGGCGGGCTTCGACAACTTCAAGCTGATCTTTACCAATCCGAATATGCAGAACGTGCTGCGCAATACGTTCGTGCTGAGCGTGCTGCAATTGGTCATCGGGTTTCCTTTTCCGATCCTTGTAGCGCTGTTGATTCATGAGGTCAGAAGCCGATGGTACAAGAAGGCGGTTCAGACGGCCGTATTTTTGCCGCATTTTTTGAACTGGGTCATCATCGGAGGATTAATCGCCACTATTTTTGCCCAAAGAACCGGCATCGTGAACGCCGTCGTCGAGAGGCTGACCGGAGAAACGTTTGCGTTTCTATACAATCCGGAATCGTGGATGGCGATATTTATAGGATCGGGCATATGGAAGGGAGCCGGCTGGGGGGCTATCATTTATTTGGCAGCGCTTTCATCGGTGGATACGTCCCTTTACGAGGCGTCGTCGCTGGACGGCGCAAACAAGTGGCGTCAGATGTGGCATATTTCTCTCCCGGCGATTCGTCCGGTTATATTCATTCTGATGATCTTGTCGATCGGCAATATTATGGAAGTGGGCTTCGACCAAGTCTATGTATTGCAAAACTCGGTCGTATCGTCGATCTCCGAAGTCATCTCGACTTGGAATTACAAATCGGGCATCGGGGCGGGCCGCTTCAGCATCGCCACCGCGCTCGGGTTGTTCGAATCTCTGGTCGGCCTGGTGCTCGTACTGACCGCCAACAGCATCGCCAGACGATACGACAACGGATTATGGTAGCAGGGCGGGTGAATCGGAATGAAAATATCTTGGGGCGATAAATGGTTTTACGGGATCATCTATACGTTGCTGGGGCTGTTCGCTTTAAGCTGCGTGCTGCCGATGGTTCATCTGATCGCGGTATCGTTCAGCAGCCAATCGGCGATCGATACGGGGCTTGTCTCCTTATGGCCGGTCGAATTTACGAGCATCGCGTACGAGAAGTTGTTCGTCGGCACCCGAATTTGGCCGGCGTTTGTCAACAGCGTGGTCATTACGTTAGTCGGCACCGGGTTAAACTTGTTGTTTACCGTCTTAAGCGCATACCCGCTCTCGCGGAGCTATATGTACGGCCGGTCATGGCTGACGCTGGCGATCGTTTTTACGATGCTGTTTTCCGGCGGGATGATTCCGGGCTACTTGCTCGTCAAATCGCTGGGGCTGATCGACAGTTACGGCGCCCTCTGGCTTCCGGGCCTGGTCAGCGTCTACAACATGCTTGTTATGAGAACCTTCTTCCTCGGCATTCCGGGGGAGCTGGTGGAGGCCGCGCGCATGGACGGGTGCGGGGAGTGGAAGCTGCTGCTGCGCATCTTTCTCCCGCTGTCGCTGCCGGTGCTGGCGGCGCTGGGGTTATTTTACGGCGTTGGCCATTGGAACTCGTTCTTTAACGTCTTGCTGTTTATCAATTCGCCGGACAAACATAATTTGGCCGTGCTTGTGCAGCAGATGATCCAAAGCCAGTCGCTGCTGCAGGAAATCGGATTTTTGTCGCCGGAGGATTTCAGCACGATTACGCCGGTATCGATTCGATCGGCAGGCGTTATCGTCATGGTTGTCCCGATGCTGATCGTATACCCTCTGCTGCAAAAGTACTTTATTAAAGGGATGCTGATCGGTTCGGTCAAAGGGTAACGCCATGTTCAGGATTGCAAATGAAAAAGGGAGGTTAACGCAGTGGAAAAAACCAAAAGAAAAGCGTTGCGCGCCGGAGCGCTGACGCTGCTTGCAGGAAGCATGCTGCTGTCGGCATGCTCGGGGGGCTCCAACGGATCGCAACGGACGTCCGAAGGCGGCAAGGAGGATTCGTCCAAGCCGTCCGCGCCCATTACGGTTTCGATGTACGACAGGGGCAACATACCGCCGGAAATCGGCACAGCCGACAAAAACTTGTGGACGGATTGGATCAACGAAACGATCAAGGTCAACTATATTCCCGTTCCGCGCTGGGAAGCCGTGGCCAAATACAATTCGCTACTGGCGGCGGGCGACGCCCCGGATTTGATTCTGGAATACGACAACGCCTTCCGCAATCAATTGTACGCCCAGAAGCAAATCATTCCGCTTGACGACCTCATTGAACAGCACAGCGTCGAATACAAGCAGCTGTTGGAGCAATTTCCCGTGCTCCGCACGCTCGGCACCAAGGAAGACGGCAAGCTTTACGAGTTCGGACGGGTATTGGGCTTTATTCCGGGAACGTTCCTGTTCATACGCGAGGATTGGCTGGAGGCGCTCGACTTGGATGTGCCGGAAACGGCGGAGGAAGCGTTCGAGGTGATGAAAGCGTTTGTGACGCGAGACCCGGACGACAACGGCAAGGCGGATACGCTCGGCACCAACTTGAGCGGCAGCCAATGGATCGACTTCATGTTCCAGAACACGGGCATGGTCATCGAAGACGGCAAGCTGATCAAGGACTGGGAAAGGGTCGAAGCGGCGGTCGCCTACAAAAAACGACTGTTCGACGAAGGATTGGTTGACAAAGATTATCTTACCGATAACAATGGAGAGAAAGCGCTTCAAGATTTCCTGCAAGGCAAGCTTGGTCTCTTCGGTTATATGGGCAACGTCGTCCAAGTCTACAACAACTATGAAACGCTGAAGAAAAACGTGCCGGGCGCCAAGCTGAAAGTAATCGCCATTCCGCGCAGCCAGTTCGGCCAGTTCAGTCCGATGTCGAACCCGCCGATTCAAATGACGGGCGTCATCAACGCCAAGGCGAAGGATCCGGAAGCGGTGATGAAATATGTCGATTTCATGAGCAAGGAATCGACGATTCATACGTTGAAATACGGCGTGGAGGGCGTCCATTTCAAATACGAGAACAACACCGAAGTTACGCTCGACAAGGACAAATACGAAAAAGAAGTAAGCTGGCTCGGCGATTTCCGCATGCTTGGCGGCCAGCACATCATCAACGAATACGACAAATATTTGGCCGACCTGGATCAGTCCGATCCGCTCGGCAAAGAAGTGCACGACATGCTTCGTGAAGCGTACGACCTGTATATTTCCAAAGATCGGCCGATCGGGGACTTTACGCTGTATAAGCCGGGCCTTCCCGACGACATCCAATTCATTTCGAGCAACGCCGACACGCCGGTATCGGATTTGTGGACCAAAGCGATCGTCAGCGGCACCGGGTACAGCGTCGAACAGGCGGCAGCCGACGCGAAGGCGCTGTGGGAAAAGTCGGACGGCGGCAAGCTGGAGCAGTGGTACGCCGACTGGTATGAGAAAAATAAAGACACTTGGGTCTTTACGGAAGATATTTACGAGATGGAATTCTAGTTGCGAAGCTTCATCCTGCCGTCGGCAAGCCAGGCGCTTGCCGACGGCGGGATCATTTCCGTTTGGGCGAGGTGAATGGGCATGAAGGAGAGACCGTGGTTCAACCGACTGCTTTCCACCTATTTGCCGATTTTTTATTTGGCGGTATTCAGCCTGTTGTTTGCGTCTTTTATGACGATCAACCAGATGATGAGCCGGGATGTGGCGCGTTCCAGCGAAAACTACGCCCGGTTTATGCAGCAGACGCTGGAGTCTTCCCTTCAAAGCATCGACCGGCTCGCGCACGGCGAGCTGCAAAACAACGACGACGTCAAAAGCTTTCTGTATCAACGTTACGAGCAGGACGAGGGCGCCGAATATTTGCTGGAGTACCGGTTGTCCCGAAGGTTCAAAAGCTTGATCGTCAACGAATCGCTGATCGATTCGATCTACTTGTACCGAATTGCGGACGACCGGATTTTAAGCAACAGCTTGGCGACATCGCTTGATGCGTTTGGCGACCGGGCTTTCGTAGAGAAGCTTGCGGAGCGGACATCGCCCAACGCGTGGACGGGGGCTCGCTCGTACAAGGCGTATCCGTCGCAGACTCACGCGGGCAATGTGGTGACGCTGGTCAAGACGGGACCGCTGCTGGCCAAGACGAGAGGCTATCTGATCGTCAACGTATCCGTTCCGGCGCTGGAGAAGCTGGTCCAATCGATGAATACGCAAAATATGAGCTTCACTTCCGTTTACGACGGGGAAGGGCGTCTGCTTGTCTCCAGTCAGGAGGAGCCGGGATCCAAGGAACCGATCGCTTCGGCAAGCTCCGATTATTTGGGCTGGGACATTCAGCATGCCATTAGCGGACATTATCATTATTCGCTTCTCAAGTCGATCAACGACGGCTGGATGCCGCTCGGAGCGGCCGTAATTGTATTGCTGACGGTCATTATGGTCGTGGCGGCCCGCCGGTATACGCTGCCGATCGACAATGCGATGACGGTCCTATCCCGATATTTCAAGGTAAAATCGAAAGAGCTTCCGGATATGGTCAGCGCCCATCCCCGCTTTATGGACAAGGCTGTCGACCATCTGATCGAGCTTGCCACCCAATTTCACGATGTCAGACAGGAGAATTCGCTTTTTCGGAGAAAACAATATTTTATGGAATTAATAGGCGGCAGGCCGGGGGGAGACATTGCGGACGAGCAGGACCGACAGCCGGAAGGTTTTCCGGAAACGCTTTCCCGGATTCGCGTGGCCATCGTGGAAATCGACAAGTACGCATCCTTTTGCGAAACGTATAATTCCAGGGACCAATATCTGATCAAATATGTCATTGGCGGAGCGCTGAAGGAGCTGGCCGAGGAACGCGGCATCGCGGTATGGCACGAGTGGCTCGACAGCGGCAGGCTGGCCGTGCTGGCGAAGGAAGACGAGCAGCCGAACGAAGCGGACGGGCAAGTGTACAGCCTGTGCGAGCAGCTGCGCCAATGGGTGGACAGCCATTTGGACCATACCGTCACGGTCGGCATCGGCGGGGTTGCCGAAGCGTCTGCGGATATTCCCAAGTCGCGGGAGCAGGCGGAGCACGCGCTCTCCTGCAAGGCGGCCGCCGGCTGCAACAAGGTGATTGCGTCCAAATCGCCGGAAGAGGAGGGAGATCAGGCCGCCTTCGGTCATTTGCGGACGATTCGCGCCATTGCCGAAAGCTTCAAGCAGCGCGACCCGGCGTGGGAAGAACGGTTCGTCCAATGGATGGAAGAGCTCAAGCGGCAGATGTATGTGCGCCGGGATACCGTCAATATGCTCCACTACATGATGTATCACATTACGCAGGAGCTGTCCGGCATGCCGTCCTCCTACATCCGGGCCTGGGACGAGGCGGCGGAAGAGATGAATATGGCGCTGCGGCAGTTCGAATCGCTGGATGAGCTGAAGGAACGGTGCCTGCGCGCGATGAGCGGCTCGATGGCGGCGATGGAGAAGCTGCGTTCCGAACGGAGCAGCCAAGGCATCGCCAAGCAGGCGAAGGAGTACGTGGAAGGCAACTACGATTGTCCCGAGCTGTCCCTCGGATTGCTCAGCGAGCAGCTCGGCTTGCATCAAAGTCATTTGAGCCGCTTGTTCAAGGACGAGTTCGGGGAAAACTTCGTCGATTACGTGACCCGGATCCGGGTCGAAAAAGCGAAAAGTTTGCTGCAGGAAACGGATCATCCCATACAGGAAATTGCGGGAACGGTCGGTTATTTGCATTATTATTCGTTTAACCGCGCATTTAAACGGCTGGCCGGCGTAACGCCGAGCGAATATCGCAAGCATGCGAATTAAGAGGTGACGCGAAAATGGGTCTGACTAACGATGGGGAACAAGCAAGCGTTTGGAAGGAGCGCGCGAGGGGGATCGCCCTCTTGCTGCCGGAGGAGGCCCGGAACGGGATTGCCGAACGGCTGCGGCAAGCTCCGTCGCATGCTTCGCTCTTAGCGGAAATTGAAGCGGAGGCAAACCGGCTGCTAAATGAACCGGAGGCGCCGCTGACGGAAGAGCTGTTCTCGCAGTATGCGAAGACGGGGGAAAGGCTGTCCTACGAACGGGTTTATTTTGGCAAAAGAAAGCGGCTCAGCGCCTTCGCGATTATGGCGCTGCTGTTTCCGGAGCAGGAACCGTACCGCAGCGCATTGAACGGGATCGTACAGTCAATCTGCGAGGAAACTACGTGGTGCCTGCCGGCGCATTACAACGGAGCGCATGGGCCGAAGGGCAATCTCGATTTGTTTGCTTCGGAAACCGGCTTTGCGCTCGCCGAGCTGCTCGCTTTGGACGAATATGCCGAAGGGGCGCTTCTCGACCCTTCGTTGAAGCCCGTCATCGTCCGGGAAATCGAAGAGAGGCTGTTTCAACCGTTTCTCGGAGGCGGGCCGTTCTTCTGGGAGAGCATCCGCAACAATTGGGCGGCGGTATGCGCGGGTTCGATCGGCGCGGCGGCGCTTTATCTCATGGACGATGCGGAGAGGCTCGGCGCCTTGATGAAGCGGGTGCTGCCGGCGATGGACCGTTTTCTCGAAAGCTACGGCGACGACGGCGCCTGCGTGGAAGGGTATTTGTATTGGCAATACGGATTCGGTTATTACGTCTATTTTATGTCACTCTTGAAACGGGCGACCGGAGGGGCGATCGACGGCTTTGCTTCCCCCAAGGTCAAGCAAATCGCGCTGTTCCAGCAGCGCAGCTTCTCGATCGGCGATATGGTCGTCAATTTCTCCGACGCCATGCAGCGCAGCGGGGTGTTTATGGGATTGACGCACCGGCTGCGCGAGGAATATCCGGAAATGGCGCTTCCTCCTTCCTCACTGAGGGCGCCGTACGCATCGGATCATTGCGGCAGATGGGCGCCGGCGATCCGCAATTTGCTGTGGGTGCCGGCTTCCTCGACGGCTCCGGAGACGGAAGCTTCGCTGCATGCGGAATGGCCGGAGGAAACGCATTATATGAAGGATGCGCAATGGCTCGTATCCCGCGCCGCACTGCCATCCGGCTCCGCCGTTTGTTTTGCCGCGAAGGGGGGCCATAATGCGGAACCGCACAATCATAATGATTGCGGCCATTTCATGCTCCATGCGGACGGCGAAGCGTTGCTGGCCGATCTGGGGAGCGGGGAATATACGAAGGCGTATTTCGGTCCTGACCGGTATACCTTTTGGTGCAACGGCTCGCACGGCCACTCCGTTCCGGAGGTGAACGGCATCGGCCAGGCGGACGGCCATTCCTTCCGGGCGCAGGTGAAGGATGCCAGCCTGGATGAGCGCGAGACGCGATTCGTTCTGGAGTTGGCCGCCGCGTATCCGGCGGAGGCTCGTCTGAGCGGGCTGGAGCGAAGCTTTGCTTGGCGGAAGGGCGGAGAGGACGGGCCTGCCCTTACGCTTCGCGACAGGTTCCGGCTGGAAGCGCCGAGCGGCGGGGCAGGCGGGCAGGCGGGAGATTCGGAGCCGGTTCGACTTCGGGAACGGTTTATTGCCATGCCGGAACCGATGGCGGACGGAGAAGGGCGCTTCGTGATCCGGGGGAACGGCCGGCTGCAGGTCGCGGTTCTGTTCGATCCCGCCCGTTGGCGCGGGGAAACGGCTCGCCGCAGCGACATCGACCATTTCGGCCGCGAACGTTGGTGGCATACGCTGGATTTCCATTATATCGGCCCAGGCTCGGACGTTACATCTTCGGGCCATGCGGGAACGGCGGAAGCGGAGTTTGTATTTCAGGTCGAGCGGCGGCAGGACTAATCAATTGGCGCGCACATGCGAATGTGCGCGCTTTTTTCGTGCGGGAGGGTGCTGCATGGGGGGCGGGCGGTGTTGGAGCGGCGGATTTGAGCGTGGAATGGAGCTGTAAGTACGCGGACGACCTTGGAGCGGTGGGATTGAGCATGGAGTGGGGCTGTAAGTACGCGGACGACCTTGGAGCGGCGGATTTGAGCGTGGAATGGAGCTGTAAGTACGTTGGCGACGTTGGAGCGGCGGATTTGTGCGTGGAGTGAAGCTGTAAGTACGTGGACGACCTTAGAGCAGCAGGATTGAGCGTGGAATGGAGCTGTAAGTACGTGAACGACCTTGGAGCGGCGGGATTGAGCGTGGAGTGGAGCTGTAAGTACGTGGACGACCTTGGAGCGGCGGATTTGAGCGTGGAATGGAGCTGTAAGTACGCGGACGACCTTAGAGCAGCAGGATTGAACGTGGAATGGAGCTGTAAGTACGTGGACGACCTTAAAGTGGCAGATTTGAGCATGGAGTGAAGCTGTAAGTACGTGGACGACCTTAGAGCAGCAGGATTGAGCGTGGAATGGAGTTGTAAGTACGCGGACGACCTTAGAGCAGCAGGATTGAGCGTGGAATGGAGTTGTAAGTACGCGGACGACCTTAGAGCAGCAAGATTGAACGTGGAATGGAGCTGTAAGTACGTGGACGACCTTAAAGTGGCAGATTTGAGCATGGAGTGGAGTTGTAAGTACGTGGGCGACCTTGGAGCGGCGGGATTGAGTATGCAAGTGAGCGCTTGATGCAGGTGTATTTTTAAAGCGGCGCACGGATGTAAAATATCTGCAAAAAGTTTGGCAGGCACTTGAAATCGACCGAAAAAATGAGTATGATAAAAATGGTTGTTAGCACTATACGACTTCGAGTGCTAACAAGATGTTAACAGCAACCATATTTAGAAGGAGGCTTTTTTCAATGATCAAACCTTTGGGTGAGCGCGTATTGATTGAACCAATCGCGAAGGAAGAAACAACGGCCAGCGGCATCGTTCTGCCGGATACGGCGAAGGAAAAGCCGCAAGAGGGCAAAGTTGTAGCCGTGGGCAACGGAGCTTACAAAGACGGCGCGCGCGTTGCTTTGGAAGTGAAAGTCGGCGATCGCGTATTGTTCTCCAAATACGCGGGTACGGAAATCAAATANGACGGNAAAGAGTATTTGATTATGAANGAAAGCGACATTCACGCGATNTTTGNATAAGCNCNTNNNCAATTACATCGTAACGATTGCATACAAAAATACTTAAATTTTAATTTCCGGGAGGTAACCGATCATGGCTAAAGAAATCAAATTTAGCGAAGAAGCGCGCCGTTCCATGCTTCGCGGTGTCGACGCTCTTGCAAACGCGGTTAAAGTAACGCTCGGTCCGAAAGGCCGCAACGTGGTGCTGGAGAAAAAATTCGGCAGCCCGCTTATTACGAACGACGGCGTTTCCATCGCCAAAGAAATCGAGCTGGAAGACGCGTTCGAGAACATGGGCGCTCAACTGGTTAAAGAAGTCGCAACGAAAACGAACGACGTAGCGGGCGACGGTACGACGACGGCTACCGTTCTGGCTCAAGCGATGATCCGCGAAGGCCTGAAAAACGTAACGGCGGGCGCGAACCCTATGGTGATCCGCAAAGGCATCGAAAAAGCGGTTAAAGCGGCCGTTGAAGAGCTGAAAAACATTTCCAAGCCGATCGAAGGCAAACAATCGATCGCTCAAGTCGCGGCGATTTCCTCCGCAGACGAAGAAGTCGGCCAACTGATCGCGGAAGCGATGGAGAAAGTCGGCAACGACGGCGTTATTACGGTTGAAGAGTCCAAAGGCTTCCTGACGGAACTGGAAGTGGTTGAAGGCATGCAGTTCGACCGCGGCTACATTTCGCCGTACATGATTACCGACACGGACAAAATGGAAGCGGTGCTCGACAACCCTTACATTTTGATCACTGACAAAAAAATCTCCAACATTCAAGAAATCTTGCCTGTTCTGGAGAAAGTCGTTCAATCCGGCAAGCAGCTTCTGATCATCGCGGAAGACGTAGAAGGCGAAGCGCAAGCGACGCTGGTCGTGAACAAACTGCGCGGCACGTTCACTTGCGTAGCGGTTAAAGCTCCTGGCTTCGGCGACCGCCGCAAAGCGATGCTGCAAGATATCGCCGCTCTGACGGGCGGTCAAGTGATTACGGAAGAGCTCGGCCTCGAGCTGAAATCGACGACGGTGGAACAACTGGGCTCCGCTCGTCAAATCCGCATCACCAAAGAAAACACGATTATCGTGGACGGCGCCGGCGACTCCGCCGACATCCAAGCGCGCGTCAACCAAATCCGCGCTCAGCTGGAAGAAACGACTTCCGAATTCGACAAAGAGAAGCTGCAAGAGCGTCTGGCTAAACTGGCCGGCGGCGTAGCGGTTATCAAAGTCGGCGCGGCTACCGAAACCGAGCTGAAAGAGCGCAAGCTCCGCATCGAGGACGCCCTGAACTCCACTCGCGCAGCGGTGGAAGAAGGTATCGTATCCGGCGGCGGCACGGCACTCGTTAACGTATACAAAGCGGTTGCGGCCGTTCAAGCGGAAGGCGACGAGGCGACTGGCGTCAACATCGTGCTTCGCGCTCTGGAAGAGCCGATCCGCACGATCGCGGCCAACGCAGGCCAAGAAGGCTCCGTTATCGTGGAGCGCCTGAAAAACGAGCAAATCGGCGTAGGCTACAACGCGGCTACCGGCGAATGGGTGAACATGTTCGAAGCGGGCATCGTCGACCCTGCCAAAGTTACGCGTTCCGCTCTGCAAAACGCAGCTTCCGTTGCGGCGATGTTCCTGACGACCGAAGCGGTTGTTGCCGACAAGCCTGAGAAAGAAAAGCCAGCTATGCCTGACATGGGCGGCATGGGCGGTATGGGCGGCATGATGTAATTAATCTCATCGAAGCCATTCGATGATGAGCGGCCGCGCTTCAGCGACAGGTTTCATTGCCGGCCGGACAGAAGACGTCCGGTGCGGTAATCCGCTCAAAAGTTTGGACTATAAATGAAACGGGACCTTTCGAGGTCCCGTTTCTTTATAAAGTCGCGAAAAAGTCACATTTCTTGCAACGATGCATTCTTTCACGCATTGACATATTGTGAATTAGGCGTTAAAAGAAAAGATATCGCTGACTTAACTTATTTTAGAATAGCCAATAATTGTGGAAAATTCCGGATAGCTAAAAGAACCGCCATTATACATGAGTAGAGAGACCTCCTTGTTTCCGTCACTAAATGCAGCAAAGAATGAAAGTTCGTCACTCAACATAGCCATATAGACCATTCTTTCGAAATCATTTTTATATACGCTCCAATACGCGTCTATCGCATATTGATCAGTATCCCAGATCATATCATTACCTGTAAATTTTCCATACCTTTCTTCAAGACTAAATATTGTTCCAATATAATTCTCATATGAAGATTTGAATTCTCCATCATCATCAAAGCTTACAATACTTTCAACCAATTTATTGTTTTCAAAGTAATATGAAATAGTTCCTTGTGTAGATCCGTATAACGGAAAAGCAGTCTCATAAGCGATTACGTGCATTTGAGATGCAGCATCGTTTTTATCCTCATATAACAGTTTTCCGGTTTCAGCTTTTTTAACCTGCTGAGGAGTCATGTCCCAACTCATTTTGAAAAAATGATCGATTTTTATTTGTTTACCAACTTGAACCGCATACACATCAGGATCATATGTAACTTTTTCGTTAGAAGCATCACTAATGAAGCGAACAGGTACATATGTTGTCCCATTTATAATTTTTGTAGCAATGCTGAGTGCTTTCTTTTTACCATTTACATAACCTGTCTTGCTTCCAATTGTGAATTTAATCTCAGTTTGTTTGTTTTTGGCCGTTACAGTTTTGGTGCTATTGTCAAATGATATGCTGTACCCTAACTCCTTCAATATTGGAGTAAACGGGACAAGAGTTGAGTTCTTTTCGATTAATGGCTTATGATCTAAAGCCATTCGATTTCCATTAATAAAGAGCGCAATTTCTTTTAGTGGAGTTTCCGCCGATGTTGTACTAGGGAAGTAAATCGTTAATGTTAAGAGTAATGTTAAGAGCAAAGCAAAACTTTTTTTCATGATAATATCACCGTAGTTTTCCCCATCGGTTGGGGGATTTGCTATGTTACTATCCGCTTTTTGCTTTCCTTTACGATACGCTTCCACAGCAGCGCGAGCTGCGGCTTTCGCGATCTCGATTTCTTCCTCGGTGTTGTTTATTGCTCCACCTAGAAAGGCCCGCCCTACACTCGGATCGCCTGCATAAAGGGGACCGGCTGAAATTGGCGAGGGGTCATCGGTTCGTCCAAGAAGGTAGCTTGCTTTTACATAGTATAGATCGGCTAACTTGTTTAGGTTTTTTAGATCCAGTTCCCTGTAGTCTCGTTCATAATAGAGCTGTATTGGAGATGTTAGTCCGTTCAGGTACATCATATAATAGCGACCAGCCTTTTCTTTCACGACTTTTTTAACCGCACTTCTAGAGTCATTGAAACCATCAATATATATTACTAATATTGGCTGAAATTCACACTGTGTAAAATATAATACACGAAACTATTAATCGTGCAGCTTGGCGATACACTTTTCGTCTACACCACGGTGACGGACGAACTCAAGACAGATAACGTCGTATTTATCGATGCAGTCCTGGTGCTGTTTGCAACGCTGGGCCTTTCTAAGGTGACCTGGACGCTGCAGGAGTTGGAGGATGGAAAGGTCAACCTTCATCTCGAGCAAACCGGCCTTTCCAACGAAGAAGCGCTGGGCGGGGCCAAATACGGCTGGAGCAAATGGTGCGGAGAGCTTGAAAAGGTAGTGGCCTAGCTTCTAAGTCTATAGCTTGCTTCATAAATCAGCGGTTCATCCTATCAATTACCTGAATCCGTGAACTGAGCCCTGCAAAATACATAGATTTCAAGAGATAATCGGAGTAAAATAGAGAGAACAGCATGTTTTATCGATGCTGTCACTCTACACCTTCGAGGTGAACTCCAATGGTTGCC
>Ga0065721_10004807_pt1 | contig 26771 bp, 29 predicted proteins | sample Mesricmetagenome_FD_59108 | JGI IMG/M metagenome (GOLD analysis project Ga0065721, IMG submission 59108) | Mesophilic microbial community from rice straw/compost enrichment Sample: eDNA_1 v2 (version 2) | ecosystem: Engineered > Solid waste > Grass > Composting > Bioreactor | place: USA: Davis... | reverse complement strand
AACTGCCCGCCGATCGCCGAGAAGCCCAGATAGCCCTGGAACCCCAGCAACGCCACGGTCAGTGCCAGCGGGCGCCAGAATGGAGGACGTTTGAGACGGGTGGGCATGGGCGAACCGGATTTGAACCTAGCCACTATGCCTGACAAGGGTTTAACGCGGGGTTTCCTATTCGGCCGCAGCGCGCTCCGGCCGGGCACCGTCGTGGAACAGCGCGCTCACCGATTCCCCGCTATTGATGCGCCGCATGGCCTCGGCCAGTGCCGGCGCCACCGACAATATCCGCAGCTTGTCGACCATCCGCTCGGGAGCGATGGGCAGGGTGTTGGTGCAGATGATTTCGGTGAGATCCGGCTCGGCGGCCAGCCGCTGCAGGGCATTGCCGGCAAAGATGCCATGCGTGCAGGCGATGCGGATCGACCTCGCCCCGCTGGCCCTGAGATGCCGCAGCAATTCAATCATCGAGCCGCCGCTGGCGATCTCGTCATCCAGCACGATCACATCGCGCCCACGGACATCGCCGATAATGGCGTTGATCCGCACTTCCGTGTCGCTCAGCCTCTCCTTGGCGCCTGCCGCCACCGGCGTGCCGAGGCGTCGCGCGAAGGCCGCGGCCGTCTTGGCATTGCCCAGGTCCGGCGACACCACCACGGCATTGCTCAGGTCCTGTTGCTGGAAATGCGCCGCCAGTTCGCCCAGCGCATGCAGATGGTCCACCGGCACGCTGAAGAAGCCATGCACCTGCGGCGAATGCAGCGTCATGGTCAGGACCCGGTCGGCGCCCGCGGTCGCCAGCAGGTCCGCCACCAGCCGTCCGCCGATGGAAATACGCGGCGCATCCTTCTTGTCGGAGCGGGCGTAGGAATAATGCGGAATGACGGCGGTGATGCGCGAGGCCGATGCACCGCGTGCAGCATCCAGCATCAGCAGAAGTTCCACCAGATGGTCCTGCACCGGCGCGCTCAACGTCTGGATCAGAAACACGTCCTGCTCACGGCAATTGGCCTGGAGCTGGACCTCGATGCAGTCATTGGAAAAGCGCTTCACCCGTGTCGGATTGAGCGGGACGCCGAGCCGGTCACAGATGTCGCGGGCCAGTTGCGGATGCGCGCTGCCACCGAACACAGCAATCTGGTTCATGGCGCATTCTCCGCTGTCCGGTGGAATTGCCGGCCCTGTACCATGCGGCCCGACACCAGACAAGCGCCGCCGCAATCACACCGGCACGTAGTCGATTTCCAGGAACCGCTCCACCTCCGGGACCCAGCGGTCGCGCACGAACGCGACATGGTCAGGATGCTCGTTATACCCGGCATAAGCCGCCTGGTCGGCGAATTCCATGGAAAAGCCGAAGGAATAGTCGTTCTTGGGGCTGACTTGCCGGAGCTGCTCGAATTTCTCCACGCCTGGTATCGCCGCCAGCACCATGGCGTCGCCCAGGAAGGCCCCCTCCTCCGTCGATCCCGCCGGGTGCCTCAGCGTGAAGACAACCGTATGCCGGATCACGTGTCTGCCCCCAGCGCCTCGGTAGCGGCAATGGCCGCCATGTTGACGATGCCGCGGCTGGTCACCGACGGCGCCAGGATATGCGCGGGAGATTTCGGTCCCATCAGGATCGGTCCGACCGACAGCGCATTGTTCATCTCCTTGAGCAGGGTCATGGAGAGGTTGGCGGCGTCCAGGTTGGGGAAGATCAGCAGGTTCGCTTCGCCGCCCAGCACGCTGTCGGGAATGTAGCGCTCGCGCAGGTCCTGGTTCAGCGCCAGGTCGCCCTGCATTTCGCCCTCGACGATCATGTCGGGAGCGATGGCTTTGAGCTTGTTATAGGCCTGGCGCATCTTGAAGGCGCTGTCGCCATCGCGCGAACCGAAGTTGGAATAGCTTAGCAACGCCACCTTGGCCTCGATATTGAAGCGCTTGAGGTGGTTTCGCGCCTGCAGCGCAATGCCGACGATCTCGTCAGCCGTCGGGTCCATGTTCACATAAGTGTCGGCCAGGAAAAATGCGCCGCGCGGCATGATCAGCATGGAGAGGGCCGACACGTCGGTCACGCCGTCCTGCAGCCCGATGATCGAACGGATATCGCGCACATGCTTGATATACCGCCCCTGCAAACCGCAGATCAGCGCATCGGCTTCGCCGCGCTTCACCGCCAGTGCCCCGATCACCGTCGTATTGGTGCGCACGACCTGCCGCGCCGTATCTGGCGTCACGCCGTCGCGGCCGACCAGCGAATGGAACAGGCTGACATAGTCGCGGTAGCGCGGATCGTCCTCGGGATTTACCACCTCGAAATCCACACCCGGCCGCAGGCTCAGCCCGAACCGCTCGATGCGCGATTCGATGACCGAGGGGCGCCCGATGAGGATCGCCTTGGCGATACGCTCTTCCAGCAGCACCTGCGTCGCCCGCAGCACGCGCTCATCCTCGCCATCGGCAAAGGCGATGCGCTTCTGCTGCCCCTGCGCCCGCTCGATGATCGGCTTCATCACCAGGCCCGAGCGGAAGACGAAGCGGTTGAGACTGTCCATATAGGCGTCCCAATCCTTGATCGGATTCTTGGCCACGCCTGATTCCATCGCCGCCCGCGCGACAGCCGGCGCAATGCGCAGGATCAGCCGCTGGTCGAACGGATTGGGAATGATGTGCTCCGGCCCGAACACGGCCGGCGCGCCCGATGGCGACACTTCCAGCGCCGGCTCATGCGCCAGCTTGGCAATGGCGCGCACCGCCGCCAGCTTCATCTCCTCGTTGATCACGGTCGCGCCCACATCGAGCGCGCCACGGAAGATGAAGGGAAAGCACAGGACATTGTTGACCTGGTTGGGATAGTCGGACCGCCCGGTGCAGACCATGGCGTCCGGCCGCGTCTCCTTGGCCAGTTCGGGGGTGATTTCCGGGTTCGGATTGGCCAGCGCCAGGATCAGCGGCTTGGGTGCCATCTTGGCCAGCATTTCCGGCTTGAGCGCCCCGGCAGCCGAAAGCCCGACGAAAATATCGGCGCCCTCGATCACTTCGGCCAGCGTCGTCGCGTCGCTGGTGCGGCGGAACTGGCCGCGCCACTTGTCATTGACGTCGTTGCGCTTGTGGGTCACCAGGCCGTCCTTGTCGGCGACCCAGATATTCTCGTATTTTGCGCCCAGTGCCACCAGCACGTTGAGGCAGGCAATGGCCGCGGCCCCTGCCCCCGAGGCGCATATCTTGACGTCCTCGATCTTCTTGCCCTTGAGCTCCAGCCCGTTGAGGACGGCAGCACCCACGATGATGGCCGTGCCATGCTGGTCGTCATGGAACACCGGGATCGGCATGCGCTCGCGCAAAGCTTCCTCGATCTCGAAGCAGTCCGGCGCCCTGATATCTTCCAGGTTGATGCCGCCGAAAGTCGGCCACAGCGGCGCGACGGCATCGATGAATTTCTGCGGCTCGATCTCGTCGATCTCAAGGTCGAATACGTCGATACCGGCGAATTTCTTGAACAGGACCGCCTTGCCTTCCATCACCGGCTTGCTGGCCAGCGCGCCGATATTGCCCAAGCCGAGCACGGCCGTGCCGTTGGAGATGACGGCGACGAGATTCTGTCGCGACGTATATCTGGCCACCGCTTCGGGCTGCTCGGCGATTTCCTCGCAAGGCGCCGCTACGCCGGGAGAATAGGCCAGCGCCAGGTCGCGCTGGTTGCCCAGCGGCTTGGTCGGCTGGATTTCGAGCTTGCCGGGCTTGGGGAACTCGTGGAAGTGCAGCGCGGCTTCGCGCAGGGCTTTCCGCTGTTCAGTCAAATCGGTCGTCACGCAGTCCTCCTCGCCCGCTCGTGTGTCGGCGGGCATAGTATGGGACTGCTTGGTGCCACCAATCGTCGCCGATGAAAAGGGACTAAGTCCACGCGACGCTGCAACTAAAGTCGAAAAGGCAGGTCACGCCGCACTGGCGACGATGCTCTCGATCCGGCTGCGCGGCGTGGCCGTCGCATGCAGCGCCGTGGCCAGCTCGCGGAAGGCGCCGATCTTGAGCGCGGGAGCGAAAATATAGCCCTGCGCCTGCACCACGCCCCTTGCCCGCAGATAGAGCGCCTGCTCTTCGGTCTCGACGCCCTCGGCCACGATCTCGCAATCGAGATCCTTGGCCATGGCAATCAGCCCGTCCAGCACCGGCACCTGGGTCGTCCCGGGCTTGACCATGTCAACGAAGATGCGGTCGATCTTGATGACATCCACACCCAGCGTTCCGAGATAGGCCAGGTTGGAGTGCCCGGTACCGGCATCGTCCATGGCCAGACGCGCACCCAGCGCATGCAGGCCCGCGATTACGCTGTTGGCAATGGCCGAATTGGCCAGCGGGTGCCGTTCGGTAATCTCGAATACCAGTTGGCGGAAGCTGATCGGCGAATTGCCGAAAATGGCCTGCACGTCCTCGACAATGCTGGCATCGCGGAAATGGCCCTCGAACAGGTTGATGGAGATTTTCATCTCCGGCATCATCTGGCTGAGGTCGCCTAGGTCGAATTTGACCTGCTGCATCAGCGACAGCGTCATGGGAATGGCCAGGCCCGTTACTTCGGCATAGTCGATAAAGGCGCCCGGTGGCACCACTTCGCCATTCTTCTTTTCCCAGCGGCACAGCACTTCGCAGCCCATCAGCTCGCCCGTGCGCAGGTTGATCACCGGCTGGTAATAGGGCTTGATTTCGCCCCTTGCGATGGCGCGCTCGAGATCGAAGGCCGGCACGCGCGAGCGCCGCACATAGCCCAGCGACAGCAACAGCACCGCGGCGCTCATGATGCAGGCGATGACCGTGAACGCCATGTCGAGATCGGCATAGCTTGCCCGCGCCATCACGAACGGCACGGCATATTCCACCTTGAGCGGCAGTTCTCCGGCAAAATCCTGCGCATAGATGAACTCGGCACTCGAGGAGCGCCTGTCGAAGCCGCTGGAATCGCCCACGGTCAGCACGGGCGTGCCATTGGTCAGCAGCACGCGCATCATCGCGGCGCTGGCCAATCCCTGCGCCAGCCCGCTAGAAGTCTGCCCCATCAGCGGCACGAAGGCCGAAACGCGTCGCGACTGCCCGAAAGCCTGGGTGATCTTGAGCGCCGGCATGGCCAGGTCGCCGAACTGCACCAGCGTAATGGTCTCGGTATGCCCAGGCACCGGCAGGATTTCCGACAGCGGCGAGAATGCGACATTGCGCCCGAATGCGTCGCAATACTGAACGCCGTCGGCATTCTCGACCAGCACCTGCTTCAAATTGAGACTGGATTCGATCTCGCGCTGCACATTGGCCACGAAAGTCGGCGTACAGAGCGAAGGACTGTCCGCCAGAATGCGGCGCAGCGCGCTGATTGCGTCATTCACCCCGATTTCAATTTGTGAGGTAACGGCGCTAACATACTGCTGCGTCTGGCCCTTCTCTCGCACACGGACATAGCTGTCCAGCAGGTAATCCACCGCCACGATGGGTACGAACGCCAGCAGCGCTCCTATCAGCGTCAGGATGTGAGAGTATCTGGACTTCAAAATTCGAATCCGAAATCACCAGTCGACCCTTCAATCGGTATCAACCAGCATTTAACGGATCATTAACGCTGATTAACCGATTGCAAATCCCGGAATGCGCGATGAACCAGACCTGGCCCGCCACGCCTTTCGCCCACCTCTTGCCTGAACGGCACTATTTGGTGGTCCAAACCTTCCGCGATTTCGACGGCGGCCTGCACGAGCCGGGCGAAAGCTGGACATTCATCGGTTCCAGCTTCCTGCCCTATGACGACGGCCTCTCGCTCTTCGCCGTCATCGACGGCCAACGCCGCCAGGTGCGCTTGCAATGGCGCGACGAACAGCAAGGTCCGATCATCGACAATCTCAGGGACTATCTGCAGCCAAAGAAATAGGCGGCCCCCAGGGGGGACCGCCTGTTCAATTGCTACGGCTTGAGCCGGCTTACTGCACGTTCAGCCTGATGCTCAGCTCGCGGAGCTGCTTGGGGGAGGCCGGGCTCGGCGCACCCATCAACAGGTCTTCAGCCTGCTGGTTCATCGGGAAAGCCGTGATTTCGCGCAGGTTCTGCACGCCACACAGCAGCATCACGATGCGGTCCACGCCGAAAGCGGCGCCGCCATGCGGCGGGGCGCCATACTGGAAGGCGCGATAAAGCCCGCCGAACTGCTCCTCGACCTCGGCGCGGCTCTTGCCGGTCAATTCGAACGCCTTGACCATGGTCTCGGGCAATTGGTTACGGATCGACCCGGAGGCGATTTCATAGCCATTGCAGACCGCATCATACTGATAGGCCTTGATGGTCAGCGGATCCTGGCTGTTCAACGCCTCGATCCCGCCCTGCGGCATCGAGAAGGGGTTGTGCGCGAAGTCCAGGCGCTTTTCTTCCTCGCTCCATTCGTAGAACGGGAAGTCGACGATCCAGCACAGCGCGAACTGCTCGGTGTCGACCACGCCAAGGTCGGTGCCGACCTTCGTCCGGGCGTCGCCGGCAAACTTGTAGAACTTTTCCGGCCGCCCACAGACGAAGAACACGGCATCCCCGTCCTCCAGCCCAAGCTGAGCCTTGAGCGCGCTGGTGCGTTCTTCCCCGATATTCTTGGCGATGGGGCCAGAACCCTGCCCGTCCTTGAAGAAGATATAGCCCAGGCCGGGCTGGCCCTCGCCCTGCGCCCAGGCATTCATGCGGTCGCAGAAGGCCCGGCCGATCGGCTCGGCGCCGGCTTTGTTCCTGGCCGGTATGGCCCAGACTTCCACCTTGGGGTCGACCTCGATCTGGCTGGCGAAGACCTTGAATCCCGACCCGGCGAAATGCTCGGTCACCGCCTGCATTTCGATCGGGTTGCGCAGGTCAGGCTTGTCCGAGCCATATTTGCGGATCGCCGTGTCATAGGGAATGCGCGGCCATTGCTTGGTAACGCGCTTGCCCTCGGCGAACTGCTCGAAAATGTCGGTGATGACGGGAGTCATCGTGTTCCACACATCTTCCTGGGTAACGAAGCTCATCTCCAGGTCGAGCTGGTAGAATTCGCCCGGCAGCCGGTCGGCGCGTGGGTCTTCGTCGCGGAAACAGGGCGCGATCTGGAAATAGCGGTCGAACCCGGCCACCATCAGCAACTGCTTGTATTGCTGGGGCGCCTGCGGCAGTGCGAAGAACTTGCCGGGGTGAATGCGGCTGGGCACGAGGAAGTCGCGCGCGCCTTCCGGGGACGAGGCCGTCAGGATCGGCGTCGAATATTCGGCGAAGCCCTGCTCGGCCATGCCGGCCCGCATGGCCGCGATGATCTTGGTGCGCTTGACCAGGTTGGCATGCAGCTTCTCGCGGCGCAGGTCCAGGAACCGGTAGCGCAGCCGCACGTCTTCCGGGTATTCCTGGTCGCCGAACACCGGCAGCGGCAATTCCTTGGCAGCCGAGAGCACTTCAATCTCGCGGATGAAGACTTCAATCGTGCCGGTCGAAAGATTCGGATTGACCGCCGCGGCGTCGCGCAGCTTCACCTCGCCATCGATGCGGAGCACCCATTCCGCACGCACCTTTTCGGCGGCTGCGAAAGCGGGGGAATCAGGGTCGATGACGGCCTGCGTCACCCCATAATGGTCACGCAGGTCGATAAACAGCAGGCCGCCATGGTCGCGGATGCGATGCACCCAGCCGCTCAGGCGCACGGTCTGGCCGGCCTCCTTGGCGGTAAGGGCCCCGCAGGTATGCGAGCGGTAGCGATGTGTGGTCATGTCAGAACTCTGGGAAAAGGCCGGAATCTTGGGCGGGAAAAGCGCATGCAAGCCCCCGCTTGTCAAGGCGGGCGCCCATTGAAGGCCCCCCCGGCCCCGCTCGCGCTAACCCTGTCGGAACACGAGACGAATCCGGTATGGAGTGGACTTGCTGCACCTGCTAGGAAGAATATTGACGAATTTGAGACGGACGCCGGTATGGACCTGATAGTTTCCACAGATGTGCTCGCCGCTTTTTGCGAGCGCGCTGGCAAGTTTGATTTTGTGACGGTTGATACAGAATTCCTGCGCGAAACCACTTACTGGCCGAAACTCTGCCTTATTCAGGCAGCGACCGATGACGAGGCCGTGCTGATCGATCCGCTGGCGCCCGGCCTCGACCTGTCGAGCTTCTTCGCCCTGCTGGCCAATCCCGCCATCACCAAGGTGTTCCACGCCGCCAGGCAGGATATCGAGATTTTCGTCAAGCTCACCGGCAAGGTGCCGGTCAATATCTTCGACACCCAGATCGCCGCCAGCGTCTGCGGCTTCGGCGACAGCGTCTCTTACGACAACCTTGTCCGCTCCATCACCAATGTGGAGCTCGACAAGTCGTCGCGCTTCACCGACTGGTCGGCCCGCCCCCTGAGCGAAAAGCAGCGCCTCTATGCCGTGGCCGACGTCACGCATCTGCGCGACATCTATCGCGAGCTCCGCAAGCAGGTCGACGCCACCAAGCGCTGGGATTGGGTCGAGGACGAACTGGGCGTCCTGCGCAGCATCGATACCTATGTCNTCCAGCCCGAACAGGCCTGGGAACGGCTCAAGATGAAGATCAACCGCCCGCGCGACCTGGCGGCCCTCAAGAAACTCGCTGCCTGGCGTGAGAAGCGCGCCCAGGACACCGACCAGCCCCGCAGCCGCGTCCTCAAGGACGATGTGCTGTTCGAACTGGCCATGCAGCGCCCGCTGACGCCCGACGCCTTCGAAAAGCTCCGCGCCGTGCCGCGTGGCTTCGGCCGTTCCTCGGCCGCCGCGGAGATCATGACCCTGCTCAAGGAAGTCGAAGCCCTCACCAAGGCCGAACTGCCCGCCATGCCCGAGCGCTATCGCGGCCCCTCGCCCAAGGGAGCCGTGGGCGACCTCATCCGCGTCCTGCTGAAATCCGTCGCGGAGCAGCATGGCGTCGCCGCCCGCATCCTGGCCACATCAGATGACATTGACGCCCTCGTGCTCGATGACGATGCCGACGTCCCCGCCCTCAAGGGCTGGCGCCGCAAGCTCTTCGGCGACAAGGCGCTCGACATCAAACACGGCCGCATCGGGCTCGTCGCCACCCGCAAGGGTGTGCTGGAATTCGCCGTCAAGGACGCGACGCCGGCGGAGTAGGGCTGACCTGCGCCACCCGCACCGCGGAATTCTTGAACCCGGCCACGCCAGCAAATTGCTCCAGCCTTCCTTGCAGATGCTCGCCATCGAGGAAGGCCAGGTCGCCTGGAAGGATCAGCGACAGCTTGTTGCCTGTCACCTCGAAGCGGATGCGCGGCAGGATGCCGGGCATGGCGGCGGTCATCGGATAAGCCACGCGAAACAGCGCCCCGATCAGCCTGGCCCTTGCCGTGAGTTCGGGCGATCCCAGCCCGGCCAGCGAAGCCGCTGCCTTGCTCTTGAGCCCGTCATAGCGCACGGCGATGATCTGGGCGAGAAACGCCCGCCCGGGATGATCCACCCCGATCAGCGACCCATAGGCCACCGCATCGACGCTTTGTGGCCCGCGATAGTCGGGATGGGCGCGCCAGCCGATATCGGCCAGCAGACACGCGACGATCCGCAGCCGCCGCTGCTCCACCGTTTCCATCGTGCCGGAAACATCAAGGAACTGCCCGGTAAATTCCACCAGGTCGCTGGCATGGGCCGGCGACCGCGACCGCAGGACTGACAGCTCCTCCGCTCCCTGAATCAGGGGATCGATACCCTGCTCCCGGCTGTCGAGCATGCCGTAGAGATAGCCCTCGCGCACACCCAGCGCTGAGAACACGACCTCCGCAAACTGCCCGGCCTTCAGAACTTCGGCCATCACGGCCGCACCGAACGGCACGAGCTCGCGCCGGGACGAGCTGACATGCTCGGCGCCCTTGTAGGATTTGAGGGACCCCGCGCCGACGATCTCCTGGCAGAAGCGGATCATCTCCTCGGCCGGCACGACATAGTTCTGCACCATATGCAGTGGGTAACCCCGTGCGATCTGGTGCAGCTTGGCCAGCGACCGCCAGGTGCCCCCGATCGCTGCAAAGGCTTGGCCCTGCCCGGCGCCGGCCAGCGCCGCCCCCGTCAGCCGTTCCCGCACGATGGCGGCGGCCTGCACGGGCGAACCATTGCTGTCGTCCTGCAGCCGGATCACGCCGATCTGGAACGATTGCCCGTCGGTGTCGCTGCCTCCGATGATACGCGACAGCTCAAGGCTACCCCCGCCCAGGTCGCCCACAACGCCGGAAAAGCCAGGAATACCGGCCACGGCGCCGAGCGCGGCAAAGTGAGCCTCCTGCTCGCCGCTCAGCACCTGCACCTTGCTGTCCATCAACGCTTCGACCGCATCGACGAAGTCCTGCCGGTTGGCCGCGTCGCGCACGGCCGAGGTGGCCAGTACATGCACCTTGCCGACACGCATCATGCGCGCCACCAGCGCAAAGCGCTGGATCGCCCCCAGCGCCTGCTTCATATTGGCTTCGGCCAGCCGTCCGGTCTGGCCCACCCCGCGCCCCAGGGCGCAGGCGGATTTCTCGTTGTAGAGCGGCGTCAGCGCCCGCGCGTGGCGCTCATAGACAACCAGACGCACCGAGTTGGACCCGATGTCGAGCACGGCCACGGGCTTGGCGCCCTTGATACGGCCCTGCGCTGTCGGATCGGCGTCAACGCCCCAGAATTGATTCAAGCCAGGCCCTCTTCACCTTCTCCACTGGCGCTGCCGCGACCCGACAGCGATGGATTGGTCATGAAGTAGTCATGCGCATTGAAGGGTTCCTCCCCTTCGGCAATGCGCACGCGATGCGAACTGCCATCCGGCAGCACTTCCCAGCTCTGCCGGTTGTCTCTGAGATAGGCAACCAGAATCCGGTCGAGGATTTGCTTATGCACGGTCTTGTTGAGGATCGGCACCATCACTTCCACGCGCCCGTCCAGGTTCCGCCCCATCAGGTCCGCCGAGGAAATATAGACCTTGGCGCGCGGGCTGGGCATGGCCTCGCCATTGCCGAAACAGTAGATGCGGCTGTGTTCGAGGAACCGCCCGACCACTGACTTCACGCGGATATTGTCCGAGAATCCGGGAATACCCGGCCGCAGACAGCAGATGCCGCGCACGATGAGGTCGATCTTCACGCCGGCCTGGCTGGCATCGTACAGCGCGTCGATGATCTCCGGGTCCACCAGCGAATTCATCTTGAGCAAGATGCCGGCCGGCTGCCCCTCGCGGGCCAGCTCGATCTCCCGCCCGATATTGTCCAGCAATGTCTGCCGCAGGTTTACCGGCGATACGGCGATCGTCTCGAGCTCGGTCGGTCGCGCATAGCCGGTGATGAAGTTGAATACCCGCGCCACATCCCGCGTGATGGCAGGGTCGATGGTGAAATAGCTGAGATCGGTATAAATCTTGGCCGTGATCGGGTGATAGTTGCCGGTGCCGATATGGCAATAGCTCACCAGCTTGCCCTTCTCGCGCCGCACCACCTGGCTCAGCTTGGCATGGGTCTTGAGCTCGATGAAGCCGAACACCACCTGCGCCCCGGCCCGTTCCAGGTCGCGTGCCCAGCGGATATTGGCCTCCTCGTCGAACCGTGCCTTGAGTTCCACCAGGCAGGTCACCGATTTCCCGGCTTCCGCTGCCAGCACCAGCGCCTTGATGATCGGGCTATCGGCCGAGGTGCGGTAGAGCGTCTGCTTGATGGCGACCACATCGGGGTCGCGCGCCGCCTGCATCAGGAATTGCGCCACCACATCGAAGCTCTCGAACGGATGGTGCACCAGGATATCCTTGGCCCGGATCGCCGCGAAACTATCCCCGCTATAGTCGCGGATGCGTTCGGGGAAGCGCGCGTGATAGGGCGTGAATTTGAGGTCCGGCCGCTCCACGTCGCAGATCTTGCGCGCATCGGCCAGGCCCAGGAAGCCCTGCACCTCGAACACGTCGCCTTCCTTGACGCCGAGTTGCTCGCCGATCTGGCGCTTGAGCGCCCGCGGCATCGAGCTTTCGATTTCGAGCCGGATCACCTGACCGCGCCGGCGCTGCCGCAGGGCAGTCTCGAACTCCACCACCAGGTCCGCCGCTTCGTCGTCGATTTCGATTTCGCTGTCGCGGATGATGCGGAAGGCGCCGGAACCGACCACTTCGTGGCCAGGAAACATCTTGTGGAAGAAGAGCTTGACCAGCGTATCGATGGTCACCACCTCGCTGCGCCCTTCCGAAACCAGCCCGGTCGGTAGCGTGATGAAACGATCCAGATTGCCGGGAATGCGCACCAACGCGGTCAGCGGCAGGTCATTGTCCGGCCGCTTCAGCTCGAAGGCCAGCGCCAGCCCCAGATTGGGGATAAACGGGAAGGGATGCGCCGGATCGACCGCGATCGGGGTCAGCACCGGGAAGATTTCCTCGCGGAACAGTTTCTGCAGATAGTTGATCTGGTCGGTCGTCAGATCGTCGGCTTCGTGGATCACCACATTCTGCGCGAACAGTTCTTCGCGCAGGCTCTGCCAGTGGTCCTGCTGCTCAAGTTGCAGATGCTGGGCCAGCGTGGCGATCTCCTCCATCTGCTCGGCCGGGGTCAGCCCGTCGGCGCTCTGCTTGGAAAGCCCGGCACGCATCTGCCCTTTGAGGCCGGCGACGCGCACCATGTAGAATTCGTCCAGATTGTTGGCCGAGATGGAAACGAAGCGTAGCCGCTCCAGCAGCGGGTGGTTGACGTTCCCTGCCTCTTCGAGCACGCGCATGTTGAATTGCAGCCAGCTCACCTCGCGGTTGACAAAGCGCGCCGGGCTCTTGCGCAGCGCCTCGATGTCCGGGCCCGAAGCTTCGGGGTCGGCGAACTCGCTCATTTCATTCATCGTCTTCGGTGTCCCAGTCCTGTTCGTGGCTCGCGCCGCCCTGCACGACCCGGCGGCGGTCAAGCGCATCGGCGGCGATGCTGCGGGTAATGGCCGTGCCCTTGGCGAGTGCCAGCCGGTCCATGAGGTCGGCAAGGATCACGACTTCTTCGGCGGAGCGTTCCATGCGCGCCACCAGATAGGCGATGATCCTCGGATCGACCTTGATCTGCCGATCCCCGAACAATTTCACGAACATCTGTGACAATTGAATGTCGTCCGTCAGCTCGAGACTGTAGGCGGTCGCCCGCCTCGCCCGCGAGCGTACATCATCGGTCGCCAGCGGCCAGTGCGCAATGTCTTCCCGCGCCGTCAGCAGGATCGGCCTTTGTTCGCGCATCGACTGGTTGAGCAGGTGGAACAGGCCCGCCTCGTCATAACCCAGCCGGTCCACATCCTCCACGATGACGGGCACCGTACCGCCCTCGGTCGCCAGGGTTTCGAGATCGGCGATTCCCGCATAGCGTGCGCCGCTCCGATCAGCNAAAATCCGCGCCAGATGCGACTTGCCNGATTTGGCCGGGCCCACCAGCAGCGTTANCGGGTCAGGCCAGTGNGGNAAGGCCAGGATGCGCCCNTAGGCCAGCTCATTGCCCTCGCCAACCAGGAAATCGGCCTCGTCATGGGAGGTTGTATGGCCCAGTTCCAGCGTGAGCTGCCCCTTGGCCTCGTTACTGTCAGGATTGGCCGGGAGTGCCATGGGGCCCACCATTTCGGCCGAGATAGAGCGTGCTTTCCTTGTATTTGCGCACGCCATAGCGCACCAGCACCGAGGCGATCGCCGCCATCGGCACGGCCAGCAGCAGGCCGACAAAACCGAACAACGCGCCAAGTCCCAGCAACGCGAACATCATCCAGACAGGGTTGATGTTGATCGAGGAACCGACCAGCTTGGGATAAAGGATATTGCCCTCGATGAACTGCCAGAAGAGGAAGATGCCGGCCACCAGCGCGACCATCCAGACGTCGCCCGAATACTGGACGATGGCGATGCCCACCGAGAGGCCGAAGCCCACGGCGAAGCCGACGAAGGGAATGAAGCTTAAAAGCCCGCCGATCAGCCCCACGGCCAGGCCGAAATTAAGCCCCACCAGGCTGAGCGCGGTGGCATAAAAGGCCGCATCGAGCAGCAGCACGCCGCCCTGCCCGCGGATAACCCCCGCCATCGACTTGTCGATATCGCGCAGGATCGTGTTGATTTCGCCCTTGTGCTCCTGCGGCAGCAGGCTCTCGATGCCATGCACCATGCCCTCCCAGTCCAGCAGCAGGTAGAAGGCGACCACCGGCGTCAGCACGGTAAAGCCGATCACCGCCGCACCCGTCATGCCGATATTGACCAGTTCCCCCGGTATCGTGGCGATGAAGCCCAGCGCCTGCCGTGCCAGGTCGTTGATGCTGGTCTGCAGTTGCGCGGCCCGCTCAGGCCCCAGCCATTCGTTGATCTCCGGTGACCAGCGGGCGAACAGCGCCTGCAGGTCCGCCACCAGGGCCGGCGCCCCGCGCAGCAATTCGACGATCTGCTGGCCGATCAGCGGCACGAACATCAGGAATACGCTCACCACGATGGTGATGACGCTCAGCAGCACCACCGTCGTCGCCCAGCCGCGGTTGAAGCGCCACTTCTGCAACTGGTTGACCAAGGGGTTGAGCAGATAGGCCAGGGCGGCGCCTACCACGAAGGGCAGCAATATGCCACGGAACAGCCAGAGCAGCAGCACGAGCACGACCAGGAAGGCCGTCCAGATCAGCACTTGATTTCTCAGGGTCATGTTGCCGGGCGGCCCTTGCGTCGGGGTGGTTGAGAAGCTATCAGGCCGTCTAGCTTCCGGCTCCGGGCTTGGCAACCGCCTTGGTCTTCCGGTAACGGCTTTGCGCACGCTTTCCCCACACGGTCCCGAGGCCAATGTCCGATCCGCAAAACCTGACATCAAACGGTCTGTCATACAAGCAGGCGGGTGTCGACATCGATGCCGGCAATGCACTTGTGGAAGCCATCAAGCCCGCCGTACGCTCCACCCGCCGTCCCGGCGCCGATGGCGAAATCGGCGGCTTCGGCGGCTTGTTCGATCTCAAGGCGGCAGGCTTCACCGATCCGGTGCTGGTCGCGGCCAATGATGGCGTCGGCACCAAGCTCAAGATCGCCATCGATACCGGCAATCACGGCACGATCGGGCAGGACCTGGTGGCCATGTGCGTCAACGACATCATCGTGCAGGGCGCCGAGCCGCTGTTCTTCCTCGACTACTTCGCCACCGGCAAGCTTGATGTCGAACAGGGCACCGCCATCGTCACCGGCATTGCCGAGGGCTGCCGCATCGCCGGCTGCGCCCTGATCGGCGGGGAAACCGCCGAAATGCCCGGTATGTATCACGGCAATGACTATGACCTGGCCGGTTTCGCGGTCGGTGCCGCCGAGCGCGGCACCCTCCTCCCCCGCCCCGACATCGCCCAAGGCGATACGCTGGTCGCCATCGCCTCCTCTGGCGTCCATTCCAACGGCTACTCGCTGGTCCGCAAGATCGTCGAGCTGTCTGGCATCGACTGGTACATGGATGCGCCCTTCGCGCCCGGCCAGTCGCTGTCCGAAGCCCTGCTCACTCCCACGCGCATCTATGTGAAGCCCCTGCTCGCCGCCCTCAGGGCCGGTATCGGCATCAAGGCTCTGGCCCATATCACCGGCGGCGGCTTCATCGACAACATTCCCCGCGTCCTGCCCGATCACCTGGCTGCCCATGTGAACCTCGACGCCGTCACCGTNCCGAAGGTTTTCGGCTGGCTCAGCCATGTCGGCGGCATGAACGAGCGNGAAATGCTGCGCACCTTCAATTGCGGCGTCGGCATGCTGGTTGCGGTCGCNCCCGAGGACGCNCAGAAGCTGGTCGACCACCTGACNGCATCGGGCGAAACCGCCTCCATTGTCGGCAGCCTCACCGCCAGGTCAGGTGAACCGGTCACCTTCCAGGGCAAGCTGGCGCTGTGACCCGCAAGCGCGTCGGCATCCTGATTTCGGGCCGCGGTTCGAACATGTCGGCGCTGATCGAGGCCGCCAAAGCGCCTGACTATCCTGCCGAAATCGTCGGCGTTCTCTCCAATCGCGCCGCGGCCCCCGGTCTCGCCATTGCCGCGGCCGAAGGCATAGCCACGGCTTCGCTGGCCCAGAGCAAGTTCCCCAGCCGGGACATGTTCGAGGATGTCGTGACCCAGATCCTCGAAAGCTGGGATGTCGATATCGTCTGCCTCGCGGGCTTCATGCGCATCCTGGGCGAAGACTTCACCCGCCACTGGGCCGGGCGGATGATCAACATCCACCCCTCCCTGCTGCCGCTTTATAAGGGCCTTCATACCCACGAACGCGCTTTGGCCGACGGCGCCACCACCCACGGCTGCACCGTTCACTTCGTCACCCCCGGTCTCGACGAGGGCGCGCCAATCCTCCAGGCCGAGGTCCCGGTCCTGCCCGGTGACACCCCCGACACCCTCGCTGCGCGCGTCCTGATCGAGGAACACCGCATCTACCCGGAAGCCTTGCGCCTGCTGGCCGAGGGCAAGGTCGCCGCGATCTGAGGCGAGCGGCGCCTACCCATCACCGAATTTGATCATGCCCATCGTCAAAATCGGTTCGACCTTTGTTCTCCCCAGGCGTAGCGTCCGCTTCCAACACGGGGAATCGCCATGGCTTTGCGCGACTGGTTCTGGATCATCCTGCTGGGCGCCATCTGGGGCTGCTCGTTCATCTTCAATGCCGTGCTGATCCGAGAGATCGGCCCGCTCTGGGTCACCAGCTTCCGCGTGGCCATCGGCGCACTGGGCTGCTGGCTGGTCATGCTGGCCTTGCGCAAGCCCGTGCCGCGCGACCCGGCGCTGTGGCTGCAACTGGGCCTGCTTGGGGTCGTGGCCTATGCCATCCCCTTCGCGCTCTTCCCGCTCGCCCAGGCACACCTGGCCAGTGGTGTCGCCGCCATCATCAATGCCCTGACGCCCATGGTCACCGCGCTGATTTCCCATTTCTGGATCGGCGGCGAAAAGGCTACGCCCACCAAGTTCGCCGGTGTCGCCATCGGCTTCGCCGGCGCCGCTCTGCTTGTGTCCCCCGCATTGTCTTCAGGTGGGAGTTCCCATCTCTGGGCCGTCGCCGCTTGCCTCGGCGCCACCCTGTGCTACGCGCTAACGCTCAACATCACCCGCAGTTACAAGCATATCGAGCCGACCGCCTTTGCCTCGATCGCCCTGACCGGCGCGGCCATTGCCGCCGTTCCCGTGGCCTTCCTCTCCGAAGGCGTGCCCGTCATGACCCGGCCGGAAACCTGGGGCGCCGCGCTCGCCATCGGCCTGCTGTCGACCGCCTTCACCTTCCAGATCATGTACCGCATCCTGCCGCGCGTCGGGGCGACCAATTTCGCCACCACCACCTTCATTGCGCCCATTTCGGCACTGATCCTCGGTGTTACCCTTCTCGGTGAAACCATCCTGCCGATCCAGATTGCCGGCATGCTGGTCATCTTCCTCGGCCTGTTCTTCATCGATGGCCGCATCGGCGCCATCTGGCGCCGCGCCGCCGCCTGACAAGGAGACCATCATGCCCCTGCGCTACTGGCTTCTCATCATCCTGCTCGGCGCCGTCTGGGGCTGTTCCTTCCTGTTCAACGCAGTGCTCATCCGCGAGATCAGCCCGCTATGGGTTTCCGCCGGCCGCGTCACCATTGGCGCTGCCATCTGCTGGGTCTATTTCCTCGCCATGCGCAAGACCCTGCCCGATGACTGGCGCATCTATGCCCAGTTGCTGGTCCTCGGCATCCTCAACTATGCCATTCCCTTCGCGCTCTTCCCCTTTGCCGAGGAAACCGTGGCCAGCGGCATTGTCGGCGTCATCAACGGCCTCACCCCATGAGCACCGTCATTGTCTCCCAGTTCTGGCCCGGCGGCGAAAAGGCCACCTGGAACAAGGTCGCCGGGGTGGCCATCGGCTTTGCCGGCGCTGTCATCCTCGCCCTGCCCTCGCTGGGCGCCGGCGCTTCGGCTCAGGTCATCGGCCTGCTGGCTGCCATGGGCGCCACGCTGTGTTACGCGCTGACGCTCAACTATGCCCGCCGCTTCAAGGATATCGATTCCGCTGCCGTCGCCACCTGCTCGCTGACGGGCGCTGCCCTGCTGTCGATCCCGGTGGCCCTGCTGTTCAGCGGCATTCCGGTCATTACCCGCGCCGAAACCTGGGGCGCGCTCTTTGCCATCGGCACCTTCTCCACCAGCGTCAGCTTCCTGCTGGTCTATTGGCTCCTGCCGCGCGTCGGCGCCACCAATCTGTCGCTCAATACGTTCATCACGCCCATCTCGGCCATACTGCTCGGGGTGCTGGTGCTGCATGAGCGGTTCGAACTGGCTCACATGGCTGGCATCGTGGTGATCTTCATCGGGCTCATCTTCATGGATGGCAGGCTGGTCCGCCGACGGAAGCCGGTGCCCGCCTGACGGAACCCGGGCCGTTCCCGCCCCGTTGCTCCATCGAGGAGCGCGCCATGAACCAGCCCAGACCCGACATCGACCCCAAATCGCCTGACGAGATCGTGCCCCAGCCCGAGCCGCCCCAGCCGCAGCCCATGGACCCGGTGCCCCCCGGACCAAAAGAATTTCCGGTCACCCCGCCGATCGAGAACCCAACGCCCACCAATCCCGAACTGCCGCCCGAGCCGGGGAGTGATCCCAATCCCTAAACCTGCGTAACGGTCACCGGAAAACCGCGCTGCACCGAATTGCCTACGGTGGAATCGGCTGCCGCACGACGGATCAGCTCTGCCATGTCGCCCTGCCCTTCAACGCGCACAGCCATCTCCGCACCGGTCACCAGCAGCGGGCTGCCCTCCAGCGTGATGGTCACGTCCACCGCAATCGTGTCGATGCCCACGCCCATCGTCTCGGCCATGTAACGCAGGTCGTTGCAGAAGCAGCCGCCGATGGCGAGCGCGATCATCTGCCCGCCATTGAAGCCCAGCCCCATGCCACCGGCCCGGCCTTCCGGCCGGTCGACGACCAATGTATGCCCGCCGGCCCAGCCCATCGCCGCCTGAGTGTCCAGCACGTTGCGCAGCGAAACACTCATGCTCGGCATGGTTGGACCCCGTTACTCGATCCCGAGTTTCTGCTTCATCAGGTCGCTCAGCGCCTGCGGATTGGCCTTGCCGCCTGAGGCCTTCATGGCCTGACCGACGAACCAGCCGATCATGGTTGGCTTCGCCTTGACCTTCTCGACCTGGTCCGGATTGGCGGCGATGATCTCGTCGACGATCTTCTCGATCGCCCCCATATCGGTCACCTGCTTCATGCCGCGGCGCTCGACGATCTCGGCCGGCTCGCCCTCGGGCTCCTCGGCGATGATCACCTGCAGCAAGTCCTTGGCGCCCTTGGACGAAATCGTCCCGGCCGCCACCAGGTCGACGATGCCGGCAATCTGGCTCGGCTTGAGATGGGTTTCCCACACGGCCAGCCCCTGGCTGTTGGCATAGGCCGCCACATCGGCATTGAGCAGGTTGGCCACGGCCTTGCCGTCGCGCTTGCCGCTGCCGAAACCGACACAGCTTTCGTAATAATCCGCCGTCTCGCGATCCAGCGTCAGCACCATGGCGTCATAGGGCGTCACGCCGTATTCGGAAACGAAGCGCGCCTTCTTCTCGTCCGGCAGTTCCGGCAGGTTTTCAGCCAGCATGGCGACGAACGCATCGTCGAATTCTAGCGGCAGCAAGTCGGGATCGGGGAAGTAGCGATAGTCATGCGCTTCTTCCTTGCTCCGCATCGAGCGCGTCTCACCCAGCTTGGGGTCGAACAGCCGCGTCTCCTGGTCGATCACCCCGCCATCTTCCAGGATGTCGATCTGCCGCCGGGCCTCGTATTCGATGGCCTGGCCGGCGAAGCGGATCGAGTTCACATTCTTGATTTCGCAGCGCGTGCCGAATTCCCCGCCCGGCCGGCGCACCGACACATTGACGTCCGCGCGCATGGAGCCCTGTTCCATATTGCCGTCGCAAGTGCCCAGATAGCGCAGGATGGTGCGCAGCTTACCCAGATATTCCTTGGCNTCCTCGGACGAGCGCAGGTCNGGCTTGCTNACGATTTCCATCAGCGCCACGCCCGAACGGTTGAGGTCCACGAANCTCATATTCGGGTGCTGGTCATGGATCGACTTGCCCGCATCCTGCTCCAGATGCAGCCGCTCGATGCCGATCTCGATCTGCCCATCCGGCATATCGAGCAGCACTTTGCCCTCGCCCACGATCGGGTCCTTGAACTGACTGATCTGGTAGCCCTGCGGCAGATCCGGATAGAAGTAGTTCTTCCGGTCGAACACGCTGCGCTTGTTGATCGCCGCCTTGAGCCCCAGCCCGGTCCGCACCGCCTGGCGTACACATTCTTCGTTGATGACAGGCAGCATGCCCGGCATGGCTGCATCGACGAANNNNACATTGGAATTGGCCGGATTGCCGAACTCGGTGGANGACCCCGAGAACAGCTTGCTCTCCGATGTCACCTGGGCATGGACNTCCATGCCGATGATGACTTCCCAGTCACCGGTCGAGCCCTTGATGAAGCTCTTGGGATTGGGCGTGCGCGTGTCGATGAGGGTCAATTGAACGTCCTGAGAGGCAAGGCGAAACTATGCAAAACGCATAGTTGGTAGGGCGTCCAGATGCAATTGTTTTGCACCATGTTCGCCAACCCACTGGCGTTCCCACGGACTTGATCCGTGGGTCTTTCGCCACTTGCGCCGTGTTGAGAGCGACCCGCGGATCAAGTCCGCGGTAGACGATTGTGGGCGGGACGGTCGCTGACGCTTCGCTCAGTCCTCGTCCTCGATCTCCCCCTCGAACGGGTTCAGCCTTTTCTCAAGATGCACGCTCATGAAGGGCTCATGCGCCGCCCGCCCATCGGGCCGCAAAGCCAATATCCGGTAGCCCTGCTTCTCGTAGAACCGCACCGCGCGCACATTGTCTGCCGGGGTTTCCAGTTGCACCCGCTCGGCACCTTCCAGTTCCAGCATGCTCTCCATGCGCCGCAGCAGTGTCGAGCCCAGCCCGTGCCCCTGCAATTCGGGCATCACGAAGAGATAAGGGATATAGGCCCGCCGCGCCGAGCGCGAGCACCAGGCCACCACGATCCCGTCGACCTCTGCCACGATGATCCGACTCAGCGTCTCGGCCACGGCCTGCGCCAGCCGACGCTGCTCGGCCTGTTTCATGCCCGGCTGCTCGGTCAGCAGCGGAAAAATTCCGCTTTCCCAGGCGCGATAGGCAATGTCGGCCAACCGGCGGGCATCGGCCTGCTCGGCCTTGCGAATGGAAATACCCGCCATATTTGCCTCCTCTGAGGACTGGTCGACTAGCGGCGCCGCGCCGCGATGATGCCCTTCTCGTAATTGATATTCCAGTCGATCAGGGTCCGCCACACAAGTTCGGCCTGATCTTCGTCGAGATCAAGGGCCAAACTGCGGTCACGGACTTTGGCGATCACGGCCTCGATACGCGCAGGATCGCGCGCCTCGTGCGGATCGGTCTTGATCTGCGCCATGCGCGTCACATAGCGGTGCCGTTCGGCAAACAGCGTCAGCAGCGCCTGGTCGACGCGATCGATCTCGGCGCGGACATCGTCCTTGGTTACGCAGGCTTCGGGCGATTTTGGTGCGGTCACGGCAGGATTCCAGTCTGTTTTGCTGTTGCTGGTTTGCACCGCCCTGCCCGCGATTTCAACCGCCCGTCTTGCGCAACTCGTCCGACCGGCGCTATCAAACCGGCATGTCTAGTCAGTCTGAAACCGCCTGAAGCCCCGTCCAACCGCGACGGGGCATGAATGAACCAGTCGCCCGCCGCGCGTGATGCCGTCGGGGGATACGTGTTTGTTCGCGGATCGGCGATCCGCCACCAGGCAACTGACTTTCCATGGATATTTCACGAGACGAACAGCGGGTGCTCCATGCCCTCGCCCAGGGCGGCCGCATTGCGCTGCTCAGGAACGAAGCCGGCAAGGTGACCGGGCTCGAATTCTTCAACCGCGATGGCTGGCTGATGACCAATTGCAGCCTGACGCTCTTCAAGAAGCTCAAGGCGAAGAAGGCGATCAAGAGTTCCGGCGGCCAGCCCTACCGCATCACCAGGCGCGGGCTGGAGCTGGTACGGAGCGAGTATGACAACCGCTAGTACCCCAATCCCTCAACCTGTTCCTCCCCCTGTTGGGGGGAGGCTAGGAGGGGGTAAGCGCCCCTAATGCCGCGTAACCGCGCTCAGCGCTGCCGCAATATGTTCCCACTCGGCGCCCACGCTGGCCGTGGCCCGCCGCTTGCCGGCCCGACGATACCAGTAATCGGCATTGCCCATGTCGGCCTCGATCCAGTGCATCAGCGCATGCACCCAGTCGAAGGCCTGCACGCCTTCCATCGCCTGCACGATCACATGCGCCTGTTCCCATTCGGGCCCCACGCGCAGCCCGCCCTTCTTGAGCCACCACAAAGCCTGCAGCGGCTTGCTCATGTCCTTGGGCGGCTCGGACCAGTCGAGCGAAGTAAAGATGTCAGCGGCCATCGGAGAAACCCTTGTCGGCCCGGACGCCACGAATGGCGACGTCACAACCAATTTCAATTTGTGCATTGGGGCCAAATAAGGCGGAATGCAGCGGGGATCAAGTGCCACGCCCTCGTGGTTCGAAGACGCACGCCTCATCATAGGGCTACTTTTAGCTCGGTATGTAAGTAGCCCTCATGGTGAGGTGCGAGCTCTTTGCGAGCCTCGAACCACGAGGGCGTGCCCACCCCTGCCCTTACCACCAGGCCTTCGGCTCAAACCCGCCACCGGCGGCTTTCTCGATCACCCTGCCCGCCGCGAACAGCGTTTCCTCGTCGAACGGCTTGCCGATGAGCTGCAGGCCCAGCGGCAATCCCTTGGCATCCTTGCCGGCCGGCACGGCAATGCCCGGCAGGCCGGCCATGTTGACCGTCACCGTGAAGATGTCGTTGAGATACATGGCCACCGGGTCGCTCGCCAGCGCCTCGTCGCCGATGCCGAAGGCGGCCGACGGCGTCGCCGGGGTCAGGATGGCATCGACGCCCGCATTGAACGCGTCCTCGAAGTCCTTCTTGATCAGCGTCCGCACCTTCTGTGCCTTGACGTAATAGGCGTCGAAATAGCCCGCGCTCAGCACATAGGTGCCGATCATGATGCGGCGCTTCACCTCGCGGCCGAAGCCGGCGGCGCGAGTGAGTTCGTACATGTCGGTAATGTCCTTGCCCGAAACGCGCAGGCCGTATTTCACGCCGTCATAGCGCGCCAGGTTGGACGAGGCCTCGGCCGGCGCCACGATGTAATAGGCCGGCAGGGCATATTTCGTGTGCGGCAGGGAAATGTCCTTGACCGTTGCGCCCTCGGCCTTAAGCCATTCCAGGCCCTGCCCCCAGAGCTTTTCGATCTCGGCCGGCATGCCATCCATGCGGTATTCCTTCGGCACGCCGATGGTAAGGCCCTTGACCCCGCGTTCCACCGCGGCGGCAAAGTCCGGCACGGCGATGTCCACGCTGGTCGAATCCTTGGGATCGAACCCGGACATGGACGTCATCAGGATCGCCGCATCTTCCACGGTGCGGGCAATCGGTCCGGCCTGATCGAGCGATGAGGCAAAGGCCACCACGCCCCAGCGCGAGCAGCGGCCATAGGTCGGCTTGATGCCCACCGTGCCCGTAAAAGCTGCCGGCTGGCGGATGGAACCGCCCGTATCGGTCGCCGTCGCCCCGGCGCAGAGCCAGGCCGCCACCGCCGCTGCCGAACCGCCCGACGAGCCGCCCGGCACCAGGTTGGCATTGCTGCCCTCGGCGCGGAACGGGCTGATGACCGGGCCGTAATAGCTGGTCTCGTTGGACGAACCCATGGCGAATTCGTCCATGTTGAGCTTGCCCAGCATCACGGCACCATCGCGCCACAGATTGCTGGTCACGGTCGATTCATATTCCGGCTTGAACCCGTCCAGGATATGGCTGGCCGCCTGCGTATGCACGCCCTTGGTGCCGAACAGGTCCTTGATGCCGAGCGGAATCCCTTCGAGCGTCCCGCCCTGTCCGGCCACCAGCTTGGCGTCGCTGGCCTTGGCCATGTCGAGCGCCTGTTCCGGCGTCACCGCCACATAGGCGTTGAGGCTGGGATTGGCCTTCTCGATCGCCGCAAGATAGGCGCCGGTCAGTTCGGTGGCGGTGAAGCTCTTGGCCTTGAGGCCCTTGCTTGCATCGGCCAGGCTCAGTTTGGTCAGGTCAGTCAAAGGGTATCTCGCTCAGATTGTCGCAGCGGTGATAGATCGTCGTTCCCGCGGGATAGAAGCCTTCCGGGTCCGGCTCGATGGCGCCGGTCAGGCCCAGTGTAATGTCGGCGCTCGACACCAGCCGGATCGTGTCCTCCCCGTCAGGGGCAATGGCGATCGTGTCGGCATAGAGGTCGCCCGGCAGTTCGCAGACTGCGTCCACGAACAGCACCGACGTATAAGGCCGGCTCTTGATGTCATAGAAATTGCAGTGGAATTCCATGCCCTGGATGCCACCCTCGAAAGTCAGGCTCAGGAAGTCCATGTCCATGAAGGCATCGACGCCCCGCTCTTCCACCGCCTGACACGCCGCCTTGTCGGTCACATAGAGCCTGGTCTGGTCGATGACCATGTCTTCCTGCCCAAGCGCAAGGCTTGCGCCAGCCAGCAGGAGAGTTGTTACCAGCGCCAGTCTCACGCCGAAACCTCCGCCTTGAGCGGCAGCTCGAAAAAGGCCGACCACTCACTGTCCGGGTAGTCGAGGAAGGGCCCGCGGGTAACGAAGCCGCTACGCGTATAGAGCCGATGCGCCTCGGCCATGCCCGGTCCGGTGCCGGTTTCCAGCATCAGCGTCGCCAGGCCCTTGTCCCGCGCCAGCTTTACGATGGCCTCCAGCAGCGCTGAGCCTACCCGCTGGCCCCGCACCGCAGGGTCGGTAAACATGCGCTTGACCTCGCCCAGCTCGGCTGAATGCACCTTGAGTGCGCCCATGCCCACGGCCTTGTTGTCCTCATCCCGCGCCACGAACAGCGTCGTGTCGCTGCCGGCCATCTGCTCCACCGTCATCTTGAACTGGAATTCCAGCGGCGACAGCGGCAGCAGGTGGTCGTTCAGCCTGGCGACGAGGCCACGCACATCGTCCTGCAGAGGCGTTTCGATGGCGATGGAAACCGCCATTTCTATTCGACCACCTTGGGCACCATGAAGAAATTGTCCTCGGTCAGCGGCGCATTGCTGACGATCTTCTCGGCATAGCCGCCATCGCTGATCACGTCGTCGCGGCGACGCAGGGTCATCGGCGTCACCGACGTCATCGGCTCCACGCCCTCGACATTGACTTCGCCAAGCTGTTCCACGAAGCCCAGAATGGCGTTGAGCTCATTCTGGTAACCTTCCACCTCGCCTTCTTCGATGCGGATGCGCGCCAGGCGCCCGATGCGCTTCACAGTTGCGGCGTCGACAGACATGGGGAAACTCCAGAACAGAACGGCTCGATTTGGGCCGTTATTAGCAATGACGCGGCCAAAAAGACAATGAAAATGGCTGATGCGCCGGATCAGACTTCCAATGCCATCCCGGCTTCCAGCGCCACCAGCCCGGTTCCGTCCAACCGATCCCGCAAGGCGGGGATCGCCATATCGATCGCCGCCTCGTCCCCCGCCAACGCCAGCAGCCGTGGCGGCCCCTCCTCCAGCACGGCCTCACCCCGCGCGATCAGCCCTGCGCCATCGCCAAACAGCGCCACCACCGCCCCATCCGCCCAGCGTCCCAAGCCCGGCACATCGCCCGCCACCAGCAGCAGCGGCGCCTCGCCAATGGCCTCCACCAGCATCACCCCCGACCCCGCCGACCAGGCCTCCACTACCGGCAGGTCCTCGCCCTCGTCCAGCAGCCTCGGCACCTTGCGCGGCTTCCAGCCTGCCAGATCGACTTCAGGCAGTTCCGCGCCGAACCCGGTAATGACCACATCGGCGCCCGACACCAGTTCCGCCGCATCGATTCCCGCTGGCGCGCCTTCGGCATCCACCACCAGAATTGCTCCACCAATATGGATGCGGATCGTCGCACCGCCGAACCAGGTGAGTTTCATCCATGCTTTCCTGTCGCCAAACCGGCCCGCACCCTATAGGACGAAGCCATGACCGACGAGCCCTCCAACGACATCGCCAATCCCCTCGAAGCCATCCCGGCCGCCGGCCGCATCATGGCGCTTGATCTTGGCACCAAGACCATCGGCGTGGCGATCAGCGATGGCATGCGCTATTCGGCCACCCCGCTCGAAACCATCAAGCGCACCAAGTTCACCCAGGATGCCGAGCGTATCCTGCAGCTCGTCGCCGAAAACCAGATCGCCGCCATCATCCTGGGCCTGCCGCTCAACATGGACGGTTCCGAAGGGCCGCGTGTTCAGTCGACCCGCGCCTTCGCCCGCAACCTGGCGCAGAAGACCGCCTTGCCCATCGCCTTCTGGGACGAACGCCTCTCCACCTCGGCCGTCACCCGCATGATGATCGAGGCCGACCTCCGCCGCGACCGCCGTGCCGAAGTCGTCGACAAGCTCGCCGCCAGCTATATCCTTCAGGGCGCGCTGGACCGGCTGCGGCGGTAACCCCACCACGATGTCATCCTGGTGGGACACAAGGACATGACCGAATTCGCATCTTCATGTGATTTCGGTCATATAAATTCATAACGCTTCTTGCCCCTGTCCCTCCCCTCGGCTAGACCGCAGCAAATATCAGGGATGGGAGCGCATGGCCCAAGCTCGCGCCAGCAAAAGCACCTCACAAGCCGCCTCGTCCGGCGATTTTCCCCCGTTCAGCCAGCGCCACCTGCTCTCGATCGCCGATCTCAAGCAACATGAGATCATCGATCTGCTCGATCGCGCCGAGCGCA
>Ga0065721_10049824_pt1 | contig 26773 bp, 20 predicted proteins | sample Mesricmetagenome_FD_59108 | JGI IMG/M metagenome (GOLD analysis project Ga0065721, IMG submission 59108) | Mesophilic microbial community from rice straw/compost enrichment Sample: eDNA_1 v2 (version 2) | ecosystem: Engineered > Solid waste > Grass > Composting > Bioreactor | place: USA: Davis... | reverse complement strand
GAGCCGGTCTACACCGACGCCCAGGCCCGGGAGTGGCTGGCGGCCCTGGCGGGCCGGACCGAAGCCCTGGAGGCGCGGGGGGCGACCTATCTGGTCATCGCCGCCCCCGACAAGGAGACCCTGTACGCCGAGTTCGGGCCGCGCTGGTACCCGGGGCCGAGCCGCAACCGCCCCGCCGAGCTGCTGAGCCGGCTGGCCGCCGCGTCCCAGGCGGGCGAGGTGCTCTATCTGCATCAGGCGCTGGAGACGCCGACCCGCTGGGGCCTGAGGACCTACACGCCCCACGACACCCACTGGACCGGGCTGGGCGCCTACTACGGCTACGCAGCGGTGATGCGGCGGCTGAAGGCTTTGGGCGTCGCCGAGGGGCCGCGGCCGCTCGAAGACTTCGTGGAGGTCCGCGAGCACGACCCCAACAAGCCGCGCAACCTGGCGCTGATGCTCGGCGTGGCGAGCTTCGTGGGGGTGGACTACCCCGAGTTCGACGATCCCCGCGTCGAAAACACCCTGACGGTGGAGTGGCTGACGCCGGTCAAGGACTGGACGGCGCCGCGGGTGGTCGAGACCGGCCAGGCGGGCAAGCCCGTACTGCTGATGACCATGGACTCGTTCTCCAACGCCGTCCTGCCGTTCTTCTACGGCCACTTCAGCCGCATCGTTCTCGCCCACAATCAGGACGGCCCCTGGCGCGAGGACCTGATCGAACGCTTCCGGCCGGACGTGGTCATCACCGAGGTGGTGGAGAACGGCCTGCCCCTGGTGCTGAACCCGGCGCCGCCCGCCAGCCCCGAGGCGCATGAGCGGATCGAAGCGGCCCTGGCGCGCCCGCATCGGGTGGCGGCCGAGGACGAGGTGGCCCAGCCGCAAGCCAAGGGGCCGATGCCCACCTTGAGCGGCGGCCCGGGACCCGACGTCCTGGTGGGCGGCCGGCGCGGCGAATTCATCCTGGGCCGGGCCGGAGACGATGTGATCGAGGGCGGGGACGGCGCCGACATCATCCGCGCGGGGGCCGGAGACGACACCGTCGACGGCGGGGCCGGCGCCGACTGGATCAGCGGCGACCGCGGCGACGACATCCTGCGGGGCGGCCCCGGTCCGGACACCTTCGTCACCCGCGACGGCGTGGGAACCGACCGGGTGCTGGACTTCTCGGTCGCCGAGGGCGACCGGGTCCTGGTGGAGCCCGGTGTCGCCTGGGAGTTGCGCCAGGAGGGAGACGACGCCGTCATCGTCACCCAGGGCGGCAAGCTGGTGCTGGTCGGGGTGCGCGCCGACACCCTGCCCCGCGAGGCCATCGTCCGACGCTAGCGCCCGGCGAGCTTCGGGCCTATGTCCTCAGGCCTGAGCCGTTCAGCCCGAGGAAGCGCATGTCCCTGAAAGTCGCGGTCCAGATGGACCCCATCGAAGGCGTGAACATCGAGGGCGACACGACCTTCCTGATGATGGAGACGGCCCAGGCCAGGGGGCACTCGCTCTTCGTCTACACCACCGACAAGCTGGCCATGGAGGACGGCCGGGTGTTCGCCCGCGGTCGCGACGTGCAGGTGCAGCGGGTGGCGGGCGGCCACGCCACGCTCGGGCCATGGCGGCGAGCCGAGCTTACGGAGTTCGACGTGGTGCTGCTCCGCCAGGACCCGCCGTTCGACATGCACTACATCGACACGACCTTCTTCCTGGAGGCGATCCACCCGCAGGTGCTGGTGGTCAACGACCCCCGCGAGGTGCGCAACGCTCCGGAGAAGCTCTTCGTCACCCGGTTCCCGGACCTGCAGCCCCCGACTCTGATCACCCAGGACCGCGAGGCGATCTACGACTTCCGCGCCCGCCACGGCGACATCGTCATGAAGCCGCTGAACGGCCGCGGCGGCTCGGGCGTCACCCGCCACCTGCAGGACGATCCCAACATCGACGCCATGCTGGAGCTGCACGCCCAGATCGGCCGAGAGCCGGTGATCGTGCAGAAGTTCCTGCCGTCGGTGACCCAGGGCGACAAGCGCATCCTGCTGGTGGACGGCGAGCCGGTCGGGGCCATCAACCGCTTGCCGCCGAAGGGCCAGATCCGCTCCAACATGGCCGTGGGCGGCGCGCCACAGCCGGTGGACCTCACCGCCCGGGACCGCGAAATCTGCGCCGCCATCGGGCCCGAGCTGAAGGCCCGCGGCCTGCTGTTCGTGGGCATCGATGTGATCGGCGACTACCTCACCGAGATCAACGTCACCTCGCCCACCGGCGCCGTGGCCCTGAAGCGCTTCACCGGGATCGACGCCACCGAGGTGATGTGGACCCGAATCGAGGCGATCCGCGCCGCCTGACGGCCTCGGGCGATAGCTGAGAAGATTTTCCCAAGTTACGGAGTCGTATCACTTTCTCTAAAAGTTCTTTATATGTTCTTGATCCGGCCCGAGCTTCGTGCTCGATTTGTGGATAAGTTGATCTGAATTCCGCAAATTTCGGGGGGTCGGATGGCGGCGCGGGTGGTGACCCTGGCGTTCTCGGGCGTGGAGGCCGTGCGCGTCGACGTCCAGGTGCAGTTCACCGCCGGCTCGTTCGCCTTCGTCGTCGTGGGCCTGGGCGATAAGGCCGTGGCCGAGAGCCGCGAGCGGGTGATCGCCGCCTTCACCGGCCTGGGCCTCGCCATGCCGGGCCGCCGGATCGTCGCCAACCTCGCCCCCGCCGACCTTCCGAAGATGGGCAGCCACTACGACCTGCCGATCGCCCTGGCGGTGATGGCCGGCATGGGGATCCTTCCCCCCGACGCCCTGGAAGGCTGGGCGGCCATGGGCGAACTGTCGCTCGACGGACGGATCACGCCGGTGGCGGGCGCCCTGCCGGCGGCAGTGGCCGCGGGCGGCATGGGCCTCGGGCTGATCTGCCCCGAAGCCTGCGGGCCCGAGGCGGCCTGGGCGGGCGAGACCCGCGTCCTCGCCGCCCCGTCGCTGGTCGCCCTGGTGAACCACTTCCGCGGAACCCAGATGCTGTCGCCGCCGAAGCCCGGGCCCATGGCGGACGACGAGCGCATCCCGGACCTGCGCGACGTGAAGGGACAGGAGAACGCCAAGCGGGCGCTCGAGATCGCCGCCGCCGGCGGCCACAACCTTTTGTTCTCGGGTCCTCCAGGCTCGGGCAAGTCGATGATGGCCGCCCGCCTGCCCGGCCTCTTGCCGTCCCTGACCAGCGAGGAACTGCTCGAGACCTCGATGATCCATTCGGTGGCGGGCCTGATCGCCAAGGGCCGGCTCACCCGCGCCCGGCCGTTCCGCAGCCCGCATCACTCGGCCAGCATGGCCGCGCTCACCGGCGGCGGCCTCAAGGCCAAGCCCGGGGAAGTCAGTCTCGCCCACAACGGGGTGCTGTTCCTGGACGAGCTGCCCGAGTTTGGCGCCCAGGCCCTCGACAGCCTGCGCCAGCCGCTGGAGACCGGCGAGGTGGTGGTGGCTCGGGCGAACGCGCACATCCGCTATCCCGCCCGCTTCCAGCTGGTGGCCGCCATGAACCCGTGCCGCTGCGGCGTCGGCGGCCCGGGCCGCGGCGCCTGCGGCCGCGCGCCCCGCTGCCAGACGGACTACCAGGGCCGCATCTCAGGCCCGCTGATGGACCGCATCGACCTTCAGGTGGAGGTTCCGCCGGTGACTCCGGCCGACCTGGCCTTGCCGCCGCCGTCGGAGGGCACCACTGAGGCCGCCGCCCGGGTGGCGGTCGCCCGGGGGCTGCAGACCGAACGGGCCGGGCGCCTGGGCGGGCCGGCGCTCAACGCCCAGGCGGACGGCGACTTCCTGCAGGCCGCGGCGGGCCTGGACGAGGCGGCCCACGCCCTGCTGAGCCGGGCGGCCGAAGCCGGCGGCCTGTCCGCCCGGGGCTGGACGCGGACCCTGCGGCTCGCCCGCACCATCGCCGATCTGGAAGGCGCCGACGCCGTGCGCCGGGTGCATGTGGCCGAGGCGCTGATCTATCGCCGCGTGGCGCCCGCCGGGGTCGGGGCGCTGGCCTGATCGGCGAAGCGCGGCGCCGTCCAGGCGCCGTAGGCGATGGAGAACAGCAGGAGATAGCCCCAGATGATCCCGGCCGTGAGGTAGGCCCAGCCGCCCACGGTGGGATCCACCAGCCGCGCCAGATGGGTCACCACCGCCAGCAGATGGAAGCCGGCGGCGAACAGCGGCCAGTAGCGCGCCGACCGCAGCCCCACCCAGATGAAGACCGCAAGCGCCCCGAGGTCGACCACCAGCACGCCCAGCTCAGGCTCAAGCCCCTGGTAGCGGGCGGCCAGCTTGGTCAGCAGCCAGCCGATCAGCACAGCGTGGGCGCAGATGCGCTCGTCCGGCCCGCCCCGCCGCATGGCCAGGGCGTACACCCCGAGCGTGGCGAGGGTCCACGGCAGGTGCGCTGGCGAAAAGAACTGCGAAAACAAGGAGGGCCCTCGGATCCGACCGAGGGCCCAGGATACAGGAACTGCCGACCTGCGGAACGGTCGTCAGGCGGCGCGAACCTCGCGCAGGCGACGGCCGCCCTGCTCGGTGAGCGACATGCCCGGCGCCGGCTTGTCCTGACCATCGCCCAGGGCCACGGCGCCCAGGCCGACCTGGGTCTGCGCCACGCTGAGCTCCTTGTGGGTCTCGACGATGGCGCGGCGGGCCTCGGCGAGGGCCATGATCGCCTGGCTGGCGCGTTCAACCGCGTCCTGGCCGACCAGCGCCGAGGCGCCGGCCATCTTGCGCAGGGACGGCATCACGCCGGTGAGTTGGGCGGTCTTGGCCAGGGCCGCGTCGATGGCGGCTTCGGCTTCAAACAGGGCCCCAGCGATCTGCTCGGCGGCCATACGACGTTGCTTGAGCATGAGCTCTCTCCCTCACGCCACGTTCGGTGGCGCGTTCTATGGTTTTCGGATTGACGGTTTCTGCGCCGTTCAGGCGTTAGGTTAAGGTCGCGGCAAGACCTTGCAGCGCGTGGAGACCGGCCAGCATGCCCCCGAAAGCGAGGGCCGTGATGATCGCCACAGCCACGATGACGCCCAGCCGCGCAAGCGGGCCTAGCTCATTGACGCCAGGTCCTGATCGGTGTCGGGCCGGAAGTTCTCGTCCAGGAGAACCCAGGTCAGACACAGGATTTCCCGGAGCACCATCTCCGGCGGCTTGAACGGGGCCAGCTTCCGGGTGGCTGAAACCAGGTGCCGCGCCATGTCCGCCTGGGCGGGCGTCGCCGACAGGTCGACGAGTTGCCGTTCCAGCTGGGTCCAGGAAAAGGCCGGTAGGGTCTCTTCCCGGTTGGCCAAGGCGGGCCACCTCGCCTCGAAGTCGTCGATCTCCCGACGCAGGCGGAGCGCTCGTCCGATCACTGCGCGGTTGTCGAATTTCTGCCAGTCGCCCATGGGCTCCCCCGTTGGTTGCGGGGTCATCCAGCCAGGGCTCGTCGGGGTTGTCTGTCCTGATCGCGTCCTGTCCTGACACGATCAGGACAGCCTGCGGATCGAGGCGGCGGAGCAGGCGCGCGGCCTCGTAGCGGTCGGTGACGCCCAGCTTGCGGCGCGCCCGGTCGCAATAGGTGTCCACCGAGGTCTTCGACATCCCGAGCTCGCGGGCGATCTGTTTCGAGCTCAGGTGCTGGTCGACAAGGCGCAAGCATTCGCGCTCGCGCTGGGTGAGCAGCTCGGCGGGGTTCGTCGGTGCTTCGGTCCGGGTCGCCATGACGTCCTTAATAAACGACGCCTTTGATGCGGCGTCTACTTTGGCGACGAACATCGTTAGGTCGTGCGATATTTCTGCTCGCCGCACGCCGGTTTGCGGACCGTTAAGCGGTTCAGCCTAGGCTTGCGCGATGCGCAGACCGCTGAGACCCCTTTCCGAGCGCCGCCCGACGCGCGCCCAGATCAGCGCTGAGCAGCTGGCGTCGCTCAGCCATGAGTTCCGCACGCCGCTGAACGGCGTCCTGGGCATGGCGCGGCTGCTGGAGGGCACGCGCCTGACCGCCGAACAGGCGACCTATGTGGCGGCGCTGCGGGAGAGCGGCCAGCACCTGCTGACCCTGGTCAACGACGTCCTCGACCTCGCCAAGCTGGGCGCCGGCCGCGTGGAGCTGCACCCCGAGCCGATGGACGTGGAGAGCCTGCTGCGCGGCGTCTGCGAGCTCCTGTCGCCCCGCGCCCGGGAAAAGGGCCTGGAGATCGCCTGGGCCGCGCCGGCCGAGCTCGGTCAGGTCCATGCCGATGAGAGCCGCCTGCGGCAGATTCTCCTCAACTTCGCGGGCAACGCCGTGAAGTTCACCGAGGCCGGCGGCGTGCTGCTCACCGCATCCATCCCCCAACCCGGCCGCCTGCGCTTCACGGTCGAGGACACCGGGCCCGGCGTGGCAGCCCATGCCCGGGACCGCATCTTCGAGGCCTTCGCCCAGGCCGAGGCGAGCCACGCCGACCTTGGCGGCGCGGGGCTGGGCCTGGCCATCGCCCGCCGTCTGGCCCGGGCCATGGGCGGCGAGGTCGGGGTGGAGACGGTTGCGGGGGCGCTCGGCGGCACGGGCGCCAGCTTCTGGTTCGAAGCCGCCATGCCGGCCGCCGGGTCCCGCGACGGGGCGAATCCGCCGCTCGAGGGCCGCACGGTGGGGGTCGTCTCGCCCAACCCCGTGGTCCGGGAGGCCGCCCGGCGGCAGGTGCGGGCCAGCGGCGGCCAGGCCGTGACCGGCCCGGAGCTGATGGAGGTGCTTGAGAAGACCGCCCACGAGGACGTTGTGCTGCTGGATGGCGCGGGCGTCGCGCTCGAGCGCCTCGCGCCCCCCGCCGGCCGCACGGCGATCGTCCTCCTGGCGCCCGACGAGCGCGACCACATCCCGCGCCTGCGCCAGACGGGCTTCGCCGGCTATCTGATCAAGCCGCTGCGCCGCGCCTCCCTGGCCGAACGGGTGCTGATCGCCGCCGGGGCGGTGACCGAATCCGAGGCCGGGCGCGACGACGACCGCATCGCCGAGGCGGCCGCGCCGGGCGCCCGGGTGCTGCTGGTGGAGGACAATCCCATCAACGCCCTGCTGGCCCAGGCCCTGCTCACCCGCGAGGGCTGCGTCATCGAGCATGCGGCGGGCGGCGAGGAAGCCCTGGCGGCCGTGGGGGTCGGGGTCTTCGACCTGGTGCTGATGGACATGCGCCTGCCCGGCCTGTCGGGCGAGGAGACGGCCCGCCGGATGCGGGAGGCCGGGGTGAACGCCCCGATCGTCGCCCTCACCGCCAACGCCTTCGACGACGACCGCCGGACCTGCCTGGCCGCCGGCATGGACGATTTCCTGGTCAAGCCGCTCTCACCCGACGCCCTGCGCGCCGTCCTGGTCCGCTGGACCGGCCCCGGCCGGCGCGAGGCCGGCCGCGACCAAGGGCCCGGCTGGACGAACGGGGCGGCGCGCGCCAAGGTCGGGTGACGGCGCGGGGGCGCCCGAAAGGCCGGAGACTTCATGACCGCCGACGCTGCGGAACCCAAGCGGGGCGCGCTCCAGGCCCTCGCGATCTTCTTCGAACGTCGCGCCCTCGTGATGCTGGCCCTGGGCTTCGCCTCGGGCCTGCCGAACCTGCTGATCTTCGACACCCTCTCGCTCTGGCTTCGCGACTCCGGCCTGTCGCTGAAGGTCATCTCGATCTTCGCCCTGGCCACTCTCTCCTATTCGCTGAAGTTCCTCTGGGCCCCGCTGATCGACCGCACGACCATCCCCGGCCTCACCCGGATTCTCGGGCACCGGCGGAGCTGGATGCTGGTCCTGCAGGTGCTGGTGATGGCCGGCCTGTGGCTGATCTCCGGCGTCGACCCGGCCCGCAACCTGGCCCTCATGGCCAGCTTCGCCGCCTTCGTGGCCTTCGTCTCAGCCTCGCAGGACATCGTCATCGACGCCTGGCGGATCGAGGCCGCCGAGACCGAACGGCAGGGCGCCATGGCGGCGGCCTATCAGTGGGGCTACCGCGTCGCCATGGTGGTGTCGGGCGCGGTCCCGCTGCTGCTGGCCGAGGCCTACAACTGGAACATCTCCTATGCGGTGATGGCCGGGCTGATGCTGGCCGGCGTCGCCGGGGTGCTGGGCGCGCCCCGGGAGAAGGCGCACACGATACGCTCCATACACGCGGAGGGCGTGCCCAGGCGCCCCCTGCTGGAACTGCCCGAGTGGCTGGCGCGCCTCGCCATCTTCCTGTTCGGGGCCCTGCTGCTGGGCTCGGGCCTGGCCGCGGACGCCTCCATGCTCGCCGCCCTGTTCAGCGCCCAGGGCGCCACGGGCGCGGCCGAGATGATCCGCAGCGCCTGGGAGATGAAGCCGGAAGGGGTCTATGTGCAGCTGGCCTCGGTGGCCCTCGGGCTCGGGGTCATCGTTCTCGCCATCTGTCCGATCCCCGGCGTGCGCACGCGCCCGGGCGTCTACCTCTTCGCCGCCCTGGGCGAGCCGTTGGTGGAGTTCCTGCGCCGCTACCGGGGCGTCGCCGGCCTGATCCTGGCGCTGATCTGCGTCTATCGGCTGTCGGACTTCGTCCTCAACATCATGAACCCGTTCTACGCCGACCTCGGCTTCTCCAAGACCGAGATCGCCGAGGCCCGCAAAGTGTTCGGCGTGGTCATGACGGTCATCGGGGTGGGGCTCGGCGGCTATCTGGTGGCCCGGCTCGGCATGATGCGCGCCCTGGTGGTGGGCGCCTTCGCAGGCCCCCTCAGCAATCTCGCCTTCGCCTGGCTGGCCTTCCAGGGGCCGGAGCTCTGGGCCCTGTTCGTGGCCATCGGCATCGACAACATCGCCGGCGGCGTCTCGGGGACCTGCCTGATCGCCTACATGTCCAGCCTGACCTCGGCGGGGTTCACGGCCACACAGTACGCCCTCTTCTCGTCGCTCTACGCCCTGCCGGGCAAGCTGATCGCCTCGCAGTCCGGACGCATCGTGGAAAGCTCGGCCGCCGCGGCCGATGCGGGCGGCGTGCTCGCGGGCCTGAAGGCGCTGTTCCTGCGGCTGCCGCCCGAGGCCTACGCCACCGCCATGGAGAAGTCCCAGGTGACGCCGCCGGCCCTGGGCGCGGGCTATGTGATGTTCTTCGTCTACTCCGCCGTCATCGGCGTTGCGGCGGTGATCCTGGCCTTTGTCGTGGCCGCAAAACAGGCGGCCCTGGGCCCCGCGAAAGACTGACCGCTCACTCCGCCAGGCACACCACCTGGGCCACCCGCAGGCTGCGGCGCAGGTCGTCGGCGGCGTAGAAATAGTTCTGCGGAGTCAGCGTCGGCCCCTCGGCGTTGGCGGCGAAGCGGCGGCCGCTGGCGGCCAGGGCCGCCTCCACCACCTCGGGCGAGGTCGTATAGATCCGGCCTCGGCGGGGGCTCTCGGCGATGGTCACCCCGATGACGCGGCCCTGGGCGTCCAGGGCGGGCGCGCCGGACAGGCCGCCCAGCGATCCCTCCAGGCCCTTGGTGCGGCCGGTCTCGGCCCAGACCAGCACCGGCTCCGACCGGGCGCCCCGGCCACGCACCACCAGGGTCTCGCGCCCCAGCAGCCGCGACGTGGCCTCACCCGGCTCGCCCTGCGGGAAGCCGGGGTGGTAGGCGCGCTGGCCACGCCGCAGCGGCTCGTCGAGCGCCAGGGGCAGGGGCTCGGCGCCGCCCTCGGTGATCAGCAGGGCCGCCTCCCCGCGCGGGTCGATCTGGACATTGGCGGCCACGCCGACCCCGTCGCCGACCACGAGCGCCGCCTTCGGACACCCCTCCACCACGTGCCGGGCCGTCAGCCAGACCCCCGAGCGGGCGATGGAGAAGGCGGTGCCGGTGGCCGGGCCGCCCTGGTCTGGGACGTCCACGACCACCGAGGGGTCGAAGGGCGAGGCTGGTCCCAGGGGCTCGCCCACCTTCGGCGGCGGCGCGGGCGCGTCGGCGCGCTCGCCGCGTCCGAGCGCCGCGAACAGCAGCGCCACCACGACGGCGGCATAGACCACCCAGTCCGGCAGCCGGGGAAAGTGCATCGGATCAGCCGGTCACCGCCGCAGCCACGATCACGGCGGTGGAGAGCTTGGCCCCCACCAGCAGGGCGGCGGCGGCCATCTCGCCATCCTGGATGCGCCTGGGCAGGCCGTGCAGCATCACGTCCACCAGCCGGAACACCAGCAGCTGGACCACCACCGTGGCCGCCCCCCAGAGGCCGATCTCGATGAGGTTGGTGGAGGCCTGGAGCGAGACGGCCAGCGGGATCGCCAGCCCGAGCATCACCCCGCCGAGCGACACGGCGGCCGCCGCATTGCCCTCGCGGATCAGGGTGATCTCCTTGTGCGGCGTGAGCAGGACGTAGAGCGCCGACGCCCCCAGCAGGATGAGGATGGTGACGACGATGTGCAGCAGGGTGATCGGAAAGCCGGTGGCGAAGGCCTGGATCTCAGGCGACGGCGTAGGCATCTGGTCTCTCCCCCGAACGGACTTGCTCCGCGTCTAGCACGGCGGGGTGAGGCGGAATACGGGCCGGCCGGCTGGCGCCGGCCTCAGGCCTCCGCCTCCAGCTTCCGGCGGGCGCTGGCGCGCAGCTTCTCGCTCTCGCTCTTCAGCTGGCCGCAGGCGGCCAGGATGTCGCGGCCCCGGGGCGTCCGGATCGGCGAGGCGTAACCGGCCCGATTCAGCACCGCCGCAAACCGCTCGATCGTGCCCCAGTCCGAACATTGGTAGGCGCTGCCCGGCCAGGGGTTGAACGGGATCAGGTTGATCTTTGCGGGGATGCCCTTCAGCAGCTGCACCAGGGCCTTGGCCTCGGCCGGGCTGTCGTTGACGCCCTTCAGCATCACATATTCGAAGGTCACCCGCTTGGAGTTGGAGAGGCCCGGATAGGCCCGGATGGCCTCCATCAGCTCGGCGATGGGATACTTCTTGTTGAGCGGCACCAGCTTCTCGCGCAGCTCGTCGTTGGTGGCGTGCAGCGAGATGGCCAGCATGGCCTGGGTCCGCTCGCCCAGGGCGGCGAGCTGCGGCACAACGCCCGAGGTCGAGACCGTGATCCGCCGACGCGAAATGGCGATGCCCTCGTTGTCGGCGATGATGTCGATGGCGGCGGCCACGTTGTCGAGGTTGTAGAGCGGCTCGCCCATGCCCATGAACACGATGTTCGACAGGCGGCGGTCCTCCTTGGGCGAGGGCCATTCGCCGAGATCGTCCCGGGCCACCTGCACCTGGGCGACGATCTCGGCCGCCGTCAGGTTGCGCACCAGGGCCTGGGTGCCCGTGTGGCAGAAGGTGCAGTTGAGCGTGCAGCCCACCTGGGACGAGACGCACAGCGCCCCCGCCCGGCCTACGTCCGGAATGTAGACCGTCTCCACCTCGATGCCCGGCGCCATGCGGATCAGCCACTTGCGGGTGCCGTCCCGGGAGACCTGCCGCTCGACCACCTCGGGGCGCGAGATCGTGGAGCGCTCGGCCAGCAGCGCCCGGGTCTCCTTGGCCACGTCGGTCATGGCCGCGAAGTCGGTGACTCCGTAGTGGTGCATCCAGCGCCAAAGCTGAGAGGCGCGCATGCGAGCCTTCTCGGGCCGGGCGATCTCCAGCTCCACCAGGCAGGCGGCGAGTTCCGCCCGGGTCATGCCCGAAAGGTTCGGCGGCTTGGCCACGGTCTGGGTCGCAAGCGGCTGGGCCGGCGCGCGGCTGAGGTCGAGGGTCACGCCCACTGGAAGGTCCTTGTGCGAGGTCGCGGAATATAGGGGAGGCTGGCCCCGGGACCAACTGCGGCGCAAAATCCAGCTTTCAAACGCCCGTTCGAATGGCTAGCGTCGCCGCCAGCAAACGGATTGGAGAAGACGCTCATGAAGGCCCTGCTGAGCAAGCAAGTCGGTGGTCCGGACACCCTGGTGCTCGAGGACGTGGCGGCTCCCGAAGCCAAGGCGGGCCAAGCCGTCGTCGAGGTAAAGGCGATCGGCGTCAACTTCCCCGACGTGCTGATCATCGAGGACAGGTACCAGTTCAAGCCCGAACGGCCGTTCTCGCCGGGCGGCGAGATCGCCGGGGTGGTCAAGAGCGTCGGCGAGGGCGTCACCAATGTGAAGCCCGGCGACCGGGTGCTGGGCAACACCGGCTGGGGCGGCATGGCCGAGGAGCTGGCGCTCGACGCGGCCCGGCTGGTGAAGATCCCGGACTCGATGCCCTTCGACGAGGCCGCCGCGTTCATCATGACTTACGGCACCAGCTGGCATGCCCTGAAGGACCGGGCCCAGCTCAAGGCCGGCCAGACCATGCTGGTCCTGGGCGCCGCCGGCGGCGTGGGCCTGGCCGCGGTCGAGCTCGGCAAGGCCGTGGGCGCCCGGGTGATCGCCGCCGCCTCCAGCCAGGAGAAGGTCGACCTGTGCCTCTCCAAGGGCGCGGACGCCGGCGTGGTCTATCCCCGCGGCCCCTTCGACAAGGACGGCCAGAAGCAGCTGGCCCAGCTCTTCAAGGAGGCCACCGGGCCCAACGGCGCCGACGTGATCTATGACGCCATCGGCGACGCCTATGCCGAGCCCGCCCTGCGCTCCATCGCTTGGGAGGGGAAGTACCTGGTGGTGGGCTTCGCCGCCGGCGAAATCCCGAAGATCCCGCTGAACCTCGCCCTGCTGAAGGGCTGCGAGATCGTCGGCGTCTTCTGGGGCGCCTGGGTGGGCAAGAACCCGCAGAAGCACCGCGAGAGCGTGGCCGAGCTGCTCGCCATGTACGAGCAGGGCAAGATCAAGCCTTACGTGTCCGAACGCTTCCCGCTCGAACGGGCGGCCGAGGCCATCAAGCACCTGGCCAGCCGCAAGGCCATGGGCAAGGTGGTGGTCACCGTCTAGGACCAAGCCGTCGTCCCGGACGGCCCGCAAGGCCGATCCGGGACCTGCCCCGCGCGCGCCTTCCCAGCGCATGCCTCGGCCGGGATGACGGGCGCGAATTTCGCCGCTAGTGATCGCTGATAACCAGAACACGAGGGAGGGTCCCATGGCGGGTCGTCTGGACGGCAAGGTGGCGGTGATCACGGGCGGGGTCTCGGGGATCGGCCTCGGCGCGGTGGAGCTTTTCGTCGCCGAGGGCGCCAAGGTGGTGGCCGCCGACATCCAGGACGAGAAGGGCCGGATGCTCGAGCAGCGGTTCGGCGGCGCCGTCCGCTACGCCCACTGCGACGTCACCTCCGAGGCCGACATCGCCGCCGCCCTCAACCTGACCAAGTCCGAGTTCGGCGGCCTGGACGTGCTGTTCAACAACGCCGGCATCTCCGACATGATGCGGACGGTGGCCGAGATCGAGCCCGAGCGCTGGAACTGGGTGTTCGACATCCTTGTGCGCGGCCCCGCCCTGGGCATCAAGCACGCCACGCCCCTCATGCTCGAGCGCGGCGGCGGCTCGATCATCAACACCGCGTCCATCGCCGGCCTGCAGGCGGGCTGGGGGCCGCTGGCCTATTCCTCGGCCAAGGCGGCGGTGATCCACATGAGCCGCTGCGCCGCGGCCCAGCTCTCGCCGCAGAAAATCCGGGTCAACGCCATCTGCCCCGGCCTCATCGCCACCTCGATCTTCGGCGCTTCCCTGGGCCTGCCGCGGGAGATCGCCGACCAGATGGCCGCCCGGGTGGCCGAGAACGCCCCCAAGGCGCAGCCCATTCCCAAGGCCGGCCTGCCCGAGGACATCGCCCGGGCCGCCCTCTATCTCGCCTCCGATGACAGCGTCTTCGTCACCGGCCAGCATATCGTCGTGGACGGCGGGATCACCGTGGGCTCCCGCCACGCCTGGGACCAGAGCGCGGCCTCGCCGCTGATGGAACTGTTCGCCGAGGTCGCGCCGCAGGGATGACCGACGAACCGGCCGGGATCGAACAGCAGGCCCGGCCGGGCCTGAGTCCCAATGTCCGGGGCGCGCTGTGGATGCTCGCCTCGGCCCTGGGCTTCACGGTCATGACGACCCTGATCAAGTTCCTCGGTGAGGACTACCCGGCCGCGCTCCAGACCTTCTACCGCCAGGCCGCTGGCTTCGCCGTGCTGCTGCCGGTGATCGTGCGCCAGCGCAGCGCGGCCTATGCGACCACGCGGCCGGGCATCCTGTTCTTCCGCTCGGCGGCGGGCACCATCGCGCTGATCCTGTCGTTCTACGCCTTTCAGAAGCTGCCGCTGGCGGACGCCAACGCCCTGTCGTTCACCCGCACCCTGTGGCTGGTGCCCCTGGCGGCCCTGGTGGTGCGCGAGCCCATCGGCCCGCTCCGCATCGCGGCGGCGGTGGTGGGCTTCCTGGGCGTGCTGCTGATGATCCGCCCCGGCGCCGACGGCTTCGCCATGGGCCTGCCGGCCCTCGCCATGCTGGCCTCGTCGTTCCTGTTCGCGCTCACCATCACCGGCATGAAGGTGATGACCCGCGACCATTCGCCGACGGTGCTGCTGGTCTGGGCCATGACCCTCGGCCTGATCTTCTCGATCCCCGGCGCCATCCTCACCTGGCGCTGGCCAGCCCCCGTGGACCTCGCCCTGCTCTGCGCCATGGGCGTCATGGGGACCGCGACCCAGGCCTGCTACATCAAGGGCATGCAGGTCGGCGACGCCGCCGCCATGGCCCCCATCGATTACACCCGGCTGGTGTTCGCCGCGGCCGCCGGCCTGCTGCTGTTCGGCGAGGTTCCCACGGTCTGGACCCTGGCGGGCGCCGGCGTGGTCGTGGCCTCGACGCTGCTCATCACCTGGCGCGAGCACCAGCTCGCCCGCCGCCGGCGCGACAGCCAGGCCTGACACCCGCCGAGACCGTCCGGTCAGCCGTCGCTGCGCATGTCCTCGATGGCGCGCCGGGCGGCCTCCTTGTGCCGAGGCTTCAGGTTCTTGCCGATGACGCTCATCAGGGCCGCGAAAACCGCCGCGTCGTCCGTGTAGCCGAGGCCAGCGATGAAGTCGGGGATCGCGTCGGTGGGCAGGACGAAATAGGCCAGGGCCGCCAGCATCATCCCCTTGGCGGCCATGGGGGTCTCGTCGTCCCGGGCGCAGAACCAGACCGCCAGGGCCTCGCGGGCGAACGGCACACGGGCGGCCACCTTCCGGATCTTCGGCCAGAAGCCGCGAGTCACCCGCTCCTCGTTCAGCTGCATGACGGCCGGAACCAGGGCGTGATCGCGGGCGATCGGGGCCTGCGGATCGAAGCCGGAATTGACGTTGGGTGACGCTTTTTCGCGGGCGCTCATCGAGCTAAAGCCTTCGCCGAGTTGACTTTATCATAGGGGAGCGGAGCGCTCATGGAACTCAATTCATCCGTTGCCGCGGTGGTCACCGGCGGCGCCTCGGGCCTCGGCGAAGCCACCGTGCGGGCGCTGGCGGCCAAGGGCGTCAAGGTCGCCATCTTCGACATGAACGAGCAGAAGGGCGAACAGGTCGCCAAGGAAGTCGGCGGCGTCTTCTGCAAGGTCAACGTCACCTCCGAGGAAGAGGTAGACGCCGCCTTCGCCAAGGCCCGCGCCGCTCACGGCCAGGAGCGCATCCTGGTGAACTGCGCCGGCACCGGCAACGCCATCAAGACCGCCAGCCGGGACAAGCAGACGGGCGAGGCCAAGCACTTCCCGCTCGACGCCTTCAACATGATCATCCAGATCAACCTGGTCGGCACCTTCCGCTGCATCGCCAAGTCGGCGAAGGGCATGCTGGACCTCGAGCCGCTCGCCGACGGCGAGCGCGGCGCCATCGTCAACACCGCCTCGGTGGCGGCCGTGGACGGCCAGATGGGCCAGGCGGCCTACTCGGCCTCCAAGGGCGGCGTCGTCGGCATGACCCTGCCGATCGCCCGCGACCTGGCCGGCGAAGGCATCCGCGTGAACACCATCCTGCCGGGCATCTTCAACACCCCGCTGATGCAGGGCGCCCCGCCGCAGGTGAAGGAGGCCCTGGCCGCCTCCGTGCCGTTCCCCAAGCGCCTCGGCAACGCCGAGGAGTACGCCTCCCTGGCGCTGGAGATGATCACCAACGGCTACTTCAACGGCGAGCACGTCCGTCTGGACGGCGCCATCCGCATGGCCCCGCGCTAGGCGGAATTCTCAGCGGAAACGCGAAGGCCTCCGGCGTCGCCGGAGGCCTTTTGGCTTCAGGAGTCGGCCGGCTTCTGTGAGCGGCAGATCCAGCCCTCGCTGGTGTTGATCCGGCCCGATCCCAGGGGACAGACCGTGGGCCGCCGGTACTGGCCGGTGGGCTTCTTGCCGACCACCTGGTGGCACTCGGCCCGGGACTTGTCGACATACTCCAGGGTCCCGCCGCCCTTGTCGGCGGGCACGGCGTATCCCGCCGGCTGATGCCGTTCCGGGGCGAGGCCGTTGGCGTTGCAGAAGGCCGGCTCGTCCACGTTCACCATGGCGAGCGGACCCGAGCTCTGGGCGTAGGCGGCGGGTGCGACGAGAAGGGCCGCAAACGCGGCCAGGGCCATATGGCGCATGAGATGTCCTCCAGCATCGACGCCGTCTTGATGCGGCGCTTACGGCGACGCTAGCACCACGCCCGCCGCAGGCAAGCTAGCGCCGGCGCACCCCGCCGAGGACGCCGCGGATGATCTCGCGGCCGATCTGGTTGCCGATGGTCCGCAGCATGGAGGTGGCGAAGGCCTTGCCCATGGTCTGCAGCTCCGAGGGCTTCTCCCGCGCCGGCGCCCTGGCCTTCTCGACCTTCGCGGCCTTGGGAGCGGGCTCGCCCGCCATCTGGGCGGCCTTACGCTGAAGCATCTCATAGGCGCTGTCGCGGTCGCGCACCTCGTCATAGAGGCCGCGCACCGGGCTTGCCGCCACCACCTGCGCCCGCTCCGCCGGGGTCAGCGGGCCCAGCCGCGAGGCCGGGGGCCGCACCAGGGTCTTCTGCACCACCGTCGGGGCGCCCTTCTCGTCCAGCACCGAGACCAGGGCCTCGCCCACGCCCAGGCCCTGGATGGTCTGGGCGGTGTCGAAGGCGGGGTTCGGCCGGAAGCTGCCGGCGGCGGCCTTCAGCCCCCGCTGCTCCACGGGCGTATAGGCGCGCAGGGCGTGCTGGATGCGGTTGCCGAGCTGGCCCAGCACCGTGTCGGGGATGTCCGCCGGATTCTGGGTGACGAAATAGACGCCCACGCCCTTGGAGCGGATCAGCCGGACCACCTGCTCCACCTTCTCCAGCAGGGCGGGCGGGGCGTCGCGGAACAGCAGGTGGGCCTCGTCGAAGAAGAAGGCCAGCCGCGGCTTTTCAGGATCGCCCACCTCGGGCAGTTCCTCGAACAGCTCGGACATCAACCACAGGAGGAAGGTGGCGTAGAGGCGCGGGTTGGTGATCAGCCGCTCGCCCGCGAGGATGTTCACATAGCCGCGGCCGGCCCCGTCGGTGCGCATCAGGTCCGACAGCTGCAGCGCCGGCTCGCCGAACAGGTTGGCCCCGCCCTGGTCCTCCAGCATCAGCAGCTTGCGCTGAATCGTGGCCACGGTGGCGGTGGAGAGGTTGCCGTAGCGGGCCGACAGCGCCTTGGCGTTCTCGGCGGCGTAGGTCAGGGCCGCCTGCAGGTCCTTCAGGTCCAGCAGCAGCAGGCCTTCCTCGTCGGCGGCGCGGAAGACGACGGTGAGCACGCCCTCCTGGACATCGTTGAGCTCCAGCATCCGCGAGAGCAGCAGCGGGCCCATCTCCGAGACCGTCGTGCGCACGGGATGCCCCGACTGGCCGAACAGGTCCCAGAAGACCACCGGCGCGGCGGCCGGCTGCAGCTCCAGGCCCATGCTCTGGGCGCGGGCCAGCAGCTTCTCGTTGGGCTGGCCAGGCGCGGCGATGCCCGAGAGGTCGCCCTTCACGTCGGCGCAGAAGACCGGCACGCCCGCATCCGAGAGCCCCTGGGCCAGCACCTGCAGGGTGACGGTCTTGCCGGTGCCCGTGGCGCCCGCCACCAGGCCATGGCGATTGGCCCGGTCGAGCCGCAGCTCTTCCGGCTGGTCCGAGTACCCGATCAGGACGCCGCCGGACATGGAACGCTCCTCGAAATGCGGAAATCTGCCGTCCAGCGAAGCTAGCCGCCGGCCCGCCCCGCCGCCAGCCCTCGTGTTTCTGGAACGATGATTGCCGTTATTTGAGATCCTGGGGGCAAAATCACTCCCCCTTTTTGGCAAAGACCGGTAGACCACACCCGATTTGACGGCGGCGCCCCAGCCGCAGACAGTCCGACGTGATGCCCGCACCTGCCGCCGATACGGTCTCGCGAAACGCCCTGGTGATCCTGGCGGTGATCGCGGGTGGGGCGACCCTCCGCTGGCTCTCCGACATCCTCACGCCCCTGGCCCTGGCCATTTTCCTGGCGGTGATGATCGACGGCTTCGCCCGGGTGCTGCAGACCCGCCTGCCGGGCGTGTCGCGCCGCGCCGCCACGCCGCTGGCGGTGGTGCTGTCGGTGGTGATCTTCGGCGGGGCGGCCGTGTTCGTTGTGGACAACGCCACCAGCTTCGCCACCCAGCTGGTGGCCTATGCCCCGCGCCTCGACGGCCTGCTGGCGCGCTTGGCCTCGCTGATCGGCCTGGAAGTCCCGCCCACCATCGAGCAGCTCACGCGGCAGCTCAACCCGGCCAGCTATCTGGGCCAGATCGCCCGGAGCCTGCAGGGCTTCGCCTCCACCGCCGCCTTCGTGCTCATCTATCTGGGCTTCATCCTCGCCTCCCGGCACGGCTGGGAGCGCAAGGCCGTGGGCCTGTTCCCCCATCGCGAGGAACGCCAGGACGCCATCGCCGCCTTCCTGCGCATTCGCAACGGGGTGGAACAGTACCTGTGGGTGCAGACGGTCACCGGCCTGATGATCGCCGTCGCGTCCTGGGCGGCCATGGCCGGCGTCGGCCTCGACAACGCCCTGTTCTGGGCGATCCTGATCTTCATCGCCTCCTACATCCCGATCGTCGGCGGCGTGGTGGGCGTCGCCCTGCCGCCGATCTTCGCCCTCGTGCAGTTCGACACGCTCTGGCAGGCCATCGTGCTGTTCGCCGTCCTGCAGACGGTGACCCTGTTCGTGGGCAACGTCGTCCAGCCGCGGATGCAGAGCCGCAGCCTCAACGTCGATCCCATCGTTCTCTTGCTGGCCCTGGCCTTCTGGACCGTGGTCTGGGGCCTCACCGGCGCGTTCCTGTCCACGCCCCTGACCGTCATGGCCATGGTGATCCTGGCGCAGTTTCCGGGAACCCGCTGGATCGCCGTCTTACTTTCCGATGACGGCGATCCCGACGACCTCAGCAAGAAGTCTCCGCAAGATCCCCCCGACGCCGGCCCTTCGGGACCGGCGGACACTCACCCCCACCGTTCTTGAGCCAAGGCCTTAAATCGTGACTTCGCGCTTCCTATCTAAGGCTTGCCGGACCAATTCCCCCTCCGGCAGGTGCGTCCGCTCCCCCACCCCGCGGGCGCAGCGAGCACCCCGCGTTCCGTCGGCCCCCCACGACGGAACCACACGCCGCCGGATTCTCTCCTCCGGCGGCGTTCTCGCGGGGGCCGTCCGATGAGCCGAGCCGCCTCCCAGACCGCCAAGACCTCGGCCAGGCCGAAGACCGCCTCGCGCGGCAAGTCCGCCGGCGCCCTGGTGCGCGCCGTCCTCGCCGAGCTTGAGGGCGACGCCGCCGCCGAACCGGCCAAGGCCTTCGCCGAAGGCGCCGCCGCCGATGTCGCCGGCGACGAACTGCCCGAACTCTCCACCGCCGAACTCGCCCGCAACCTCGCCGACTTCTGGCGCTTCGCCGAGCGTCGCCGGGGCCGCGGCCCGCAGGCGCGCATCGCCCCCGTGGAAGGCGCCAACGCCGGCGGCCTCGACCGCCTGGAGATCGTCCAGGACGACGCCCCGTTCCTCGTGGACAGCGTCATGGGCGAGATCGCCGACCAGGGCCTGTCGGTCCGGGCGATGTTCCACCCGATCGTCACCGTCCAGCGCGACCGCTCCGGCGTGCGCGGCCAGACGGGCGCGCTCCGCCGGGAGTCCATGATCCAGGTGATCCTGGAGCCCATCGGCGCCGACCGCGAACAGCTGCTGCTCGAAGGCGTGACCGCCACCCTGAAGGACGTGCGCGCGGCGGTGGACGACTTCCCCGCCATGCTGGAGCTGATGGGCCGGACCCTGGCCGAGCTCGAAGCCTCGGGCCGCGCCAGTCCCGAGGAGCTGGCCTTCCTGGCCTGGCTGCACGCCGAGCACTTCGTCTTCCTGGGCGCCCGGGTCTATGAGTATCCGCGCCTGGAGAGCGGCGACTACGCCGCCGAGGAGCCGCTGTATCAGCCCACCGACGGCCTGGGCGTCCTGCGCGACCCGGCCCGCACCGTGCTGCGGCGGGCCAACGAACCGGCCATCCTCATGGGCCAGGTGAAGGACAGCCTGGCGGTCGACCCGCCCGTGACCGTGGCCAAGTCCAACGTGAAGAGCCGCGTCCACCGCCGGGGCTACATGGACTACGTGGGGGTCAAGCGCTACGGCGCGGACGGACGGCCCGTGGGCGAGGTCCGCTTCGTGGGCCTGTTCACCGCCGAGGCCTATGACCAGCCGGCCAGCGCCGTGCCGCTGATCCGCGAGAAGGCCGCCCGGGTGCTGGAACGCGCCGGCGCCCTGCCCGGCAGCCACAACGAGAAGCGGCTGAAGAACATCGTCGAGAACCATCCGCGCGACGAGCTCTTCCAGTCGAGCGAGGACCAGCTCCTGGAGCTGGCCCAGGGCATCCTTCACCTCTACGACCGCCCGCGCATCCGGGTGTTCGAGCGCCGCGACCCGTTCGACCGCTTCGCCTCGGTGCTGCTGTACGTGCCGCGCGAGCGCTACGATTCCGACATCCGCAAACGGGCGGGCGAGATCCTCGCCGAGGCCTATGGCGGCCGCATCTCGGCCTTCTATCCGAGCTTCTCGGAGACGGGGCTCGCACGGGTTCACTACATCGTCGGCTTCACCCCCGGGGGTCATCCCTGGCCGGACCTTCGGCAGGTGGAGGCCCGCATCGCCGAGAGCGCCCGCACGTGGGAGGACCGCTTCGAGGCGGCCGTGCGGTCCAGCGGCCGGACGCCTGAGGAGGTGGCCGAGACCGTCGCCGCCTACCGTGACGCCTTCCCGGCCGGCTACCGCGACCGTTTCGACGCGGCCGAGGCCCTGCGGGACGTGGCCGCCATCGAGGGCTTCGAACCCGGCCAGCCGATCCGCGTGCGGGCCTACCGCACGCCCAACGACAACAACCTCCAGTTCCGCTTCAAGCTCTATCGCTGCGGCGAGCCGGCCCATCTGGCCGACGTCCTGCCGATCCTGGAGAGCATGGGGCTGAAGGCCATCGCCGAGGCCGGCTTCCCGATCCGGCGCGACGGCAAGGCCCCGGTCTGGGTGCACGACTTCGAGCTGGAGGACCCCCGGGGCGCCAACCTCGTGTTCGACGAGGTCAAGGAAGCCTTCGAGGCCGCCGTGGTCGCCGTCTGGACCGGCCAGACCGAGAACGACGGGTTCAACCGCCTGGTGCTGGAACTGTCCCTGCCCTGGCGCGACGCGGCGCTGATGCGGGCCCTGGCGCGGTTCCGCCAGCAGTCGGGCCTCGACCCCAGCCAGCGCGTGCAGGAACAGGCCCTGTCGGCCCATCCGGGCGTGACCCGGCTGATCCTCGACCTCTTCCGCATCCGCTTCGACCCGGCGGTCCGCGCCACGCTTGAGGAGCGCAAGGCCCAGGCCGACGCGGTCATGGCCGAGATCATCGAGGCGCTGCAGGCGGTGGAGAGCCTGGACGACGACCGCGTCCTGCGCCGCATCGCCCTGCTGGTGCAGGCCATCCAGCGCACCAACTTCTACCAGCGCGGCCCGGACGGGGCGCCCAAGCCCTACATCTCGTTCAAGGTGGCCAGCGGCGAGCTGGCCGACCTGCCGGCCCCCAAGCCGTTCCGCGAGGTCTTCGTCTGGTCCACGGCCGTGGAGGGCGTTCACCTGCGCTTCGGCCCGGTGGCCCGGGGCGGCCTGCGCTGGTCGGACCGCCGCGACGACTACCGCACCGAAGTGCTCGGCCTGGTGAAGGCCCAGCAGGTGAAGAATGCGGTCATCGTGCCGGTGGGCTCCAAGGGCGGCTTCTATCCCAAGCGCCTGCCCGTGGGCGGGGCGCCCGACGCCATCCGCGCCGAGGCGATCAACGCCTACAAGACCTTCCTGTCCGGCCTGCTCGACCTCACCGACAACCTGACCCCCGAGGGCCAGGTGCAGCATCCGGAAGGCGTGGTCCCCCACGACGGCGATGATCCGTACCTGGTGGTGGCCGCCGACAAGGGCACCGCGACCTTCTCCGACATCGCCAACGGCGTGGCCGAGTCCTACGGCTTCTGGCTGGGCGACGCCTTCGCCTCGGGCGGCTCGGCCGGCTACGACCACAAGGAGATGGGCATCACCGCCCGTGGCGCCTGGGAGGCGGTGAAGCGCCACTTCCGCGAACTGGGCAAGGACATCCAGTCCGAGCCCTTCACCGTGGTCGGCTGCGGCGACATGAGCGGCGACGTGTTCGGCAACGGCATGCTGCTCAGCCGGCAGATCCGGCTGCAGGCCGCCTTCGACCACCGCCACATCTTCCTCGATCCGGACCCTGATCCGGCGGTCAGCTACGCCGAGCGGGAGCGCCTGTTCGCCTTGCCGCGCTCGTCGTGGGATGACTACGACCGCAAGAAGATCAGCAAGGGCGGCGGGGTCTTCCCGCGCAGCCTGAAGTCGATCCCGCTGACCCCCGAGGTCCGCGCCATGCTGGGGGTCGAGGCCGAGGCCCTGTCGCCGGCCGAGCTGATCAACGCCATCCTCAAGGCCCCGGCCGAGCTGCTCTACCTGGGCGGCATCGGCACCTATGTGAAGGCCCGCCACGAGGCCAACGCCGAGGTGGGCGACAAGGCCAATGACGCCGTCCGCGTCAACGGCGAGGAGCTGCGGGTGAAGGTGGTCGGCGAAGGCGCCAACCTCGGCCTCACCCAGGCCGGCCGCATCGAGTTCGCCCAGAAGGGCGGCAAGGTGAACACCGACGCCATCGACAACTCGGCGGGCGTGGACTCCTCGGACCACGAGGTGAACATCAAGATCGCCACCGGCATGCTCGAGCGCACGGGGGAACTCACCCGCAAGCGCCGCGACACGCTGCTGAAGTCGATGATCGACGACGTGGCGGCCCACGTCCTGGCGCACAACTACGACCAGACCCTGGCGCTCTCCCTGCTGGAGATGGACACTGTCGGCGAACTGGAGCCGCACGCCCGGTTCATGGCCGAGCTGGAGAGCCGCGGGCGGCTGGACCGCGCCGTCGAGGGCCTGCCCGACGCGGCGGCCATCGCCGAGCGGAAGCTGGCCGGGCGCGGCCTGACCCGGCCCGAGCTGGCCGTGCTGCTGGCCTACGGCAAGCTCGAGCTGAAGCGCGAGATCGTCGCCAGCGCCGCGCCGGACGATCCCTGGTTCGAGACGCACCTCGAGGCCTATTTCCCCAAGCCCTTGCGGAAGTGGAAGGACCCGATCCGCCGCCACCGGCTGCGGCGCGACATCATCGCCACCGTCGTGGCCAACGACATGATCAACCGCTGCGGGCCGAGCTTCCCGTTCCGGATGATGGCCGCGGCCGGTTGCGGCGTGACCGCCCTGCTCTCCGGCTATGAGGCGGCCAAGGTGGTGCTGGACTTCGAGGCCCGCTGGGCCGCCGTCCGGGCCCTGGACCTGAAGATCCCGGCCCAGGGGCAACTCGCCCTGTTCCGGCGGCTGGTGGCCTCCCTGCGCGGCGCGACCTTCTGGCTGGCCCGCCGGGCCGCCCGCGAAGGCCTGGACGTGGCCGCCCTCGTGCAGCGTTACGGCCCGGGCTTCAAGAGCCTGGACCGGCTGACGCCCGAGGCCCTGCCGGCGGTGGAACGCGCCGCCGTCGAGGCCCGCACCGCCCAGCTGGTGGAGGCCGGCGCCCCCGAGGACATCGCCCGCACCGTGGCGGCCCTCGGCCCGCTGACCACCGCCGCCGACCTGGTGGACCTGGCCGAGGGCTCCAGCTGGGCCCTGCCGAACGTGGCGCGTCTCTACTACGCCGCGGGCGAGGCCATGGCCTTCGACCGCCTGCGGGCGGCCGCGGGCGAATTCCGCGCCGGCGACCTCTTCGAGCGGACGGCCCTGCGCCGGCTGATCGAGGACCTGCTGGGCGAGCAGGCTCAGCTCACCCGCGCCATCATGGACTTCGTGGGCAACGCCAAGGCCGGCGTCGATGCGGAGCATGCCCGCGACGCGGTGGCGTCCTGGGCCTCGCTGCGCAGCGAGCAGGTGGTGGCCGCCACCCGCACGATCGACGAGATCGAGGCGGCCGGCGGCGGCTGGACCTTCGCCAAGCTCACCATCGCCAATGCGGCCCTGCGCGAGCTGGCCCAGGAGGCTGCGAGCGGACGCAAGCGGCGGGGCTGAGCGCCGCCGTCATCCGGTTCGACTTGATGGAAGAAGGCAGCGCGCCGCGCTGCATCTTGAGGGGGCCGGCGCCATGTCGGCCCCCTTTGACTTTGGGCTAGTGCCGGAAGACCCGGACGCCCGTGAACACCATGGCGATGCCCCGCTCGTCAGCGGCGGCGATCACCTTCTCGTCGCCGATGGAGCCGCCCGGCTGGATCACCGCGGTGCAGCCGGCGTCGGCGGCCTGGATCAGGCCGTCCGGGAACGGGAAGAAGGCTTCCGAAGCGCAGGCCGAACCGGTCAGGTCGAGACCGAAGTCGGCGGCGCGCAGGGCGGCGATCCGGGCCGAGTCCTTGCGGTTCATCTGGCCGGCGCCGACGCCCAGGGTCTGGCCTTCCTTGGCGTAGACGATGGCGTTCGACTTCACGTGCTTGGCCACGGTGAAGGCGAACAGCATGTCGCGGATTTCCGCCTCGGTGGGCGCGCGCTTGGTCACCACCTTCAGGTCGGCGGGGGTCAGGCGGGCGTTGTCGCGGCCCTGCACCAGGAAGCCGCCGGAGACCGACTTGAAGGTCTCGCCCACGGCCAGCGGGTCGGGCAGGCCGTCGGTGACCAGCAGGCGGACGTTCTTCTTCTTGCGGAACAGCTCCACGGCGTCCTCGTCCGCGCCGGGGGCGATCACCACCTCGGTGAAGACTTCCAGCACCTTGGCCGCTGTGGCCGCATCGAGCCGGGTGTTGAGGGCGACGATGCCGCCGAAGGCGCTGACCGGATCGCAGGCCAGGGCCCGCTCATAGGCCTCCGCCAGGCTCTTGCCCGTGGCCACGCCGCACGGATTGGCGTGCTTGATGATGGCGCAGGCGGGACCCGCGTCGGCGAACTCGGCGATCAGCTCGAAGGCCGCGTCGGTGTCGTTGATGTTGTTGTAGCTGAGCTCCTTGCCCTGCAGCTGGCGGGCGGTGGCCACGCCGATCCGCGGATTCGGGAAGCGGTAGAAGGCCGCGGCCTGGTGCGGGTTCTCGCCATAGCGCATGGTCTGGACCAGTTCGCCGGCGATGGACTTGCGGGCCGGCGCGGCCTCCCCCAGCTCGTTGGCGAACCAGGCCGAGATCGCCGCGTCATAGGCGGCGGTGCGGGCGTAGGCGCGGGCGGCCAGCCGCTTGCGCAGGGCCAGCGAGGTGGCGCCGTCGGCCGACACCTCGGCGATCACCTCTTCCATGTCGGAAGGCTGGGTGCAGACGGCGACATAGCCATGGTTCTTGGCCGCCGACCGGATCATCGCCGGGCCGCCGATGTCGATGTTCTCCACCGCCGTCTCATAGTCGGCGCCGGAAGCGACCGTGGCCTCGAACGGGTAGAGGTTCACATAGACGAGGTCGATGGCGCCGATGCCGTGCTCGTCCATGGCCGCCTTGTGGGCCGGGGCGTCACGCACGCCCAGCAGGCCGCCGTGAACGATGGGGTGCAGGGTCTTCACCCGACCGTCCATCATCTCGGGGAAGCCGGTGAGCTCGGAGATGTCCTTCACGGCCAGACCCGCATCGGCGATGGCCTTGCGGGTGCCGCCGGTGGAGACCAGCTCGACGCCCTTGGCCGCCAGGGCCTTGGCGAAATCGACGAGGCCGGTCTTGTCCGAGACCGAGATCAGCGCGCGGCGGACGGCGACGCGGTCGGGGGCGGGCGGAAAGTCAGGGGCGGCGGGCACGGCGGACTCCGGGTTGCTTCGTGAATGAAGAGCCCAGGCGAGCGGCGAGTCTATGGTCCACGCGCTCCCCGGTGGTGCGCCACCTTCAATCGCCAGTCACGCGCGGATGAGCGGGGGATTAGGCCTGCTGTTTCGGCGGGTCAACCGGCGCGGCCGCCGACGAGAGCTTCCAGCGCACCCGCGCGCCGGCTCCGGCCCGGGCCTGACCGCGCAGGACGATCTGCTGACTGCGACGAAGTTCGCCGTCCAGGCAGTACACCGACGGCTCCAGCGCCACCTCCAGGGCGTCGTTGCGCAGCCACCAGCCGGCGTCATCGCCCTCGGGCTTGAGCAGCACGCTCTTGCGGTCCCGGGCGATCAGGGCGCTGACCTCGGGGTGCAGGTGAAAGCGCACCGTGAAGGGGATGAAGCGCCGGTCGGGCTCGCCCTTCGGCTCCTGGATCGGCGAGAAGCGGTCCTCGCCGCGCAGCTCGTCGGTCGCTGTCTCCAGATAGAGCCGCCGCTCATGGCGCAGGCCAAGGCCATGGGCGCCGCCGTCACAGGCCGTCTCCAGCCAGATCGCCCCCGGAGCTTCCCGTCGCTCCACCGCCACCGCCGGGCGTCGGCCGGGGAGCCGCGGCCCCAGCACCGTCGCCGGAAAGCCGCGCAGGGGCGCATCGCCGGTCTGGTCGCCGAGCGCGGCGGTGGAGGCGGCGTCGGCCACTCGCAGCGCCTGCGGCCCCGGCCCGTCCGGCGACCAGCCCGAGCCGACGATCAGCGGCTTGCCATGGCCCAGCGCGGTCAG
>Ga0065721_10004730_pt1 | contig 26780 bp, 22 predicted proteins | sample Mesricmetagenome_FD_59108 | JGI IMG/M metagenome (GOLD analysis project Ga0065721, IMG submission 59108) | Mesophilic microbial community from rice straw/compost enrichment Sample: eDNA_1 v2 (version 2) | ecosystem: Engineered > Solid waste > Grass > Composting > Bioreactor | place: USA: Davis... | reverse complement strand
CTCATTCAGTTTACCGGGATTCAGAACATACCGGCCGACATCTACGAAGCCGCCAAGATAGACGGCGCCGATGGCTTCAAGGCCGATCGATATATTACGCTGCCCATGATCGTTCCGATCTTCAAGATCTCGTTCGTTCTATCCTTTATCGGTTCGCTTCAATCGTTCGACCTGATCATGGTCATGACGGGCGGGGGACCGGCACATGCGACGGACGTCGTCGCCATGCACATGTACAACATGTCGTTCCTATCCCAGAAGTACGGCTACGGAAGCGCGGTCGGGACGTTCCTCGTCGCGATGTGCCTGCTCGTCACCGTCTTGATCAACTTCGTTTTCAACCGGCTAGAGAAACGATACTCGTAAAAAAAGGAGGCGCTCCGCACATGAACCGATCCGCAACGCTGCAAGGCGCGAAGCCCGCCGTCCGATCTCCCAAGAAACGCTTGCCCGTCGCCAAGACCATCGTCTATATCATCTTCGGCATTCTTCTCGTCACGCAGCTTTACCCGCTGCTATGGCTGCTGATATACTCCCTTAAGACGAACGAAGAGATTCTCTCGGGCAGCTTCTTCGCCCTTCCGAAAGTCGCCCAATGGGTAAATTATAAGAACGCCCTCGGCGGAGGCAAGTATTGGGACTACCTGACGAACAGCCTGCTCGTTACGACCGTAACGATGGTGTGCGTCATTGTCCTCGCCTCGTTGGCTGCGTTCGCCATTACGCGATTCCGCTGGAAGTACGGCCAGTACGTCATGCTGCTGTTCCTGCTCGGAATGATGATTCCGCTGCAAGCGACGCTGCTCCCGATCATGGTCATATTCAGCAATATGGACATCCTTAACACCAGGCTGAGCTTGATTCTGCCGTACATCGCCTTCCAGACGCCGATCGCGGTGTTCATCATGAGCGGCTTCATGAAGACGATCCCGACGGAGATCGAGGAGTCCGCCATCATCGACGGAGCGGGCGTTCTGAGGATTTTCCGCAGCATCGTGCTTCCGGTCTCGATCCCGCCGATCATGACGGTGTGCATCTTGACTTTCATCAACATTTGGAACGAATACGTGCTCGCCGCGACGTTCATCTCCAAGGAGAGCCTGAAGACGCTTCCGTTCGGGGTCAACAGCTTCGTCAGCCAGTATTCCGTCAATTATGGGGCGATCGGCGCGTTCCTCGTGCTCGGGGCGCTTCCGGTGATCATCATTTACTTCTTGCTTGCCGAGAAGATTACCAAAGGCATGGTGGCCGGCGCCGTCAAAGGGTGATCGTTGCAATGACCAGATTTCAGTCCATACATGGACGGCTGTTCCTGATCTTCCTGTTCAGCCTGCTCGGATTGCTCCTCATTGTCAGCTTCGTGTATTACCAGAGGGCAACCGAGCAGGTTCGGGACAAGGTCGGGGACGTCGCCGAGAAAAACATTTCGCAGACGGTCGGCTTGTTCGACCTGATGCTTAAAGGGTACGACAGCGTCACCAAGTCGCTTAACAGCAACAACGAGCTGATGAGGCTGCTGCAGACCGAAAGCGCCGGGGGCGTCGAAGCCGTGAACCTGGAACGCCGCATTACCGATATTCTCGGAGCGATCTTCTATTCCCGCAACGACATCATCGGGATCCACGTGGTGACGAACTCCGGCAGGGTGTACAGCTTCGATCTCTCGATCGGCGGGGCGATGCATAACTATTCGGGCCAGACCTGGTTCGAGGAGCTGAAAAAATCGACGGGCGAAATGAAATGGTTGGGCGTTTACCCGGAGTCTCTCATGAGCACGGGAATCGATCGGCCTGTTTTTGCGTTCGGGCGCCAATTGTACGAGCTCAGCACGCTGAAGTCCGTCGGCGTCGTCCTGATCGAGACGGATGCCGAAGCGATCGTCTCCGCGCTTCGCAACGCGAGCCTGGGGCCCGGGAGCAACGTGATCCTTCGTGAATCCGGGGGGAAGGAGATCATTCGGACCCAGCCGGAGGAAGACGGCATGGCGAGCCTTCCGGACGGCTGGCCCGGCCCGCTCAAAGTCGGCGAGGTGCTCGTTCGGGAACACGCGGGCGGCATGGTGACGGCCGCCCGGATCAGCACGGCCGATTGGACGGTAATCGGGGTAACGCCGAACCGCGAGCTGAACCTGGAGCTGAAGCAGACCCAGCGATTCCTGCTGACGGTCATCCTCGTTCTCGTCATCGCGGCGACGGTTCTCGCGACGCTCGTCTCGAGGTCGTTCTCGTCCCCGTTCAAGCGGCTGATCCAGCAGATGAAGCAAGTGGAGCTGGGCAACTTCAAAGGCGAGGTTCGCGTCCATTCCTATCATGAGCTGAACGTTCTCGTGGGCTCGTTCAACCGGATGGTGAGGCAGATGGACGATCTGATCGAACGAATCAAGCTGGCGTCCATCAGCGAGAAGAACGCCCAATTGCAGGCGCTGCAGTCTCAGGTGAACCCTCATTTCCTGTTCAATACGCTGGACATGATTTATTGGATGCTGGACGAGAGGGAGAACGACCGGCTGGGCAAGATCATTTTATCGCTATCGCGGATTCTTCGGTTCAGCAGCGATTGGGAGGAAGCGTCCCGGACGACGCTTCGGGCGGAGCTGGAGCAGCTGGAGCATTATTTGACGATTATCGAGACCCGCCTCAAGGGCCGCGTCCGCACGAGCATCGAAGTGGATGAACGGTGGCTCGGCACGAAGGTGCCGAAGCTGATTCTGCAGCCTGTCATCGAGAACGCCGTGAAGTACGGCTTGGAGCCGCTTAATCGCGAGGGAGCTCTTCGCGTCTGCTCCAGGGAATCGGACGGTCGCCTGGAGATCGTCATCCAAGACGACGGGGTCGGCATGGACGAAGAGACGCTGCGCCGCATCCGGGAGTCGCTGAAGGATTCGCCGTCCGGCGAGCGGGACGGGCAGGCGGAGCGGCGCGGCATAGGCCTGCTGAACGTGCATCATCGCATCCGGTTGATGTTCGGGGAAGCCTACGGACTCAGTATCGAGAGCGAGCCGGATCGGGGAACGACGGTCGTCGTTTCGTTTCCGATAGAGAGAGGAGGGAACGCTTCATGAACATACTCGTGGTGGACGACGAGAGCATTATCCGCGACGGGATCGAGCGAACGATCCGCAAGGCGTATCCCGAACACCGCGTTTATCTGGCTTCCAGCCCGGAGGAAGCGGTCGACCTGCTGAAGACGCTGTTCATCCATCTCGTGCTGACGGACGTTCTGATGCCCGGCATGACCGGCATCGAGCTGATGGAGATCTCGCGCAAGCGCCATGCTCACGTGAAATGGGTGTTCATCTCGGCCCATTCCGAATTCGCGTACGCCAAGGAAGCGGTCCGCCTCGGGGCGAAGGATTATTTGCTGAAGCCGATAGGCAAAGAAACGCTGATCGAGAAAATCAAAGAGCTCGGCGAGGAGGTCGAGAAGGAGAACGAGAGGACGAGCGAGGCTCAGCTGCTGAAGACGAACCTGAAGCTTCTCCGAGAAGCCGTCTTCGCCCGTTGGGCGTCCGGCCTCGATCTGGGCGGGATCGACTTAACGACGTTTACCGGCAGCCATCCGAGCTTTTACCTGATCATGGTCAAAATGGAGAGCGACGCGGATCTTCGGCTCGAGCATTTTATCGTCGAGAACGTGCTGTCGGAGCTGATCGACTCGGCGGGCAAGGGGTTCGTGGCCAACGTCGATGCCAGAAGCTTGCTCGGGCTCGCGACGCTGAGCGAGGAGGGCAAGCTCTCGAAGCTGATCGAGCTGCTGCGGACTCACTTGAAACGGTATTTGAAAGTTCCGTTCCAGGTTCTTCATAGCGAACGGATCGACGATATGGCGACCGTGCCGAAGCAGGTGCAGGCGATGCGCCGGACGTCCGAGTCCCAGAATTACGATCACTACGCGAGCGGCGGGGAGAAGGCGATCGAGGTCGCGCTTCAGTACATCCACGCGCATCTGCCGTCGGAGCTGACTCTCGAGAAGGTCGCGTCGGTCGTGTTCCTCAATCCCGTTTATTTCAGCCAGCTGTTTAAGCAGAAGACGGGCCACGGCTTCAAGGAATACGTCACGCAGCGGCGCCTCGAGCGCGCGATGGAGCTGCTTCGGGATTCCGAGCTGAAGGTCGGCGACATCAGCGAACGGGTCGGCTACCCGGACGTCCGCCACTTCTCGCAGATTTTCCGCAAGAAGACCGGCTTCACTCCGTCCGAGTACCGGCAGCACGAGCTGGAGACGGCGGGGAGGGGATGAATAAAATTACGCGCCTTCGATGTCCGATGACGACGAAGGCATTTCATATAATTAAATATTCAATGGGCTAATCCGAGCTTGAATTATGATACTGCATGCAGTATCATAATTTTAACACCATGATATCACATACGGTATTATGCTGTGGAGGTGTAACCTGTGTGCCCAGGATAGAAAAGCTCGTGGAGAAGATGAAGAACCAACCACATAACATAAGGTATCCAGAAGCCGTTAAGGTTTTGGAGCATTATGGTTATCAATTGGTTCGAACAAACGGCTCTCATCGTCATTTCAGAAATTCTACGGGGGATCTAATAACCATAAAGGAGGATAGACCCACCATTAAGCGGGTGTATGTAGAAGATGTACTAAGCAGGATTGGGGAATAGGCTTCCCCTTTCCTGACTACATTGATTATAGATGTCTAAGACAGAGAGAGATCAGTAAGGTTTACACGGGGGAGTTCACCTTTATTTCGAGGAGGGTGCAGGTGAAGGGTGTAATGGAAAAAAACTTGGAGTATTACTTGGGTTTGGACTATACGATGATTATCAAACATGTTTCTGATGAATCGGGAACCTATTATCATGGGAAATTTGTTGAGTTGGAGGGATGCCAGAGTACGGCAGATACAATAGACGAATTGGTTCAGAACTTAAACGAAGTAAAGAAAGACCATATAGAAATCAAACTTGGATATGGCGATCCAATTCCCGAGCCTAGGGAACTTCCAAGCGGAAATATTATGCTTAGAATGCCTAGAACTTTGCATAGAGACTTGATTGATAATGCAGAACGTGAAGGCGTCAGTTTGAATCAATATATACTGTACAAACTAAGTGGAAAAGCTAAATGACGGAAACCTATAAAATTTAAGGAGTTGTACCCATGAGAGTTATATTTATTTATAAATTTAAGTATGATTAGTGTTTTGAAAATATGTTTAGTTTATAGGTTAACATGACGAGGACCCTACGCATATTGCGGACGGTTCTCGTTTGGTTTTATGGGGTAGAATTTGCACAAGCGCCTTCGATGTCCGAAGACGACGAAGGCGCATAGGCATGGGTTAAGATTTCTGCTCTTGAATCTTCTCGAACGCCCGCACGAATTCCGCCGCCGGATAAGCGCCGGATAACCCGAACTTGTTGTCGATAACGAAGAACGGCACTCCGGAGATGCCCATCGAGCGGGCTTTGGCCAAGTCCCGTTCGACCTCCTCGGCGCCTTCCCCGTTCTCGAGCCTCATGCCGATTTCATGGGCGTTCAAGCCGATGTCCGTCGCCACTTCCAACAGCACGTCGAGCTTCGCGATATCGCGGCCGAACTCGAAGTAAGCGGTCATGACGGCGTCGATCCACATCGGACGTTGCTTTTCCGGAAGCAGGGCGGTCACCCGATGGGCGAGCACCGTGTTCGGCATACGGGCGACGCGGTCGAACCGGAAAACCAGGCCGACGTTCGCTCCCGCCTCCGTAACGCGCTGCGTCATCTCTTCCAGCTTCGGCCCCATTTTCCGCTCCATGGAAGCTTTGAACGGAAGTCCCTCCGGCGGCAGGGAAGGGTCGAGCAGGTAGGCATGGTGGCTTACCTCGATCTCTTCCGCCGTCCGGTCCGTCCACAGCTCTATCGCGTCCGACAGATTCTTCATGCCGATTCGGCACCATGGGCACACCATGTCGGAGTAAACTTGAATATGCATGCGATCACCTCGTCGATCGGTAAGGTTCGCCTCCAGTATGACAGACGGGGACAAAGGATACAATGCGCGTCGAGAGGGGTAAAAACGGAACGAACGGGCATCATGAGACAGATGGCCCGTCGCCCCGAGGGTCGACGCGTTTCGGTGTTGACAACCACAACTGTAATTGATATTATTACAGTACGAACCGGAGGAGGCGGCAGACGATGAACAGTGAATTCATTATTGCGGTCCACAGTCTCGTGCTGCTGGCCCATCGCGAGGACGGCATGGCATCCAGCGAGGAGATCGCGGCGAATGTCTGCACCCATCCCGCGCGAGTCCGCAAGGTTCTCGGCTGTCTTCGCAAGCTCGGCTACGTCTCGACGAGAGAAGGGTCCGGAGGCGGCTACCGATTGACCTGCGACCCGATGGAAGTCACGCTCGCGGACGTTTACCGCGCCATGTCGGCAGGGTCGCTCATGCCGAATTGGTGCTCGGGGGATCCGGAGATGGATTGCATGGTCGGATCGAACATGCAGGACGTGATGAACTCGGTGTTCTGCGGGGCGGAGAAGCAGCTTGAAGCTTATTTCTCCGACATTACGATCGGAGGCATGCTGCTGAACATCGCGCAGAGGCAGCACGTCTAGCGATCGGGAAGGCGCTAGGATGCAACGGGAGAAGTACAGGGCCCGATCATCATATAGAGCTGAGATTTGCTAATCATACCTTTCTAGAAGGAGTGGAGTAACATGGCAGTAGTAGTAACGAAAGACAACTTCAACTCTACCGTGTCCGAAGGCGTAACCCTTCTGGACTTCTGGGCTCCGTGGTGCGGACCTTGCAAGATGCAGCTTCCGATCGTCGAGGAGCTGTCCGAAGAACTTAAGGGATCGGCTACGGTCGGCAAGATCAACGTCGACGAAGAGCCTGAGCTGGCTTCCCAATTCGGCGTCATGAGCATTCCGACGCTGATCCTGTTCAAGGACGGCCAACCGGTCGACAAGCTGGTCGGACTTCAAAGCAAGGATTCCTTGAAGAACAAGATCCAGAACCAAATGTAAATCTTGCCCGGAGCAACGGAACGCCCTCCATTCGGCTTAATCGGCCGCTTGGAGGGCGTTTTTGGGTTGGTGCGGCGCGCCAGGGCGATCAGATGGTCCATTGGCCGTGGACGACGGCGACGAGCTTCCATTCCGGTCCTTCGGGGGTGAAGACCAGAATCAGGCTCTCCCAATCATGCCCCTCCAGGTCCTTGTCGAACCCGGGAAAATGATAGTCCACGAACGAAGAGTTCGGGTAGATCTCCGCTGCGTTCCAAGCCGTGTTGCCGGAGCTGGCGAGCTTGCCCACGGACACGACCGGCGCGTCCGCGAAGTCTTGGTCGTAGACGAACTTCTCGAAGTAGTCCCGGAAGCTCAGTCGGATAGGCTCGCCGGAGCCGTCGTAAGAACCCCAGTTCAGGGCCGTATCGTCCTTAAAGGACGGGAATCGATCGGCTTGGAACACGAGATCCGTCTTGTCGTCGAGATGCGGATAAGGCGAGAAACGAAGGCCTAGCTCGGTATCGGTCCAAGAGGACAAACGGCTCAGATCCCGGTCGCGAAGCGCGCCTACCACCTCGTCTGCCGCCGCGGCCAGCGACTGCTCTTGAGGGGTTAGGGACGATTCGGATCCGGAAGTGGCGGCCGATGGGGTGCCGGAGTTGCCGGATTCGGCAGGAGACGCTGACTGGGTAGCTTCTGCATTGGCAGACGGAACATCCACGGTACCGGCGTCGTTGTTTGTCTTATCGCCGGCTCCGCAGCCTGCCAATAGAAGCGCAAGAAGACTCGCCGTAAGAAGCGAAAGCATTCCGCGCATCTTGATTCATTCCTCCTTCTGAAGCGTTTCGTAGATCTAGTTGTCGGTTTTCTTTTTAGACGCAGGTTTGGTCAAGATGTTCCGGTCTTATCGGGTTGGAAAAAAATATTTGGCGCTTCCCGACGGATTTCGAGACAGGATTAGGCGGGTTCGTTCATGTAATGTACATAGAAGGGTGGTATAATTTGGCGGCGAAGGATTCGGTTAGAAACGGAGGGGATCGAATGGGCGAGCGCAAAAGACCCGGACTCGGCAAGCAGCTGGCCGAGCTTCATCGATGGAACGCCTGGCTGGTCGTCGTTCTGGCCGTCAGCGGCTTGCTCTTGTCTTGGGGAGCGGCTCGCGGCTGGCTCGGGGAAGGAAGGGTATGGCTGAAGCAGCTTCATATTTATATCGGGCTGATCACGGCGGTCATTCTGGTTCTCTACGGTCCGCTGATGAAGCGCCATCTGAAGCAGATCCGAACGCGGCCCAGACAGAAGGGCAACCTGGCCGTCGTGCTCGTCCTGCTCGTCGGCTGGCTGCTGTCGGGCATCGTGCTCTGGCAGTTCCGCCATCTTCCGCCTCGTTGGTCCAACGTGGCGTTGGCGGTTCACGACTTGTTGACGTGGGTCGGACTTCCTTATATCGCTTACCATTCGATTACGCGTCTTCGTTGGGCGAGGAAGCCCGAGAAGCGCGCGATTCGGACGACCGAGGAGCCGGAGCGGGCCGCCCCCGGAGAGCCGATTCGCCGGGAACCGGCGTATTCCGCCGCGGAGCCGCAGGCATGGATGAGCCGCAAGCAGTTCATCCAATGGTCGGTCGGGCTGGCGATAACGGTTGCGGTAGTCCCCGCGTTCTTCCGATGGGCGGGCCGTACGCTCGGGGATTTCGGGCCGTCGGAAGCGGGCGGAATGACGAAGGAGACCGATCCGAACCGGATGCTCCCCGATCCAGAGCCTCTGCCGGATTCGGCGAATGTCATAGGCGGGGGAGCCCAGGGAAGATTCCGGGTATACACGGTAACTCCGCTGCCGAAGTTCGATTCGGTTAGCTGGTCCTTTACGATAGACGGATTGGTGGACAATCCGATCAAGTGGGATTGGGAGAACTTTCTTCGGCTCAAACGGGTCGTACAGGTCAGCGACTTCCACTGCGTGACGGGGTGGTCGGTCTATCATAATACGTGGGAGGGTGTTCCTCTCTCGCAGCTGCTCTCCGCCGCGGGGGTGAAGCCGGGGGCCCGCTTCGTCAAGTTCTATTCCGGGGACGGGGAATACACGGATGCTCTCTCGCTGGAACAAGCGCAGATGGAAGACGTGCTCGTCGCGGTGCTTCACGACGGCAAGCCGATTCACCGCGATTACGGGGGGCCGGTTCGCCTGATCGTTCCGAAGATGTACGCTTATAAGTCGGTTAAATGGCTGGAGAGGATCGAGCTGATCGAGGAGCCGCATTACGGCTACTGGGAGGTTCGGGGGTACGATAACGACGCTTGGATTTGAACGGTAAAAAAAGGGGAGAATAACGGTCGGACCGACCGTTATTCTCCCCTTTCGTTCGCGAGGCAACTATTGCGACGGCGAGGCTGCCGCCTGTTCCGATTCGAGCTTGGCTTTAACCATCAGCTCTTCGCCTTCCCTTTGAATGGAGGCGAGCGCCTCTTCCACGGTCGACTTGCCTTGGAGCACCTCGCCAATGCGGCGATCGACAAGCCGATTAAACGGCTCGTAGAAGCTGATGGGGACCTTCGACTCGGCGTACGCGGGCAACTCGTTCTCCGGCAGCTTGCGGTAGAACACCCGGTAATCCTCGTCGCTTCTCCAGACGGGATCGTCTTGCAGCGCGAGAAGATCCCCGTTGATGGCGACGGAGGCGCGGCCCATGCGTTCGGAATGGAGATAGGCGATCGATTCCCAAGCCCGCTCCGGCTTCGAAGAGTCGATGGGGATCGCGAACACGTATCCGGTGCCGAACCAGCCCGCCCGGGAAGGATCGGAGGCCCGTACCGGCCCCGTCGCGACGCCCCAGCGGAACCCGGGCTCGCCCGCCTTGAGATTTCGCATGAGCGAGTCTCCGTCCACGGTCATCGCGGCCAGTCCCTGCGCGAACAGCTCCGTCTGAGCAAGCGCCTCCGGACCGTAATAGGTGGTGCCGTCCCGCGAATCGCCCTCGACGGTCTGAGTCCGGAACGTTCCGTTCCGGTAGGCGTCGATGACCTCGCCGAAGATATTCCTCCAGCCGTCCGTATCGATCGTGAGCGCTCCCGTCTGAGAGTTGACGTAATCGACTCCGTCCGTATAGGCGATTTTGTTCATCAGATCGAACGGCGTGCTCACCCATTTGACGTGAAGGCCGAATTCGTTATCGCCGAGCCGGCTGTCGTTCATGAAGCGGCCGGCCAGGTTCAGCGTATCCGCCCAAGTCATGTCGTCCTCCGGGTAAGGAATTCCGAGCCGGTCGAACAGATCCTTGTTGTAATACAAGGCCGATGTGCTGAAGAAGGGAGAGAGCCCGAACAGCCGCCCTTGTTCATTGCCTTTTAAATAGTCAAGGACGGCGGGATTAAAGCGGCCGAGATCCATATCGGACCGCCCGGCGAACTCCTCCAAGTCGCGCAGCAGGCCGATATCGGCCAGTTGGTGATAATCGAACACATTCGTGAGAAGCAAATCGGGCTTCTCGGTATCCAGCCAATCCTGCCATTGGCTCTCCTCGAACGAGCCCGATTCCTCGGGAAGTTCGATCAAGGAGACGTTCCAATCGGGGAAAGCGGCATCGAAATAATCCCGGTACGTCGATTCGAAAGTGTAGGCATCCAGCGTCGCGATCCTTAAGGATATCGGCTCCTCGTCCGAGCTCTTCTTCGTGCATCCGGACAACAGGCAGACAGCGAGAAGGAACAGGCAGAGTCGCCGGGTCATGGCCGGGCCTCCTTCTCCGCGGCAAGCGTCCGCAGCGTTTCTTCGGCTTCATTGTCCAGCTGCTTCAGGAACGGCTCGACCCCGAGAGAGCCGTTCAGCAGATCCCGCTCCCGTTCCTGTCCCGACTTGTAAGCCAGGTTAAGCAGCGCCTGGTAAGCGGGGTCGGCTTTCTGCTTCAGGCTGCTCAGGGACAAGGACGTATCGTACCTGGCTTCGTAGTATGCGTCTTGCGGACCGAAGGCGTCGACGGTTTCGGCTTTGACGGTGTACAAGGTGTACGGCACCGTACGGGTTTGCCTCTCCGTCTGCTCCGGGCTCAGGATGTACTTGAGCAGCTCCCAGGCGGCATCCGGCTGCGAGGATCGGGACGGAATCGCGAACACGTAACCGATCTCCATCGCCTGCCCGCCGGAGCGCGCCGATTCGTCCAGGGCGGGAGCGGGGAGAAGGGCCCATTCGTCGTCGAATCCGATCATCTCCCGCGCGCCGGCGAGATTGCTGCCGTAATCGCTCGGCTGGAACGTCATGGCGGAACGGCCGTTCAGGAACGGGTCGAGCTTGTAGAGCTCCTTCATGGGATAGCTCTTGCCCTGTTCCATCCCCTGCTCGCCTCCGATCCAGCCGTCCCGGTACCCTTGAACGAACGAAGACCATAAACCCGTCCAAGCTTTCGAGCTTAAGGTGGACCGAAGGCCGTCCGGCGCGTACGTTCCCAGCCCCAGGCTTTGTCCGACGGTCACCGCGTTCAAGGACAGGCCCGGCCGGTAGCCGAAGCTGAGCCCGTATACGGGATCCCCGTTCTTCTCCGATCCGGCGAACCTTGCCGCAAGGCCCATCGTCTCCTCCCAGGTCAGACTTCCGGACGGTTCGGGAATGCCAAACTCGGCGAACAGCTCCCGATTATAGTACAAGCCGTATGCCGAGAACTTGTCGGCCATCCCGTACAGCTTCCCCGCGCCGGCTTCCCGAATCGTCCGCCGGACCGGCTCATAGAAGTTCTGTTCGTCGATGCCGTCCCGGAGCAGCAGCGCGTCAAGATCCGTCAGCAGGCCGGCCGACGACAGCTCGTCCAGGTATCCGAGCGGAATCTGGACCAGATCGGGCTCCTCGTTCTCGATCCACTCCCTGTAATCTTCGAGGCTTCCCATTTTCGGCACGTTTGCCGAGTAGCTAAAGCGCGCCATAGGGTGCCGGATGACAAAAGGACTGCCGTATTTCCTCATAAAATCGTCCGCTCCCGACAAATAGCCGATCTTGAGCGTCGTCGTTTCCGTCTCGCTGATGACGGGCTTCTTCTCGGGCTCGGGCTTGTTCCAGGAAGCGAGAGTGCTTCCGATTTCCGAACGGAATACCACCGCCGCCAGGATAACGGCGACCAGGGCCGCGGCCGCAAGCGGAACGATTTTCTTCTTCTTGCGTCTTTCTTGCACGGCGATTCTCTCCTTTACTTTGCGAATCGTTCCCATCGAGAAACCGCCCGTTCCGAGCGGAGTCTCCGTCAAGTGGCTCTCCCAATCCCGCTCGGCGCGCTTCATGACAATTCGCTCCTTTCTTGGCCGGACGATCCCCATGCCCGGTTCACGGCTTCCCGGGCGCGGAACAGCCGCGACTTCACGGTTCCTTCCGATACGCCGAGCAGGGCCGAAATCTCCTTCATGGACAGCTGATGATGAGCGTAAAGAAGCAGCGCCTCTCGAAGCTTGCGAGGTAGCTTCAGGACGATGTCCCAGATCGCCTGGTGCTCCTCCCGGTGCAGCCACTCGTTCTCCGCCGAAGGATGGGAGGCTCTGCTCGCATGCGGCGTCAGGAAGCTTACTTTGCGAACCCAAGAAGACCGAAGATAATCGAGCGCCGTATTTCTCGCGATCGAGAGCAGCCACGGCTTGATCGGCGATTCCCCCCGGTAGTTATGGAGATTCTGGTACGCTTTGACGAACACGTCCTGGGCGATATCCTCCGCGGCCTCCCGGCGGCAGGTCAGGAAGTAGGCGTAATTCCAGACGTCCTTGCCGTACGCGAGCATGAGCTCGTCCAGGATCTCGTTGCGGTCCAGCCCCTCGGTCATATGCTTCAAATAGTCGAACTCCACTTGCGTTCACCTCGATAAACCGACGATTAACGATGGAAAAGGTTCCCTATCCATTAAAAATTTTAGCGAGAGGTTTGTATAGAGGGATGTGGCCCGCGGGGAAAAAGAAAAGCAGCGGCTTGGAGCCGCTGCTGCTTGAATGGGAAGAGGTTGGCTACTTGGAGCGTTTGCCGGGACGATTGACGGGAGTGGCGTTCTTGGATCGGTCGATCGTGTCGTTGACGAAGGCCATATCCTGATTCTTCGCGCGCATGCGGGTCGTGCCTTTGTAGTTGCCTGCGTGGTTTTGATTTTCCATCGGTCGTTCACTCCTTAGGGCTCTTGGCGGGAAAATGCCTCAAGGACATTGTTCTCCGCTTCCGCCGCCTCTATCCGAGTAAGGAAGTGGGAGCGGGAGGACGGCTCGCGAACCGACTTGCTCGCCTGAGTAGACGAGGCAACTCGGATTCCGGTATAATGACCTGAGAATTGAAGAGGCGAACGATCGGGCGCTTAAGCAACGGTCGCGCTTAAGTCAGGAGTGTACTCGAATGCCACTGTCTTGTGGAATCGTCGGATTGCCGAACGTCGGCAAGTCGACTTTATTTAACGCCATTACGCAAGCCGGAGCGGAATCGGCCAACTATCCGTTCTGCACGATCGACCCGAACGTCGGCGTCGTCGAAGTTCCGGACGAACGCCTTCAGAAGCTCGCCGAGATCGTAACGCCGAACCGGATCGTGCCGACCGCGTTCGAATTCGTCGACATCGCGGGCCTCGTCAAGGGAGCCAGCCGAGGCGAAGGCCTGGGCAACAAATTCCTCGCGAACATCCGCGAGGTGGACGCCATCGTTCACGTCGTCCGCTGCTTCGTGGACGAGAACATCACGCACGTCTCCGGCAAGATCGACCCGATCAACGACATCGAGGTCATCAACCTGGAGCTGATCCTCGCCGATATCGATTCGGTCGAGAAGCGCATGGATCGCTCCCGCAAGAACATGAAGGGCGGGGACAAGAAGTACGCCCAGGAGGTTGAAGTGCTGGAGCGCATTCACGCGGCGCTGCTGGAAGAGAAGCCGGCTCGCAGCGTGGAGCTGTCCGACGAAGAGAAGCTGATCGTGCGCGATCTTCACCTGCTGACGATCAAGCCGGTCCTTTATGCCGCTAACGTTCACGAGAGCGAAGCGGCGAATTCCGATTCGAACGAATACGTGGAGCGCGTGCGCAAGTTCGCGGCGGCGGAAGGCTCCGAGGTCGTACCGATCAGCGCGAAGGTGGAGTCCGAGATCGCCGAGCTGGAAGGCGAAGACAAGGAGATGTTCCTGGAGGAGCTCGGCCTGAGCGAGTCCGGCCTGGACCGTCTGATCCGCGCCGCGTACAAGCTGCTCGGCTTGTACACGTACTTCACCGCCGGCGTGCAAGAGGTTCGCGCCTGGACGATCCGCAAGGGAATGAAGGCGCCGCAAGCGGCGGGCGTCATTCACACCGACTTCGAACGCGGCTTCATCCGCGCGGAGGTCGTCTCGTACGAGGACCTCGTTAACGCCGGGTCGATGAACGCGGCCAAGGAGCGAGGCCAGCTTCGTCTCGAAGGCAAGGAATACGTGGTCGCGGACGGCGACGTCATGCACTTCCGCTTCAACGTTTGAACGAATCCGGCCCCCGGAGCTCCGCGCTGTAGAGCTTCGGGGGCCGGTTGTTTTCCGGGGGCGGATCCCCGGATGCATGGAGTTATCGGAAACCCCAACGAAAACCTCAGACAGAACCTCCTTACATTCCCTTTCCAGCCGTTAAGGTTAGAAATTCGTTTATTCAAGGTAGAAAAATTTTCCCCGGCACATAACAGCTTTAAAGAATAGGAAACCGTTTTATATCCCTCTGTTATCGATAACTCTCTACAATAGAGGTACGACGATTGACTCGAAACGGTTGCAAGCGACTCGTTTGAAAGCGATTGCCGAATGCCGCCGCGCGAAAACGTTCCGAAGCAGGAGGGGTCCCATGGAACCGGTCACCCGGGAAGAGCTAAAGCCCGCCCGAAGCGGGGGTATTTTATCCGAACGGTACAGATTATTTTTGTATGCGCTTCCATTTCTCGTTCTCGTCTTCTTGTTCAGCTACCTCCCGTTGTACGGATGGATCTACTCTCTCTATAATTACCGGCCGGGCTTCAAGCTAAGCGATACGCCGTTCGTCGGCCTGCAATGGTTCCGGTCGATCTTCGCGAACCCGACCCAGACGGCGGAAGTGGGCCGAGTCATGAAGAACACGATCGCCATGAGCTCCCTCGGCATCCTTACCTCGGTGCTTCCGGTCGCTTTCGCCATCCTCCTTAGCGAGATCAAGGCGATGCGCTTCAAGAAGACGGTTCAAATTCTGACGACGCTTCCGAACTTCATCAGCTGGGTGCTCGTTTATGCCATCGCCTTCGCTCTGTTCAACGTGGACAACGGTCTCATCAACAAAATCATGATCGGCCTGGGGCTCCAGGAACGGGGCATCAACTACCTGGCGACCGACAACCACACTTGGCTCTCGATGATTCTATGGAATACGTGGAAGGGGCTCGGCTGGGGAGCGATCATGTACATCGCGGCGATCACGTCGATCGACCAGGAGCTCTACGACGCGGCCAAGGTGGACGGGGCCGGGCGGTTCCGGATGATCTGGAACATCACCATCCCGGGCATTATGCCGACGTACTTCGTCCTGCTGATGCTTCAGATCGCCAACTTCATCAACAACGGCATGGAGCAATACTTCGTCTTCCAGAACCCGATCAACAAGGACCATATCGAGGTTCTCGACCTTTACGTTTATAACGCGGGCATGCTCGGGACGAACTTCTCGTTCGCGACGGCCGTCAGCATGCTTAAGTCTCTTATCAGCATTGGCCTGCTTCTGTTCGCCAACAAGCTGTCCAAGTGGGTTCGCGGCGAATCCATTATCTAACCAGGAGAGGTGACGCATATGCGCATTCGCCGCAGCTTCGGCGAAATCTCGTTCCACACTCTGAACTACGCTTTCTTTATCCTGTTCACGTTCCTCTGCGTGTTTCCCTTCTATTACTTGTTCATCAACACGATCAGCAGCAACGATTTGAGCGCAAGGGGACTCGTCACTTGGTACCCGAAGGAGATTCACTTCGAGAACTACGTTCAGATTCTCAAGATCAAAGGGCTCTCCCAAGCGGCGTTTATCTCCGTGGCGCGAACCGTCATCGGCACGGCGGCGACCGTTCTCTGCTCGGCGTTCCTCGGCTACCTCTTCACCAAAAAGAAGATGTGGGCGCGGAGCTTCTGGTACCGGTTCATGGTCGTTACGATGTACTTCAACGCGGGCATCATTCCCTGGTTCGTCATCATGATGAAGCTGAACATGACGAACAACTTCCTGGCTTACATCCTGCCGACGATCGTCTCTCCGTTCTTCATCATTCTCGCCAAGACGTTCATCGAATCGATCCCGGAGGTGCTGCAGGAATCCGCGGAGATCGACGGGGCGGGCACCCTGACGGTGTTCTGGAGAATCATCCTGCCGCTCATCAAGCCGATCGCGGCCACCATCGCCATCTTCGCCGCCGTCACGCAATGGAACTCGTTTATCGACACGGTGTTCCTCATGACCGACCAGACCTACTACACGCTGCAGTTCGTGCTTTACAAGTACCTGAACGAATCGAATTCGCTCGCGGCCATCATCCGGAGCGGAGGAACGGCCAACATCGACCTGTCCAAGATGCAGACGGCCACCTCGGTGCGAACGACCGTCTCGATGATCGTCGTCATTCCGATCATGCTTGTGTATCCGTTCTTCCAACGCTTCTTCGTCAAAGGAATCATGATCGGCGCGGTCAAGGGCTGAATCCGATTCCTTCCCGACGGCCGCTTGTCATTCGCATAAGGAGGTGATCGGGAACGCGCGGGAACGCCGCGCTTGTCGACCCGCTGCTGATTTGAACTTCGGCTTCGCCATAAAAGAAAGGAAAGGGAGGCATTCCAGTTGAACAAGAAAATTAGAAAAGCAGGACTGGCGTCCACCGCCGCGCTGCTCGCGCTGAGCCTTGCGGCTTGTTCGTCGAATAACAATGGCAACAACGGCAACAACGCGTCCCCGTCGGTTTCTTCCGGCGCATCGGCCGGAGCCTCTCAGGAGGCTTCCGCTTCGCCGGCCCGCGACGAGTACACGATCGACGTCTTCTCCATGCTGTCCAACTTCTCCGGCGAGCAGCAAGGCTGGTTCGCCAAAGTCGTGAAGGACAAATTCAACCTGAAGCTGAACATCATCTCCTCCAACCTGGAGGGCGGAGGCGACGTCAAGTTCAACGCCATGATGTCTTCCGGAGACCTGGGCGACCTCGTCGTGTTCGGCGACGACGGCCAGAAGTACCAGGACGCCATCAAAGCCGGCATGCTGCTCGATTGGACCCAGAACGGACTGCTCGATACTTACGGCAAGAACATGATGCAGTACGCTCCGAAAGCGATCGAGAAGAACAAGGTGAACTTCGGCGGCGGCTCGAAGGTGTACGGCATCGGCTTCGACGTCGGCGAAGACAAGGACGGTCCGTCCGAGGGGAAGGACCTGACCTACCACCCGAACCTGCGCTTCGACCTGTACCAGCAAATCGGCAGCCCGGCCATCAAGACGATGGAGGATTACCTGCCTGTGCTTAAGAAGATGCAGGAGCTTGAGCCGAAGAGCGATTCCGGCCGTCCGACCTACGCCTTCTCCATGTGGAAGGACTGGGACGGCAACATGATGATGAACACGAAGGCCTGGGCCGGCTTGCACGGCTTCGACGAGACCGACGGCTTCAGCAACGGCGGCTTCACGCTTATTTCCGCCGACAAGGACGAGATACAAGGCGTTCTCGACGAAGACGGCTATTATATCCGCGGCCTGAAGCTTTATTTCGACGCCAATCAAATGGGGCTGGTCGATCCGGATTCCCTGACGCAAACGTTCGACGACGTCGTCAACAAGATGACGGACGGCCAGCTGCTGTTCACCTGGTTCCCGTGGATGAACACGTACAACACGCCGGAGCGTCTCGCGGAAGGCAAAGGCTTCGCGCTGGTGCCGTTCGAAGAAGAGCGCACGTTCTCTTACGGATTCAACCCTTACGGCGGCAACCGCGTATGGGCGATCGGCGCCAAGGCGAAGAATCCGGAGCGGATCATGGAATTCCTCGACTGGATGTACAGCCCGGAAGGCGTGATCGTATCCAACTACGGTCCGGAGGGCCTTGCCTGGAAGAAGGGCGCGGACGGCAAGCTTGAGCTGACCGATCTCGGCAACGAGGCTTTCCCGTCGAACCAGACTCCGATTCCGGAGGAATTCGGAGGCGGCACGTGGAAGGACGGCCAGAACCAAATCAACAACACGACGCTGAAGATGACGGCCACGAATCCGGAGACGGGCGATCCGTACCAGTACGACCTGTGGACGTCGTATCTCGCCAAAGCTCCGAACAAGCTCGAAGAGAATTGGCGCGCGGCGATGGGCGGCGCGACGACGGCGAGGGAATATCTCGAGAAGAACGGCAAGCTCGCGGTCAATAAGCAGATCTTCACGGGTACCGCGCCCGAGCTCATCAGCGACGACCTGTCCCAGAAGCAAAGCCAAGTGGCGCAGGTCATCAAGCAATACTCCTGGAAGATGGTATTCGCCAAGGACGAAGCCGAATTCGACAAGCTGAAGAACGAAATGATCGAGAAATCCAAGGGTCTCGGCTACGACGACGTGCTGAACTGGAACAAAGAGCAGAACCAGAAGACGTTCGGCTATCGCAAGCAGTAATCGGGGACCCCGGTATCAGTCCCCCAAAAGTGACGAGAAGCTCCGAAGCGAATTCCGATTACTTTTGGGGGAGCCCCCGGTATCAGTCCCCCAAAAGTGACGTGAAGCTCCGAAGCGAATTCCGATTACTTTTGGGGGAACCCCCGGTAAGAGCGTTATAGGTATGGGAAGGACGCCCGTCGTCCCTCCCATGCCTTTCTGTATTCCTAACGGCCGTATTCCTTGTTAGAATAAGGGATATCGAGAGGTTGGCCGATTCGGCAGAGAGGAGGACGACCGCTGGCTTCGCTGCGATTTTTCCGAATGCCGCATCCGTTCAAGCCCGGAACGCTAAGGCGAACGCTGGTCATCTATCTGCTGATCGCCTGCCTTTTCCCGCCCATCCTGTTCTCCGTCTATACGTATTCGTCGCTTCACTCGATTCTGACCAACAAGATTCGAAGCGGCATCGACGCCAGCCTGAAGCAGGAAGCGACGGGACTGGAGAACGTGGTGAACGTGCTGGACTTCGTCTCCAAGCAGTTCGCGCTGGACGGCCACATCGCCGACCTGATGAACCGCTATTTGACGACGGACCGGACTTACGACAAAGCGGTGATCAAGAAGGACATCGAGGAGAGCATGAACGTCGTGAACTTCACGAACCCGAACCTGGGGCTCACCGTTTATTACATGCCGGAAGCGCGGGAACCCGTCCTGTTCACCAATCTGTCGGTTTCCCCCTCCTTCGGCGTCGAGGACCTTCCTCCGTTCGTTCCATACAAGGGAGCCTCTTATTTCGGGCCTCACCGTACCCAATATAAGGACAGCGACAATACGGTTTTCTCTTCCGTGAGGGTCGTCCAGACGGACCAGGAGAGACCCGTCTATATTTATCTGGAGACCAACTCCAACCTCTTCGAGAAAATTCTGAACGATGCCTTGTACGGCATGAAGGTGTCACATTATCTGATCGACGCGAACGGGAAGGCGCTGTTTACCGACGAAGGGGAGGCTCCCATCGATCCGGCTTCGATTTCTTGGGAGATGGCCCGCGAAGACGCGCACGACAGTCTGCGGTCGTACCGCGACTATTACTTGTTCGGCTATGACAGCCCGCAAGGATGGAAGCTTGTTACCGCCGTTAGTAAAAGCGCTTTCAACAAAGAAATCAACCTCTGGCTTCTGCGGATGGGGGGACTGTTCGTAGGCGCGTTCGGGTTCGCGATCGTCCTGGCCATGATGATCTGGCGCAAGGTATACGGCTCGATCCGCAAGGTGAACCGGGAGATCGTGCGCATGACCGGCGAGCGGGAGGCTCCCGTACAGCTGATGAACGTCGAGGAGTTCGACCAGCTGCTGAACAATTTCCAGGTCATGAAGACGACCGTCAACGGCTTGATCGCGGAGATCGGCGACAACGAACGGAAGAAGTACCAGCTCGAGACCGAGAAGCTTCTCAGCCAGATCAACCCGCATTTTCTGCATAATACCCTAAATACGGTTCAATGGGTCGCGCGCGCGAACGGCCAGGAGGAGATCGACGCGATCGTGACTCTGCTGGTCCGGGTTCTGCACTACAATATGGGCAAAAAAAGCATGATCGTAACCGTCCGAGAAGAGATCGAAGCGCTCGGGCATTACCTCGAGCTGCAGCGATATCGTTACGAGGACGAGCTGCGCTTCCGCATCGAGGTGGATCCCGCGGCGGAGGAAGCTTCCATCCCGCGTTTTCTGCTTCAGCCGCTGGTGGAGAACGCGATCTACCACGGCAAGAGCGAGGAAGGCGGGGAGATCGTCGTGACCGTGACGAAGGTCGGACCGGACGGCCTGAGGCTGCAAGTGACGGACAACGGCCCGGGAATGGACGACGAGGCGATCCGGCGGCTGTTCGACGATGACGGGGAACGGCCGCGCATGGGAATGGGCATCGGCCTGCAATACGTCAAGAGACTGCTGGTCAGCTTCTACGGCAGCGGAGACCGGCTTAAGATCGCCAGCGCGCCGGGGCAAGGCACGAGGCTGACGGTGGAAATACCGACGACGCTAAACGAGGTGGATCGGGATGATCAAAGCTCTAGTAGTCGACGATGAGAAGCGGGTTCGCCAAGGATTCATCTCGCTGGCGAACTGGGCTTCCTACGGCATCGAGATCGCCGGGGAGGCCAAGGACGGCATGTCCGCCCTCGAGGCGCTCGGCAGAGAACGGGTCGATCTCATGTTCGTCGATATCGGCATGCCCGGCATGTCCGGCTTCGAGCTGATCGAGCAGGCGCGGGGTCGGTATCCTTGGACGAAGGCGGTCATTCTGACCTGCTACCACGAATTCGACTACGTGCAGGAGGCGCTGCGTCTCGGCGCGATCGATTACATCGTGAAGACGCTGCTGAACAAGAACAACGTGGACGAGACGATGCACCGGATCGTGAAGCGGTACGCCTGGGAGACGCGCGGAACATCCGCTCCTCCGGATAAGGCGTTCCGGTTCGGGGCGGTGTTCGTCCCGCTCCGGGAGGGGGCTCGATCGGATCTGCTGTCGGAAGGCCTTCCTTCCTCCCAGCCGATTCAGCCTCTCGAAGGGGGACTCTGGCTCGCGCCGATGTCCGCCCGGGCGGCCGGCGATTGGATACGGGATCTGCCCGCCTACGTGACCGCCGAGTGGCAGCCGGTGCGGTTGGCCTCGGCGTCGGGCCTGCCAATGCCGGAAGCGGAAGCGCTTATCGGGTCGCAGCTGGCCTCCTATCTATTCTATCGGGATCCGGGAGAGCTGCCCGATCCGTTGGAGCTGGAGGAGCTGAGGAGAAGAAGCTCGCCTTCCGAAGCCGAGCTGGAGTCGGCGTTCGCGTCGTGGAGGCAGCTCAAATGGTTGATTTTCACCGAGGATTGGAAGCAGTTTATCGACCGGGTCGAGAAGTGGCGGATCCCGCCGGAACGGCTGAGACGGTTCCTATCGGAGGTGGCCGCGGAATGGTCCGGCATTCTGGGCTGGGAGTCGGAAGACCCGGAGTTCGCGCGAGAGTTCGCCGAATGGCGCCATTGGAAGACGCTCCGAAACGGGCTGTCGAAGGCCGCCCTCCTCGTCCAACAGAGAATAGCGGAGCTGTCGCTCTCCCGCGAGGTGTTCGCCAGCCTCGTCCGCGCCTTTCTCTACATGAAGGAGCATATGGGGCGGGACTTGAACCAGGACGACATCGCGCGCCGCGTCGGCATGAGCCGGAGCTACTTCAGCCAATGCTTCAAGAAGTTCGCCGGCGGCGAGCTGTTCGGGGACGTTCTTCGGAAAATGCGGATCGAGCGGGCGAGCGAGCTGCTGGGCCGAACCGGGCTGTCCGTGCGGGAGGTCGCGAACCGCGTCGGGTTCGACGACGAGAAGTATTTCAGCCGGGTATTCCGGGAGAAAATGAGCGTCTTGCCGACCGAGTACCGCAAGTCGCTCGGCGCCGGGGGAGGAGGGGCCAAGTGAGGGACGGGAGAAGGGGATTCGTGCGGGGAGCGGCGTGGCTCGCCTTAATCATGACGCTCTGTTCCTGCTGGGGAGGCCGCTCCTCCGAATCCGTCCCCGAGGCGACGGGAGTCGATCGGCTGGCCTACGAGCCGTACGATACGCCGGTCACTCTCCGGATCCCGCATTTGTATTCGGATATACAGCTGCCGGAGGGAGATACGAGCGAGAATAATTTCGTCACCCGCTACTTGGCCGAGCAGACGGGCATCTCCCTCCGCTACGTCTGGGAAGCTCCTAACGACGCGCAGTACGCTTCGAAGATCGATTTATCGATCCGCAGCGGAGATCTGCCGGACGCCTTCGTCGTCAATCGGGCTCAATTCCTGGAGCTGGAGCAAAACGGCCGGTTGGAGGACTTGACCGACGTATACCGGAAGTACGCCTCCCAGCTCGTCTCCTCCCTATATGACGCGACGGGGGGCAAAGCGCTTCAGGAGGCCTCCGTGGACGGCAAGCTGTACGGCTTCCCCAACATCGCCATCGAAGCGGATTCCCCGGTCTACGTGTGGGTCCGCCAGGATTGGCTCGACCGCCTTGGGTTGCCGGCTCCGCGCGACCTGGACGACATCGCGGCCATCGTCCGGGCGTTCCGCGCCGCGGACCTGGACGGCAACGGCCAGGCGGACACGGCCGGCATCCCGGTCGACCGCTCGCTCGTTTATCCCGAGAAGATGGGCAACAACGGACTGAACGGAGTGTTTGCCGCGTTCGGGGCGTTCCCGAAGCGGTGGATCGCGGGCTCGGAGGGGCAGCCGGTGTACGGCTCCGTCCAGCCGGAAGCGAAGCAGGCGCTTGCTCTGCTGGCTCAATGGTACGGGGAAGGGATCCTCGACCCGCAATTCATGCTGAGGCAGGATTCCCAGGACCTTGTCGCGGGGAACCAGGCGGGGCTGTTTTTCGGGCCGTGGTGGGCGCCGTATTTCCCGTTGTCGAAGTCGATCTCCTCGGATACGAAGGCGGAATGGCGGGTTTACGCGGCGCCGCTCGACGGGCAAGGGCAGTTCGCGACGAGCGACGCTCCCGCGACCGACCGGTATCTTGTCGTCCGCAAGGGCTACGCTCATCCGGAAGCGGTCCTGAAGCTGCTTAACGCCTTTACCCGGATGGAACGGAACCGCGATCCGAACGTCGGCCCCCTGTTGGAAGTGACCGAACAGCTGGGCACGCAGCTGAGGAATTATTATCCGTTCGACCTGCTGCTGGATCGTCCCGACGCGGTCGTGTCCCGGCACGACCAGCTCGTTCAGGCTCTGGACGGGAAGCTCGACCCCGAGACGCTGGATCCCGAGACGAAGCGGCTGTACGAAGATTCCGTCAGCGAGCGCGAATCGCCGCGCAAGAATCTGGATGCGTGGAGCAGCTCGCAAGCTTATTTGCAGGGCGGCGAGGTAAGCAAGACGGCGATGAAGAAGACGGAGAGCCTGTACATCGATCCGACGCCGACGATGGCCTTGAAGTGGGAGAAGCTGCAGACGCTGGAGCAGGAGACGTACGCGAAGATTATCACGGGCGGATTGCCCGTGGACGCGTTCGATTCCTTCGTTCGGCAGTGGTACAGCGAAGGCGGCAGTCAAATTATGGCGGAAGCGGCCTCCTCGCTTCGGGCGCAGCCGCCGCCCTCTTCCGCCGAGTGACGGGAGCCGCCTGGGAATCCCCGTTCTTTCGGCCGAGGCGGCATAGATTTACGTCCAATCCGCCTAGCTAAGAAACGCCGACGTTGCACGCGTCCGTGCTTCGTCGGCGTTATTCATGATCGTTGCTAACGGTCGCGGGGCCGCTTCTGCCGCTGCTCGGCCGTCGAGTTGAACTTGGCCAGCAGTTCCCCGAACCGTCGGCTGTCTTCCTCCGGCCATTCCTCCAGCAGCTCGGCGTAAAACCGCTTGCGATTCCGGCGGACCTCCCGGAGCAGCTCCGGCACTTCCTCCGAAACCCTGAGAAGATTGATTCGGGCATCCTGAGGGTCGACGGCGCGAACGACATAGCCTTTGGCTTCGAGCGAAGCGATCTGGCGGCTGGCGGTCGAGATGTCGAGCTGCAGGTCCTCGGATAGCGCCTTGATTCCGATCGGCCCGTTTTTCTCCAGATAACGAAGCAGCAGATAAGCCGCCCTCTCCAGCTCCTTGCCGTTCATGCCCGCCAGGCGAACCGCCTCCGCGCGGCGCATGAAGACCGCGATCTCCAGCTCGATGACGTCGAACGTATCTTTATCCATCGCCCATGTTCCCTCCAGTCCCAGTCCTATTCCGATTCTATTAAGCTTACCCTTCGCCAACGGACGTTGCAAGCGCTGCCGAGGCGGAAACCGTCGCGTGCCTTTTGTTAGCCGCACGCCTAAGCTTCCGAAGTCCCTTGAAAACAGCCGCAAACTTTGAAGGAGTGTGATATAATATTATGACTAAGATCCCAAGACTACGAAGGAACGCGAGGCTGGCTTCCGGCCGGCTTTTGCTCTAACCAATAGGAGGTTGAATGAACGTGCTGGACCGTCTTCAAGCGCTGGCGGACCGCTATGAGAAGCTGAGCGAGCTTCTGTGCGACCCTGACGTCGTGAACGACTCGTCGCGGTTGCGCTCGTACGCGAAGGAACAGTCGGACCTGGAGGAAGCTTACCAGGCTTATGTGGAATATAAATCGGTTTTGGAGCAATTGGCCGACGCCCGCGCTCTTCTGGAGGATAAGCTGGACGAAGAGATGCGCGAGATGGTCAAGATGGAGATCGAGGAGCTCGTTCCCCGGCAGGCGGAGCTGGAGGAACGCATTCGCATTCTCATGCTGCCTAAGGACCCGAACGACGGCAAGAACGTAATCGTCGAGATTCGCGGAGCGGCGGGCGGGGAAGAAGCGAACCTGTTCGCGGCCGAGCTGTACCGGATGTACGCGAAGTACGCGGACAGCCAAGGCTGGCGCACGGAGCTGCTCGAAGCCAGCGTCAGCGACCTGGGCGGCTTCAAGGAAGTCATCTTCACGATCAGCGGTCAAGGCGCCTACAGCAAGATGAAGTTCGAGAGCGGCGCTCACCGCGTCCAGCGCGTTCCGGAGACGGAATCCGGCGGACGCATCCATACGTCGACCTCGACCGTCGTCGTCATGCCGGAGGCGGAGGAAGTCGATATCGAGATTCTCGACAAGGACATTCGCGTCGACACGTTCTGCTCCAGCGGAGCGGGCGGCCAGTCCGTCAACACGACGAAATCGGCCGTGCGGGTGACCCACATCCCGACCGGGATCATCGCCACCTGCCAGGACGGCAAGTCGCAGAACGATAACAAGGCCAAGGCTCTGCAGGTGCTTCGGACGCGGATCATGGACATCAAGATTCAGGAAGAAGAAGCGAAGTACGCCGGCGAGCGCCGCGAGAAGATCGGCACGGGCGACCGCTCCGAACGCATCCGGACGTACAACTTTCCGCAGAGCCGGGTGACCGACCATCGGATCGGCCTCACCATGCACAAGCTGGACGCGGTGCTGAACGGGGACATGAACGACCTCGTCAATGCGCTCACCCTCGCGGAGCAGACCGATCTGCTGGCCCGGGAGAACATGGCATAATCGAATTCATGGAAGCGGCGCGGCCTTCCCAGCGGAGGCGGGCCGCTTCTTAAGTTGTTCGGGAAGGAAGGAGCTAACGCGTTGGCAAAGGAAAAGAATCCGACGATAAGCGAAGAGTGGCGGAAGGGAGCGGACCTGCTGCGTACGGCGGAAGTGGAGGAGGCGAATGCCAATTCCGAGCTTCTGCTCCTGCACGTCTTGGGGATAGGCAAGGCCGAGCTGCTTCGCGATCTTCGCGAGCCGTTCCCCGAAGGGAAGCGGGAGCTCTGGGAGCGGGCGCTGGAACGCAAGGCGGCGGGAGAGCCGGCCCAGTACATTATCGGCGAGCAATTCTTCTACGGGCGTCCGTTCCGGGTGACCCCGGACGTGCTCATTCCTCGTCCGGAGACGGAGCTTCTGGCCGAAGCGGTGCTCGCCCAAGCGGCGGGCTGGAGCGAAGCCGAGGGCGGCGGGCCGCTAATCGTGCTGGACGTCGGCACGGGAAGCGGGGCGCTCGCGGTCACTCTGGCGGCGGAGCGGCAGGACTGGGGCGTCCTCGCCTCCGACCTGTCGCCCGCGGCGCTGGGGGTTGCACGGGGCAACGCCTCGTTGAACGGCGTGAAGGAGAGAATAACGTTCTTCGAGGGAGATCTGCTGGCCCCCTTCCAATGCTCGGCAGAGCGTCCGGAGGGCATCGCCGTCGACATCCTCGTCTCCAACCCGCCGTATATCCGCTCCTCGGACATGCCGGGGCTGCAGCGGGAGGTGCGGGACTACGAGCCGCATCTCGCTTTGGACGGAGGAGAAGACGGACTCGATCCTTATCGCCGCATGGCCGCGCAGCTCGGGAAGCTGCCGAGGCTGCCGCGATTGGTGGCCTGGGAGATGGGAGCCGGCCAGGCCGACGATGCGGCGAAGCTGCTGAGGGCCGTCGCCGACTGGCGCGAGATCCGCTATGTGAAGGATTACGCGGGCATCGACCGGCATGTTATCGCCGTTGGAGATTAACCCGGTTAAGCGTCGCCCGAACGGTCCGGGCGGCGCTTTTTTTTGGGGCGTGCGAGGAAAAACGCTAGATTCGCAGGTTTAGAGTTTAAGAGAGAGGACATACTAGGGCTAAGACGTTCCGGAACGCATCGAGCGGCGCCGACGGGCGCTCCAAGGAGCGAGAAACGATGCGTGGTCATAGCCATTATTCCTTTT
>Ga0065721_10049823_pt1 | contig 26786 bp, 28 predicted proteins | sample Mesricmetagenome_FD_59108 | JGI IMG/M metagenome (GOLD analysis project Ga0065721, IMG submission 59108) | Mesophilic microbial community from rice straw/compost enrichment Sample: eDNA_1 v2 (version 2) | ecosystem: Engineered > Solid waste > Grass > Composting > Bioreactor | place: USA: Davis... | reverse complement strand
GCGACCGACGGTTTAGAAAACCGTTGCTCTATCCGGCTGAGCTACCACCGCGTGGAGGGCAAAACGTGTTGCGAAGCGGTAGCTTTGCGAAGTGGTGCGGACAAGGTCAAAACCGCGCTTGACTTGGCTTGGGCAGGTTAGCACGTTCGCCAGCTCTTTCCCCTCACGGGGTGGTAGCTCAGCTGGTTAGAGCGTCTGCCTGTCACGCAGAAGGTCGCGGGTTCGAGTCCCGTCCATCCCGCCATCGTAACAACGAGTTACGAAATTCCTCTCAGATTCCTCTCAAAGAGGGTGACACTGAGAGAAGCCTCCGGCAAAAGGCGGAAGCGGATGGCAAAGACCGGAAAAAACAAGCTGCGCCGCTGGGAATACCCCGCGGGCTCCGGCATTCGCGTCAGCGAAATCATCAACCGCCGGGATGGCCTCGATTTTGGCCTTTCCTACCGCGTCACGATTCCCGAACGCTTGGCCGGCATCCGCCGCTTCAAACAGTTTGGCACCGTCGAATCCGCGGAGACCTGGGCGAAGGAACAGCACGACGGGATAAAAAAGGACGGCCAGAAGCATTTCCTGCTTACGCCTACGCAACGCGAGGACGCGATTGCTGCCCTCTCTCTGCTCGACGGCACGGGATTGACCCTGGCGCAGGCTGCTCTGCTTGCGAAACGACACCATGCGCCGCCCGCCGGTGCGCTGACCGTCGCCGCAGTCATCAAAAAGCTCGTCAGCGAAAAAGAAGCCGAAAACCTGCGTGAGCGGTCCGTGCGTGACCTGCGTAACCGGCTCGACATTTTCGCGCAGACGTTCGGCGAGCGGCTAATCAAGGACCTCACCCAGACCGAGATTGAGCACTGGTTGTGCGACCTGCGCGGGATTTCCGACAAGAGCGCCGAGGGACTGTCTGCCCGCTCAAAGAAAAATTACCTCATCACGGTTCGCACCCTGTTCAACTACGCGATCTCGAAGGGCTGTCGCGGCGGAGAGAACCCAGCATCGAAGATCAGCACGCCAAAAATCGATTGGGAGGCCCCGACGATTCTCACGGTAGATGAGGCGGCCAAGCTCCTCAAAGCCGCGCAAAACGAACAGAAAGGCCGTTTGCTGGCCTCCGTGGTGCTCGGCCTATTCGCCGGCATTCGTTCGACCGAGATCATGCGCCTGGACTGGAGCGCCATCGATTTGGACGAAGGAATTCTCACGATCGGGCCGCAGATCGCCAAAAAGCGCCGTTTGCGCGTGCTGGAGCTGATGCCGAACTGCATCGCGTGGCTCAAAACGATCAAGGAGCGGAGCGGTCGAGTCGCTCCGGGCAAATACACCGTTCGTTGGGCGGAATTCGTCAAAGCGGCCGGGTTTCCCGATTGGGGCGAGAACCGGTCAAATGCGATGCGCCACAGCTTCGGGTCATATCACTACGCGCTCCACTCCGACGCCGCGAAGACGGCGGCGATGCTGGGGCACCGCGACAACGACCAAGTGCTGTTTGATTCCTATCGCTCGCTTGCGCGAAAGAAGGACGCGGAGGCGTATTTTGGGATTATTCCGGCGCCGTAGGTAATATAGCCGAAATCGGCGTCGCGAAGTCATCTCGCATGATGTACGCAGCCGCCGAACCAGCGTTCACAAGTGCGTCTAGGATCGTTAAGACGGCATTTCGGATCTCGGGAGATTTCTTTAGCTCCAACGGCGTCGCGAAGATTCGAGCCGATAAGACCTGCTCCAAAAGGAACACGTTGTTGTCGTTCAAGTGATCGTCTGAGGCGTCTTCGGAAAGCTTCCTTGCGAGTGCAACGAACGCCGCTGGTAGGGCACTCTTTCCGTATCGTCTCAGATAACGAAGGAAGAAAGTTGTGGCGAGTGCAGTCGGCGGAAGGGCTGAGTAAAATCCGACAAGCTCCTTTTCCCTGCCTTTGATGAGAGGCCACTCTTCTTCGTCGCTTGAGCCTTCCAAGTCGAGAAACAGTTTTCGGATGATGCGCTCGCGGCGATGCCGCAATTTCTCCACTGGGAGGGATGTAACCGTCTTGGCAAAAATCTCCCAAAGGTTCCAGAAACGTTCGGCGACTCCCGGCAGCGTATCGGCTTCAATCACCAAGTCCCAGAAAAACATTCCGACATCGTCTGGCTCAGTAGCTACTGCCGCGGCTATCCCCTCGGCGATAGATTGCGCATCGGCAGACGGGCAGCACAGCAGATAACGCGCAAGGGTCTTCTCAAAAGCCTGCGTGGCCTCCGAGTGTTTTCCCTGTCGATCGCTCTTATCGCCCCACAGCGCGATCAAACGCTCGGCGTTGCGCGCAAAAAACTCGCGAGCTGCCGGCGTATCTGGAATCTTTGTGAGCCAACGGGCGATTGTCGCGGTAAACAGATCGGACCCGATGGCATCAAAGCGAACGCTCTTGAGGAGGTCATCTGAAAGGGGCTGTTTCGACTGTATCAGGCTCTGCGTCTGCGAAAGTGCCTCCTGTAGCAGCACAATACCTTCGCGTTGTTGATCCCACGGCTTCTGGTCCTCTACTGCGTGGAGCGCCCCGTAAGACACGAACCCGCTCGCAAAGCAGTGAAGCACATGACGGAACAAATCGGGCTTTTTTTCTTTGAACTCCTGCTCAAAGCCAGCTGCAGCGTACAGACGTACTTGTTCAACTGGGTGCGTCAAAGCCACGGCCGCAAGTTCCTGAATGGCTTCGTCGTCTGGTAAACTTGCCAGTAGTCGTGCAACGATGAAAGCGGCCGGACGATCACCGTTCGTTTCGTGATTCTGCATAGCAACGAAGCTGCTTTCCGTTTCCGCGTCTTTCATCACAGCCGCACCAATGTCGCCGATGCACCATTCGCGCTCCTCCTGCTGCAATTCGGCCCAGTGATCGCGCACCACGACGACCGCAACGTGCGTCGCGCCCGCCGAGCCGAATGATAGATCCTCTTTTGGGAAAGTCGTTGTGCGTGCTAAGTGGAACATCTGCCGCCATTTCGCCGCATCATCGGGCCTGAGCTTTCGACTAAATGCACCCATGCCCCAATTCAGAAGAGTCATCGCTATCTGATTCGTCTCGAGAGCAGGGCGGTGCGGTTCGAGTCTGTCGTTCACCTCTTTCGGAAGCGGCTTGGGAGCAACGTAAGCCCGATCGCCTTCTACTTTGACCACCTCAAACGTGCGCACATCCATTCGATGGACAATGTTCAGCCAGACCGCGGCATCATCATCCTTGGGCTTATCTCCTCCCGCCTCGTCGCGGAAACGGTCCAGTATCGCCCAAACACGATCGCGAAGCGGCGTGAACTGCAAATCGCGGCAGAGGTCTTCGACTGACTTGCGGCGGTGCGGCCTTTTACGCGAGTGCCTTCGTTCCTCTTTTTCAAGGCGCTGGGCAGCATCGAGTGAAACACCGCCAAACATGTCTTCGAGCGCCATGCCCTCGTGCGTCATACGTTCAAGATCGAGATGAAAGAGTGCTGGATGCGAAATAACGACGAGAGCCATTTCTCCCGACTCCTTGGGAAAAGCCGTCGCAACGCTCGCCACAACAGCGAGGAGCGCAACGTTGTTGGTGTCTGTCACGATCTTCTTCAGGAGGGTAGGAAGAACGTCGGGATTAGCCTCAGCGAATAGCAATAACCACTCTTCCAGCGCCATCAGGGCTGATTGTAAGACGTACGGCGCGACGCTGCCGCCGCGATACATCATCCAAAGGCGACTGTTACTGATGATTTTCTTTTTCGCGCCGTCACCAAGTTCGATCTCAATAGTGTTGGGTGGTTCGATATATTCGGCACTCAATGCGTTGGTCGCATAGTCGCTTGCTGCGCGATTTATGATCGTAATGACGAGATTCACGCCCTTGCCCGGATGATGACAGAGCAGGTGGAAGAATGGACCTTTGCGGGCGCTCGCTGAAGCCGTGTCCAGTTCCAGGAATTCTCGCAGACCAAACACCCATCCGACTTCCTGACTGCTGCCGCGCCAGCGGTCACGCGTCGAATTCTTATCATATAAGTACGCGGTGACGCACTCTATCACGATATCCGGGAGGTCCCGTGCCATGTTCGCCCCGTGGAAGTGATCCAGCGTGAACTCACAGAGTCCACCTCCGTGACGCTCGAAGCGGGATTCCTTCAGCGCCACCCGAATCTGTCGTATTAATTCATCCTTTGCTGCCAAAGGGATCTTAAGGACGGCCTCAACTAACGCTTTTTCATTTTCTGACGTCCTGTAGCTCTCAAACGAATCTATGAGAGCAAGCGCAATTTCAGCAAACACCGCTGCTCCGTCGGGGTATGGCACCTTCGCCGTAACCGTGCGGCTCCAATCTGCCACAAAACGCGAGATAAGCGTCGTGCGTTCTTCGCTGTCCACCAAACTTAGATTCGCTCGCACCAAGTCAGCCAATGCAACCCATCCAGCACCCGTTGGAACGCGACCGATAGAAAGCCTCCCCAACGAAACTGAAGCATGGGACGCCCGGGCAGTCGCAGCAACGCGGCACAAATGCACGCAGCGGAAAAGCAATTCGCCTTTGTTCTCAACCAGGGCAGCACTGTTGGTTTTGACGAACGAGGCTGCATGTGACGAACGCATAATACCGGCTATGGTTTCATCGCGCCACTGCTGTGGAAGTGAGGCCGCGCGGATCACTCGGATAATCTGCGGACCGGCGCTATCGGGCTCCGCCTCGATCCATTCACCAAGCCATTTTCGATACGCACGTCGCAGCGCGGGGAAGAGTTCCAAATATTCGAGCAACGCAATCAGTCGGTCTTCCTTGACGTAAAATGTCTCGTCGAGCCATTGAAGCAGAGCCCAGTCTTCAAGCATGTCGTGCGCAGGCGCTATGAGGGCATCCGAGCGCTTTGACGTTGCGACCAAATCATCATCACGCAGGCGCTGAATTGCGTCGGCATCGAAGCTCGACGCTGACACAAAGGGCACAAGCTCCTTTGCACGTTTTAGGGCAAGTGAGATAAACGCATCAGAACGACGCTGCGGTAGCCCGCTCGCCGTTGCTGAGTTCTTTCGCACTATTTCGTTCCATACCTTCTCTCTAAATTGCCGCTCGGCGGTAGGAAGTGCCTCGGACACCGGCCACTGAAGCGAAGCCGCTTTTTCGAGTAGAAACGGCTGGCGAAGTAATTCCTTCAGTTGAGGCGCGGACAGTGGCCGATTGAGCTGCGGCAGCTTTGCCGCGATCTCTGCCAATTCAGGATCGGACAACGGTGGAACTTCGATGACGGCGGCTTTCAGCTCGGCTTGTGCCAAGAACGCGAGTTCGACGGTTGCGCTTGCAGATGACCGACAGGTGAGCAGGACATGCCACGTCGGATCACGTCGCATCTCTCGCAAGAAATCCAAGAACGCATCGCGCCGGTTGTCCTCCAGTAGTCGCTCAACGCTTTCGACCAACACCACCCGTTTAGGAAAAAGCCCACTGACTTCATCGAATTTCGAGAGATCGACACCATGCATCGCTGGCGCGGATCGGAGATTTGCAGCTGCAAACTCCTCGGCATAATACGCGACAGAAAATGCGTCCTGTGCTGTTTCTCGAAACACGCGCTTTGCGACAGCTGACTTGCCAGAACCAGCGCCGCCGGTGATCAAAACGACGCGTCCTGCATTAAGCGCGGTACTGATCTTGGTCACTAACTCTACGCGCTCAATCGCAGCTCCTTGAATCGTGTCGCGTGAGCGCGCCAGCACGGTTTCCGTGTCGCGCCGGAGATCGTCTATAAGTTTAGCATCAACCGCGCGTGCGAGCGCGTGTCGAGATTTGAGTTCCTGCGGCAGCTCCTGGAGTTGGAACGTCTTTGCCTTTCCCTCTTCGAATGCCGTGATTCGGTTAAGCGCATCCCATGTCGCAGCAGCACCTGCAGCGGGATCACCTCCGGAACAAGTTGTGCGCAATAGCGACAGAATCTGCACCTCGTGCAGGCTTCCTTCGGCGTCGAGGTCGGTGAACATGACGCCGCAATGCCGAGCAAAGTCCCACAATTCATCGTCACTGAGATCCTTCGCGTATCCCTTTTTTAGAATTTGAACGATCGTGTCCCTTACTTCGCAGACTTCTGCGCTCAAAAAGTTGGGAATGCCCAGCTTTCGTCCCCACTCGGCTGCATTCGTCGTAGCCTGCGCTTGCTCGATGAGTTGGCGAAAGCGGTATAGTTTGCTGCTCTGAAAGGTCGAAACGAGAAGCAGGCGGTCCGATTCTTTAGTGAAGCGATCAGTTGCGATAAAGTCAGCCCATGCGTTTTGAATGAAATCGACGAACTCACCATCGGACGGCAGAGGTGCACAAACTCGTTTAGCTTGAACAGCGACCTTGAATGGCCGACTTCCAGGAAGAAGTCCCTCTATGAGGGCGTCGTCGAGCCGCCAATTGAGGCTGCGGGATTGGACTGATACCTTCGTAATCGTTGAGCTGGGAAAAAACGGCATCTCTCCGCGGCAGAGCATCAAGGCCGTGCATGATGCTGCAAAGCGGTGTTCCAATACAGTTCCAGCGCCACCGGTCGATGTCGGGCTCGCCACATGCGCTGTTAGCAACCTTCGAACAGGCGTATCCACCTCTCTAGGAGCCTTAGTGACATACTCGATCGCAACGGCCTTCTTGTCGGCCGGCAGCGTCAAGACGTACTGTGCCGCAGCATCACATGAAAACGCGACTTGAGTCTTTTTCTCAAAATTGGAGGGAAGCGCCGTCCAGACGGCCGCATCAAATCCATTCTTTGTGGCCCATTCGCGAATAGCCGCGACGGCCGCGGGGTGAGCAGCACTTGCAACCGGGCTAGATGCGCCACTTATCACATCAACGTAACCTACGTTTTCAGTCTTGGGCATGCCTTCTCGCTCCTGCAGGTTGGCGATTGCCTGACTAAGCTCAGTGCACGCGCTCACGTAATACCGCGTCGGGACCACGGCCCCATTCTTTTCGTCGATTACGAGCGTGAGCCGTCCGTCGCTAGATACTCGCAAAAACTCGATCGGCAGTTTCGGACCACCTTCGCAAGCCTCGCCGGAGACGGTAAGCGTGCGTCGGTCCCAGACGAGCGAGCCCCAAGCAAGAATTGCAATTTTCATGTGTCCCTTGGCAAATACGCGAAGTTGTCCCGTTCGACTCGTTGCATCGCGGCTTTTTCGGCATCGGCCTGCTTGAGCAATGACTCAATCTCTGCGTCTCGGAATTGTCTTGAAACGGTAGAATCAAGTTCGCGGAGGAAGTGCTGCTTCAAATACTCATCCACACCTTCAATGCTCACATGGGTGTAGAACGTGCCAAGCGACGGGTACGATTTCCCCGCGAAGAGCGTCTTCCAAATCGTCTTCTTGGATTGGCCGGAAAACTGAGCAATAAAGACAGACAGGTACCGGGTCTGCGCTAGCCGTTCGGCTTGGCTGATAAATTTCTTGCATGCCTCTTCGTGCTTCGCAATCAACCGCCGGACTTCGGTACTTTTCTTCGCGCAAATCGGACAACAAATCTCCGTCGAAGACCGAAATCGATTCCAGTCGTCGCCTTCGGTGATCGTAACATAGATGCCCTTGCCACACGGGCACGCCGTCTCCCTGCGACTCATTTCTTCCCAACTCATAGTAGCTGCTGGTTAGGGTGGTCCACTAATCTTAAGAATGTTACGCTCATGGCTTGGGTACCGGCAAGCGTTTGGTTTGGTTCCGCCGAACCGCAGTGTCGCGAGGAGGTGTTATCACTCATGCGTGAAAGATTCCGGCACTTGACGCTCGTATGTTGCGCAGAAGCGAAGGGGCGATAAGGGCCTGTTACGGCGAACTGCGGGGTCGACGATTTGGCGGGCTCCTCGCCTCCCGATCGCACAAATAGACAGTCATTGAACCGAATGAAAAGAACCGGCATACTCACGGAATGAGTGACGTTGACTCTCCGTCCCTGTCCGTTTTCATCAGCTACAGCGTGCACGATGGCGCTGTCGTTGACGCGATTAATAGGCAGCTAAAGCCACACGCTAAGACCTTTTTTTGGGCACAGAACAACGTGCCGGGGCAAGATGCGTGGGCTACCATTCACTCTTGGATCGATGCCGCTGATTTGGTGGTGGTTGTCCTAACGGGAAAAACGCTTTCGCGCGCTCTTTCTGTTGGCAACGAGGTTGGCTACGCGCGAAAAGCGGGGAAGCGCATCATCCCACTTGTTGCGCCGGAAGTGCCAAAAAGTGAGTTGGGCTGTCTTGAGGGAATTACCTACATTCGTCTCGATTACGATTCGCCGGAGACCACCATTAAACAACTACACTCGGAGCTGGCCGAATACGCACAGCAGAAGGCGGAGTCACGGCGTGCAGTGGCGTTGCTCGGTTTAATTGCGCTCGGAGTGATTACGTTTTCGAAATGAGCGCGCCAGCCACGAAGCGAACCCGACAAAATATGTGGGAAGAGCAGTATCGCGCCAACCCCTACCTGCGAGGGAAGCCGGAGAGCCATCTCATCGAGCGCTTTGGTTATCTTTCCGACAATCTGATGAGCGTTACTGAGAGTGGGCAGCTCGGATTTGTGACCGAGCGTCGGATGATGGATTGGCTCTGGAGCCGAATGACCCACATGTTCATGGAATTCAATGAACGGGGCGGAATACCTCTTCACGCGCGCGACGCGATCAAGATCCCAAATCTTGCGGAATCTCGCTCACCCGCGGGCGCCCGAGCATTCAACACTCGCACGCGAAAGGAAACCGGGCAGGCGTTCAAGTTCGGCAAGGAGAAGTGGCTGCGATCGATGCTAGACTATGGCGCGATCCGATTCGCGCCAGCGTCGTCTTATTCAGACCCATCTCTTAACGCCGCAATCCGCGACGATGAGCTTACGTTCACCTACTTTCCTGCCAAATCGTCGCCTCTGCTTAAAGGTCTAGCCCAACTTCCAAATGCTGATTGGATGCAGCGGCGGCATCCAAGCGACTACTATGTGCAATGCCTGGCGTCAACATTCGCACTTCGGCTCGTCGATGACTTTGAGGCGGACGCATGCCTCATCGTCTACGACGGGCTTGAGTTCGGAAGGCGAGTGGTCGACGCGCTCAGGGCACGATTTCCGGGGTGGATCATCGGCGGGGTTCCGATCACATACATTGACCCCGACAATCCGGGAGACGGAGAGATCGTCATTCCCGCCGCCAAACACATGAAATATCTCTACCAACAAGAGCAGCGGTTCATCTGTCATCCAAGGACCCCAATCCCAAAGCTCAACGAATTCATGCTGCAGGTAGGATCATTGGGCGACATCGCAGAATTGATTCGCTTATGATCGTTTGTCCCCGCCTCCCATGAGTTCTGATCCTGTCCGTTATGATATGCGTATTCGCCTGCGTCACTGCGATACGAACATGCTCCTCAAGTCCCTCCCGAAAAACTACGTTCATACAACTAGTTCTTTTCAGCAGATCGTCGGCGCGGATGCAGTCGAAAATACTGACGCTACATGGCTCGTCAAAGGACCTGACGGAACAGATGCCGCTTACAAGAAGGGCGACCCGGTGAAGCATGGGGATACCATAAGGCTCGAGCACGTCACCACCCACAAAAACCTGCATAGCCACAGCAAATCGTCTCCGTTAACTAACCAACAAGAAGTTTCGGCCTTCAGCCCGACCAACGACGGAGTAGGCGATGGGAACGACAACTGGACGGTTGATATGAGCGGACCAGGAGAATGGCTGCTTACAACACCCGTGCGCTTAGATTTTCGAGGAACAGGCTATGTTTTGCATTCGCACAAAGGATACGCCGATCCACGGTTTACGGCGGGATTGCAAGAGGTCACGGCCCACCCCAAAGGCGATTCAAACGATCTGTGGGCCGCCGAACTGGTTGCCCCGGGCGCCGCTCGCTCAAAATGGAAGGTTGAGGTTTTCATCAGCCATTCCAGTCGAGACGAAGATTTGGCAGCGGCATTGGTGGAATTGCTCCGATGCGCGCTCAAGCTCAAGAAATCCCAGATTCGATGCTCCAGCGTCAACGGCTACAAGTTTCCGTTCGGCGCCGCCATCGACGAAAGGATCAAGGAGGAAGTTAACCACTCCCGAGTGTTCATCGCGCTTGTTACTCCAAGTAGCATGAAATCTGCATACGTGCTCTTTGAGATGGGGGCTCGATGGGGCCGAGCCCAATTTCTAGGGCCACTGATTGCAAGAGGAGCAAAGAAGAAATTCCTCTCCACGCCTGTCGCGGGACTTCACGCATTATTGGCCACAGACGCGGAACAACTCCAACAGTTCGTGGATGACCTTGCGCTTCAGCTCGGCGTCACAGCTAATCGTTCAAATCCAGCCAAGGCCGCGTTGGCAAAGGTCGCTAGCCTCGCGGCGCCAAAGTTGAAGCGCCGCGTAAAACGCTAACGCCTCTTCACCAGCCCAAGCGCCTTCTTGATGTTCTGGACGCTCGGCAGAGAAATCTTGAGACTCTTTGCGATCTCACTGCCCGTCTTACCAGCCTGGACCAGCTTTTTTACCTCGGCACGAGTCTCGTCTGTAATCTTGGCGCGGCGACGTCTTCCCACGGGTGCGGCAGCCGCCGTTTTGGTAGCAGGTTTGCGGCCACGGCGCTTGGTTGTGGCAGCACGGACCGCAGCTATGAACGTGTCCGCAGAGGTGAAGCCATAACGCGCAGGAAGTGCGGCTAGCTCCTTGTTTTGTTCGACGGCGACTTCCGTTTCGAGTGCCGCGAGTTTGCGCCGTGTGGCTTCGAGTTCCTTAATGCGATCAGCGATCATTGTAGTTTCAGTTCATGAAATCGCCGCCTGAATGGCAAGATAGAAGGCAATATGCGAAGTGACGTAGTTCGGCTTTAACAGCCAAGCACGCGTGCGGGTTTCTGGGGTTGATGCATTGAGAAATTCAAGGGTGCACTGCATGCGTAAATGTATACACAACGTTTATATCGACTCTCAAGGTCCCTTGCGGGATGGACGAATTGCGCCCGGGTGATATTGTGTCTGCCAACATAGATGGAATGCCCTGCGCAGGCTACGTATGGCAGCAAACACCGACTCAACTCCTTCTCTCCTATGTCCATCCACAGAACGCATACGCCGATTCGCCCTATTGCACATTTGAACGAGCGGGAATAAACCAGATAGAATGCCTTCGGCCCGCTGACAGGCGATATCCTGCACTTGAAGAAATCCTAGTCAAAAAAGAGCGATATCCACTGCATTACCTCGGCCTTCACGACAATGTCGTTGGCCCGCTCTATCCGCGCAGGCGTGGAGAGGAGCCATATCTCTCGCTCCCGTTCTTCACCAATCCTGGCGATCTGATCGAGATCGTCATCCCGGCAAAATTCGATGAGGTTCCTCCCAAGCTGCGACGAGGCGTGAAAAACTACCGCACAGAAGAGCGGCGGTGCGGCTACTCGTGGGGTGAGCGGCACGGCGACGGGTGCATAATTCTCTCTCTTACGCACCCGCAGCATGCGCGGGTGGATACGAATCATTGTCATGCCGCACCATTTCAGGTCATGCCTGTGTTTTTCTCTCGTGAGCAACAAGGCCGCTATCCCCATGAAGAATTGATTCTAGGTGACGTAAATCGCTAGAAACAAGGTAACTATGGCGTCATAGAATGAGAGTTTCTAATTCCTGTCCAAGCTCGTTTGACCCAGTGAACGCGTTCTGGTGGAATGCACCTCCCCAGCGAAAGGAATCCCATGCTCTCCGGCTCACTCGTGGTCCTCAGCGGACCTTCAGGTTCGGGCAAAGACGCCTTTGTCGATGGCATCATTGATGCCGCTGCCGTGCCAGTCGTTCGTGCGAAGAAGATCACCACGCGAGCCCCGCGGCCAAACGAACGCAAGGAGAGTTCCTATGAGCACGTCGATGATTCCGTTTTCTGCAAACGCATTCGATCGAATCTGGTCCCATACTACTACGTGAAGAATAAGCAGTGGTATGCTGTGGATACGCACTTTCTTTTCGATCAGATTAGCAGCGGGAAAAACGTCATTCTTGTCTATTCTGATTACGAGACAGTTTCGTCTATGTGCTCGGATTTTGAGAAACACGATATCCCCGTTCGGCGCTGGCTTATCGAGGCGTCGCAGGCCGACCTCGAAGCACGAATCCGCGCGCGCAAACTCGGCACGGATGAAACAAAGCGGCGCGTTGCCGAGGTTGAGCGTGAACTCCATCAACTCAAGACGCTGCGCAAGCATTACCACGAGCACTTTTTCAATTCTAACTCTCCAACAGGTGTGCGACCCGAACACATCACGCGCGCACTAAGTCTTATTTTGCACTACTACGACCTCGCAAATAATGTCGTGACTGCGGATTTCGGCGAACCGGTCCAGCAGCGTGCATCCTTGTAGTGCGCGAACTGTATCGCGTGGCTCAAAACGATCAATGAGCGCAGCGGTTGGGTGGCGCCAAGCCAATCTACGTGGTCGCCTGCGTGATGAATTGACGTCGGCTTGTTTTTGGAGATGCTGGTGACATGAGGTTCCAGCCCGCCTCCATCGCGCGTTTAGCGTGTGTCTTCTTATTTGGAACTGCTGACACCTTCGCACAAATCCCCCTCTTGCGGCTGCTAGTCGGCGGGGCGGGTCGCGCGGCTACTGTTGAAGTCCTCGAAGCGGAGCTCCTCGCGGCACGAAGTGCCACGGTCGCAAGAACTGCTGCACAGACCGCTGGAATGACACGTGGGGCCACCTTTCGCCTCTCCGCTGCTCGCACGCCGTTTGCTGAAATCGAAATGGCAGAGTTGGGAGAGACTGGTTGGGCATTTCGGAATGGTCAGAATCAAATCCTGTTTCGTTCGAAAGTGGCAGGAGGCCGTATTAGCTACATGAACGCCGAGGGCGCGGAATTTGGGTATTCGGCCCAAACGCCTGGCGTCATGAGAGTTCAGCACTTTCGTTTAGCCAACGGTCAATCCCAATTGATCGGCTATGACGAAGTTGTTTCAACGTCCCGAGTCCGCCACTTTACTCGTGATGGAACATTCGTCGGCGATACCACGTTTGAGGTTAGCATGCCCCGGGAAGGCATCGCTGCCACGCTGCTTGCCATCGGATTTGTAGCGGCAGTTGAAAGCAGGAAGGCCGAGGAGCCCGCTAAAGGTATGGTGGCCTCGGCTAAACCGCCCACGCGTGGCCAACAGATTCGCTATGTCAGTTTCACTCTTCAGGCGTTCGAGATTCTTGATGATCGGGTAGTTCTTGCTTTTGAGCTCGAAAATACAGGGCGCTATAAAGCAGCGATTTCTCTTAGAACGCGGCGCCCCGTCAATGTGATTGATCCTGCAAACTGGCAGATACAATCAGAGGCTTACCTGAGTGATACACAAGGCCGTCGATTCGGTTTAATGGCTTCGGATTTGCCATTTGATCGTAATGACTGGTTTGTCCTGGACCCAATGTCGAAACGAACAACGACGTTCGCTTTTGCTAGGATGGGTCAGTCGCTTGGAAGCGTATTTTCGATCATGGTGCCTATGGGGATTTCTTGGGTAGATGACAGAAAAGAACAGCATACTGAGCAGTTTAGTTTATACATCAAAGACATCGACGCGTCAGGATATATCCGACCGCTAGGTCGGTAGCTCTGCAGTAGCATGTTCTCAGGAGACTATGGATTGGGGGCACCAGAAATGTCGGTCAATCAACCCGTCGGCTAGTTGTCGGCAGAACCTAGTTCGGTTCCACCCGTGAATAGTAGTCCAGAATTCGACGACGCGTATGACGCCAGGCTCGTTCTTCGCCTAAAATTGGGAGAGGAAGAGGCGATGATTGAGATCATGGATCGGCACCGGCCCCACGTCCACGCCTTCGCTCTAAGCATTCTAAACGACGCTGGAGAGGCGGAGGACATCACCAACAGCACATTCGCTTACGCTTATCGTAGATTGGAGGAGTTTCGAGGAGCATCCCTGGCGAGATGGTTGCGTCGGATTGCTGCACGTCTGGCATGCAAGCGTTACTGGTTCTTTTTTCTCGAATCGAAGATGGACGGCGCTGCGGTCGAGCGTCTTTTAGCCAGCGACAGCGCCACCGTAAACGCCCTCAAAGAGGCTGGGGATGACAGCTCGGAATTCACGGGAATCGTCGAGCGGTGCATCGCAAAGCTCGATCCTCAGCACCGCGAAATACTGCACCTAAGAAACGCTCTAAATCGCTCCTACTCTGAAATAGCTGACACGTTGGGAATCAATGTCGCAACGGTGAAAAGCCGGTTGCAGAGAGCCCGTGAAGCACTCCGCCAATCGATCGTCGATAGATCGTTGGAGATGGATGAAAGTGATGAAGACCCCGAGGAGTCAACCGAGCCCGACCAGAGCAACTAAGTGGTTCCACGTCACGGATGAATCCCTTCGAGCTTCGAGAGCGCCGCAAGCACCGCATCACGCCGATAAAGCCGACGCCGACCAAGGCGAATCACCGGTAGCAATCTGCGGGCGGTAAAATTCCGGACCGACCGCTCACAAATGTTGAGAAAAGCCGCAACCTCGCGCTCGCTCATGAGCACTGGCGGGTTCGCGCGAAGCTGCGCCATATCTGTGTCAGCGCCAGGCATTGTTACGAAAGGCTCGCGTTGTTTCGCGCAATCCACGACGGAACGACCGAAGATATTCGCGTTTCTGGTTGGCACTCATGTGAGCGGGCACAAAGGGACGCTCGAATGCACTTTCGTATTTATAGTCCGGCCGCGGGATCGGACGTCGTTGTTGTTTGTGCATGACGGGAAAATGGGCGCGCCACCCCGTTGACTTGTCTCCAGCCATCTATGTGTGGCGGTTCTTCCGACATGTCCTATCAGCAGTGGCGCGCTTGCCTCAAAGGCGGCAGCGGACGCTGCTGCATTTCACGCTACGTTCGTTTTGCGCGCAGATTCGCAAGCAATCGCTCGCCGGCGCCGACCGCGTCCAGGATGTCGGCGATGCACTCGGTCAATTGCCACGCGCGCAGCGCACCAATGCGTCGAGCATCTTGTTGTGCGAGCCATTCACGAGCTAGTGCATATCGCACCGGCCAAGCCGCACAGTAAGTGTCGAGCAATAACCGATGGTGATGTTTTTGCAGATCGGCGATCCATGTGTCGCGAAGCGCGAGGATAATCGCCTCGTGGCTTCCTGCATCCCCTTCGGTGAATGCGATGAGCAGTTCGTGGTGACGTCCGACGCTCGCAAGCGCGGAGATCGCGGCACCAAGTGCGATTGGTTCACGAGATGTCGGCTCGCCCGCTGCGGCAGCAAGCGCCCATTGCGCACGAACCAACAAGCAATGAAACGCCTCGTGCGTGTGTGCTGTCTGCGCGGCATCCATCTCGCTGATGAGCGCATCCGCCGCTGCCTGCACATCGACCAGGCGGGGCACGTCGTGCCAAATGCGTGCGAGCGCATCAAGTGTGATAGGTTCACCATTCATCGAAGGAAAGATCAGCGTTCGATTGCGGGGGATAGCGAATGCCTGCGGTCTTCTTTGTGGCGGTTTCCGCAGGAACATAATACTTCTCGCGTGACTGCTCGATGACCGCGCGCGCGGCTGTCTCATCGCAGCGCTCTGGATCAGGAGCGGTTCTGAATCGCGCGATTTCGCTCCCGATGCGGGCGACCATCTCAAATGGTGGCAGCGCGACAATCTGCTCTGGCGTGACCAGACCGCGCAGGTCTTTGGCGAGCACGTCGGCATCCTTCCGATCCACCCTGCCCGCAATCATCGTGCCTGCGGTGAGCAGCGCATCGATCTGTGCCGGCTTGAATTGGCGGAGATATTGATGGGCCAAGACGAGATTGACGCGGAACTTTCTGGCTTGCGCCATGAGGTCCTCAAACGCGTCCGCGTTCACGAAATGATGCGCTTCGTCTACGTAGATCGAGAACGGCCGGCGCTCGCCTCGAGAGATGTCGGCACGCCCCGTTGTCGCCAAGACAAACAGTGTGAGAAGGAACGAGCCGATAAAATCTTTGGACTCGGCGCCAAGTTGTGAGAGATCGACCAAGAGCACATGGCCCCGATCCATGATCTCTCGCACATTAATGCGACTTTCCCGCTGCGAGAACATCCGCGTTATCGAACCCCCTGCGAGCAGCTTAATCAATTTGTGCTGCGAGGAGGCGAAATCGGTCTTCTCATATGATCGAATGAAATCGTGTCGCCAAAATTCTTGGACGACTTCGTCTTTGCACGCTTCTAGGACCCGCGCACGAAGGGCGTCGCTTTGCACACTGCCTCGTCGCGTGATGTGATAGAGATCCATCAACGTCGAACCCGGCACGTGCAGAAGTCCGACAAGCGCATGACGCAAGACCGTCGCGAGCCGATCGCCCCATCCGATCGATACACGTTCGAGCGCTTTCAAAAAATCGTCGGCCAACCGGCACGGATCGCATCCAGGTGGGACGAACAGCGGATTCCAGCAGGGTGTCCATGCATCAGCCGGATTGAAGTAGATGAAACGGTGTCGCTCGTTCTCGGGGGCTGTCCGTAAAATATCTTTTATGGCGTCGCCATGGGGGTCAATGTAAGCGGCACCCGAGCCCGCCGCCACGTCCTGCAAAAACAAGTTTTTGAGCAGTGTCGTCTTGCCAGTGCCAGGTGCTGATACGACATGCGTGCCGAGTGCGCGGATCGTTTCAGGTATGCAGACGGAAATCTGTTCGCCTACGACGGTTGCGGTGCCGACAAACGAGCCTGTTTGCGCGGCAAGCGTTGGCGATGCGTCTTCGCGATAAACGGGCCAGCATGTGCGTCGCGCAACCGTTTCCCGAACCGGAAGGATATGCGCGACCGATGACACTTCGAGTGAATTGAGGACAAACCCCGGCTCAATGGTCGCTCCCGCACGAAAGAATTTCTCCCGCTCAGAGTCGGGAGGCGGGTCCAGCTTGCGCCAACTGAGCGCTGAACCGTTCATCCGCAGCGCACCAAGAAACTGCGGAGGCCTGCACTCCTGTTCGCCCACGATTCCGCACCGGATGCTGACCCCGAAGAACGGTCGGCTCGGATCAGCTTTTCGGCTCAGCTCGTCAGAGCAGCGCCGCAGATCGCCGGATGGAATCTGCTGGGGCAGGCGCATGAGAGCCCCCTGAGCCGATACAAGCTTCGCAAGAAAATGCAGATCGTCGCGGAGCTCGATTTCGCGGTGCCACTGTGCATCTGCTCCCCTGGGTTCGAGGACGCACTGGAAATAGCCGACTGCGTCTCCGTTGAGCCCAAGCAGCCATTCCACGCATCCCCATAAAAGCGACTCGGGCAATGCATCTGGCAGGGTGAGTCGGGCCGACATGTCCGGCGCGCAAGCGACGCAAACCGGTGAGAGGCTGCCCAGACGCCACCAAAGGTCGGTTTCGGGCCGCAACGCGCAATCGGGGTAGAGCGCGCCGACTGCTTCTGCCAAGGTTCCGGCGTCATCCTTGTGCGTTCGCACGACAAGTCGCACCCATGCGGAATTTCCGGCAACCTCAAAGACGAAGCGGTGCGCGCACGCGGATAGATAACGCCACAGCAGCTCCGACTGCGCGTAGTTGAGCCTGCTCTTTTCACCGATCCAAAGAGCGTGCGCTTGCCAGTCTTGCGCGACTACCGTTTGCGGCGTCAACGATCCGTAGGGCGCAGGGATGAGCGAGAAACAGCCATCCGACCACACACGAGCCAGTGTCTGGGGGACAAGCACGGACGCCTGTGCGTCTTGCACCGCCAAAACGGAAGCTAGCCTGCGTGTCCATGCGGCTCCATACCCCTGCATACCGCTATGGCGGCAGACCTCGCGCGACTATTTCAGAGCGCAGCGAACGTCGTTCTCGAACTGGACGCGTAACCAATAGAGTTTTTCCAGATAGGCACCGAGTTCGAGCAAGTGCATCCGGGCAGACGGCGCATCTATGCCCCGAAAGCGCTCGTCCATCGCCTCCGCCAGCAACAGATATTCGTCAAACTCAGCGTCGCGAATGGAGCGCTCAAAGCTGCGGATCACCATGCTTACGACGAGACGTTCGCGGGCGTGCTTCACCCGATCGAAATAGGTCAGAAGAAAACCTCGTCTGCCTCCCTCCATTCCGTCGCGAACGCAAAGGAACGCGTGGTGCGGACTCGGGTGCCAGCCGCTTAGCACCTCGCAAGCCTGCGCTCCAATCCAGTCGTAAAGCTCCGCCCCAGGCACATGGATAAGGCTCGGATAAGCGAGTGCCGCAAAGTAGCGCGCGAGAGCGAAATCGAATTCCGTTTGCGAGGTAATCTGCATCGGAAATATGGCCGTTGCTGGCTCATGCCGCTGCTCCATCTCGCGACTGGCCCGCGAATGCTCATGTGGCAGATTGCCCAACGTTTCGTCGAGTTGTGCAATTACGTCCACTAGCGGCGGGCGGCCCGGCCGGTGTTGCGCTGAGCGTCCACGATCTGGCGGATGATCGTCTTGTAGTTGGATGCGAACTCCTCGGGCCGGCGCTCCATTATCGAGGGCGGAAACACGAACCTGAATCGCTCCATGATCTGCCTCACAATCTCCACACGATCTGCGTAGTCGTTGGGTGAGACGAAACGGTCGAAGACACTCTCAGCATACCGATATTCGCTCTGTCGTTTGAAGGCGTCGCAGATGACATCGAGAATGCTGCGCAAGCCACCGTTGGTGCCAGTAATCGCATCCTCGCAAGCGCTGTTTAGCGTGAGCCGAAGCCGCTCTTTGTAGTGTTCAGAGATAAACTCCTTTCCAATCTCCTGGGCTTGGAAGTCAGGGAGTTCACCACCGCCAAAGCAAACGGCATGGTGATGGCGAACGTATGCGCCGATGACCTGGGAAAATTCTCGAAAATCCGAAACCACCAGCGCACCGATCCGAAAGCTCTCGCGCGCATAGTCGTGCGCCCGTCCGACTTCCTGCGCCAACCTTCGCTCGTCGAGTCCTTCGAGGATTTGCTCGATCTCTGCTCCAGAGGATTTCGCGCTCATATGTAAAATGTCGCGGCGAGCCGATCACGGCTACGTGCGATGACGGTGATGATTTCGTGGAGACGCTCAGCCATCTCTTCCGCCGGAGCATCCCGCCATTCTGATGGAAGGGCGCAAGCATAGTTGTGCAGAGCCGCCGCAGCATAGCGGAGTCGCTGCTCGCTATCGGCAATGTCGAGTGTCGCATGCAGCACTCCGGCCACATAGGCTGAGCGCTGTTCGGCGATGTGAACTGCCAGTGCTTCGCGCAGCGCAGATCGTGCGCCCGTCCGGCGCAGGTAAGCGACAGCGCTGTGCTCTCGAAACGCGAGCGATACGAGTCTTGCTGCGTATCGCGCCCGTTCTTCGGCGTCCGAGGGACGGATACAAGCAATCACCTGTGCGAGGGCGTCAATGAGTGTGGGCAAGGAATCAATTTCGTCAGTAGCGATCGGACACAGCGCCAGCGCTTGGGTGGCAACGCTATCAATCTCGCGCACGAGCTTTTCTTCGCTGCACGAATCGATGAGCCGATCAATCGTGAGCGAATCGGCATCGGTAAACGGTATGTTAGGTGTTGCGCAGGATTTGTGGCCGATATGCGCCCTCCGAAGTCGTAATGGCACCGGCGCAGGTGGTTTGTGGCTCACCCACCGGAAGCCGTCGCGGATGTTGCCCACCGAAACGATGTGTCGCGTGGAGGCCTTCACGGCCGTGCGAACCGCAGCGAATTCTTGGGGATACAGTTCGGAGAAGAGCAAGTCTCGTTTCCAATCGGGAAGAAGCACCGTCGTGACCGACGCATCGCGCAGCCTTAATTTGTGATGGATGCCCCGCACGACCCTGATTCCTCCGTCTGCGTCGCGCACCTCTCCCGTCGCTGCAATGTGCGGCTCGACCATCTGTCCGGTAGCAGCACTCCACATCGCAAGGGCCGCCGCGAGATCGGCTGAATTACCGACCACTTCCATTGTTTCACCATGCAACGACAGAGATGGGGGAAGGATGAAGGTGAGTTCCCAATCCGTGCTGCTATAGTCGAGTTGCCGAAGCGCCGCTTGGCACGCGGGCACGACGACATGCAAGACCTGCGCTCGCACGGACGCGGCGAGCGGACATGGTTCGACAATCGCGCTATGTGGCGCGCCAGCGCGTGCACGCACGTGCAACGTCGTTGCCACCGTTCCGGTCGGACCATTCACGAGCACGATCGCTTGGGCGTTTCCGACGTTGGTGTTCATGTAAGCACGATGCCAATCGCTCCCGCCTCACGACCCGCATAGACACGGATCATGAGGCCCCGTCCTGCACTCAGCTCTGTTATCGTTGGCGTGTCATCAGTCGCATCGGTCTGTGCTGCCGCTTGAATCGGCATATTCGGCTGCGCAAAAGCCAACAGCACATCCTGCGGCCGCAACTCGCGTCGCCACAGTTCTTGTCCCGAGGCGGTCTCCAGCAGGTATTGCCCAGGCGTAATCTGGGCGACGCGGGATTCGCCGTCATTTGGGACGACGAGAACCGAAACACTGGTCATTCCGTTCCCAATCAGCCGCAGTGGCAAGGCCGCCTCATCGTATGCGAGCGCAATCAATGTCTTTCCATTCGGGGTCTCGGCGAGATCGCATGCAGCACGGGCGGCGCGTGACGCATCTGACGTCAACATCCGTTCAATCAATCTGAACTCTCGTTTCATCGGTTTCCTCCTCGTGTGACAACCGCGTCGACCGCGCCCCATACGCCTGCCTGCTCGCACGCCTCACGAAAGCGCGGCGTTGCCGCGAGCAGTTGGGCCAGATTTCGCCAGAGATCGGCAGGCGGGCTGCCCGGTTTTAGCCGACCGGCAAATCGAGAGTAAGTCGCCGTGTCCAAGCCGAACGAACGAGCCACCTCTTTGGCCGTTACGTTTTCATCCGTGGCTGCATCAAACGAGGCGAGCACAAGCGCGCGGACGCGCTCCGGACCAAGCGCAGCGATACGCGGACGCTGCTCCACGCAATTGGCGGCCTTCTCGTCCGCGACAGACTCCGCGATCCCGTCCTCACTCACACGGTCGAGCGCACTCCACGGTAGTGACCCCTGCACGTCCGGAATGGGCAATTGGTCGATGGAAACCATCGAGTTACCCAGACGCGCATCGATGATGCCCTGGACTCGGTCGCGCTCGCCTACACGATTTGCGTGCGGGAATGGCACGTTGCGCGAAAGCCACTGCGCGCGTTCAGATCCCGTGAGTGTCCGTGGCAAAAGGACGCGGATCACCCCGCCATCTACGCGCCACGTGTAGCGGGTTCGATTGCCGTTGCGCCGTGCCTCGCGTAGCGCTCGATGAACGTCCTTTCTTAGGAAGCAGTTCAGAATCCGTTCTAGGGCCAAGCCCCGTAGGAGAAGGTTTTGTTCAGGACAACTTTCAAGCGCCGCTAATGCGGCTTCGTATTTTTTCGAGCAGTCCGCGCCGCCGTCCTTTTCCGGAAGTGAAACATAGCTATTGAGAATGATGGTCAAAGCGGTGTCGGTTTCGATCCTCGACCAACCGTGTGCCTCTTCCTGCCCGAGCAGACGCATCACGCATGGAATGAAGAGGAGTCGTTCTTCGCCGATATGGTAGATACGGCGATGGTCGTGAAATTCAGCGAGCGCTTGCTCGTCACGAGCCACGATTCTTTGTAGCAGATCGACGAGCGAGAGTGACGCGTAGATTCGGTGCTTCATTTAGCGAGTGCCTGCCGTTTCGTGCCCAGAATCGACTCGCGCCGCTCGCCGCGCCCGCCCCGGCACCAAATCTCTCCGAAAACGCCGTGCTCTTCGATTGCGTCCCAACTCGTCACCCAGACGAACTCGGCCGCGTGCCGCTCGACTTCTCGACACAGCGCCTTGTGGCGGCGCTCAGGAAGGGAAACCAAGAGGACGCGAAATCCGCGGACGGGCTCGTCTTCTTGCACGTATGCTCGGTATTGGTCGGATGCGCGCAGCTCCGCGTATGCCTCAATCTTGCTCTGGATGGCGGTTCCGGTGCCGCTTCTCGTGAACGGCTCCGTTCCGGTGTCGATCTCAAGGAAGAACAGGAGCGGTCGCTCACCGGCCAAACAGAGCGTGAAGATGCAGTCCGGCGAGACTCTGCATGGTGTGGGACTACTAAAGATCGGTGTGAACGAAATTCCATAGGTGCGACACAGCTTCAGCACCCGGACCGCAAATTCGGTCACGTGCCATTGGTGCCACGTGCTGCCGCGAAAGCCTGGCTGCACGATCCATTGTTCGGGCCGTCCTCGTGTAGGCCGGCCTGACTGGATACTACGTTTTGGCAGCGCGCGGACCCACTTGCGGACCGACTGATCCGACGTGTCGAGCAGGGCCGCCGCTTGTGAGATCGAGAGGACGATCCACGATGCGAGCGTCTGCAAGAAGTCGCCCTTTGTCGCCATACGTGAGTCCGCGCGCTGGACTGCCTACATCCAACCGTCGAGCGTCGTCTGTCCGGAGGACGGACCATCGCCATCGTAGAGATTGCAGTCGGACGACGGTCCGTCCGACCCGCGGCCGGATGTTTCGTCCGATTCGTCGTTTGATGCAGATCGTTCGGATTTTGATCCGAAGATTGCAATGATGGCCGTTCCGATGAGTGCCTCGATGAGCATATATTTCCTTCGCTTGTTAGGTTGTTGTTTCTACCTGGAGAGGGATGGGAGCGTCGCGGCGGATGTATCGCGTAGCTGCCCGCAGAAAGCGGCCGATGAATTCGTCCACTGAGCCGTTGTTGGTGACGATCACGTCGCACACTTCCGCAAGGTGCGCTGGCGTGAATCGTTCCTCGTCACGCCCAAGGCGTTCTTCGATTTGGGCGTCCGCGACGCCCGCGGCGCGCAAGGTGGACCGTCGGAGCTCCTTATCGCGGACGACGCCGATGCAGACTGCCCGAAAGCCGCAGGACTCCGCGAAGCGCTTGATCCGACGAATCAGCGGACGATCACCGACTGTGACAAGCACAGTTCCCGTCCGCAGCAACTCGCGCGCGACGGTCAATAGACTGAAGCCGTAGCGTCCGCTCTTCGTCTCAAAATGGAGGTAGAGCTTGCTTCTTTCTCGCCGGCGGAACGCCGCCTCCGGAATGGGACGTTTGTCGCTAAACGGCGACGTGTCTTCGCCACGGGCGGCGCGTGTGGTATCAAGTGGAATACCGAAAATCCAGGGGATGCACTCCAGCACGTGGCGATGCATCGTGCTTTTCCCGACTCCACCGGAGCCAGTCATGAGCAGGACGGTCCAGGAATGCGAGCCGGGCCAAATGCGAAGCAGCAGGTAAAGTGCTGCGAGAACGAACCAAGAGAGTCCGCTGATGATGAAGTTCATTGCTGGAAATGGGCAAAGCAGTAGCTGTGGGGTGTGCGACCGAGTTCATGGAGGACTAGTGAACCCGAAGCGGGAGGCCCTTAGTCGTCGTCCTCGATAGTAAATGTGTGAATAATCGTTCCGCCGTCAGATGCGTCGATACGCACACGAAGCGTCGTTTCGTCGGACTCTCTTGAGCTGCGCCATGTTTCAGCGATGCTCTCCGCCTCCTCGCTTGTTGCCGCGTCGAGCGTGCGAGCGTTCTCGACTTCTGCGTTGCAGTTCGCATCAGTCGCCAACTTCGCCGCTAGCCCAAGCGGCACAAGAAAGGGGCACAAGAGACTTCCCAAAAGGCAAAGATCCCCGAACTCGCTCGCCCGCTGTGCTGCATCGCTCGCGTAGTATTCGGTTTTGTGGTGCATAGAATCAATCGGTATGAATATCCATGTCGGTCCTATCCCAGTAGCCCTCGCTATTGGCGTGAACAACGGAGATGTGAATGTGATCCTGTCCAGGAGGGCGCGTGGCTATCCATGTCCGCGCAATAGCTGCTTCCTCTCGGACTGCTTGAGCAGCCGTAATGGCCGCGCGTGAATCTGCGGATTCATAGCGAGCAAGCTCGCTACGGGAGATGCTGAGATCGTTCATGGCGCTCTTTGATTTTGAAAAAGAGAGGTTGGAATAGCCGCTTTGTAAGCGGCATGCCTGCTCTCATTTCTCACGACCTTCGAGCAGCGCCCCCGTTTGAAAAGTTCGAAGTTCAGCCATTTTTAGGACACAAAATGGACAGACTTGGGACACAGCTCCGGTCTGCGAATCAGGAACTAATACTAGCCCTTCGGGCGAGCGCGCGAGCGATGTTTTGGAGAAGAAAATGGAGAGTTCGGCGACCCATCCGGGTTTGCGGAAAAACACAGGGTTCCTCCATCTACTTTATGATACTGCTCATAACGCCTCAACTCTCTACGCAGGAAATACCTTGTCAGTTCTAAGGGTATGTTTGGATTCCAATCGTGCCAATATCCATGAAGATTTATGCCCTTAACTGCCTCATATAGACTATAGTCCCTATCGATTGAGACATATGCGACGGGTCTTAGCGACACCAATAAAGATGGATTCGGATCACGATTATCTGAAAAGATGAGAATTTTTCCTAGCGGTTTTCGTCTCCTGAGTGCGTCCCTAATAGCTTCCAGATTTTCAAGCGGAGGAGCATTATCTATCAGCAAGATATCAGGCCGAAGCTTCTCCGCGAGGATAACTGCTCTATACCCATCAGATGCCCCGCCCAGAATTTGAATATCTTTGGTGCCAGCAAAGATTGAGCACAATGCGTGTCGGTGCGGCTGCCGCCGGGCCGCAATGATGAGCGTAATTGTCGTGTCGACGTTACGCCCAATAGTTTCTTTTTCGGACGGAGGCGGTGATCTGCGCTTCTCCTTGATCGTCATGGCGGACCATATGCGATATTCATCCGCAGCTTGGCCGCCTAATCTGTCAGCAATCTGCTCGGGGGAGTCCGTGCCGGAGATCAGCATTTTTATGTCTAGAGGAATACGACTCTCAATTTCTTGTCGAAAACGTTCCGATTGCACAGGCAATATTGTCCATACGGCAAGGGCAATTGACTTCGCATCCTCCCCTGACGGGACGACTTCGATGTCAGTGCTCTCCTCGCTAATCCAACGCCTCTGATGGCGCACGGTTTTCGTTGCGCCGGGCAAACCACTTCCTTTGCCTTTAAGCCCCGCGAGAAGCTTCCAGACGCACGCGAAAAGAAACGCGACGCGGCATATGTGAAATTTCTGGGTCTTGAAGCCGTCTGGAGGCACTGGACGCTAATAAGATAACAAGCAGGATATCAGGCAGGAGCAATCCAGCAAGCTTTTAGCTTACTTGGGCTTCTGCGGCGCTTGAAAAAAGCTGCGCTGTATTCCTACATGAAATCCACTTCCTGACATGCCCATATTATCCATCGCACAGCTAGCGGAATGCACGAGACTACCGATCTTGAGGAATTCAACTCCCCTGTATGCTTTAGGCCCTATTGAAACCCCTAGTCCTTGAACTCGCGAATCGCGCTTGTGAGTCGAAATGCGGTTGATAGTCTCGGCAATAAGATTTGTGTCGTTTTCTGTTATATAAGGCCAAAATACATTCATGCGCCAGTCCGGGTAAGCGTAACTATTCGAAATAAATGTTCTTGCCATGTTTTTAGGTATTGTGACTGATAATCGTTCAATCTGAGAATATAGCCGACTAGAGATAGCGAGTATTCCACTTTCTGGATCAACAGCGTCTAGCATATCGTAGATCGCTTCTGCTATATCCGGAGACCGAGATACAGTAACATTACCGCACGGATGATGCGCCACAACTCCAGAGGTTGTTACGCTAAGTTCATGCAACATAGCCGAAGCCCTCGTTGACGGTTTATTCAGTCGTTCCTCCATCACCGCTTTCGGACTCATCAGCGAATAGCCAGTTCGCAGAAATTCTTGAACCGAGTCCTTTGTAATTCCAATACTGTAAGGAAATGGACCGAGGCTTTTTTGAGTATACCAGCCGTTCTCTCGCATCCAAATGCGGCGCAGTTGAAATATATAAGGATTACGTGTATATCGACACTGCTTTTCAATCTCCACCGCGTCTAACCAGCCATTCCCTGTAGACATACTCAACGATGTAGTTGTAATACTCATCATGCCGTTCAGGCGAAATTCTCGCTTTCTCTTCCAGTCGCTCGTTGCGCTCCCAAAATGACCCGTCGGCGAGGTAGTGCGTGACCCGAACGCGCGCATACGCGCCGTCACGCAGGGGTTTTTTCATATGATTTACCCGTGGCGCGTGTTTGCAGTAGTAGAACGCGACGATAAGCGGCAAATTCTTTGTGCATTCGAGCAGAGCTTTGAAAGTGTCGAGGGAGGGGAAGTGCGTGTCGACAACCTCGACTGCGATGAATGGATTTTTGTCTTCGAGATTCACTTCCCGCGCACGGCCGAGGAGGTCGGGAATGAAAAGTCGGCCGTAGACGAGTCCCATTCTCCCTTTCTTTGTCCACTGGTAGTCACTCGTTCGCGCGAGCTGCTCGAAACCGGGGTCGTCTAGCCACGGCGATTCGTAGTATCCCGCATCGAGTCTACGATGTTTTTCCAAAAACAAAGAGAAGATGCGGCAGCTTTCAGCGTGTTCGGCTGATTCATGGTGATCCGCATCGAATGGCGCCCGCACGGGACGTTTTTTGAAGAAGTGAGGCGTCTCCGGGTGATCTCTCACTCCGACCCACGTCGAAAAGCCGCATCACTGCGCCTCATCGAACGAGAAGAATCCCTTCCCGTTCGGGTCATCCTCGACCGTGCCGACGATGATGTGGTCGACCATCGGAATGCCGATGAGCTGCGCACCTTGCCGCAGCGCTTGCGTCACAGCCTCGTCTTGTGGGCTCGGCGTTGGGTCACCCGAGGGATGGTTATGCACGGGTGCGACGTGAAAAGTCGCGCGAGTAATTGTTCAATTATGAAGAAACCTCCATAAGAATAGAACCTGCGGTTCCGTCCGCAGTAGCCAAT
>Ga0065721_10049822_pt1 | contig 26787 bp, 26 predicted proteins | sample Mesricmetagenome_FD_59108 | JGI IMG/M metagenome (GOLD analysis project Ga0065721, IMG submission 59108) | Mesophilic microbial community from rice straw/compost enrichment Sample: eDNA_1 v2 (version 2) | ecosystem: Engineered > Solid waste > Grass > Composting > Bioreactor | place: USA: Davis... | reverse complement strand
AGCAACGATTGACATGAAAAGTGCACCCGGACGCGGTACTTCGGTTACCATACAGGTGCCTTTGCCATCTACTAAAAGTGAATGACCGATAAATGGCTGTAACCAAAAATATACAGGTTGGTGTGGCAGACGATCACATTTTGCTACGCAGTGCCCTGGCCCGCCTGATCAACTCCTTCGAGAACTACAAGGTAATTTTTGAAGCAAGCAACGGACAAGAGGTAAAAGATAAACTCAGCAAACATGTTATTCCCGATATCATGTTGCTGGATGTAAATATGCCCGATATCGATGGCTATGAAACGGCCAAATGGATTTACAAGAACTATCCCCAGGTGAAGGTGCTGGCCCTGTCTATGTTCAGCGACGAAGCCACCATTATACGTATGTTGCGGCTGGGCGCCAAGGGCTATATTATGAAAAATGCCGATCCCGAAGAACTGAAGCTGGCGCTGGATTCGGTATTGCAAAAAGATTTCTACCTGTCGGAACTGATATCGGGAAAGATCATCAGCGGATTGCACAAGGATATGGATAATCCGCAGGAGCCAGTTTCGCTCACCGAGAAAGAAAAAGAATTCCTCAAATGGGTTTGTACCGAGCTTACCTATAAAGATATAGCCGGCAAAATGTTTGTAAGCCCCCGCACGGTAGACGACTACCGCAACTCCCTGTTTGAAAAACTGAATGTAAAAACGCGGGTGGGCCTGGTGATCTATGCCATCAAACACAATATGGTGGAAATATAATTATTTCACCAGCTTGCCTACCGTTACCACCTGTCCCACATGATAAATATTATGCTGGATGAGACCGTTTATTAAATAACGGAAATTGTATTCCCGGTAATCTACTTTTTGATCGAGGAACTGGTCGTCTTTGGTGTGCAGCAGTTCGATCATTTGTTCATGAATTTGTTTGAACTGTTCCAAACCTTTTTCCCAGGTATGTTCGGTGGGGTCTATTTCGCGCCAGTCGAGCTGGTCGAAGGCTTCCATGTCGTCGATTTTTTCTCCTTCGATGCGTTTTAGGGTGAATTCCGACCAGGTGATCATATGGTAGAGCAGGTCTATCTGGGAATGGCCGTATTCGTTAGGGCGAATGTATACGGTGGGTGGGTCTGCTTCTTCAAGCAGGCTGTATACCGAGCGTCCGTACCAGGGTTCGCCGAACAAAGTATTTTGGAGTGTGGAGACGAGGTATTGAATTTCTTTGTTCATAGAAATGTTTATACAAAAATACGGCCCGGGATCGGGTTCCGAAGGCACCCAAAATGCGAACCCTGAAAAACAGATGCCGGAGACTTTCGTTTTTTTTGCGGCCCGGCGGGTTACACCGGTCGCAGGCCGGCACCCTGGAACCGAAAACCCCCGATCGCCACTTGATCGGGGGTTTTCGATTCCTGCGGCGAGCGGCCGCGGGATTTCCGTAAAAAAGGGTTATTTACTCAAATACATACTTCTGTCTTTATACAATTGCCTGAAATACGGATCCCTCAAATCCTTGATAAACCTGATCGCCTCACCGGTACTCTTCATTTCAGGCCCCAGCTCCTTACTTACACCCGGGAACTTCTCAAAACTAAACACGGGCTCCTTGATGGCATATCCCTTCAGGCGTTTTACAAACTTGAAATCGCGCAGTTTGTGGGCGCCCAGCATGATCTTGGTAGCTATGTTCAGATAGGGGATCTGGTATGCCTTGGCAATAAAAGGCGTGGTGCGTGAGGCGCGCGGGTTGGCCTCAATCACATATACCCTGCCGTCTTTGATGGCAAACTGGATATTGATAAGCCCCTTGATATTCAGCTTAAAAGCAATCTTTCTCGCATATTCCTCCATGGTTTCCACAATCAGGGGGCTCAGGTTGAACTGCGGCAGCACGGCATTGCTGTCGCCGCTGTGAATACCGGCCGGCTCAATATGCTCCATCACACCCATTACATGAAAATCTTCCCCGTCGCAAATAGCGTCTATTTCGGCCTCCTGGCAGCGGTCCAGGAAATGGTCTATCAGAATCTTGTTGCCGGGGATATGTTTTAACAAGCTGACTACGGCCTTTTCCAGTTCATCGTCGTTGATCACGATACGCATACGCTGTCCGCCCAATACATAGCTGGGACGTACCAGCACGGGATATCCCACCTTGTTGGCCACTTCCACGGCTTCATCTACCGTATAGGCGGTACCGTAATTGGGATAGGGGATGTCCAGTTCTTTCAGCATATCGCTGAAACGGCCGCGGTCTTCTGCAATGTCCATATCGTCGAAAGAGGTGCCGATGATCTTCACGCCTTTTTTGGTGAGCCGCTCAGCCAGTTTCAGGGCTGTTTGTCCGCCCAGCTGAACGATCACGCCATCGGGTTTTTCCAGTTCTATCAGTTCCCACAGGTGTTCCCAGAATACGGGCTCAAAATAAAGCTTGTCGGCCATATCGAAATCGGTACTTACGGTTTCGGGGTTACAGTTCACCATAATGGCTTCGTAACCACATTCTTTCAGCGCCAGCAGGCCATGCACGCAGCAGTAATCGAATTCGATGCCCTGGCCAATGCGGTTGGGACCCGAACCCAGCACGATCACCTTTCTACGGTTGCTGACCTTGCTTTCGTTGTAATTGCCCGATTCGAAGGTGGAATAGAAATATGGTGTTTTGGCCTCGAACTCGGCGCTGCAGGTATCTACCATTTTATATATACGGTGAATGCCGGCGGCCTTGCGTTTGGCATATACTTCTTCGTCGCTGCCATCCTGCATGATGCGGGAAATCTGTTCGTCGCTAAAGCCCAGGAATTTGGCTTCTTTCAGTAATTCGGTGGGCAGGGTGGCCAGTTTATATTTGGCAATCTCTTTTTCCATATCAACGATCTTCTGCACTTCGTTGATAAACCAGCGGTCGATGCCGGTGGCTTTGGAAATGGTGCCTACCGAAACGCCCTGCATCAGGGCATCCTTGATGCGGAAAATACGGTCCCATTTCGGCACTTTGATGTATTCAATCAGTTCTTCGGCATGCATCTGGCTTTTGCCGTAATAACCCAGTCCCACGGCATTGTTCTCCAGGCTCTGGCAGGCTTTCTGAATGGCTTCGGCAAAACTTCTTCCTATGGCCATCACTTCGCCCACACTTTTCATTTGCAATCCCAGCGTATCGTTGGAGCCTTTAAATTTATCAAAGTTCCAGCGTGGCATTTTTACGATCACATAGTCCAGCGCGGGCTCAAAATAGGCCGAAGTGGTTTTGGTGATCTGGTTTTTCAGTTCATCCAGAGTATAACCGATGGCCAGTTTGGCAGCTATTTTGGCAATGGGATAACCCGTGGCTTTGGAGGCCAGGGCTGAGGAACGGCTTACGCGGGGGTTGATTTCAACAGAAATAATTTGTTCGGTAGCAGGGTCCAGGGCAAACTGTACGTTACAACCGCCGGCAAAATTGCCCAGGCTGCGCATCATGAGGATGGCCTTGTTACGCATTTCCTGGAAGGCCGTATCGCTAAGGGTCATGGCGGGGGCCACGGTAATGGAGTCGCCGGTGTGCACACCCATGGGGTCTACATTCTCTACTGTACAAATGATGGCTACGTTGTCGTTTTTATCGCGCAGCAGCTCCAGCTCATATTCTTTCCAGCCCAGTACTGCTTTTTCCACCAGTACCTCGTGAATGGGGGATGCTTTCAAACCTTTGTCCAGTGCGGTTTCCAGCTCGTTTTTATCGTGTACAAAACCGCCGCCCGTGCCACCTAGGGTAAATGAGGGGCGAATGACCAGGGGAAAGCCGATTTCCTGGGCGAATTCTTTTCCTTCGAGCAGGGAGTTGGCTACTTTGGAAGGGGCTACGGGAACGCCGATCTTCATCATCAGCTGGCGGAACTTTTCGCGGTCTTCGGCGGTATCGATGGCGTCGATATCCACACCGATCATCTTCACATTGTATTTTTCCCAAATGCCCAGTTCGGCGGCTTCTTTGGCCAGGTTCAGGGCTGTTTGTCCGCCCATGGTGGGTAATACGGCATCGATCTGGTTTTCTTCCAGTATTTGTTCAATGCTCTCTACCGTCAGTGGTAACAGATATACTTTATCGGCCATCATGGGGTCGGTCATAATGGTCGCCGGGTTGCTGTTGATCAAAATCACCTTGATACCTTCTTCCCTGATGCTGCGGGCGGCCTGGGAGCCGGAGTAATCAAATTCACAAGCTTGTCCGATAATGATTGGACCTGATCCAATAATTAGTACTGACTTAATCGAGTTGTCTTTTGGCATTTTGAGTAAAGAGCGATTTTTTTTTGTGACAAATTGCGCAAAAGTAAGGATGCAGGGGGAATTATCGGGATTAAATTTCGGGGCGGCCGGGGAATTACGGTATTCTGCCCGCCGCAGGACGTACCCCAGGGCCGCGCTGCAGTCTGGAGTACACACATCCAAGGCCACTGACAACTCCGTCGGCCGGAGCCCGCCGCGGGGGCTTTGCAAAAAAACGAGGCAACCTTCGGTTACCTCGTTTTTACGATTGCCGCTCGCCGCGGAAAGCCCGCGGCGAGCGGGCTACAAAAAAAAAGCCTCCACCATCCGGCAAAGGCTTTGGAATTGCTGGCTGAAATATATAATCAGTTGTTGTGAAAGGCAGCTAATTCAATGTCATCCAGTGCCACACCCCCACCGCGAACCAGTTTCTTCTGCTCTGCCAACAGGCGCTTCTCCTCAAAACGGCTCTTAATACGGAAAACCCACCTCTGTTTAGCCTCACTTCCACGGAAAATCCCCACTATTGTACCAATCATAATGGCCAATAGTACGATTATCCTTGTGCTAAGCGTTTTCATAAAATGCAATTGTACTATTGTTCTATAATGCTGTTTCTTTTTCTTTATTAATAAGACATAATATATACGCCAAAAGCTGTTCCAGAGTTCAAAAATTTCATACCACTTTCAGGGAATTTTTTAAATAATTAACAGCTCTCATACATCTTCAACCCAGTTTTCATCTTCTATACTCAAAAGACCGTCCAGGTAACCCGTCGTTTAAAAGGATTTTATGAAAACTTGTTTGCGGTTATCCTGTACCTCTTAGCTTTGCAAGTTCGAATTGCCTTTTATGCAATTCATAAACACAACAAAGCCTATGAGAATTAGCACTCTGTTTTTTTTACTGTTCAGTCAATCCGTATCAGCGCAACTTTTTCCACCGCCCACCTACCCACAGGGCGCCCTGCGCAACCCGCTCAATATTCCTATGAACCTGAGCGGCAATTTCGGCGAATTAAGACCTAACCATTATCACATGGGGCTCGACCTGAAAACCAATGCCCGCGAAAACATGCCGGTACATGCCGCGGCCGATGGCTATATTGCCCGTATAAAAATCGAGCCCTTTGGATTTGGCCGCGCCATTTACATCAATCACTCAAATGGGTATACAACAGTGTATGCGCACCTGAATAATTTCAACACAGTCCTGGAAAAATGGGTAAAGCAACAACAGTATCAAAAAGAATCGTGGAATGTTTACCTCGAATTAACGCCCGATCAGTTCCCTGTAAAAAAAGGCGATTTCCTGGCTTATAGCGGTAATACCGGCGGCAGCCAGGCGCCGCATGTGCATTTTGAAGTTCGCCGCACCAATGGCGATGTGAATCTGAATCCCTTCCTGTTTGGTTTTCCCATACCCGATCATGTACGGCCACGCATCCTGCGGCTGGCGGTATACGACAGAACCAAAAGCGTGTACGAACAATCGCCCCGCATACTCCCGGTAAAAGCCCTGTCGGCATCTGGTTATACCACTACACCCGGGGTGATCACGGTTTCCACGCCCCTGGTAAGTTTTGCGGTGGGGGCTTATGATACCCATACGGGCTCTTCGAACCAAAACGGCATTTATGAAAGCATTTTACAGGTAGATGGGGAGGATATTGTGGGTTTTCGTATGGACAATATCAGCTATAACGATACCCGCGGTCTCAATGCCCATATCGATTATAAAACCCGGGCGCTGGGCGGTCCCTACCTTCAGCACCTGTCGGAACTGCCCGGCTATGTAAATTCCATTTACAAACAGGGGGCGGGCAATGGCGTAATAGACATCAGCGATCAAAAAGTGCACGATATTACGGTGCTGGTAAAAGATGCGGTAGGCAATACCTCCAGGCTTACTTATAAAGTACGCTACAACGGCGCCGCTAAAGCGCCTGCAGTCAATAGCGGTAAGCTGTTTTATCCCATGATGATGGAGGGTTATGAATCGGAAGACTGTGAGTTTTATATCGGCGAACGCTGCCTGTACGACTCCGTGCATATACGCCATACCAGGGCGCCCAATAACAACCCACAGGTGGTGTCGGCACTGCATACCATCGGCGCTTCTTATATCCCTTTACATGAACCTTTCCTGGTACGCATTCAGCCTACCCGCCCGCTCACCGAGGGGGAAAAGGCGCGTACGGTGATGCAGTGGTTTTCCGGCAGCAAAAAAGATGTTCAAAAAGTGGAATGGCAGGGTAACTGGGCTTCTACCCGTTACCGCCAGCTGGGCAATTTCCAATTGGTGGTAGATACCACCGCCCCGGAAATTGTGCCTATTGGCTTTACCGATGGCGCCGACCTGAGCCGCGCCACACGCATTGCCTTTACCGTGCAGGATAATCTGGCATCGATTAAAAACGTACGGGCCGAGCTGGATGGCAAATGGCTGCGTTTTACCAACGATAAGGGAAAGACCTTTATTTACCATTTTGATGAAATGTGTTTGGCCGGCAGCCACAAACTCACCATCAGCGCTGAGGACGAAGCCGGCAATACCACGGTTAAAACTTATAATTTCACGCGCTAGCATATGATCACATTAAAGGCAGGAGATAAAGCACCGGCATTCAGCGGTACCGACCAGAACGGGAACAAGATTAGTTTAGCTGATTTTAAAGGCAGGAAGCTGGTGCTTTATTTCTACCCTGAAGACGATACGCCTACCTGCACCATCCAGGCCTGTAACCTGCGCGATAACTATGCCTTGTTAAAACAACAGGGTTTTGAAGTGGTAGGGGTAAGCCCCGATGACGAAAACAAACACAAAAAGTTTGAGCAGAAGTTTGACCTGCCTTTTACATTGATAGCAGATACCAAAAGAAAGATAATAGAGCAATATGGCGTGTGGGGACCCAAGATCATGTTCGGTCATAAATATATGGGTGTACACCGTACCACCTTTGTAATAGATGAAAAAGGTATAATAAAGAAAATATTCCTGAGGCCGAAAAACAAAGCGCACGCAGAAGAGATCATTGCTTCCTATCCCCCAAATCAGTAATGCATAACCACAAGTTTGGCAATTGATTGCCTTCGTGTTTCAAAGCAATTTTACACCATCAACCGTAAAATTCAAAAACATGAAACACGTACAATTATTAGTCGTGCTGTTTACCCCCGGCATATGGATCAGCTGCGACAAAGACGACGATAACGACTATTCACAACAACCGCCAATAATAAAATCATCCGTGGTAAGCGCCGCCGGCGATCTTACCGCCGCATTAACAGAATTCAGAACCTTATTGGGCGATCCCGCCAACACCACCCCGGCCAGTCTGCCGGACGTAGCGAAGTAAACTGGGACGGCGTACCTGCCAAATTCACCAGCAACAACACATTTCCGCTCGACTTTTTCAACAACACCGATCCTGCCGGGCCTATTGGCCGCAAACGCGGACTGGTATACCTGAACACCGGCGCTCAGTTTCGTATCTACAGCAGCGCCTTTGCCGACATAGAATCTACTTATGCCAATAACTTCAAAGTATTTAGTCCCAAAGGGCTGGTAGCCGCTGCCAATACCAACGTAACCGGGATTGGCTTCAAAATTCCCGGCACCAATACCGATGCCTCGGTAAATGGTTTTGGGGGGTATTCTCCGATGTTGACAATTCAGAATATACCAAAGTGGAATATGTCGATGGCAATAAAAACCTGGGTGTATTCAAAGCGCCCAAACGCAACGATGTCGGTAAAAGATATCAGCGATGGGGGCGATTACGACCTGGTGGTCATGGACGACTTCTTCTACAGCGAGCCCGGTACCAGCAACTAAAAACGCCATCCCCGGTTTCGGGGATACCACCCCCACGGTTATGGTGATTGAAACAAGTTTCGGCATCAACGACATTTGTGCTCCCTTGTGAAAAAAGCCTAAGTCATGAAGGGTTCCTGGCATCGGGCAAAAAGGATGTAACACAGGGGGTACGCATGACCTGGTGGTGGATGATTTTTTGTATGAGGAACCCGTAAAGAAATAATGAATATTGAATATTAAATATTGAATGTTGAAGTGGGGCTAGTTCAATATTGGACATTCAATATTCGATATTCAATATTGAAATTGACCAGCTTTTCAGGTAGGGGTTTTTCAGAGCCGCCGGTATGCACCTGCATCCGGCGGTGTTTTTTTGGTGTAATTTTAAACTATGAACCGTGTGGCGTTCATGATTATTGTTTTGCTGGCCTGGCGCAGCGCAGCTGCCCAAACGCCTTTATTGTATTTTGAAAAGCTTACCACGCAAAACGGTCTTTCTCACAACAAGGTAAACTGCATTATACAGGATCATCGTGGGTTTATATGGCTGGGCACCGACGATGGACTGAACCGCTACGATGGCTACAACTTCGAGCTATTCCGGCACGAACCACGCAACACCGCCACCATTTCGGGTAATATCATTACCGATATGGTGGAAGATAAGAATGGCGTTTTATGGATTGCCACGGCCGACGGCGGATTGACCCGCTACGATTACCGCCTTACTCCCGATAAACAATTCAAACAATACCGGCATATTCCCGGCGATACCAATTCCATTCCGGTAAACCTCATTAATACAATGGTACCGGATGCCTATGGTTACCTGTGGCTGGGCACCGCCGGCCAGCGGGTAGTGCGTTTTCACCCCAAAACAGAACGCTTTGAACGACTTTCATTCCCGGGCACCCGCACCATACTGGACCTTTGCCTCGATTCCAGCGGCATATTATGGGCAGGCCGGGAAGGCGGTGGTATATTAAAGATCAATACCCGTACCCTGGAATACAGCATGGACAAGCGCTACATGGACCTGTATGCCAAACTGCCCCATAAGGCCGTAACGGCTTTACATGCCGACAGGGAACAGCAAATATGGTTTGGTTCCTGGGACGAGGTATTGTACCGCACCAGGCTGGCATCGGACAAGGAAGAAGTATTTCAGCAGGGCCCCGGCGATTATTCTTTCACCGCCGATGAAATAGATTGTTTTACCGAAGATGAACAGGGGCGCTTATGGATGGGAGGCCGCTACAAAGGCATTCAGATCTACGATAAACGTAACGGGCGTTTTTATCACTATGCCCACGATCCCGCCCGCGAAGGAACCATTGCCGACAACGATGTGAATTGTTTGTATACCGACCGCACCGGTAAAATATGGATCGGCACCGATAAGGGCGCAAGCATTCATCACCCCAGCCAGCAGCAATTTGTTCAAACCTTTTTACCCGGCTATAAAGAAAATCCCATTACCATTTATGATTTTTTCAAAATGCCCAATGGCGAATTATGGGTTGGCACCAGTGAAGGCATTTATATTCAGGACAAACATTTTTTCAAACATGTACCCCTGACTTATAAGGGTAACAAGTTACATGTAACCAGTTTTTTTGCCGATGAAGACGGCAAGTTTTATATAGGCACCGATTATTCCCTGTTTGCCTATAATATTTCCAACCATACCATTGCGCTGTTGCCCAATACCGAAAAAGACCAGGTGATGAATAAGATCATCGATTCGCGCGTGGTATCTATTATACGGGATACCATCGAAAATCACCCGGTGCTGCTGGTATCGCCTTATGGGCATTTCCTGGCTTATTACGATTTGCACGATAAACGATGGATATCGCGCCGCGATACCACCAAAAAAATACTGGAGCGTTTTAACCTGCAGGAAAACCTGATACGTAAGATCTATAAGGATGGCAAAGGCCGGATTTGGCTGGCCACCGCTAAAATGGGGCTGGGCGCCTGGACACGCGGCCAATTGCCCTGGGTAGAACAACTTACCAATAACCCCACACGCGCCGCCAGCCTCAGCAATAACAATGTATACGATATTGCCGGCGATGAACAGGGCAATTTATGGATCAGCACTTATGGCGGCGGTTTGAATTATTACAATACCACCACCCGCAATTTTGAACATATTCCCGCTACCAATAACCTGCTGGAGGGTTTACAGGTTGATTCGCGCGGCCATGTATGGATGATCAGCAATGGCGATATACACAAATACGACCCCCTGCGAAAAGCTTACACATCCTTTGAATTGCCCGATATTGAAAAATCGGGTGGGGTGAGGGGTAATATCTATAAAGACCCACAGGGCATGATGTATGTAGCCGGCACCAGTTATTTTATCAGTTTCGATCCCCTGGCGGTAAAGGAAACAAAGCCCCTGCTCCGGGTGGCTTTTACCGATTTCAAGATATTTAACCAAAGCTTCAGCCACCTGTTATGGAAAGATGCCATCAGGCTCACACATAACCAGAATTATTTCACCTTCTCATTTGCCGCACCCGATTTTTCAACCGGCCGCAATATGCAATATGAATATATGTTGGAAGGCCGCGATGAGAACTGGATACCCATCGGCAACCGCAACTTCGAGCAGTTCAGCAACCTGCCGGGTGGCGAATATGTGTTCAAGGTGCGGGCCACGGCCAATGCCGGCGTATGGAACAATCAAATGGCATCTATACGCATTGTGATCATACCCCCGTTCTGGAAAACACCCTGGTTTTACGGCATTTGCCTGGTGGCTGCCGCCCTCATCATTTATGCCGTGTACCGCTATCGCATCAATGAACTGTTGAAGCGGCAGGCTATACGCAACAAAATAGCGCAGGACCTGCACGACAATGTGGGGTCTACCCTTAGTAGTATATCGGTGTACAGCCAGGTGGCCAAAATTTACAACCAGCAGCATCGTACCGATGAGCTGCAGCAAACCCTGGAAAAGATAGGCACTACCAGTAGTGAAATGATCTCTGAGATGAGTGATATCGTGTGGGCCATTAACCCGCGCAACGATAACATGAATACCATTTTGCAGCGAATGGAAAGTTATGCACGGCCTCTGCTTACCTCGCAGGGTATTACCTTTCATTTTACCACCGACCCGGCGGTAATGAACGTAAACCTGGAAATGACGCGACGTAAGAACTTCTACCTTATTTTCAAAGAGGCCGTGAACAATGCCATCAAGTATTCGGGTGGTAAAAACCTGGAGGTCACCATTCACCTGCGCAATCACCAGCTGGAGCTGATGGTAAAAGACGATGGCATTGGTTTCGATACCGAAAAAGTACATGTTCATGCCTCGCAGTCGCTTTCAGGCAATGGGCTGCGTAATATGGAAATGCGCACGGCTGAAATGAAGGGGCATTTGGTGATGAACAGCATGCCTGGCAAGGGCACGGCCATCAAACTACAATTCCCAATCACCTGATTTGGGGATTTTTGGGGTCAGGAAAATGATTGATATTTAAATAAATAATCTGATTCTTATGAGCCAGCGTATTGCAATTTTCGATGATAACAAGAACATCAGGGAAAGTATCACCCTGTTGTTAGCTACCGTTCCGGGTATTGAAGTGGTAGGTTCTTTTTCGCATGTACTGGATTGTGTGGAAGATGTACGGGATTCGAAGCCTGATATTGTATTGATGGATATAGAAATGCCGGGCATGACCGGCATCGAGGCCGTAAAGGCCATAAAAAAAGAATTTCCCCATGTGCAGGTGTTGATGCAAACCGTTTTTGAAGACGATGACCGGGTGTTTGATTCTATTTGCGCCGGGGCATCGGGATATATACTCAAAAATCATCTGAACACAAAACTGGTGGAGGCCATTATGGAGCTGCAATACGGTGGTTCGCCCATGAGTCCGTCTATTGCGCGTAAGGTGTTAAACAAACTGCAGCAGATACCGCAGCATGTGAAGCCGGAGGAAACGCCGGATTACCGGTTAACGCCCAGGGAAAGGGAAGTGCTGGCCTGTATTGTAGAGGGGCTTAGCTATAAAATGATAGCAGACAAGCTGAGTATTAGTTACGAAACTGTGCGCAGCCATATAAAGAAGATCTACGAAAAATTGCATGTAGCTTCGTTGACCGAGGCTGTGGCGAAGGCCATTAACCAGCGGATTGTATAGCTGTATCAGCAGCATCCCCACCTCCGGTTACCCCATTCCTCGCATTTGGTGATTGTCTCCCGCTTCTATACATTTCACCTTTGCTGCATGAAAAATTTGCTATTATTCAGCAGCATACTATTGTTTTCTGCCGCACAGGCACCAATGAACCCGGAAGCCAAAACGGTGGCGCTTCCAAACAACAATTACCTCGAATACATAGAAACGGGCTTTTCTGTACCGTTTCCTCGACAAGTTACCCAAACCCGATTTTAATTTTAAAGGTCATTTTTATGAAAAAGAATGTATTGAGCATGCTGAGCCTCCTCGTGCTGGTATTGGTCTTATCATTGGCCGCATTCATTAAACCTCAAAAAACCATTCGCCGTGGAGGCACAATCATGTGCGCACCATTTCTGGATACCGCCACGATGAATGAACCCGGCGCACCTTTATTAAACGGACTGGGCAACCTTCAATTTGCCATCACCACCCAATCGGCCAAAGCCCAGCGATATTTCAACCAGGGCCTTACCCTTTTATATGGATTTAATCACAGCGAAGCCGGCCGTTCTTTCAAAGAAATGATACGGCTAGACAGTACCTGCGCCATGGCATACTGGGGCCTGGGCATGGTATTGGGCCCCAACTACAATGCCGGTCTGAATGCCGGGCTGCTAACCGAGATCAACGACGCCATGGAAAAGGCGCAACGGCATGCGTCAAAAACGACAGCTCGGGAACAGGCCCTGATACGGGCGCTGGCCAAACGGTTCCCCAAAAAAGCCGTTGACGATATGGCACCCTATAATGCCGCCTATGCCGCCGGCATGAAAGCCGCCTATGAACAATTTCCCGACGATGTGGATATAGCCACCCTTTATGCCGATGCGCTGATGAACGAACATCCCTGGGACCTTTGGACAAAAGACGGCCAGGCCAAACCCTGGACACCCCCCATTCAACACCTGCTGGAAAAAATTCTCAACAAGGCGCCCAATCATCCCGGCGCCAACCATATGTATATCCATACCATGGAAGCATCGCGGGTGGCTACCAAAGCATTGCCTGCCGCCGACAGGCTGGGCAACCTGGTGCCTGCTGCCGGCCACCTGGTGCACATGCCATCGCATATTTATATCAGGACGGGTCGCTATCACCAGGGCGTTGTGGCCAACGAAAAAGCCATACTGGCCGATAGTACTTATATAGCCCAATGCAAGGTGCAGGGATTTTATCCTATGATGTTGTACCCGCACAACATTCATTTCCTGGCAGCCTGTGCCTTTTTTGAAGGCAATAGCAAAAAAGCGCTCGATGCCGCCTGGATGGTATCACGCAAGGCCGACCGGAAATACCTGGCCGAAGTAGTGACCGTTCAGCATTATTATATTATTCCCTATTATGTGATGGTGCACCTGGGCAAATGGGGGGAGCTGCTTCAATTGCCCCAGCCCGGCGAATCGTTGCAATACCCGCGCGCCATATGGCATTATGCAAGGGGTATGGCATTTACCGCCAAAGGCCAGATTGAACAGGCAAAGCAGGAACTGAAAAAGGTACAGGCATTTGCCGCCGACAAAAATTTATCATCGCTGAGCGTATGGGATGTGAACAGCGTAACAGAATTAATGACCATTGCGGCGCTGACACTGGAAAGTGAAATAGCCGTATACAATACAAAATACGATGCAGCCGTACAACTGCTTCGTAAAGATGTGGAAATAGAAGACGGATTACAATACCAGGAGCCACCAGACTGGTTCTTTTCGGTAAGGCATTCACTGGGTCATGCGCTGGTAAAAGCCGGGCGTTTTAACGAAGCCGAGAAAGTATACCGGCAGGACCTGGAAACCTACCCCGAAAACGGGTGGGCGCTCATAGGGCTGTACAACAGCCTGAAGGGTCAGCATAAAAAAGAGGAAGCAATGGCCGTTAAAAAGCGTTTTGAGGAAGCGTGGAAATATGCGGATATCAGGATTGTTTCGTCAAGAGTGCATTGATACCCTTTTACGGTTGGAGAGTTTGTTATCATCCTTTTTCTCTACGGTATCATAGTGGTCCATCACAAGTGCGGCGGCGCCCGTTAGTTCGGCCTGGTAACCCAATGCAGAAATTTCCACCACGGTATTCAGGGCCAAACGTGGAATACAATGTTCATTGAGGGCCTGCTGAATGGGTGCCTGCCATATTTTACCGGCTACGGAACCACGGCCGCTGAGAATCACGATTTCGGGGTTTAACAGGTGTATGAGAATGGCCACACCACGGCCGATATTATAGCCTGCTTCCGACAACAGTTCAACGGCAAACTTATCGCCCTTGCCGGCTGCCTGCATAATGCTTTCAAAAGCTTTTTCAGCATGATCAACAGATAGTTCTTTCAGCAGCGATACCTTGCCTTCCTTCAAACCTTTATTGGCCTTTTCAATCACCACCAGCAGCGAGGTTTCCGTTTCAAGACAACCGCTTTTGCCGCAGCTGCACAATTTGTTATTTAAAAAAAGTGGTATATGGCTGAATTCACCGGCAAAACCATTGTTGCCCCTGAACAGGTCGCTATCCAGTATCATGCCCAGGCCCACACCCCAGCCAACATTGATCACCATGGCGTTTCGTTTGTTGCGGGCTGCGCCAAACTTGAACTCGGCCAGCGCTATCAGGCGTGAATCGTTGTCGATGTATACGGGCAGTTTTGTTTTGGTGGCAATAAACTGCGTAAGCGTACCATGTTCCGATTCAAGAAAAGTATGGTTGATGCCGTTCACCGTATCTACAAAACCGGGCATACCTATACCAATGCCGGCTATTTTGGTTTTGGGTATGCCGGAACGGGTAATCACATCATTGATCTTTTCAGCCAGCAGGGGCAATGCCTGCTGGTTTTTGGTGAGTGGCAGCTCGAACAGTTCTGTTTCGGTAACATACCTGTTTTGCATGTCCATAATGGCTATACGGGTTATCAGCTGGTCCATGGCCACCGATACGGTGTATATCATATCGGCCTTGAGCGAGTACATAACAGGGCGCCGCCCGCCGGTAGAGGCTGCATATCCGGTTTCCACCACCCAGCCATCGTCTATAAGTTTGCCCAGCATTTTAGCAGTGAGCGGCAGGCTTTTGCGGATCTTTTCGCTGAGATCGGCGCAGGAAAGCATATTGGAAAAATAAAGATGCTTGATGATCTTTTTTCTATATAATAAGTTCTTTTCAGTCATGAGGGGTTGCTAATTCTTTTGTCAAATTTAGGCAACTCGGTGATATTCCCTGCCGTATACTTTCATTCAGGTTATTTTTAGTTTTAGGGTTTGGTTAACCCTGTCCTGTAAAGGGCAGGGTTTCTTTTGCCTGCACATAACCACAAAGAGGTAATGGTAATTATACGTAATAGAATAATCGTTATAGAAATAGTGCTGCAAAATACTTACACAAGCAACCTTCAGCATCATATTTGCGTAAGGGGTAACGGCCCGGCACCATCATCAATTGTTATAATATGATAAAGAAAATTGCACTCGTACTGACAGGAACTATTCTCTTATTCAACAGTTGTTACAACGATAAGGAAGAGCTTTTATATCCCGGGGCTACCTGCGATGGTGTTGCCGCCAGTTACTCGGCCCATGTTCAGCCCATCATAGAATCTGTTTGCGCCGTTAGCGGCTGCCACGGTACAGGAGAAACCAACGGCCCGGGGCAGTTAACCAACTACACTGAGGTAAAAAATGCAGCAATACAAATTAAACAAGCCGTTGTGTCGCGCTTTATGCCCCAGGACACCACACTTACCAATACGCAAATACGCACCATCAGTTGCTGGGTAGATGCCGGCGCACCAAATAATTAAACAGCCTGTACAGCATGCGAACAAAGAAGATCATCATTGGTGGCTTACTGACCATTATTATCATATCGGCCTTATATGGCTGGTATCAATACAACCGTACAGTAGATCATCTGGGCGATGTGCCGGCCGACTACTCGGTGAATGCCATAGCGCTTATTGACGAATACATGACCAATGAAACGGCTGCCGATCAGAAATACCGGAACAGGATACTATCGGTGCAGGGGATGATCAAAAAGATGGAAGATGCCGACAGCACCAGCATCATCATTCTTGGCGATACCAGCGATATGAATTCCGTACGCTGCATCATGGATGCAGGCGCCAAAACAACATCACTGCAACGAAGCGGGATGGTGACCATCAAAGGCGCTATCACCGGTTTCAAAAAAGACGAAACAGGATTGCTGGGGTCAGACGTTGAACTGAACCGGTGTGTTATTGAAAACTAAATTTCAGCATGATGCATATATTACTAATCACATTATTGACGATATCTCTAACGGCTCAGGAAAAGTACTATACCAAAAGCGGCACCATCAGTTTTGTATCGAAGGGGGCCATTGAAACCATAACGGCCAATCACAAAAGCGTTACCTGCGTGCTGGATGCAAAAACGGGCGATGTGCAATTTGCCGTATTGATGAAGGGCTTTGAATTCAGGAAGGCTTTGATGCAACAGCATTTTAATGAAAACTATGTAGAGAGCGACAAATACCCCAGGTCGGAGTTTAGGGGAAAAATCACCAATAACAACGAGATCGACTATACAAAAGACGGCACATATACGGCACATGTAAAAGGCAGGCTTACCATACATGGACAAACAAAAGATGTGACCACCAATGGCAAGATCTCGGTGAAGGGCAGGAAACTGCAAACCAGCGCCACCTTCAACATCCTGATGAGTGATTATAATATTTCCATACCTGCTTTGGTGAAAGAGAATATGTCGAATACCGTGACAATAACTGTAAACTGTACACTGGAACCTTTACAATAACGCTATGAAGTATATCTATCATACACTGCTGACCATGCTGCTGGCAACCGGCGCTCTGCATGCCCAGGACCAGGATTTGCTTTCCATGGTAAAAAGCAGCGCCGCCAAAGACTATGTTACCAACGCGTTCAAATCATCGCGCGTTATCAATGGCCATTCCATGGAGTTTATAGGTAAGGGCGTGCTGGATGTTCGTATACTGCACCGCTTTGGATTGCTGAGTAATGGATTGAAAGAATTGTTCGGGCTTGACCAGGCCAGTATGCGCCTGGGTTTGGATTATGGCCTGGCCACCAACCTCACCGTAGGCGTTGGCAGAAGCACCCTGAACAAGGAACTGGACGCCTTTGTAAAATACCGGCCGCTGCGCCAGGTAACAGGCGGATTCCCTTTTTCGGTGGTATGGGTTTCCGGGATTACCCTGTTTACTACAGACTGGCCCTATCCTGAGCGCGACAATAAATTCTCATCGCGCCTGGCCTATTTCCACGAGGTGATCATTGGCCGTAAGTTTACCGAAGCTTTTACTTTACAGGTAAGTCCCATACTGGTGCACCGCAACCTGGTTACCGGCGCCGATGACGATAACAATACCATTGCATTGGGGATTGGCGGGCGTGTAAAGCTGTCGAAGCGGGTTGCCTTTGTAGTAGATTATCATCCCATATTGTCGGGCCGGGAGCCCAATACCAAAGACCCGTTGTCGGCAGGTTTTGATATCGAAACAGGCGGGCACGTATTTCAATTGCATTTCAGCAACAGCGCGGGTATGAATGAGAAGGCTTTTCTTACAGGTACCACCGACGATTTCTGGAAAGGCGATATCCGGTTTGGTTTCAATTTGAGCAGAGTGTTCCAGATGGGTGGGAAGCGGGGGAAATAGGGATGCGGGTGGGGCGCTTCTTACTGCCGCACCATTTCCACCTCTCCAAACTCAAATTCCCTGTCTACTACATCGTGTGTAAGCAGCCGCCCTGCGGCACTTACACCACGAATAATTGTTTCAAACACCACATTCCCTTTTTTCAATACTACCGGCTGGTTCAGTTTATACAATACCTGCTGGTACTGCTGCAAAATATCTCCGGGCAACTGCCTGTACCGCTTGTTCAGGCAGTTGCATAATTCCTTACCCAATTCCACCACGTCAAAATTCCTCCCCGTAATTTGTTTCAGCGAAACCGGGTTGGGCAGCGCCGCATCAAACTGCACCTGGTTGATGTTGATGCCAATGCCCACCACGGCAAAGGACCAGTCTTGCCCGCGGAACACATTTTCAATTAAAATACCCCCTGCCTTTCTGTCACGCCAATACAAATCATTCGGCCATTTTATGCTGATTTCGTCTACGGCATAGTTTTTATAAAAATCATAACAGGCGAGCGCCACGGCGGCCGAGAGCAAAAACTGCTGGCTGCCTGCCAAAGCCGGTTGAATGACGGTGCTGAGCATGATGTTTTGATTGGCCGTTGTTAACCAGCTTTTTCCACGCTGGCCTTTGCCGGCCGTTTGTTCCCGGGCAAACCACGTGATGCCATGCGGGGCCTGCCCCGACTGTACTTTTTGCATGGCATAGTTGTTGGTACTGTCCACGGTTTCCAAAATGATAAAAGGGTTACCGATGGCGCCCGGAATAGCAGGATGTGGCAAAAGATTATTATTTTTGAATGCGCGAAAATACGGAAGTCTGAGGTCAGAAATCGGAAGTCGGAAAACACAGGAAGCATCTGACTTCTGACGTGCGACTTCCGACTTCGGTCCACACAAAATTGATCATCAAAATATAGGATTATTGGAACAACTTTCAGCGTTAGCTACCCGTCGTAAACGGAAAAGTGTAGCCCGGTTAACAAAAAACTCAAAGATTTTCAAAGCCATTATTCACGCCATAAAAGATAAAAAGGGAGAGCATATTGTTTCACTGGATCTGCGAAAAATTCCCGAAGCAGTTGCCGACTTTTTCATCATTTGCGAGGCCAGTAGTACCACCCAGGTAAAGGCCATAGCCGACTTTGTAGAAGAGCATATTAAAAAAGCTGTGAAGGAAACCCCCTATCACAGTGAAGGCTATCAGTCAGCGCACTGGATTCTAATAGATTACGTTAATGTAGTAGTTCATGTGATGCAACCTGAAACCCGCAAATTCTATAAACTGGAAGAGATGTGGATGGATGCGGGGGTGGAAGAATTATAACCCCGCTGCTAAAAATGTACGTTAAAAAGCGGACTTTGTGCAAAATTATCACTAACTAACAGCTTTTTAGAGCGAACATTCACTGGCCCCCAACAGTTATTAAATTATTATTAATCAGAAAACAACGGACAAGCCACATAATATGTCACAAGACGATTCAAGACAAAATGATCGCAGTTTTCCCCGCCTGCGCCCCCGCGATGACGGCGGTGGCCAGCGGAAAGGACCGAAATTCAATATCTATTGGGTTTGGGCCATCATCTTTGCCGTTCTGGTAGGATTTCAGCTTTTTGGGTCCTTTGCCCCCGACGCCAAGATCATTACCGACCTCGAATTTTACAAAATGCTCGACGCCGGCGATGTAGAGAAGCTCAATACCGTTACCAATAAAAACATCGTTCGGGTATTCATCAAAAAAGACAGGCTCGAAAAATACCGGTCGCAATTCAATAAGAACTGGCCTAAAGTAAGCGAAACAGGCCCCCACTTCGAATTCAAGGTTATCAAAGCCGAGGAGTTCGATAAAACCCTGAATGCCTGGTTCGAAAAGAACCCACAGGTAGAACGTGTGCCCAATATCCCCATACAGGAGGGGGAATGGTTTGGATCCATCATCCAGTTCCTGCTGCCTCTCATCGTGATTGTGCTGATATGGGTGATGCTGATGCGTAAAATGGGTGGCGGCGCCTCCGGCGGCAGCGGTCCGGGCGGTATCTTCAATATCGGTAAATCCAGAGCCACCCTGTTCGACAAAGGCACCAAGGTAAACATCACCTTTGCCGATGTAGCTGGTTTGGATGAGGCCAAGGTGGAAGTGATGGAGATCGTTGACTTTTTAAAGAATCCCAAAAAATATACTTCGCTCGGTGGTAAAATTCCCAAAGGTGCCCTGCTGGTAGGTCCTCCCGGAACGGGTAAGACCCTGCTGGCAAAAGCCATGGCCGGTGAAGCGCAGGTGCCCTTCTTCAGCATGAGCGGTTCCGATTTCGTGGAGCTGTTTGTAGGGGTAGGCGCCAGCCGTGTACGCGACCTGTTTAAACAGGCCCGTGAAAAAGCACCCTGTATCATTTTTATCGATGAGATAGACGCCATTGGCCGCGCCCGTGGTAAAAACGCTATTATGAGCAACGACGAACGCGAAAGCACCCTCAACCAGTTGCTGGTAGAGATGGATGGTTTCAGCGGCGAAAGCGGCATCATTGTACTGGCGGCCACCAACCGCCCCGATGTGCTGGACAGCGCCCTGTTGCGCCCCGGTCGTTTCGACAGGCAGATTTCCATCGACAAACCCGATCTGAAGGGCCGCGAGCACATTTTCAAAGTGCACCTGAAGCCCATCAAGATCTCTGAAAAAGTAGATATTCATAAACTGGCCGAACAAACACCCGGTTTTGCCGGCGCCGATATTGCCAATGTGTGTAATGAAGCAGCCCTGATAGCTGCCCGTAAGGGCAAACAATCGGTGGAAATGGACGATTTCCAGGATGCCGTTGACCGCGTGATAGGAGGCCTGGAGAAAAAGAACAAGATCATTTCTCCCGACGAGAAAAAGATCATCGCCTACCACGAAGCCGGCCACGCCATATGCGGCTGGTTCCTGGAACATGCCTATCCTTTACTGAAAGTAACGATAGTGCCAAGAGGTGTGGCCGCTTTGGGATATGCGCAATACACACCCAAAGAACAATATCTGTACAATACCGATCAGCTGATGGACCAGATATGCATGACACTGGGCGGCCGCGCCAGTGAAGATATTTTCTTTGGAAAAATATCTACCGGCGCGCAAAACGACCTGCAGCAGATCACGCGTATCGCCTATTCGATGGTAACCGTATATGGCATGAATGAAAAAGTGGGTAATGTAAGTTTCTACGATCCCGCTTCTGAAAACTCATTCACCAAACCCTATTCGGAAGAAACCTCCAAGATCATCGATGAAGAGGTGCGTAAACTTATTGACCAGGCATACGAAAAAACCAAGCGTTTACTCACCGAAAAAAGAGAACAGGTAGAAAAGCTGGCCGAAGCTTTACTGGAAAAAGAAGTGTTGTTTCAAAGTGATGTGGAAGCGCTTATCGGCAAACGTCCTTACAGCGACAAAAAAACACTCGATGTGGACAGCGACTCGCATCCCGAGGGCGCCATCAGCGAAGGTGTTCCGCCTTACGACAGCAACATAACTAATCATCCTGCTACATAGTGTAAAGTGTTATGAAAGTTTCTCCTGCAAAAGAAAATATTCTGAAAAAGATAAGGAAGGCGTTGACAAATTCAACGCCTATTCCTTTTCCGCAAAGCGAAGGTAATAGTTCGGTTTTTACCCCCACGCCCCAGGAACTGGAAGTGGAATTTGCCCGCCGGTTTACCAACCTGCAGGGCAAGTTTGTTTTTTGTGTAGACCATCAGGAACTGGCCGCCCAGCTGAACGGTCTGGCCGCCCATAACAAATGGGACAAGATCGTTTGCCGCGAAGAAGACCTGAAGAAAAAATTGTCCGACAACCAGTTCACCAATCATGCATACAACGACCTGGCTACCTGCGATGCGTCCATCACCGGATGCGAATACCTGGTGGCGCGTACCGGCAGTATTGTGATGAGCGCCGTCCAGGCAGGCGGACGTACTACCAGCGTGTATGCACCCGTGCATATTTGTGTTGCCTATACCAGCCAGCTGGTATACGACGTAAAAGATGCCCTACTGCAGTGCAGGGAAAAATATGCCGGTCGTCTTCCTTCATTGATCACATTTGCTACAGGACCCAGCCGAACGGCCGATATTGAAAAAACGCTGGTGGTGGGTGTGCATGGTCCGAAAGAAGTATATGTATTCCTGGTAGATCAATAAGCGCATGCAATCGAATATATACCGGCTGTTTGTATACGGGTCGCTGCGAAGCGGTATGCATAACGAGGTATTTACCTTTATCAGCAGTTATTTTGAGCTGGAAGGGATGGCCTCGGTGCATGGGCACCTGTACGACCTGGGCGAATATCCCGGCGCTGTGCCCTCTACCGGTAAAGATCAGATCATTGGAGAATTGTACCGGATAGAAGATGAGGCCGATTTTGACTGGGCCATGGAACAGATAGACGATTATGAGGGATACGTAGTATCGGAAGGCGCCGCTTCATTGTTCAGGAGAGAATTGGTGTATGTATGGTTTCAGAATAGTTCTGTATTGGCCTGGATTTACTGGTATAACCGGCCGGTGACCGGAAAAACCCGGATATTCTCGGGCGATTATGTGGCTTATAAAATGGGCCTGGGAAAATGAAAAAAATCTATTTCTTATCAGACTTTCACCTGGGTGCACCCGACCACGCCACCAGCCTGGTACGCGAACGAAAGATCGTGCAGTTCCTGGACGAAATTCAGCACGATGCAGAGCAGCTATTCATCGTGGGCGATATGTTCGATTTCTGGTATGAATACCGCACCGTAGTGCCCCGTGGTTATGTACGGCTGCTGGGCAAGCTGGCCCAGCTAACCGATGCCGGCATTCCCGTTCATTTTTTTGTAGGCAACCACGATATGTGGATGCGCAATTATTTCCGGCAGGAGCTGAACATCCCTGTTTATTTCGAACCAAAGACCTTCGAGTTTCACAACAAAAAATTCTACATAGGTCATGGCGATGGCCTGGGGCCGGGTGACCATGGTTACAAGATACTGAAGAAGATATTCCGCAATCCCCTTTGCCAATGGTTATTTGGTATTTTGCCGCCCTATATAGGCATGGGCCTGGCCAACTGGAGCAGTCGCCGCAGCCGCGCCGTTACCGGCAATGCCGATGAGCAGTTTTTTGGTGAAGAAGGGGAGTGGCTGATCACATATTGCAAGGAACTGCTGCAAAAAGAGCATTTCGATTATCTCATTTTCGGCCATCGCCATTTACCCATTGATTGTTCATTAAAAGGGGGCAGCCGGTATATCAACCTGGGCGACTGGATACGTTATTACACATATGCCGTTTTCGACGGGCAGCAGCTGCAATTATGCGCACGCTATCCCGAACTGACGCATAAAATTATCCGGCAATAATGCAGCGTATTCTTTACATATTGATTGTTTTTTGTACCCTCAGCGCTTCTGCCCAAAGCGATACCACATTTACCTTGCACAAAGTGATAGGGGAGGGCATTGTGGATTTTGCAGTAGACAATCTCGGCAATCTGTATGTGCAAAACCGCACAGGCCAGTTAAAAAAGATGAGCCCAACGGGCGATTCCATTGCCGTTTTTAATAATGTAAGGCAGTATGGAAAGCTGTACCTGATTGATGTGACCAACCCGCTGAAAGTATTGCTGTACTTCCGCGACTTTGGTACCATTGTCGTCCTTGACCGCTTCCTGAGTACCCGCGCCACAATTGACCTGCGCAGGATGCAATTGTACCAGGTGAAGGCCATTGGCCAGTCGTACGATAACAATATCTGGGTATTCGATGAACTGGAAGCCCGGCTCAAACGGGTGAGTGAAGAGGCACGGGTGCTGGATCAAACCAACGATTTCAGGCTGATGCTGGATACCGTGCCTTCCCCGCAATTCATTGTAGACCAGAACCGGCTTGTATATCTCTACGATTCATCGAAAGGCGTTTACCTGTTTGATTATTACGGCGCCTTCAAGAACCGTATACAGTTTAAAGGATGGACCGATTTTACGGTGATCGGCAACAGTATATATGGCCGCGATGCCCACCTGTTGTATCGCTACGAACCGGGCACCCTGAACCTACAACAATACCCTATACCGGCTGCTATGCGTAATGCAAAGAAGATAAAGATTACGCCGGGTTATTTGTACCTGCTGCGCAATAACCGCCTGGAATTATATTCCTATCGTTAACTAATTTTGCAGCATGCAGACTTTCCTCGATAAAGTCATTCTCGATAATACCATTCGCAGTTATTTGATGGCGGCAGGATCGATACTGCTGATCGTATTATTGAAGCGGTTTATCAGCCGTTACCTGGCTGGTTTGCTGTTTACGCTGGTAAAACGCATTGCACGCGGGGTAGACAAACGCAGTTTTGTGCAGTTGGTGGTATCGCCGCTGGAAGTGTTCTTGTTGCTGCTGTTCAGCGTGATTGTACTGGATAAGCTCAATTTCCCCGAAGTACTGAATGTGATCATTTACAAGGTGAGCGTGCGGGAGTTTGTAGATGCCGTGGGCATCATTGTATTGATCATCACCTTTGTTTGGCTGCTGTTGCGCATCATCGATTTTATAGCCATTATATTGCATCACCGGGCCGATCAAACCGCCGATGCCGCCGAAAACCAACTGGTGGTTTTTTTCAAGGATTTTTTCAAAGTGGTATTGGTGATATTCGGGTTTTTGCTGATCCTGAAATTTGCCTTTCATTATCCCATCAGCAACCTGCTGACCGGCTTGAGTATCGCTACCGCCGCCATAGCTTTATCAACCCGCGAAAGCCTGGAAAACCTCATTGCCAGCTTTATCATTTTTTTCGATAAACCATTTACTACCGGCGACCTGGTAAAAGTACACGATATCACGGGCACCGTGGAGCGCATTGGGCTACGCAGCACTCGCATACGCACCGATCAAAAGACCTATGTTACCGTACCCAATAAACAAATGGTAGACAGCATTATGGACAACCTTTCGCTGCGTACGCAACGAAGGGCTTTTTTGCAACTGGAACTGCATAGCGAAACTCCGCGAGATACCGTGAACCAGTTCATTCAACGCATCAGAAACCTCTTACAACAAAGAAACGATCAGGTAGAAAACCATACCGTGTTCCTGTCTGATATCAGCAAGAACGCCTTTATTGTACACATCGAATATTTCACAGCACCCATACCGCCCGCTGATTTCAATGACCTGCGGCAGGAAGTGAATCTGGCGGTGATAGAATTGATGGAAGAAATGAATATCCGGCTGGCCACCAAAGACGAGGCGGCCGGATCGGTTACATCCGTTTCAAAGTAAATTTACTGTGTTTTATTCCCTCTTCTTCGGAAGGTATTTCAATTACCAGCTCGTTGGGATGAACGGCGTGCAGTTTGAGCGACATGGTTTGGTAGGACCTCGTTCTTCCATCGAGCGAGGTAAGCACAATTTCCTGGTTACCGTTTAGCGAATAGGTACCCTTGTACTGGGCTGTGGTATCGGCATTATAACCTTTCCAGGTAAATGTTTTGTCTTTGTTGAAGTAAAGTTGAAAACGCAGCGGTTCTGCGGCAGCCAGTACTTTTTTTATTTCCTGGCGAATGCGCCCGCTGTCGACGGAACTTACGGCATCTACCTTGTTTTTAAACCGGAAGCGCTCCACCATGTAATTCATATTGGCCAGGGAGTCTTCGAAATCGAGCAGGCGGTCGTTGGTTTCCCAGCGTGTAACATACCAGGTGCCTGTAACCAGGTTGTCAGATAAAGTTTGGGACCTAAGCGTTTGCTGGCCCAGCAGCATAGTCAGGGTGCAAATGTATTTCCACATAAGAGCCTTTTTCTATATGGAAGTAAGAATACAACTACCTACGCCAAAGCGCAGGCGATACAATATTAAAACTACAAATTAATTGCAAAATTCACTACAAGGCCGCCTTGATCTCTAACAAGAAACCCTTCAAAGACTGTAAGGATTGTATCATTTCAAAATGTTCCTTGGCCTTTGAGTTTTTCTTAATGAAATCTTTGGCTCCTTCGATCGTAAGTTTACGGCGCCTCAGTAAATCGTATATTAATTCAAGATTTTTTATATCTATTGGTCTGAAATGGCGGTCGCCCTTGCGGTTCTTACGCGGTTGAATGATATCAAATTCGTTTTCCCAGAAACGCAACAGGGATTGGTTCACCCTGAACATATCGGCTACCTCGCCAATGGAGTAATATTGTCGTTGAAAAAGCACCTCGTCGTCGGGTATATTCACCAGGTCGGCCTCGGCATCCAACGCTTTTAATGATTTTCTGCCGCGGGTTGATTTTTTAACCACTTCCTGCTGCCTCACTACCGGTGCAGGTTCGGGGTTTTTCACTTCCGCGACCGTTTCCACAGACTCTGCTGCTTCCACTGTTTCCTGCTCATTTTTCAATGATTTCACCCGAACACCCACCGATGGTGCTAACACCTGTTCGGAAGGCGTATCACTGAACTCGAACGTGATCTGTGAATAATTACGGTTATCCATAATAACTTGATAACTGGTAAAAAATTTATAAAAGCTATCAAATATCGTGCAGTAAAGATACAAATGCCTTTTACGAGCCGCCCCACCTACTTATGCACGAAGCTGCAATAATGTGGAAAAGTTCTTGCTAACCCCCTTAAAATACAGGGTTTTGGGAGAATTTTAACGGGTTGGGAAGTTCATAAAAAGACGGTCTAAAAAAAAGCTCAAACCCTTAATTTTTAGTAATTTTGCAGGATTAATCTTTTAATAACTCCAAGAGTATTCCACACGAATTTATGTCTACAGAAACAAGGGAAATTCCTACTACTGCCAATGGCGGTTACGGTGCAGACAGTATTCAGGTTTTAGAGGGTTTGGAAGCAG
>Ga0065721_10049819_pt1 | contig 26803 bp, 20 predicted proteins | sample Mesricmetagenome_FD_59108 | JGI IMG/M metagenome (GOLD analysis project Ga0065721, IMG submission 59108) | Mesophilic microbial community from rice straw/compost enrichment Sample: eDNA_1 v2 (version 2) | ecosystem: Engineered > Solid waste > Grass > Composting > Bioreactor | place: USA: Davis... | reverse complement strand
AGCGTCGCCGTCGTCTCCTCCACCGCCGCCAGCTGCTGCGCCACGCTCGCCGCCTGCTGCTGCGTCGACGCCCGGATCTGCGCGGTGGCCGCGTGCACGTTCTCGGCGGCGGACCGGGTCGACGACGCCACCCCCCGCAACTTCTGGGTCATGTCGTTGAGGTAGGCGCCCAAAGTCGCCAGTTCATCGCGGCCTTCGATCACGACCTGCTGCGTCAGATCCCCGTCCCGCACCCGGCCGGTGAGGGCCACGGCGTTCCGCAGGCGGATGGTGATGGACCGGCTGATCAGAAGCGCGATCAGGACCGCGGCGCCAATCGCGACGACACCGGCGACGAGCGCCGAATTGATCACGTCCTGGCGAAGCTGCCGGACACGCTCCTGCCCCGCCTGGGAAAGCGCACGGCTGATGTATCCTCCGCTCTTTATGTTCGAGTCGATCGTGGCGCGGATTGAATCGAGCTGCGGCTGAAGGGCCCGCGCTTCGCCATCACGCCCTTGCAGCAGAAGGTCGAACATCGACGAGGCCACGCCCCGGATGCTCCGGAAGGCGTCGCGAAGATTGTCTGCGCGCCCGATCAAGTCCTTCCACAGCCGTTCCCGCTCGGACGAGACGGGGTCCACTGCGCTGGACTCCGCGAGACTGCGGAGTTCATCGACAAACACTTGAACCTGATCCGATTCGGCAAGGTAACGCTGCTGCAACGGGATGATGTTCGGCGCCCGCCCCGCGGCCTTCGCCGCAATCGCTTCGGCCACGGCGCTGTCCCGCTGGCTGCGCAGGTCCGCTTGCAGCCCGGCGATCTCCTTCAGCAGATCCGTCGCCTCCACGTCGTGGCGCGCAACCTCTTCCGCAATGCCCAGGACAGCATCCACACGATAGGCTTGATACACCAAGGGCAAAAGGACGAGGAGACACAGGACACCAAAGCCAATGCCAAGCTTGTGCGCGATCTTCACGGAAAGCCTCACCCTGACGACTTCGCCAGTCTTAGCACCGATCATCTCCGTTCACTACGCCCGGAGGCCCACCATGACTTTTGACCGAGCATATGCCTATCCAAAGGGGACATGCCGACGCTGATCTCATCGCGCGCCCCGTCGAGCCACGCCCATTGTGATTTTCTGGTGGTCCGCGTGTCGCTGGCTGACTCGCCCGGACCGGACGGCTATGCTCCCCCACGCAAGAAAGAGGTGGCGCAATGGCGGGCAAAAGGCGCAAGGCGCCACGAAAGGCCAGGAAGACCCAGACATCGGCGGTGTATGCCCAGACGCCCGAGACCGTCACGGTCAACGGATCACCGCCGGACGGCGTAAAGCCGGCGCACCCCGCGATGGCGTCTCCGTCTGCCTCCAAACGGCGCAAAGTCCGCTATAAGGCCACACCGGAAGCGGAGGCCGGAGCGTTCCTCGGCCCCGAACAGCAATATCTTCTGAGGAAACGGCGCGAGGTCGAACAGCGCGCGGCAAAGCAGCGCCGCGCCGTCGTCGGAATCGTCCTCGCCGTGGTTGCTGCAGCCGCGGCCGGAATTTGGGCGTTGCTGCGGGCCTGAGCGTCCGGCAAAGGGGGTGGTTTCCCACCCCCCTCTAGGCGACTGGGATCACTCCCACTCGATGGTGCCGGGCGGCTTCGACGTGATGTCGTAGACGACGCGGTTGACGCCGCGCACCTCGTTCACGATGCGGTTGGACACGCGCGCCAGGAAATCGTGCGGGAACGGGTACCAGTCGGCGGTCATGCCGTCGGTGGAGGTCACCGCGCGCAGGGCCAGAACGTGGTCGTAGGTGCGGCCGTCGCCCATCACGCCCACGGTGCGGACCGGCAGCAGCACGGCGAAGGCCTGCCAGATCGCGTCGTAGAGGCCGGCGTTGCGGATTTCCTCCAGATAGACCGTGTCGGCCTTGCGCAGGATGTCCAGCTTCTCCGGCGTGATCTCGCCCGGCACGCGGATGGCGAGGCCCGGACCGGGGAACGGGTGGCGCCCGATGAAGGCGGGCGGCAGGCCCAGTTCACGGCCGAGTGCGCGGACCTCGTCCTTGAACAGCTCGCGCAGCGGCTCCACAAGCTTCAGCTTCATGCGCTCCGGCAGGCCGCCGACGTTGTGGTGCGACTTGATGGTGACCGACGGGCCGCCGGTGAAGGACACGCTTTCGATCACGTCGGGGTACAGCGTGCCCTGGGCCAGAAATTCCGCCCCGCCGACCTTGGCGCTCTCTTCGTCGAACACATCGATGAACAGGCCGCCGATGATCTTGCGCTTCTGTTCCGGGTCGGTGACGCCGGCCAGCTTGCCCAGGAACAGGTCGGACGCCTTCCGGTGGACCAGCGGAATGTTGTAGTGGTCGCGGAACAGAGTCACGACCTCGTCCGCCTCGCCGGCGCGCATCAGGCCGGTGTCGACGAAGATGCAGGTCAGCTGGTCGCCGATGGCCTCGTGGATCAGCACGGCCGCGACCGACGAATCGACGCCGCCGGACAGGCCGCAGATCACCTTGCCCTTGCCGACCTGGGCGCGGATCTTCTCGATGGCCTGCTGCTTGAAGGCGGCCATGGTCCAGTCGCCCTTCAGCCCCGCGACGCGGTGCACGAAGTTCGACAGAAGCTGCGCGCCGTGAGGGGTGTGCACGACCTCCGGGTGGAACTGCACGCCGTAGAACTGGCGGGAGTCGTCGGCGATGGCGGCGAAGGGCGCACCGTCGCTGACCGCCACGGCGGCGAAGCCGTCCGGCAGGGCGGTGACGCGGTCACCGTGGCTCATCCACACCTGCTCGCGGGATCCGACCTCCCAGAGGCCGTCGAACAGGGCGCAGGTCTGCTTGACCTCGATGAAGGCGCGCCCGAACTCCCGATGGTCGGAGCCGGACACGACGCCGCCCAACTGGTGGCACATGGTCTGCTGGCCATAGCAGATGCCCAGCACCGGCACGCCCAGCGTGAAGACCACGCCCGGCGCGCGCGGCCCGTTCTCTTCGGTGACGGAGGCCGGGCTGCCCGACAGGATGATGGCCTTGGGCGCGTAGTCACGGATCCGCTCCTCGCTCATGCTGAACGGGTGGATCTCGCAGTACACGCCGGCCTCCCGGACGCGACGGGCGATGAGCTGGGTCACCTGCGACCCGAAATCGAGGATGAGAACGCGCTCGGCGGACATGGAAACAACCTGATGCGGGGGGACAAGCCCCTGACTACCGCATTTCAGGCCCCGCGGACAAGCGTGCAAGAGGCGTCAAATCCTGCCAGCCGTAAGCAATTTCCACCAGATCAGCCCCGGCGAACTTGATCGGCCGCTCCGCGACGCGCGTTCCGCCCAGCCTTTCGTAGAACCAGCGGGACGGATTGTCGCGCAGGCACCACACCACGGCGGTGCGCGTCCCGGCCTTCAGCAGCCGTTCCGCCATGATCGCCATCAGCCGCCGCCCGATGCCCTGCCCCTTCACCTCGTCCAGCAGGTAGAGGGCGTAGAACTCCCCCTCATACCCCTCCACCGGCACCCGGCGCCCACCGTAGGTGGCGAAGCCCACGACCTCGCCGCGCTCGTCCGCCACGACCAGGGCGCCCTGCCCTTTGCCATGAGCCTGCACCGCGTTGTGCCATCGCAGGGCCGCGGCCGCTTCCGACAGGTTCACGAGGTAATTGGCCGGCACCAACCCCGGATAGGTTGCCCGCCAGCTGGCGACATGGACCTTGGCAATCCCCGTGGCGTCCGACGGACGCGCCTCTCGAATCACCACAGCATTGCCCATGGAGCGCTCTCCACACCCTTGCTCTCAGGGGACAGGTGGGTGCTGACGCCGCCTCCGTCCAGTTGACTTTCGGCGGTAGGCGGTTGGGTCGATCAGCTGAAGGACGCAGCGCCGGCCGGTGCCGGGACCCGCGGCGTCGCTTCGGATCACGAACAGGGCAGGCGTCGGCAGTCCCCTGGAGGAGCCTGCCGACGGGCAACCCGATCAGGCCGCCCGGACCCGTGCGATGAAGGTGTCAACCTCGTTTTGCAGACGCTCGGCCATCCGCGACAACTCATTGGCCGCCGAGAGCACCTGACCCGATGCCGCACCCGCCTCCGACGCGCCCTGGCTCATGCTCACGATAGTGCTATTCACCTCACGGGCGCCTTGTGCAACCTGCTGCACGTTGCGCCCGATCTCCGCGGTCGTGCTGCTCTGCTCCGCGACGGCGGAAGCGATTGTACCGGAAATTTCATTCACCTGCGTGATGGTCCGGCCGATCCTGCGGATCGCCTCGACCGCGCCACCGGTCTGCGTCTGGATCTCGGCGATCTGGGCGGCGATGTCGTCGGTCGCCTTTCCGGTCTGATTGGCGAGTTGCTTGACCTCGCTGGCGACCACGGTGAACCCCTTACCGGCTTCCCCGGCGCGGGCGGCCTCGATGGTCGCGTTCAGAGCCAGCAGGTTGGTCTGGCTGGCGATGTTCTGGATCAGGCTCACGACGTCGCCGATGCGCTGAGCGGCCACCGCAAGCCCCTCCACGTTGGCGTTGGTGCGCTCCGCTTCGATCACGGCGTCCTTGGAAATGCGGGAGGCTTCGGTCACCTGCCGGCTGATCTCGCCGATAGAGCTGTTCATCTCCTCCGAGGCCGACGCGACAGTCTGGAGATCCGCCGATGCCTGTTGGGTCGCCGCGGCGACCATGGTGGACTGGCGCGCGGTCTCGTCCGCGATCGCCGACATGCTCTGGGCGTTTGATTGCAACTGCGTTGCGGCCGACGAGACCGCCTGGACGACACCCTTGACGCTCAATTCGAACTGGTCGGCCAACTGCATCATGGTGGCCTTGCGGTCCTGATCGGCGCGTTCGGCGGCCTCCTTGGCCTGCGCCTCCAGAGCCTGGGTCCGCAGCAGATTGTCCTTGAAGACCTGGACTGCGGCGGCCATGCGGCCGATCTCGTCGCCGCGCTCCACCCCCGGCACCACCTCGTTGGTGTCGCCTTGGGCAAGCCGGCCCATGGACAAGGTCATGGCGATGATCGGGGCAGCGATGCTGCGGGCGATGACCCAAGCCAGCAGGATCGCCAGGATCACCGCGGCGGGCGTCAAATAAGCCGAGAGCTGCTCCGCAACCTCCGAGGATTCCTGCGCCGCGTCCCGCTGGGTGGCCTGATAGGCGGTCGCGGCCTCGCGCAGCTTCTTCAGGCCTTCGCCCAAAGCCAAGCCGACGGGTGTCAGCGTATCGTTGCGAACGGCGACCAAGTCGTCCAAGCTCCGACGAAGGTCACGAACGCCGGCAACGAACGCCTTCACCATCCCATCGGCGTTGGCGCCCCGTTCTCCCTGCGCGTCGCTCAGCGGAGCGCGTGCCAGCACGGCCAACGCCTTCAACGTGCCGTCAAGGCGTTCCTCCAGCAAGCGCGGATCGCCCGACACATCGCCGGCGATCATCCGTGTCGCCAGCATGCGCACCGACCAGAAGTCATCCGCGACGTGGGCAATCGCGATCACGCCCGGCATATTGCCAGCCTGCTCCTCGACGTTGCGCATCTCCTGGAGCAGCGCCCGCAACTTCGAACCGCCGTCGTACAGAACGGACCCGGTGAGGGCGTCGAAACGGGACCGCGCCGCGATGAGCGCGACGACACCCTCTTCATACCGCTTGATGAGACCCTGGATCTCATCGGCGGCGCGAAGGCTGCTCTCCAGGCGCATCATGTTCCTGGCCGTCACCAGTTCGTTGTGAGTCTGCGCGAGCCCGCCCGGAACCGCCTTGGCATCGGCCGCCGTGCCGGTGAACGTGTACCGCAATGCGGCAATGCGCGTTTGCAGCAAGGCCCCTTCAGCGCGCCCGATGACTTCGACGATGTTGGCCTGATGCGCGAAGGCTTCGACCAAGCTCTGCGACTGGGACGTTTTCCACCAACTTGTGCCACCCAGGACGACGATAGGAAGCACGATCAACCCAAAGCCCAAGCCAATCTTTCGCGCAACCTTCAAATTATGGAACATCGCGACCCCTCCGTTGTTCCCGGGCGGCGCGCAAGACGCGGACTTCGGCAACACCAAGGCAAGCGTGATTTTCGGGAGTCCGCATCTCGTTCGTACGCCAATAAAACTACATACAATGATATGTCAAATCACAACATTCATAAAACCTGAACAATGATTCTATCCATAACACACGGTTAATGAGACCAGGGGAGAGCATGACGTTTACGAAACATTGATGTGCTCGCGCGTTTGCTGGATCCGCAAACGAACATGATGTTGTATTGTATTGATGCAGTCGAAAATTTCTTTTCCTTCCCCGCCAGACCCGCGCGCGGCGGCGCTTATCTTCTTGCGCAGGCAACGCGAATAACCAAGTGTATCGCGCGGGATTTCCGGAAAGCAGCGAAACGCCGCGCCCACTTCCCACCCGACTTGGATGGAAGGTTATTCACAGGCAGATGGGTCGTGGTGGCGTCCGGACCACGGAACGTCGGTCACCGGCCCGCGAAGCCGCAAGGGGGCGGGACCGCGTGACACTCGTGCGCTTGCGTGACGGGGTGCGCGGCGGCACAGCGCCCCGCCACGCCGATGGGGGCCGGCTCATCAAGCGGGATCACCATCCCGGTCCGGCCGGCCCTTCAGGCGTATGAAACGGTTATGAGGATGCCGGGCGGTGCGTCACTCGGTGACGTTCGCAACGCCCCCAGCTGCGTCATCCTGGGCAGCACCCTCCGCCTCCACCGGAGCTTCCTCGGCCTTGCGCTCCAGCACGGCGGCGAAGAAGCCGTCGGTGTCGTGGCGGGCCGGGGTCAGGCGCAGGTAGGGGCCTTCGGCGGGCGGAGTGCCGGCCTCTTCCTCGGCCCAGACCTCGGCCACCGGCTTCACGGAGAACTCCGGGTGGGTCTCCAGGAAGGCGGCGACCTGCTTCTCGTTCTCTTCCGGCAGCATGGAGCAGGTGGCGTAGACGAGGCGACCGCCGGGCTTCACCAGACGGGCGGCGCTGTCCAGGATGTTCGCCTGCAAGGGCAGAAGCTGGTCGAGGCCGGGGCCGAGCTGGCGCCAGCGGCTGTCGGGGTTGCGGCGCCACGTGCCGGTGCCGCTGCACGGCGCGTCCACCAGAACGCGGTCGAACTTGCGCTTGTGGCGCTTCACCCACGGGTCGCGCTCGCTGGACAGCGGGTGCGCCTCGATGTTGTGCAGGCCGGCGCGGCGGAACCGCTCGGCGGCGCGCTTCAGGCGGCCGGCCAGCACGTCGCAGGCGACGACGCGGCCCTTGTTCTTCATCAGCGCGGCGATGGCCAGGGTCTTGCCGCCGGCCCCGGCGCAGAAGTCCACCACCTGCTGGCCGGGCTTCGGCGCCACGGCCAGCGCCACGAGCTGCGAGCCCTCGTCCTGGATTTCCACCAAGCCGTCCTTGAAGGCGTCCACGGTGCCCAGCGGCGGGCGCCCCTGCACGCGCAGGCCCAGCGGCGACCAGCGCGTCGGCTCCGCGGTGATGTGGGCGCGGGCCAGCGCCTTCATGGCGCTCTCGCGGTTCGCCTTGACCGGGTTGATGCGGAGGTCGAGCGGAGCGGAGTCGAGCAGCGTCTGCATCTCCACCACGAAGCGGTCGCCCAGCGCCTCGCGCATCGGGCCTTCCGCCCAGGGCGGGCATTCCACGCGCACGCTTTCCGGCATCTGCGGGTGCTCCAGCGTGTGGGTGTCCAGTTCGTTGGCGAGCTTCGCCTCCTCCGGCTTCAGCGCTTCCGGGGCGAATTTGGAGGAGCCGAACAGGGCCTTCACGGTGGCGGCCGGCTTGCCTTCCGCCAGGATCTCGTTGGCGATGGTGCGGGCGCGCGGGGTCGCGGGGTGGCCCTGCCGCTCCAGCCACCAGGTCAGGCGCGCGTGCCGGCGCAGGATCGCGTAGGCCGTCTGCGCCACCGCGGTGCGGTCCTTGGACCCGATGTAGCGGCGGGCGCGGAAATAGGCGCTCATCACCGCGTCGGCGGGGCGCGGGGTCTCGTCGATCTCGGTCAGCAGGTCGATGACCGCCTGAAGGCGGGCGGCGGGAGTCATGGGATCGGTCCTCGGGAACGGGGGCTGGCGGGCGCACGCACCGCGCCCCTGGCTTCGTACCGTGGTCGATAACCCGACTCACGCCCGCTTGTCACCCCCCACGGATGCGCCCCTGCCTCTCGAGTCGCCGTTCGGGCCGTCCCGGAGCCCCGCCGGCTGTGACAAGAAGGCCGGTCCCGATTGCTCCGCGCGAAGAACTGTTGACCGTCATCCGGTAAAGAGGCAAAAAAGAGGTAGAGGCACTTGCCTTTGCCGTCTTGGTCGCGGCACGTCAAGACTTCCATCCCTTCTGGCGAATTCATCGAACTCGGTACGGAGTCCGCGATGGCGGCTGCGGTCGGCAGTGTCATGGCGCGTGCGTCGGCGCGCGCTTCCTCTCTTCTTGCGCTCGGCCTCCTGGCGGCCTGCGCCGGCACCACCACGACCGGAGCCTTGCCGGACGTTCCGCGCGCCGAGCAGCCCCGCCCCGGCCTGGAACGCGTGGCCGAGGATTTCCGCAACCTGCCCGGCTGGGCCGACGACGACCAGTCCCAGGCCCTGCCCGCCGTTCAGCGCACCTGCCGCTGGGTGGATTCGCAGCCCGGCAACCGGCCGCTCGGCCCGCATCCCGCCGCCGGCACCACCGCCGACTGGCGCCCGATCTGCGCCGCCGCCCGCGCCCTGACCGCCAACGATCCGGACGCGGCGCGCCGTTTCTTCGAAGACAACTTCACGCCCGTCTCCCTGTCGGCCGGTCAGGAGGGCCTGTTCACCGGCTATTACGAGGTCGAGCTGCGCGGAAGCTGGACCCGCACCGACCGCTACAACGTTCCCATCTACCGCACGCCGAAGCGCACCAAGCGCGGCATCCCCAGCCGGTCGCGGATCGTCGATGGCGCCCTGAAGGGCAAGGGGCTGGAAATTCTGTGGGTGGACGACCCCATCGACGCCTTCTTCCTGGAAATCCAGGGCTCCGGCCGCGTGCGGATGACCGACGGGTCGGTGGTGGCGCTGGGCTATGCCGGGCAGAACGGCCACAGCTATTACCCCATCGGGCGCCACCTGATCGACATCGGCTACGCCACGCCGGAGCAGGTGACCATGCCCCTCATCCGCCGCTGGCTGAAGGAGCATCCGGGCGACGCCAAGCGCGTGATGAACCTCAATCCCTCCTACGTCTTCTTCCAACTGCGTCCCGCCATCGGTGCGCGCGGCGCCCGCAACATGGAGCTGACCGCCGGCCGCAGCCTTGCCGTCGACGCCGGGCACATCCCGCTGGGCGTGCCGCTGTGGCTGGAGTTGCGCGGCGCGCCGGTGCCGAGCGGCGAGATCAAGCGCCTCGTCGTCGCCCAGGACACGGGCGGCGCCATCAAGGGGCCCGTGCGCGGCGACCTGTTCTGGGGCCACGGCAACGAAGCCGAGGAAGGTGCCGGCGTGATGAAGGCCACGGGCCGCTACACCATGCTGGCGCCGCGCAACGCCTCCTTCCTGCTGGCCCAGCGCCGCTAAGGGCCGGCATGGAGCTGGTCCGTCTGCCACGAATGCCCGACCGGGCGGCCGCCCTGGCCGCGCTGGAGGAGATCTTCTTTCTCTCCACCACCCGAACGACCTTTGCGTCGCCGCAGGACCGCGCCGACTTCTTCCGCACATGGACGGGGTGGTATGTGGAGCGCGCGCCGGACGACATCTGGTTCGCGATGGCGGAAGACGGCACGATCATCGGCTATCTGACCGGCTGCAAGGACAGCGCCGGGGCCGTCGACCTCGCCCGCGTCATCCCGAAATACGACGTTTTCGCCGACCGCTTCGCCGCGTTCCCGGCACACCTGCACGTCAACGTCCGCCCCGGTTATCGGGACCGCGGAGTCGGACGCACCCTCGTGGACGCCTACGCCGAGGATTGCCGGGCCGAGGGCTTGCCCGGCGTCCACCTCGTCACCGCTGTCTTCGCCCGCAACGTGGACTTTTACCGGCGCGCCGGATTCACCGACGCGATCCAGCGCGGGCCTCTGCTGTTCCTTGGCCGGCACCTGCGCTGACCGCCGCGCAAGGGAGGGTTGCCGTCGCGCAACATCGTACGCAAAGCACTATAAATCTATGTCGCGCCCATCGCCACACGCGGAAAATTTTCGATAAAGACTCGATCGTCGTTAGCGCCGCGAGCGCCTTTATTTGTTGCTTTCTATGCGACTGAGATCATGTTGATGCTCGTGCGTCTTGCACAGATAAAGTGGTCGTGCAACAGTTCTCCAAGAGTTTGAGGTACATCAACCGGGAGCATTGTCGGCGCACATGGGCCAAAATCTTCCGAATGTCATAGAAGCCGTCATAGAACAGGCAAAGGCCGGTCCTGCGCCGTGCCGCACACCGGACAACCACCCGCTCCCGGAACGGGTTCGGGTGGCTGCATGACGGAACCTCCCGGCGGCAATTCCTCCGCGCCCGACGCATCGTCCGCCGATCCGCCGGCCGAGCCTGCGGGAACCGCAAGGAGTAGCGCACGCTTCCCGCTGCTTGTGGCCCTGTGCTACGCCCTCGTGTCGTCCGCGTGGATTGCGGCCTCCGACCGGGCGGTGGACCTGCTGTTCGCCGCCAACGTCACGACCATCCAGACCTACAAGGGTTGGGCGTTCATCGTTCTCACCGCGGTGCTTCTGTTCATCGTCCTGTGGCGCGAAGGCCGCCGCCGCCTTTTGGTGGAAAACGCCCTGCGCGACCGCGAGGCGATCCTTCAGCGCGAACGCAGCCTGTTCGAGGCGGTGCTTCGCCAAGCCCCCATCGGCATTTCCATCGCCAGCGCACCGGACGGCAAGGCGGTCATCCTCAACGACCGGGCCATCGAGATCACCCAGCTGACCCCCACGGGCGAGGATGCGGCCCGCTACGGTGGCTATGGCGCCCGGCACCCCGACGGTTGCCCCTACGGCCTGGAGGATTACCCGACCATCCGCGCCCTGCGCGACGGCGTGGCGATCGACTGGGAACCGATGATCTACCACCGCCCGGACGGCCGCACGCTGGAGTTGGACGTCAGCAGCGCGCCCGTGCGGGATGGCGACGGCCGCATTGTGGCGTCGGTGACCATCCTCGTGGACAACACGGACACCAACGCCGCCAAGCGCGCGCTGGCCGAACGCGAGGACATGCTGCGCACGACGACAGAGGCCCTGCCCGGCGAGCTGTTCGTGGCGGACCAGGACGGCCGGAACATCTATTCCAACCAGAGCTTCCAGACCTACACGGGCCTGTCGGCCGATGAGCTGGCGGGAGAAGGCTGGACGCAGGCGGTCCACCCGGATGACCTTCCGGGTGCGCTGGCGGGCTGGGAATCCGCCGTCGACCGCGGTGTCCGCTACGAATCCGAACACCGCCTGCGCCGGCATGACGGAGCCTACCGCTGGCACCTCATCCTGGCCGTGCGGGAGGGGCGCACCGGCCGCTGGGTCGGCACCGGCACCGACATCCACGCCATCAAGGAAGCGGAGCTGGCGCTGGCGCAAAGCGAGGAGCGACTGCGCCGGGCCATCGAGGATGCGCCTTTCCCCGTCATGGTCCACGCCGAGGATGGCGAGGTGGTGTTGATCAGCCAGGCCTGGCTGGACGCCACGGGCTACACCGCGACCGAGTTGTCCACCATCAGCGGCTGGCTGGAACGCGCCTATGGCGAGCGCCGCGGGGCCGTGCGAACGGACATCCAGCGCCTCCACCAGCTCGACCGCCCCATCGATGAGGGCGAATACAACATCCGGACCGCCGATGGGCGCCGGCTGACCTGGGCGTTCCGTTCGTCGCCCATCGGGCGCGATTCCAGGGGGCGGCAACTGGTCGTCAGCATGGCCGCCGATATGACCGACCGCAAGGAGGCCGAAAGCCGTCTGCGCCTGCTGATGCGCGAGGTGGATCACCGGGCCAAGAACGCGCTGGCGGTCGTGCAGTCCATCGTCCTGCTGAGCCGGACGGAGGATCCGGAGGAATTCGCCAACGCGGTGGAAGGGCGGGTCACCGCCATGGCGCGGGCGCATTCCCTGCTGGCGGCCAGCCGCTGGTCGGGCGCCGACCTCGCCACCCTGGCGCAGGAGGAACTGTCCGCCTTCACCCAGGACAGGCGGTTCACCATCACTGGCCCACCCGTAGCCATCGCGCCGGAAGCGGTCCAGTCCTTTTCCATGGTCCTGCACGAACTGGTGACCAACGCCGCCAAGTACGGGGCGCTGTCGGTGGCCGACGGGCGCGTCGCCGTATCCTGGCGGGTGGACAACGCATCCGGCCTGCTGCGCGTGGAGTGGATGGAAAGCGGCGGCCCGACGGTGACCCCGCCGACCCGCCAAGGCTTCGGATCGATCCTGCTGGAACAGACCATCCTCGGCCAGATGCACGGCGAGCTGGCCCTGGAATGGCCGCCCGAGGGTCTGTGCTGCCGCATCGCCCTGCCCCGCGACTGCTTCGTGGTGAGCGGCGTTCATCCAACCCAGAAGCCGACCCCGAAGGCGGCCAACGACCAGAAGGCAGCCGCCCCCGGCGCCCGCGTCCTGGTGGTGGAGGACGAAGCCCTGACCGCCATGGGCCTGCAACAGGTTCTGGAAGACGCCGGCTATCGGGTCATCGGCCCGGTCGCACGCGTCCAGGACGCCATCGACATGGCCCGCGGCTCGCCGCCGGACGTCGCCATTCTGGACGTCAACCTGTTCGGCCAGCCGTCCTTTCCCGTGGCCGAACTGCTGGACGACATGGGCGTGCCCTTCCTGTTCTGCACGGGCTACGGCAGTTTGAACACCACGAACGACCGGCTGCGGCAGGCGCCGGTTCTGGCCAAGCCCGTGCCGCCGGACCGCCTGCTCCGCACCATCGGCACCCTGCTCGTGACCGGCGCCCGACCGGCCACGGGCGTGGTGCCATCGTAACAACGCCTTGATGCCGTCTTGAAGGGGCGGGGGCCGAATGCGGCTTTTCAACCCGCCTGCGGACGCTCTAAGGTCCGGCCGCCGCCCATCGCGGCCCCCACCGGAATGAGCCTTCTCCCATGACCCGCCCGCCGCGCCTGATCGAAAGCCCGCAGAACCCGCAGTTCAAGCTGTGGGAATCGCTGCTGGAAAGCCGCGGCCTGAAAAAGCAGAGCAAGTATCTGCTGGCCGGCCTGAAGACGGTGCCGGAGGCGCTGGCCCGCTACCCGCAGCGCTTCTCCACCCTGCTGATGGCCGATCCCTCCCAAATCGAGGACTGGAGCCTGCCCTCCCACGTCGAACCGGTGCAGTTGTCGCCGGCCCTGTTCCGCGTCCTGGACGCGTCGGGAACGGGCTTTCCGCTGCTGGTCGGGACGGTGCCGGACATGCCGCTCATCGACCTCGCCCGCCCGCCGGAGGGGCTGGAACTGGTCTGCGCGCTGGGCGATCCGAACAACCTCGGCGCCCTGCTGCGCAGCGCCGCCGCCTTTGGCGCACGGCGCGTGGTTCTTCTGGAGGGCGCGGCTCACCCCTTCCACCCCAAGTGCCTGCGCGCCGCCTCCAACGCGCAGTTCGAACTGACCCTGCTGCGCGGTGGTCGGTGGGGCGATTTGCGCGATGCCGCTGGCCCGATGATCGCGCTGGATGCGGGCGGCGAGGACATGGCGGCCTTCCCCTGGCCCCGCGACGTGCGGCTGGTTCTGGGCGAGGAAGGCCAAGGCGTGCCCGACGACCTGCCGGTGCGCCGCCTGTCCATCCCGACCACGGGCGCCGTGGAGTCCCTGAACGCCACCGTCGCCGCAAGCGTGGCGCTGTTCAGTTACTTCGTCGGCTCAAAATGAAAAACGCGAGAGGCAAAGCCCCTCGCGCTTCCATCCGAACAACGTCCGTTCCGTCGGAACGAGAGCGTCAGCCCTGCCGGTAGTTCGGCGACTCGTTGGTGATCGTGATGTCGTGGACGTGGCTTTCGCGCAGGCCCGCGTTGGTGATGCGGACGAACTCGCACTTCGTCTGCATGTCGGCGATGGACTTGCTGCCGGTGTAGCCCATGGCCGCGCGCAGGCCGCCGACCAGCTGGTGGATGACCGCCGACACCGGCCCCTTGTAGGGCACGCGGCCTTCGACGCCTTCCGGCACCAGCTTCATGGTGGAGACTTCCTGCTGGAAGTAGCGGTCGGCCGAACCGCGGGCCATGGCGCCCACCGATCCCATGCCGCGGTAGCTCTTGTAGGAACGGCCCTGGTACAGGATCACCTCGCCGGGGCTCTCGTCGGTGCCGGCGAACAGGCTGCCCAGCATCGCGACGCTGGCACCGGCCGCGATGGCCTTGGCGAGGTCGCCGGAGAACTTGATGCCGCCGTCGGCGATCACCGGCACGCCCAGCTTCTCGCAGGCCTCCACCACGTCCATGATGGCGGTCAGCTGCGGCACGCCGACGCCGGCGATGATGCGGGTGGTGCAGATGGAGCCCGGCCCGATGCCGACCTTCACGGCGTCCGCACCGGCGTCGATCAGCGCCTTGGCGGCCTCGCCGGTCGCGACGTTGCCGGCGATGACCTGCGTGTAGTTCGACATGTTGCGCGCGGCGCGCACCTGATCCAGCACCTTGGCCGAATGGCCGTGGGCGGTGTCAACCACCAGCACGTCGACACCCGCGTCGAACAGGGCCTCCGCACGGCGCAGGCCGTCCGGGCCCGTGCCGGTGGCGGCGGCGACACGCAGGCGGCCATGCGCGTCCTTGCAGGCGTTCGGGTAGGCCTGGGCCTTCTCGATGTCCTTCACGGTGACGAGGCCGATGCAGCGGTGATCCTCGTCCACCACCAGCAGCTTTTCGATGCGGTGCTGGTGCAGCAGGCGCTTGGCCTCGTCCTGGCTGACGCCCTCCCGGACCGAGACCACGTCCTTGGTCATCAGCTCGCTGACCGGCTGGTTCGGGTTGGTGGCGAAGCGCACGTCGCGGTTGGTCAGGATGCCGACCAGCTTGCCGCTGCCGCGGGCGTCGCGGCCTTCCACCACCGGAATGCCCGAAATGCGGTAGTCGGCCATCAGCTGCAGCGCGTCGGCCAGCGTCTGGCCCGGGGTGATGGTGATCGGGTTGACCACCATGCCGGACTCGTACCGCTTGACCTTACGGACCTCCTCGGCCTGCTGCTCGATGGTCAGGTTGCGGTGGACGACGCCGATGCCGCCGGCCTGGGCCATGGCGATGGCAAGGCTGCTTTCGGTCACCGTGTCCATCGCCGAGGACATCAGCGGAATGCCCAGTTCGATGGACTTGGTCAGGCGCGTCCGGGTGTCCACCTCGTTCGGCAGGACCGAACTTTCGGCCGGCACCAAGAGGACGTCGTCGAAGGTCAGGGCTTCGCGGATCGTGGTCGAGCGGGCCATCGGCGGTCTCCCGGAAGAAAAAAGGGCCGGAAAAAAATTTGGCGCACTATACACAAGACCGTGGGCTTGTGAAGGCGCCTGCACCACAAATTGTCGTGTGCGACGGGCCAAACGCGCAGGCCAGCCATGACCAGCGCGAACGGCCCGCAGCCCAGGGTAGCATCCGTTAACGTGGCATCAATCGTTCACGTTGGCGCCCCGGAAACCGATCGCGACCACGTAGGTCTCCGACGATTCCGCACGGCTGGCCGGCGGCTTGGCGTGGCGAACGGTGGCGAAGTCGCGCTTCATCCGCTCCAGCAGGGACTTCTCCGCACCACCCTGGAACAGCTTGGCGACGAAGGCGCCGCCGGGGGCCAGCACCTCCTCCGCGAAGTCGTAGGCGGCCTCGGCCAGCGCCATGATGCGCAGGTGGTCGGTCTGCTGGTGGCCGATGGTGGGGGCAGCCATGTCGCTCAGCACCACGTCGGCCGGCCCGCCCAGCGCCTCCTTCAGCCGCTCGGCCGCCCCTTCCTCCAGGAAGTCGGCCTGCATGGTGGTGGCGCCGGGGACCGGATCCATGGGCAGGATGTCAAGCCCGACGACCTTCCAGCCCTCCTTGGACGTCTGCACCTTGTCCACCGCCACCTGGGTCCAGCCACCGGGTGCGGCGCCCAGGTCAACGACGCGCTTGCCGGGGCCGAGCAGGTGGAACTTCTCGTCCAGCTGCAGCAGCTTGAACGCGGCGCGCGAGCGGAAGCCGCGCTTCGTCGCCTCGTGCACGTAGGGGTCGTTGAGGTGCCGTTCCAGCCAGCGGGCCGAAGAGGTCGAGCGCTTGGCCGCGGTCTTCACGCGGACGGTGGCGCGGCGTCCACCCGGCTTCGAGGAGGACGGGGGCTTTCCAACCATGATCTCACAGTTCCTTAATACAATTCCCGCGCCGAACCGATCAGCTCCACAAGGATGCCCTCGCGCAGGCCGCGGTCGGCGATGCGCAGGCGCTCCACCGGCCAACAGTCGCAAAGCGCGTCCAGCACCGCGCAGCCGGCGATCACCAGATCGGCGCGGTCGTGACCGATGCAGGGATGCCGCGCCCGGCCGTCGAAGTCCAGCGCCACGAGCCGTTCGATGACCGCGCGGGCGTGATCGATGCGCAGAAAGCTGCCATCCACCGCCCGCCGGTCGTACCGGCAGAGGCCCAGATGCACCCCGGCCAGCGTCGTCACCGTACCCGAGGTGCCCAGCATCTGCACCTTGCCGGCCAGCACCCGTTCGCGAATGCGGTTGCGCGCCTCGAAGGAGGCGATGGCCGCCGAGACCTCGTCCACCATGCGCTGGTACATGGCTTCGCTGACCTCCGGGCCGCCAAATTGCTCCGTCAGTCCGATGACGCCGCAGCGTATGGAGGTCTGGTCCAGGATGCGGGGCGGCCTCCCCTTTTCCACCGCCAGCCACATCAATTCCGTCGATCCGCCGCCGATGTCGAACACCACCGCATAGGGAATGTGCGGGTCGAGCAGCGAGGCACAGCCGGCCAGCGCCAGCCGTCCTTCCTCCTGGCTGGAGATGATCTCGATTGCGATGCCGGTTTCGCGCTCCACCGCATCGATGAACTCGTTGCAGTTCCTGGCGCGGCGGCAGGCCTCCGTCGCCACGGCACGGGCGGCAGTGACGCCGCGGCGCTCGATCTTGGAGCCACAAACCTTCAGCGCCGCGATGGTGCGCTCCATCGCCGAATCGGACAACCGGTCGTGGCGGGTCAACCCCTCCCCCAACCGGACGATGCGGGAAAAAGCGTCGATGACGCGGAAGCCGCCGGGAATGGCGCGTGCGATGAGCAGTCGGCAGTTGTTCGTGCCAAGGTCGAGTGCCGCGAACACAGGGCGTGCGGGCGCCGACGAACGCAACCGTCCGGTGTCGTTCTGTCGCTCGCTGTGCACCTGTAGGTCCACGAATCCTCCCCGCCGCGCTGAAGAGACGCATCTTAACCCGGTTTCATCGCGGCGCGAAACCCCACGAATGGCGAGGGTACGCCGTCCCAAAGCCCGATCTGCAAAAAAAGTCTATACAAGCATGATCCCCTTTGCTAAAAGGGCGGCCCACGACGGAACGCGGCGCTTTGCCGCCCCGGCGACGGTCTGGGGGATCGTCTAGCGGTAGGACAGCGGACTCTGACTCCGCCAGCCTAGGTTCGAATCCTAGTCCCCCAACCAACTTTTCCTGGAAATCCTTGCACATCAGGCACTTAGGGCGAAGCCAACAGGCTGGTCCCCCAACTGTGCCATCAGCCTGTGCCATCGACGGTTCGGCGCCCTTTACGGGGGAGTGCCGGGGATGTCGCTTGGGGTCCATCTCTACCGCCGCGGATCCGTCTACTGGTGGCGCCGGATCCTGCCGGCATGTGGGGCTGCGATCGGGGATGACGGCACCCCGGAAAATTCTTCGAAAAAAATCGTCGGTCGAGAGATACGCCTCTCCCTGCGGACAAATATGCCCGCCCTCGCACGGCAGCGAGGGCGGCGTCTCAGCGTCGTCGTCGATGCCGTGCTCGCACTCCTCGGCGAGGTCATGCAGGCCGGCACCATCGACACCAGCGCACTCCGCGCCCTCCTCCAACCGATCCTGCTCGGCGAGCTGGAACGGGCTGAGGTGGCGCGTGCCCTGGGCGGGGAGCGGGGGCCGGAGGAGATCGCCCGGCGTGTCCAGGCCGAACTCGACGCCGTCGCCACCATCGAGGACGCCGTCCGGCACAACCGTCTTGACGCCGCCCGCGCGGTGCTCGAGCGCGCCGTCACCATCGGCCTGCCGGTGCCGGCGGCGGAGACGGCCGAGCACAGCTACCTCGCGCGACTGGTGCTGCGCGGGCTTCCCCGCATCCATCGCATCAACGCCGAACGGGAGCAGAATCACTACGACGACGACCTCGAGGACGTCCTACCGCCCTTGCCGGCCAGCAGCATGGCGGTCGGCGCACCGTCGGGCACTGCGGTTCCCGGTGCCGAAGGTCGGACCGCCATCGTGCTGGCGCCGCAGGCGCCGGTGCCGGTGCCGGTCGTCATTTCTGCGCAGGTGGCGGCGCAGCTCCCCTCGGCCGCGGCCCCTGTGGCATCAATCGACCCCGTTGAACCCAACGCCAGCCCGATCCCCGTCCGGACGGAGGTGGAAGCCCACCCGCACTCCCAGGCCGCTCAGCCCGCCGTCGCTGCGGCGGCGTCCGAGCTCGTCACGACCTCCCCTGCCGTAGCTCCAGCGAGCCCGATCGGCGGCCCCTCTGCCACCATTGTCGGTCGGACGCCCGAAGCGACGGAGGCGGATGCACGCTCCCAGCCGCAGAAGTCCAGCCCGGCAAAGGACTGGACGATCCAGCAGGCCATGGGCGAATGGGTCCGCCGCCGTCAGCGGGATACGAACCCCTTCAAGACAGCGTCTCTGTGCAAGGAGGAGGAACGGAACTACCGTGTCGCCGCGGAGCTGTTCACCAGCCTCATCGGCGACCGCCGTGCCGTCGAGGTGACGGAAGAAGACCTGTTGCGGTTCCGGGGGGAACTGCACCGGGTTCCGAACCTGTTCGGCCGCGGCACCTATCGCAACATGACCGGCGCCGAGGCCGTCGCCAGGGCCGACGCGGTGACGGCCTCCCAGCAGGCTGCGGTGATGGCGCGTGCGGAGGACGGCCAGCTCGACCGCGACAATCTGGCCCACGAGATGCGCGACGCGGAGGTGCCGCGCCTGTCGATGAAGACCGTCAACAAGCACCTCGACAAGATCAAGGGGCTGCTCCGCTGGCTCCGGACCACGATGAAGGTGGCGATCGACCGGGACCTGCTCGATCTCAAGATCCGCTACGATCAGAAGGATATCGGACGCGCGGCCAACGCCGATCGGGAAGCCTTCTTGAGCGCGGACCTCCGCAAGCTGTTCGCCAGCCCGTGCTGGACCGGCTGCGCCGGGATCGACTACCGGCATCGTCCAGGCTCCAGCACGGTCAAGGACGCCAAGTTCTGGATTCCGCTGCTGGCTGCCCTCGAGGGGGTGCGGCTCGGCGAAGCGGCGCAGTTGCTGACCACCGACATCCAACTGCGCTGCTTCGATCAGGAGGACTTCACCGACTGGGATGTGGATCTCGACAATCCGTCGGGTCCGTGGCCTCGCCTGCGGCGGTTCTCGCCGAAGGATGAGGATGGTGTTCCGACTGTCGGCATTTGGTGCATCGACGTCATTCCGGAGGACGGCAAGAGCGTGAAGACCCCCTCTTCGAAGCGGATCATTCCGATCCACCCGCTGCTGCTCGAGCTCGGCTTCCTCGACTACGTCGACGCGCAGAAACGCGCCGGCAAACGGGACCTGTTCCCCGGCCTCCGGCCGGAAAAGGCGACGCGCGCCGGCGAAAACCTTGGGGAATGGTTCAGCCGCTACCTCGAGTACATTGGGATGAAGCGGGAACGGCTTTCGTTTCATTCGTTTCGCCACAGCTTCGACACGCACCTGTTCAACCGCGAGGTTCCGGATGTCCGGGTGAGCGAACTGATGGGGCACGCGCAGCACGGGCAGACCCGGAATCGCTACTACAAGGGCGCGCGGCTGGCGAAGCTGACCGAGGCGATCGCGTCGATCAACTACCGCCTCCACACGGCCATGGTCGACGGCCAGCTGTGCCTGGTGCTGCCGCCGGGCGCGTGAGTGGGGAAGATTCCGCAAATTTGGAGGACGCCCCCGACGAGCGAACCGATCTTCCCTTCCCGGCACCGCAAGGACGTGGTGCCCTCGGTAAGGAACGGAACGCATGACCGACACGATCGACACGGAGTGCATGATCCTCGTCGCCACGCTGAAGCGTGATGTGGAATCGCTGAAGAAGGTGAGTGACGCAGCCGCTGATGCGATGCTGGCTGTCTATCGGACGGCCGTGCCGCTGGCGAAACACGAAGAGGCGCTCGAAGCAATGCTCGAGGGGTTGGATCAGGCGCTGGACAAATCGCTCAAGCTGACCAAGGCGCTCCGTAGCCTGTCCTGTCGCATGGAGAATGATGAGATCAGCGGGCACGAGTTGGCGGAAATCCTCGCCCGCAAACACTATCTCGATCGCCGGGGCTACACATCCTGGACTTTCGCTCCGCTGGTGCCGGAACGCGATCCGGCACCGGGCGAATAGCGAGACGGTCACCCTTTCCCTTTGTGGATGATGCCGGACGCTGCCTGCCGCTCTGACAGGACGCGCTCCCGGAGGCGTTGCCAACGGGCACTGGATCCACGGCCTCCTGCTCGAGCAGGAGGCCGGTTTCTACAATTGTCCGGGCGATGATCCCGACCGCTCCGGGGCGCCGGCTGGGCGCCGTCACGTCGACCGCGCGCCCGGCACGCCCGAAGCGGCGCACGGTCGATGCGTCCATCAGGTGCGGAACGACCGCAATCCCTAGGCTGCCCTCCAGATGTCCGGCGATGCGCGCGCCGCCGGCGTCGACGTCGCCCCTATGGAACAGGCGGGGTGGCGTCGGGCCGCGCGGAGCAGATGGCGCAGCGCCCGAATCACGGTGAGGCTCGGGAAACCCCCGGTGTAGACCACGCACACATCCGTCGGCCGCGCCTCGCGCACCTGGCGGTGAAAGGACGTGAGGTTCTCGACCGTCAGAATCGAAAAGGGGCCTTCGCCGTTCCAGGACAGCCCGTCCAGCCATTCGCGCTGGACGGCCACGAAAGGCGGGGCCATGCCGGGCAGCAGGCCGTCCTCCGGCGTGTTCCCGAAGCGGACAGTCACCGGACCTCTGAGGAAGACCGGGGCTTGGAAACCCGTCAGGCCGAAGCAGGCGAGGAGTTCGTCATCGCCCAGCCCCTCCGTCCGTGGTCGGGGCGAGGCCCGACCACGGGGCGGCCTCTGTGTCCCCGGCGTCGGCCTGGGCCACCGAGCGCAGCATCCGCACCAGCCCGGTCCGGTGCCGTTCGACGATCTTGCTGGCTCGGTTGGGTTCGCCACCGGACCCAGGTCCATGCTCGGGGCAGGCTCCTTTTGCTTGCGGCCCCGCTTGCGCTTTCCGGTCTCCTGCTCCTCGACCTCCCGCGCCGCGATCCTCTCCTTCTGACGGGCGGCGACCGCAGTGGCGCGGGCTTCCAGCTTCTCCTGGCACGCCTTCAGGCGGGCCTGTCGGTCGACGTGGCAGCCCAGGTCTTTCGGCATGGGCGGGCCGCCGGCCTCGGTCCCGAACTGACGGCCCTCCTGGGCATCGGCCATCTCGGTTTCCGTCAGCATCCGGCTGATCTGCTCCGCGATGGTGCCGGCTGTGCGGTTGGCGTTCAGCGCCGCGTTGGCCTTCACCTTCGTGCCGTCCAACGCCACCGGCCCCAGCTTGATCAGCCCGGCTTGGCGGCACAGCTCCTCGCCACGGTGACGGACAAGCGCGATTACGGCAGCGGATGCTGATACGGTGCAGAGGATGTGACAATGAGCTGACGTATTGTCCTTATCAGCTCATTGGCGAATCTGGTTGGACGCTGCAATCCACGTTAAATTAGTTGCATTTTCAGAGACGACTATCCATCATAAAATACCGATTAATACACTTTAAGGACGTGGTGTTAGCTATGATTACACGCGGATATCTCGTTGGCCAGATCATTGATGATCTTTCCGACATAGCAAACCAAGTAAAAACGCGCTGCGATTTAGGGCTTACCGATCTCAACGTCCACCTTGAGAATTTCTTCAAAGATATTCTTAATGTTATTTTGGAAACAAAACTTATTAACCTTAATGAAGATCGCAGCAATGAGCCTGGACTGGATTTGGGGGATAAAAATAAGCGCATTGCATTTCAGATTACTTCTCATAGAACTTCAGAAAAAATTGAGAAAACTCTTGGAAGGCTTTCTGATGAGCAGATAAAATTATACGAAAAAATTATTATTCTGATAATTGGAAAAAAGCAAACATCTTATTCAATAAACGAAAAACTTATGGAAAAAACCTCGTTCACGCTTGAAAACATATGGGACATAGATGATGTTTGTAGAAAGGCGATGTCAATAAGTATCGACAGGCTACAAGATTTGCACCGGATTGTGTCGGCCGACGCGGCCAGGGTCAGGATCGAACTCGAAATCCAAAATGTTGACGGAACATTTGCAACAAATATAATGAAATACGCTGAAGCGGCAGCAACGCCAAAGATTGGCAAGATGCTGACGTTCTATAATAACCACTTTGTTGATTACCAACCCCTCGAATGGTTCAACGATGCATTTTTGGCTTTCGTAAACAAACTAGCTTCGCTACCGCGAATCACAAGGGAATTCTATGCGTTCATGATTGTAAATCGCAGCAGGGAACGCATAGGTGGAATAAGCGGTCTCTTCATCAACGCCGATATATTGAAAAGAGTTATGCGATACCCTGATAGCGATGGGGAAATCCGCATTCTACAGTCACTTGGATTCGTGCATATGAATGAGCCAAATGAAAGGAATTCTGGGTATTATTACACTATTCAATTTCCTCATATCGGCGAAGATGTCGGAGCAACCATCATCAGTTATTATGAAGAAAAGAAAATGTCGATTTTTGATGTGATTCAGGGATTGGATTTCACAGAGCTATGCGATGCGAATCAATGAAGCTGTGGGTGTGATTGCGTAAAGCCTTGCCATACATCCTGTGGAAAGCCAGGAGTAAGGTGATGCTGTTGTGCAAAATTGCAAGTATTTGGTGGGTTGCGTGACCTTCGGCGTATCTCGGCTGACTCTCTGACCAGGCGCCACGTCTTGTAGCGGTCGGCGGCGAGGATGTCCTTCGGCGGGTCGGTGCAAGCCGCCCCGCAGGCCGCGCAGCGGTAGCGGCGGTAGGTCACGCTGAGCCGTGTCGGGGCTCGTCGGTGACCTCGATCGCGCGTGTGTCATGTGCGTGCAGGCCGGGCAGCCCGCCGGCGAGACGGAGGACCGCGCCCCTGCCGGCCGCGCGGTGGCGGAGACCCTCGATGAGCTCGAGCGGGATCTCGCCCGTCTGCGCCGCCGCGGCGCCCTCCCCCCGAGCGCCGGCGGCCGGATCCGGCTGGCCGTTGCCGAGGCCGCCCTGCTCGGCGGGCTACACGGGGTTCCGGGAGCAACGGAACAGGAAAGCGACATAAGACCGAGACGGCTGTGCGGAAAACCTTGCCGGAACGGTTTCCGTACAGCCGACCAATCCGACTGAGTTTGCCGTTCACGATTTCCGGCGGCTTGGGCCGTCTGGCAGACGGTTTCCGCCCTCTGTCGGAAAACACATGTTTTTCCTGTAATCGACAGCACCGGCGATTTCCTATAAAAGCGTCATTTCATCTACCGCTGGCTGTTTCGCCTTGGTGCAGGCAGCGCCGGCTCCGGTTTGTCGAGCAAGTGCAGCAGGCACGCCGCCTCATGGCTGGACAACGTCCTGTCGTTGCGTGACAGCGCGTACTCGACCGCGCCCGCCAGGGCATCCCGGAATGTCTCCTTGCGGCACCCGTACGACCAACCATCCTCGTGCGATGCCCGCAAGTGCCATGCATTGCCCAGGATCTCGACGAGGAACAGCCACTCCCCGACCCTCACGCGCCACGTGCCGTCTCTGGCCTCCCACTCGCCATCTCCGGCCTCCAACTCCATCATGCTTGCCACTGTGCATCCCTCCATCTGGAACTTGGTCAGCACCCTACCATCTGAGCAGCGCAAGCAAATGCAAACGTTGCTCGCCAGTGCCCTCAAGGTCGCGGCGGGCGGCGTCGGATCTGCCGGTCAGTGGCCGGGAACCGAGTAGCAGGGTCATGTCTCCACAGTCATCAGGCGGTGGTTCTCAACGTCGAGTGCGCCTCCGGTAGCGCATCGCCGCCGGGGTGGGCGACCGCCTCCGGACGCCCACCCCTACGCTTACCAGATCAGGCGCAGGACGACGCCCCCGCCGTCCACGGCGCACGGCGGTGCGGCCCGCTCGCCGGCTCTTACGCTCACCACCCCGGTGCCGGCGTCGCGCAGCGCCGCCAGGGCGTCCGTCACGTCGCGGGCGTAGCCGCCGAGCAGGGCGGCCTCAGCAACGGCCAGCCGGATTCGGCCGCCGGCGCTCTGCGGGGCGCCGCGGCGGCGGCGCAGACGGGCGAGATCCCGCTCGAACTCGTTGAGGGCGGCGGCGAGGGTCTCCGCCACCGGGCGGGCGGCGGGCGGCGGGCGGCAGGGGCGCGTCGAGACTGACGCGGGGAAGACGGCCGAGCGCGACTTCGCGCACCAGGGCGTCGGCGAAGGCACGGTCCTCCGCTCCATTGGCCACCAGGGCTGACGGAACCATCAGGGTATCGGGCATGTCGCTCTCCTTCGTTGGCGGTCCGGCCCCGGCCACCGCCGACGGCGGTGGTCCCGGATGCCAAGCGGGAGAGAGCGGGGCGGGGGCATTCTCCTCTTGTTGCTGGTGGTCGGGCTGGTCAGCCCGGTGCCGGGCCGCCGTCCCCGGACACATCGGACCGCTTCGGCGTCGGCGTCCCTGATCTTGCCCTGGGTTCGGTGGACACCAAGGCGAGGGTCTGAACTCATAACCAGTAGGCGACGGTTGCCACGATGTGGATGGCGGCCATGAAGTTTGTGGCGGACCTGTCGTAACGGGTGGCGATGCGTCGGAAGTCCTTGAGGCGTCCGAACATGCGCTCAATGGGCTGATCACAAATGACAAATTCTGCCTGTCACGGTCAGGGCGGCTTGTCCTGACCTGGTGGAGACGGCCTCTGCGGCTGCGGGATCATGCGCAGGAGGGGGGCGGCACGGTTCCCGATCAGGATAGTGATTGGGGAGGTGCCGATGAAGCGCCACTGGCAGGTCCGCCGGCAGAAGCAACCGGCCGCGGCCAGCGCCCGGCGATGAGATCGGGCGTACATGCTCATTCTGGGCGGGAGCCCATCCGACCGCCAGACAGCGCCGGCCGAAGCGAGCGTCACCTCCCCACCGACGCAGGGGGTGAACCATGAAAACAGCTGTCTATGTGCGTGTCTCGACCTCGCGCCAGGCGCAGGCCCAAACCATCGACCAGCAACTCGACCGGCTCCGCGCTCATCTCCACGCGTGCAGTGAAGACCTCGCCAGCGAAACCATCTTCGGCGATGACGGGTACAGCGGAGCGACGCTTGTCAAACGACATCCCGAACTGGTCCATCCGCATTCTCGACACTGCTGGCGAAATCAGGTGGCGCCTGCAAGCCCGACGAGTTGACCGAAGTGCGACCGCCGGGTTGGCGCGATCGGGACGCCGGCCAGCCAGTCGCCGATCCTGACCAGGTTCATGGCGGCGGCAATGGCAACGTGCTGGAGACGGGTCTTCGCGAGACCGATGTACCGAGCCCGGCGCAGGCCGAAGCTGCGCACCCCTTGGGACAGAGTCGCCTCCACTCCGGCCCGCAGCGCATGCACGGCCCGGAACTCCGGGGTCCGTTCGCGCTTGCGCGCGGCCTGAAGCGCTTCGAACTCCCGTCGATCGCGCAACGTCATCACCCGGCGCGACGCCGTCGGACCGGCACAGTCCGCGCGGTTTGGACACGGCTTGCAGTCAGCCTGGGAGAACTTCACTTTCACCGTTTCCCAGCCGAACTCGGTGCTCGCCGTCCAACCCGAGCTTTTGGCCCCTCTGGGACACGTCACGTGCTGGGCGTCCCAATCGACCTGGAAGGCGGCGGCGGCAAAGCCCGTTCCCCGGCGTGCCTGCCATTGCAGGTCGGGGCGGGTTGGCCCGACCAGGTCAACGCCGAAGTCCCGTGTGGCCTCGATCAGAAGAGCGGCGTCGAGGTAGCCGGTGTCCACCAGATGCTCGGCCGGCAGCAGCCCCTTGGCGGCCAGAGCCCGATGGGCCGGTGTCGTCACCTCGCCATCGGCGGTGGGCGCGGTTTCGGTCTGCACGTGGGTGATGATCCGCGGCCGTCCTTCGTCGCAGGCCTCGGTCAGGTGAGCCTTGTAGCCGACCCAGGTCATGGTTCGCTTGCGCCCGTAGCGGGCATCCGCATCGTACGGCGAGCTGATGAAGCGTGACGACGGCGCATAGCCTTCGCCGGGACCGCGCCAACGGATGCCGTCGTCGCACAGGTAGAACTGTTGGACCCAGATGCGGCGTAGGATCTCCACCGCGGGCAGCCGGCGCAGCCAGTCCGGAGCCTCGTCCGCCCAAATCGCTGCCAACAGATGATGGCCATCCTCGCCCAGTTCCCGAACATGGCCGTCACGGCCGGCCCGCGCTTTGGCGGCGTGCCCCCAATCACCATGCCCGCTGTAGCGATCGGCCCAGTGCGGCCGCGTCTGGCCAAGCAGCCAAGCCGGCGCGGCGACGGCGAGCACGTTCAACGCCTGCCGGAACCCTTCGGTAGCGGCGTCGATACGGCTGCGCATCTTAACGGCGGCCAGAACGTGGGTGGAGTCGGTGCGTTGGCGGCCTCGCGGGCGAACCAGGCGGCGGGCGACAGCCACGGCGAGCACCGCGTCCAGCAACTCGTGCTCGGCATGCCCGTCCACGAGCCTGGCCCGGAACTCACAGAGGACGGTGCTGTCGAAGCC